>ERZ1066130.224-NODE-224-length-26514-cov-11.023886_pt1 | contig 26514 bp, 24 predicted proteins | sample MGYA00382777_ERZ1066130 | MGnify/ENA primary metagenome ERZ1066130 (study PRJEB33369, sample SAMEA5778360) | biofilm metagenome | biome: Industrial cooling water; feature: Water cooling tower basin; material: Biofilm | place: United Arab Emirates | collected...
GGGCCCTGGATCAGGCGAAGGAAGGTCGTTTGCACATCCTTCGGGAGATGAGCAAAACGATCAGCCAGCCGAAGCCGGATCTGAAGCCACACACACCTCGTGCGGTGACCATCATCATTGAGAAAGAGCAGATTGGTGCCGTCATCGGGCCAGGCGGTAAAGTGGTACAGGAAATTCAAAAGACGACCGGAGCCACCATCGTGATAGAAGAAACCAACAACAAAGGTGTGGTAAACATCTTTGCCACCAACCAGCAGGTGATGGATGCGGCTGTCAGAAGGGTGAAGGCCATCGTGGCGCTTCCGGAAGTAGGCGAAGTGTATGACGGGGTGGTAAAATCCATTATGCCGTTTGGAGCGTTTGTCGAGTTTATGCCCGGAAAAGACGGTCTTCTCCATATCTCGGAAATCAAATGGGAACGTCTGGAAAACATGGAAGGTGTGCTGGAGGTAGGGGAAGAAGTAAAGGTGAAACTCATCGAAGTGGATAAGAAAACCGGCAAATTCCGGCTTTCCCGCAAAGTGCTGATCCCCCGTCCACCACGCAAAGAAGAGGCTCCGGTCTCCTAAGCGTTGGAGAAACAGAATTTTGGAACTAAATTTTCGATTTTACGTGTTGAACTAATCAGATAAGAGAGAGAAAACGAAGCGAGCATGAGACAGCTTAAGATCAGCAAACAGATTACCAATCGCGAGAGCCAGTCGCTGGATAAGTACTTGCAGGAAATCGGTAAGGTTGACCTGCTTACCCCGGACGAGGAAGTAGAATTGGCAAAGCGTATCAAAGAGGGCGATCAGATTGCCCTTGAAAAATTGACCAAAGCCAATTTGCGTTTTGTGGTATCGGTTGCCAAACAGTATCAGAACCAAGGTCTTTCCCTGGGAGATCTGATCAACGAAGGAAACCTGGGGTTGATCAAAGCAGCTCAGCGTTTTGATGAGACCCGTGGGTTTAAGTTTATTTCGTATGCTGTTTGGTGGATTCGTCAATCCATTCTTCAGGCGCTGGCTGAGCAATCCCGGATTGTGCGTCTGCCGTTGAACCGGGTGGGCTCTCTCAACAAGATATCCAAGACATTTTCAGAACTGGAACAAAAATATGAGCGCGAACCTTCTCCGGAAGAATTAGCGGAAGTGCTGGAAGTAACTACCGCGGAAGTGGTAGATACCATGAAGATTTCCGGACGGCATGTATCCATGGATGCACCCTTTGTGCAAGGGGAAGAAAACAGTCTTCTGGATGTGTTGGAAAATGACAGTGAAGAAACCCCTGATCAGGGATTGATGACAGACTCTTTGCGCAGAGAAGTGCAACGGGCTTTATCAACACTTACCCAGCGCGAGTCGGATGTCATCAGCCTGTACTTCGGACTGAACGGTGAGCATGCCATGACACTCGAAGAAATCGGGGAGAAATTCAACCTGACAAGAGAACGTGTTCGTCAGATTAAAGAGAAGGCCATCAGAAGATTACGCCACACCTCCAGAAGTAAAGCTCTCAAGCCTTACCTGGGTTAACATTGCTTGAAATTTATAGGTAAAATAAAAGGTCTCCACCGCGAGACCTTTTTTGTAAGTTCGTTTGTTTAGAAATATATGAGCACAGAAAAAGTTAAAGTATTGATTATTGGTTCAGGACCTGCCGGATACACGGCTGCTATTTATGCCGCACGGGCCGGTTTTACTCCCGTGTTATATACCGGAGGTCAGCCCGGAGGTCAACTCACCACCACCAATGATGTCGAGAATTTCCCGGGCTATCCGGAGGGTATCAATGGCCCCCAGATGATGATAGATCTTCAGAAACAAGCCGAACGGTTTGGCACTAAAGTGAACTATGGACTGGTGACGTCAGTCGATTTTTCCGGCTATCCTCACAAAGTGACCGTGGACGAAAAAAATGTGATAGAAGCTGAGTCGGTGATTATTGCTACTGGCGCTACCGCTAAATATTTAGGTCTTCCGTCCGAACTAAAGTATGCCAATCATGGCGTATCCGCTTGTGCGGTGTGCGATGGTTATTTTTATCGCGGCATGGATGTGGCGGTGGTAGGGGCCGGAGATTCTGCAGCCGAAGAAGCTACCTATCTGGCTAAGTTATGCACCAAGGTTCATCTGATCGTGCGCAGGGAAGAAATGCGGGCGTCAAAAATCATGCAACAGCGGGTGTTAAACACCCCCAACATCACCATTCATTGGAATACCGAAACGGACGAAATTCTGGGTGATGACCACGGAGTGAATGCCGTGCGGTTAAAAAACAACAAGACAGGGGAGAAGATCACCATTCCAGTGAAAGGTTTCTTTTTGGCGATTGGCCATAAACCCAACACCGATATTTTCAAAGACATCATCACCATGGACGAAGCAGGCTATATCAAAGTAAAACCTGGTAGCACGCATACCAATGTTGAGGGCGTGTTCGCGGTAGGCGATGTGGCCGATAAAGTGTATCGCCAGGCCATCACCGCAGCCGGCAGTGGCTGTATGGGAGCGTTGGATGCGGAAAAATTCCTGGCAGCCAAAGAAGCAGAGATGTCGCACGCTTGATACGCGATTGAGGGCTGAGAGTCTTTTATTTTTTTTTGAGTTTGTATAATGTCTGCTTAACCTAACCCTTGCCAGCCAAAATATGAAGCTTGACATACTTGTCCTTTCAGCCCATCCCGATGATGCCGAGCTAGGTTGTGGAGCCACCATCGCCAAACATGTATCCAAGGGCTACCGGGTAGGCATCATTGATCTGACCCAGGGAGAATTGGGCACGCGGGGTACGATGGAAACCCGACAGGCCGAAGCCCAGGCAGCAGCATCCATTCTTGGTGTGTCGGTGCGTGAAAATCTGGAACTGGCCGATGGCTTTTTCTCCAACACACCCGAGCAGCAACGCGTAGTGATTCAGGCGATTCGAACCTATCAACCTGAAATGGTATTGACCAATGCGATGAATGACCGGCATCCGGATCATGGCAAAGGGGCTTCGCTGGTAGCCGATGCCTGTTTTCTTTCGGGGCTATCAAAAATTGAAACACACTTGAACGGGCAACTCCAGAAAGCCTGGCGCCCGAAGGCAGTTTATCATTTTATTCAAAGTTATCTCACGGTTCCTGATTTTGTGGTGGATGTTTCCGGACATTGGCCAGCCAAAATGGAATCGATACGGGCATATCGCACCCAGTTTTTTGATCCGGCCAGTAAAGAGCCGGAGACATTTATTTCCAAACCAGGATTTTTGCAGTTAGTGGAGGCCCGCGGTCGCGATCTGGGCTACTCCATTGGCGCAGAATATGGCGAAGGGTTTACCGTGCGCAGATTCCCCGGAGTGGAAGACTTGTTTCAGTTGCGGTAGCATTTTAGTTCTTCAGACCATAGGAAGAATGTTATGAAAAGTCATGGTTCGAGTACCTCACCATGACAGTCTACTGATGAGTGGTTGGCCTTTGAAAGGGCCTATTGTGGGAGTCTGTTTTCTGAAAACTTCAGTTTTGTTTTACGCTGTGTGTGTTGACATATCAAGCGAGCTTGTTGCCTAAACGACAGCTATCAATTATTTTCGTATGCGTTCATCGATAAGTAATAGAGTTTTTTCGGTTCGATTTAGCGAATATGAAACATATATGTCATGGTACAACCTTTTAAAGCCACACTAATTAGTTTATTAATATTGATTATTTTTTCTTCCTGCAAAACGGAAAAAGAAGAAAGTGCTGACGATGTTATCCAGCCCAATGGATTATCTTATTACCTGTCAACAGATGGTAGTTACTGTGAATCTTATTTTACTTCCGATAAAGTAGCATTTTTTACAGATATAAATGAGTTTTACGTAGGAGAGTATTGGTTAAGCAAAGATGATCAGCTATTAAAAGTAAAACTACCGGGAAGAGATACGATGGTTGCTCAGTATATAATTAAGGATTTTGGATTTGAAATTGCATATAAGGAGAGCGGAGTTACATTTAAACATGTTCCAATTACAGATTAGCTTATTTCATTGAACGAATGGAAATGGTTTTTTAAATACCCGAATGATTCGATAGATTATCTGATCAATTTAGCCTATGTGAATAGGCGCAATGAATTTGAAAATTCCAAAGAGAGTAGGCATTAGAAATGGAGTTAGTAGTGTACTCAAAAGTATGATGGCGATGTAAGCGGTTGAAAACCAGAGGTGATGGGGAGATGAAATGAAAGAGATTGGATAAACAAGGACGGGCATTTACCCCTCTTTTGTATTTCCACAATCCCACCTTGTGTAGATAAGCAATGAAAATGCTAACTTAGCTGATGTGTATTTCGCTTGTCCCGCCTTGGGCGGGGATGATGTAACCATGACACATACCAAAGGCAATGTGATCCAGTACAATGTTTACCCCCCAAAGCGTCAGCGAAGGGGGGAATACTACCCCTTTGGGATGCAGACGGGCCAACTCGTGGACCAGGGAAAACACCACGGGCAATAACTTTTTAGCTAACGGAGGCACCGAATTAAATGCCACCAGCAATCTCTACGACCTGGCCTATCGGCACTATGATCCGGTGCTTGGCCGCATGAACGGAGTAGACCCGATGGCCAGCAAATACAGTTCACTGACGCCTTACAATTTTTCGTTTAATGACCCGGTCACATTTGCAGACCCGAGAGGAGCTGATCCTGCCGACCACTATTTTTATGGAGGATACTTTACATATGATGACTGGATCCCTCAGCGAAACCTGGGGTGGCAAACAAGTTTGGATCGGTCAGGGGCGGGAAGAAGGGAGTTCGGGCAGAGTTTGAGTAGTTTCGGTGGTGGCGGCTACTGGTATGGAGACTTGAACTTAGACTTAAATGCCATGGCAGACGGTGCTCATTTTTTTGGTTTTAGTAATGGTTTATTGACCAGCCACACACACCTCTCTCCAACCGAGGTCCTTGGCCTAGGATCTGCCTATAACGAAGCATTTGTAGGAGGGACTACAGGTCCCATCCTGAGCGACTTCACAGGTGGCCCCAGGCTATGGCAAGGCTCCAATGGTGACTATGTCACGTTCTCCGGTGGGGTGGCGATGGTGCCATATACGGATATAACGTATGAGAGTTATTTGGCGGGTCAAAGTATTGAAGAAAGTATTCCAGTCCATGAAATTGCTGTTACCATAACAGCATTAGCAAATGGATATTCTGGGTTTACAGAAGCCAGAGCTGGTCTTGCTCTTGCCTTGCTTCCGTCAGGGATATCTCAAATTATAGGAGCTTATATGCTGGTGGATGGTGTAGCTAGAATGGCGGCTACACCCATTCAAATAGTTTCGACTTGGAATGGTTGGGAAACAGAAAGATGGCCTTCTAACTTTTTAGGTATTGTAGGGATGATAGCGGACAACACGGGCAGCAAAAGAACAATAGTTGGCGGTAATTATCAAACATGGATGGAAATTGGTGGAGACTTCGGATTATCAAAACAGAGGATAATTCAAAATATTGAAACAACTATATCAAATCCAAACATCCTTAGGTCAATAAACACTATGAAAGATATAGTAATGCCTTATTATAAATCTGGAAAAGAAGTATTCGATTCCTCAAAAAACCCAAAATAAATGATTAGGATTTTCTTATTTACTTTATTTTATCTCTTAATGGCGTTAATCTTCTTGATCGCTGATGGTAAGATTGATTCAATCTCCAAACAAAAAGAATTCAAAAAATGGCACACAGATTATGGCTCAAAAGTTAAAAAATGGATCATAGTGTTATCAATACTTTTTCTTTTATTCACTATCTTCTCTTTTTAAATAATAAAGGGTGAAGCGAAAAATAAAAATTAAAAATAGGACGAAGGAATCTAAGTCGGAAATTGTAAGGCTGACTCTCGATATTTTGAGTTTTATTGCATCTTTTTTTAAATAACTAGTTTTAGGAGTAAGTAGATAAGTATGATAGCCTCTTATAAAAGATATTTCATGATATTCTTCCTTGCAGTAGTACCACTGTTTATCATAGGGTCATTTTTTTGGTTTAAATCGGAGTATATCAATCCTTATCAGGATTATAAACGGCTTACTTTCAGGGACTCAATATCTTCAAACATAAAAGTCACACAAGTTTTTAAAGGTGATACGTATTTGGTTTCAGCAGATAGCTCTCTGTGGATTATTGATGACTTAAGGTTTAATGAATTAGAATTTAAGAATCTCGTATATAAGGCAGATTCAATAATGAAGAAAGCAGACTCTGATGTTGTTGTTTTATTTGTTGGCGGAAATAAAATACCGTTCAAAATCATGTAGTATCACGTTCGGAAGATTCGATACTAAAACCGACTTTTATAGGACAAAGTGGTGGCTTTGGTGTTGGAGCAGGTCTTAGCTATTCTGATGGAAAGACTGTACGTAAAATTCAAAGTTCATTTAACCCCGATACTCCGCTTAATAATTGGTTAAAAGGAGGAGGATATAAATAATGAAGATTTTAGCTGTTATAATTGGTGTAGTCTTCATTGTATTTATTTCTGTTTTAGTTGTTAATGACTTTCAAAGTGAGAAAGCATGCGATGAGGAACAGGGTAAAATTGAAGAAGTAATGGATTATTTAAATTCCAATGATAATCCAATTGAGTCGATTGGATTTACTTCTGGTCGCCAGGCTTATGCTAAAAGTATTAATAAAAACGAAATTATTATTGATGATCCGTATGTTCTTCAGAACATTAAAAATACCATGATCAACAAATCTGTTGAATCATGGAATAGGCCAACCAGTGAATGGGAGCTATTAATGACCTTAAATTTTGAGAACAAAAAGATATTGACTGTTCTTGTAAGTAAGTTAAGTAATTCACGGGTAAAGGGAAGAACTCATATTTATTTTCAGTTTTATAGACGTTACGAAGAGCCAGAGAAGTGTTTGGATGTTATCCCCAGCTATTCTGATGAGCTAGGAATTTACCTGGAGCAAATTCTGGCCGGCAAAGGACTCATCGAGGGCGAAAGAGAATACTATAAATAACTCCTACAGCACAGTCTTTTTCGAAGAAGAGTCTAACGGATACCAAAACCTCTTTTGATAGACGACACAATAGTGGTAGCCAGTATCGCCCCCAGCGTTGCCAGAAAAATGTCCTTTTGAGCATCCCACACATCGCCCTGCGTACCCAGATAGGCCATCCCTTGTGCCGGAAAGAAAACATCGGCCACTGCCCACTCAATCAGCTCGTAAAAAGCACTGATCGAAAGGGTGATCTCAATCGGCAAGAGCCAGGCCACCCACGAGGGATAGGCAAACCAGCGCAGGAACATCTCGCGCATGGGATAAGCCAATAGAAAACCAAAACTAAAGTGAACGATGCGATCGTAGTGGTTTCGCTCCCAACCCATCACCTCCTGTAGCCAGTACCCGAACGGATTTTCGGCATAGGTATATTTGGATCCGTATACGTGCAAACATAAATACACGCAGATGAGCAGATACGTGAGGTCACTGAATTGATACTTTCGAAAAGTGGCAATCAGGAAACCTAAAAAGAGGATCACCAGGAAATTTTCCAACAGCCAGTTGATGACATCGCTTGTGCCTATGGCCGTGGAGACCCAGACCGTCAGAAAGATAGCTCCAAATGCCTGTAGCCAGCGATTGCTTTTAAAAGGTGTGCGTGTCTGCGAGATGGCGTTGGTAAATCCCATAATCAAGGTAGTTTAATGACGTGAAAAGGTAAGGAGTCTGACCAGACGTACAAAATCGCTCAGCCCTGGAATTTTGTAAAATCAAAACTCCTTTCTATTATTGCTCCATAATTATCGTATTCATTCATGGGAAGAGGAGACAAAAAATCAAAAAAAGGTAAACGGACCATCGGTTCATTTGGAAATAGCCGCAAGCGATCGACCATTAAAGCCCGTTTGAAGCGCAAGGCTTCTAAAAAGCCTTCTGTGGCAGTGGAAGCAGATAAGCCCAAAGTAAAAAGAGCGCCTCGTAAGAAAGAAGCAGCCGAATAAATAATGAAAACACTTTTTTCAAATGCATGGTGGTGGCATCTGTCGGGTTCCGATAGGTGAATAACCGTGCTTTGATCTGATCTTAAAATTTCAGAAGCCCGATGTTCACCATCGGGCTTCTTTTTTTTATAAAACTATGGAGAAAGTTAACATACGGGTTTCGCACAGGCAGTTGTTGGCAGATACCTTGACACCCGTCAATATCTACCTGAAAATCAGGGATATTTATGCCAGCAGCATACTGTTGGAAAGTTCCGATTATCATGGTCATGAGAATAGCCTCTCGTTCATTTGTTGCGATCCCATCGCTTCTTTTCAGGTTGACCACCATGGGATCTCCATGCAGTTGCCTCAGTCCGAAGCCATCCAGCTACCCATCATCAACCGGCAGGATGTTCTTTTGCATTTAGAGCGATTCCGACAGTCTTTTCATCAGCTTAACCCACATCCTAAATATATTTCTTCCGGTTTGTTTGGCTATATGACGTACGATTCTGTTCGGTTTTACGAAGACATTTCCATCGACCCGGACGCGATCATCCCGGATATCCTTTACAAGGTTTACCGGTTTGTCATCGTCATTGATCATTTCTCCAATCAACTCATGCTCTTCGAAAATCAGGTGGAAGGAGAAACAAAACCTTCCGGGTTGGAGCGACTTGAGAAAATCATTTTTAGTAACCGGTTCTCCACCTTCTCATTTGTGCCTACCCAGGAACAACAGTCATCCATGACCGATCAGGAATATCGGGATTTGGTATCGCAGGGCATCAAACACTGCCAGCGAGGTGATGTTTTTCAGATTGTTCTGTCCCGCAGATTTACCAGCGGGTTTAAAGGCGATGAATTCAATGTTTACCGGGCACTTCGGTCCATCAATCCTTCGCCTTACTTGTTTTACTTTGACTACGGGAGCTTTAAACTTTTCGGATCTTCACCGGAGGCCCAGATTCAAATCAGCAAAGGTGAAGCCAGTATCTATCCGATTGCAGGTACTTTTCGGAGAACAGGTAACGACCAGGAGGATGCGGCCCTGGCCGAACAATTAGCCACCGATGAAAAAGAAAATGCGGAGCATATCATGCTGGTAGATCTGGCCCGAAATGATCTGAGCCGGGCGGCCAGAAACGTAACGGTAGAAGTGTTTAAGGAAATTCAGTATTACTCTCACGTGATTCACCTGGTGTCAAAAGTAACCGGGCAGTTGGAGCAATCAGCTGCTCTTCAATTGGTGGCAGATACTTTTCCTGCCGGAACGCTTTCAGGCGCACCCAAACATCAGGCCATGTCCCTCATTGAAGCCTACGAGCCGGTAAGTCGCAGTTTTTATGGAGGAGCCATCGGCTTTATGGGTTTTCAAGATGAATTCAATCACGCCATCATGATCCGGACATTTTTAAGCAGAGGCAATCAGCTGATTTGTCAGGCGGGCGCTGGCGTGGTGGCGAAATCAGATCCTGAAAAGGAGTTACAGGAAGTTAACAATAAACTGGAGGCTTTGCGCAAGGCAGTGGTGATGGCCTCTCAAATGTAAGCTTATGAAGATTTTAGTGCTGGATAACTATGATTCGTTTACCTACAATCTGGTGCACATCTTACGCGAGTTGGGAGGTGCCCCGGATGTCATCCGCAATGACAAAATAAGTGTGGAAGAAGTTGGCAGATATGATAAAATCCTGATTTCTCCGGGTCCCGGAATACCACAGGAAGCCGGCATCCTCAAGGACGTTGTTCATACCTACGGACCCTCTAAAAGTATTCTGGGGATTTGCCTCGGCTTGCAAGGAATAGCAGAGGTGTATGGTGCTTCCCTGTACAATCTTCCTCAGGTATTGCATGGAGTAACCAGCCTTAATCAGGTAGTACGTGAGGATTACCTTTTTAGAAACATTCCTTCTTCCTTCACTATTTGTCATTATCACTCCTGGGCAGTGGATGAAAAGACTATTCCTCCGGACCTGGAGGTGATGGCTCGCAACGAAACGGGTATCGTCATGGCCTTGCGACATAAAACCTATGATGTCCGCGGAGTGCAGTTTCATCCGGAGTCGGTGATGACCGAACATGGCAAACAGTTGATGACGAACTGGCTAACCTACCGGATATGAAAGAGATATTAACAGATTTGATCGATCACCAGTCGTTAAACAAAGAAACGGCCCGGCAAGTACTGAGGGATGTAGCTTCGGGCAAGTACAATGCGAGCCAAGTGAGCGCTTTCATGACCGTTTACATGATGCGGGCCATCACGCTAAATGAGTTACAAGGATTTCGGGAGGCGATGCTGGAGTTGTGCATACCGGTTAAAGTAGACCGACCGGTGATGGACGTTTGTGGTACCGGGGGTGACGGAAAAAATACGTTTAATATATCGACACTGTCTTCATTTGTCGTGGCTGCGGCTGGTCAGGCGGTAGCCAAACATGGCAATTATGGAGTGTCATCCGTCAGTGGTTCATCCAACGTCCTGGAGTACTTTGGTTACCAATTTTCCAATCGGATGGAAGATCTTGAACGAAGTCTTGATCAGACCAACATTCTGTTTATGCATGCTCCGCTTTTTCATCCGGCCATGAAACATGTGGCGCCCATCCGCCAGGAGCTCGGGGTAAAGACCTTTTTTAATATGTTGGGCCCGATGGTGAATCCTGCATTTCCCACGTATCAGCTGGTGGGAGTATTTAGTCTGGAATTGGCTCGTCAGTATGGTTATCTGTATCAGCAAACAGATAAACAATTCAGTGTTTTACACGATCTGTCTGGGTATGATGAAATTTCTCTTACCGGAGATTTCAAAGTTTTTAAAAATACCGGTGAGTGGATTCTCCGTCCATCCGATTTAGGATTAAAAATGGTTTCTCCGGAACAGATTACGGGTGGCGCTTCCGTGAAAGAGTCGGCTGATACGTTTATGCACATACTTGAAGGGAATGGATCAGACGCTCAAAATTCAGTGGTGGCAGCCAATGCCGGGTTGGCTCTTCACACCGCCCATCCCGGTCAAAACCTGATTGATTGCGTGGCGATGGCAAGAGAAATTTTACTTTCAAAAAAAGCCTTTCACGTGTTTAAAAAGTTAATGGAAATGCAGCATGGATAATCAAATAAATCTTCTGGATCAGATTGTTGAGAACAAGCGAAAGGAAGTAGCCGAGCGTCAGAGTCTCTATCCGGTGCCTTTGCTCGAACGGAGCATTTACTTCCAAAGTCCAACGGTATCTCTTCGGAAGTATGTAGTCAGGACCGATAAGTCAGGTATCATTGCAGAGATCAAACGTCAATCGCCCTCTCGGGGCATCATTAACGCGTATGTTTCGGTAGAAAAAGTCTCTATTGGCTACATGCAGGCAGGCGCTTCGGCACTTTCTGTCTTGACTGATAAACTATTTTTTGGTGGTAGCAATGAAGATCTGACGATGGCCCGGAAGTACAATTTTTGTCCGATCCTCCGAAAAGACTTTATCATTCATGAATATCAAATACTGGAAGCCAAGTCGATCGGGGCCGATGCCATTTTATTGATTGCTGCTGTTTTGTCTCCTGCGAAAATCAAAGAATTTGCCTCCATGGCTCATTCCCTTGGACTGGAAGTCCTGCTTGAGGTGCACAATCAGGGTGAGTTACTCTCCAACCTGGAATCAACCGCTGATTTGATCGGGGTAAATAACCGGAACTTACAAACATTTGAGGTAGGGGTCAAGGTTAGCGAAGAACTAGCACCCTTGATTCCTAAGGAATTTATAGCGGTTTCTGAAAGCGGTCTGGACTCTCCCCAGACATTGATGAAACTCCGGAAGCTGGGATACCAGGGATTTTTAATCGGTCAGACATTTATGGAGTCGGCTCAACCGGAACGAGCGGCCAGTCAATTTATCAAAGAGTGGAATCGCCTGCTTTCAGGCAACAAAAACCACGATTAACCGATGAACCCTATGCTCATCAAAATATGTGGTATGAAGTACATGGAAAATATTCATAGTGTCTCTCGCCATCATCCGGATTTTATGGGATTCATATTCTATCCGCACTCGCCCAGGTATGTGGCAACGGATGAATCATTACCCATCCTTCCAGCCGACATAAAAAAAGTGGGAGTTTTTGTGGATCAGTCCTGGGAGGAGATGATTCATTTAATTGACAAACATAAACTAGATGGCGTTCAATTTCATGGACAAGAATCGGAGGAGATGGCTGCGCAGATGAAGCAAAAAGGTTTGATCGTGATCAAAGCCTTTCGGATCGATCGGGACTTTAATTTCGCACGGCTCGTCCGGTACGAGACAGCGGTTGACTATTTCCTGTTTGATACAAAGGGAAAAGTGCCGGGTGGAACGGGTCAAACGTTTGATTGGTCATTACTACAACACTACACCGGATCGCTACCTTTTTTGTTAAGTGGGGGACTGAGTGAACAAAACATAAAACAGGCGCTGGAATTTAAACACCCCCGCTTAGCCGGTGTTGATTTAAACAGTGGGGTGGAGATTTCCCCCGGAATCAAAGACCTGGAGAAGATAAAAAGAATTCTTCAAATAATTAATAAGCAAAGAAATGAGCAAGTATGATGTAAACATTCATGGGTATTACGGACAATTCGGGGGGGCATATATCCCTGAAATGTTATATCCCAATGTGGAAGAACTCCGGACAAAGTATCTGACCATCATGTCCGAGCCCGATTTCCAGATAGAGTTTAAGCAGTTACTATCTGACTACGTTGGGCGCCCAACTCCGCTTTATTATGCCAGGCGCCTGTCAGAAAGGTATCAGGCAAAAATTTACCTGAAACGGGAAGATCTATGTCATACCGGAGCGCATAAGATTAATAATACCATAGGTCAGATACTTGTGGCAAAGCGGCTGGGTAAACGCAAGATTATTGCCGAAACCGGAGCGGGCCAACATGGTGTGGCAACGGCCACGGTCTGTGCCCTCATGGGGATGGAATGTTTGGTATACATGGGGCAATTGGACATGGAGCGTCAACGCCCGAATGTGGAACGGATGCGAATTTTAGGAACGAAAGTAATTCCAGCTACCAGTGGGAACATGACCTTGAAAGATGCCACCAACGAGGCGATGCGTCATTGGATCAATCATCCAATGGATACCCATTACATTATCGGTTCGGTGGTAGGTCCTCATCCATATCCTGATATGGTGGCCAGATTTCAATCAGTGATCAGTGAAGAAATCAAAAAACAACTGAACCAGACGGAAGGGAATCCCTATCCTGACTATGTGTTTGCCTGCGTGGGAGGTGGAAGCAATGCCGCAGGCGCTTTCTATCATTTTCTGGACGATGAACATGTGCAATTGGTAGGAGTAGAGGCAGCAGGGAAAGGGGTGGAGTCTGGAGAGTCAGCGGCAACTCTTGCCTTGGGCAAACCCGGAGTACTCCATGGCAGTAAAACCATTTTGATGCAAACCACCGATGGGCAGGTAGTAGAACCTTATTCCATTTCGGCCGGATTGGATTATCCGGGTATTGGCCCGATGCATGCGCACTTGTTTGATGTGGGACGGGTACAAGTGGTGAGTGCAACGGATGATGAAGCGATGACTGCTGGAATAGAGTTAAGTCGAACCGAAGGAATCATCCCGGCTATTGAAACTGCTCACGCGCTGGCGGCCTTAAACAAGTTTGTTTTTGAGAAAGATGAAATCGTGGTCATCAATCTTTCGGGAAGAGGGGATAAAGACCTGGAAACGTACATCCGGTGGGGCAAATATTAGAAGTTATTAAAAATTTAGATGGCCAGTTAAGACATGACCAATAGAATCAATGAATTGTTTAACCGTAAAAGATCAGGTGTTCTTTCGGTTTTTTATACAGCGGGGTTTCCCAAGTTAAACGATACCAGTTCCATTGCGCTGGCGTTGGAAAAGGCAGGTGCCGATATGATTGAAATCGGAATTCCTTTTTCAGATCCGATCGCTGACGGACCAGTCATCCAGCAGAGCAACAAACAAGCACTTGATAATGGAATGAACGTAGGTCTATTACTAAGTCAAGTGAGAGAAATCCGGATGCAGGCCACACTTCCTATTCTTTTAATGGGGTATCTGAATCCGGTCTTGCAGTATGGAATGGAGAAATTTTGCGAAGAAGCCTCGCAGGCTGGAGTCGATGGGCTTATCTTACCGGATATGCCCATGCTGGAATACCAAACACATTATCTTCCATTGTTCGAACGACACAACCTCCTGAATACCTTTCTGATTTCACCAACCACTTCAGAGCAACGGATTCGGGCAATGGACTCAATCACGCATGGATTTATTTACGCGGTATCATCCAGCAGCACCACCGGAGCACGAACCGGCCTGAGTGAGCAACAACTTCAGTATTTTCAAAAACTACAGCACATGAATTTGGTAAACCCATTTTTGATAGGGTTTGGTATTTCCTCGCAGGAAAGTTTTAAGGAAGTCTGTCAGTACAGTTCGGGTGCGATTGTTGGCAGCTCGTTTATCAATCATTTGGAAAATGCAGGAGCCACGCAGGAATCCGTTGCATCATTTGTTCAGTCCATCAAAGGATAATTTTTATGATTATACAATTTAAACAGTCTATTACAAACGATGAAAAACAAAACATCCTTTGCAAAGTAGAATCCTTACAATTTAAGTCATCAGAGGTATTGACCCAGCATGGAAATTATCTGGTGGTCATCGGTAAAAAAGATATTGATCTTCGCCAGCTGGGACATTTGGCAGGTATTTCAGATATTCATCAGGTATCGGACGACTATCAATTGGTTTCCCGCAAGTGGAAAGTCAACCGGACGGTGATTGACCTGGGCGATGGTGTAACGATAGGCGAGGGGAGTTTCAGCATCATGGCCGGTCCGTGTTCCATCGAGAGTGAAGCACAAGTGCAGGCAACGATCGATCATTTAACATCGCATGGGGTACGGATCATGCGGGGCGGAGTTTTTAAACCACGCAGTTCTCCGTACGCTTTTCGGGGGCTGGGTGTGGAGGGATTGAAAATGTGGCATGCGCGAGCCCGGCAATCGGGTATAAAGATTATCACCGAAGTCATGCAAGTGAGTCAAATCCAAGAGATGTATCCTTATGTGGACGTCTTTCAGGTGGGCGCCCGAAACACCCAAAATTTTAATTTATTGGATGAGTTGGGAAAGGTTGATAAGCCTGTCATGATTAAACGTGGTATCAGTGGCACCGTGGAAGAGTTAATGTATTCTGCCGAGTACGTTTTTTCGGCTGGTAATGAAAAGATAATGTTATGTGAGCGTGGCATTCGCACGTATGAGCGGGCCAGCCGGAATACATTAGACATTAATGCTATCCCCCTCATCAAAGATAAGACGCATTTACCGGTGATAGCAGACCCTTCTCATGGAATAGGCATACGTGAGTTTGTGGAACCCGTGGCTTTGGCAGCCGTTATGGCAGGTGCGGATGGTGTCATATATGAAACGCATCAAAATCCGGAGGAGGCCTTTAGTGATGGTCAGCAGACCTTGGATTTTCAACAATCAAGAGAGCTCGTCCGAAAGTTAAACAGCACCTTTGCTTTGCGTGAATCCATTTGATGTGTCTGGCCATGGTTGAATTTTCTTTTCATCTTGCTCCGGAGCGACAGAACGAAGGGATACAACAAAGGTGGTTCCCCGTTCTGGCGTACTGAATATTTCCACGCCACCCCCGAGCGTTTCTGCCTGTAGTTTGACCAGAAACAATCCTATCCCTTTGCCATCGGTGTGGGTGTGAAACCTCTTATAAAGACCAAAGATTTTGTCTTTAAACCGATGGACATCCAATCCCAGGCCATTGTCACGTACTTCGATGGTCACCATATCTTCCTTTTGACGCGCCCGGATCTGAATGAGTGGATTTCGATCGGGCGAACGGTACTTAATGGCATTGCTGACTAGATTATAAAGAATACTTCCGATCATGGGTTTTATGGAATAGATGATCGATACATTGATCATCTCTCGTTCGATCTGAACTTGGTGATCATGTAAATCTTTTTGCAGCAGCCCGATCACGTGATCAATTTCTTCATTTAAATCAACCGCCTGACGAATGCGGGTGACTCTGTTTCGAATGTCAATGATCGTATTCAAATCTGTAATCGTACTATCCAGTGAAATCACCGATTTTCGGATGTATTGAACAATGGCCGCACGGTCGGCTTCCCAATCATCGGGTTTGAGGAGATCGATTAACCCGATCATACTCGCCACTGGCCCCCGCAAGTTATGAGATACTGTGTAGGAAAATTGCTGAAGATCATTGTTATGTTGGATAAGTTCTTCGTTGGTTTGAATCAACTGGTTATTCTTTGCAATCAGATTTAGATTTAGTTCATTGTTTTCATGGGCCAGTAGCTCTCGCTGTTTTTGAATTATTTCATTGGCTTCATTTAAACTGGTGATGAGCTTTTCCTTTTTTCGTTCAATGCTTTCGTAACTGAATTTTAAAAAATAACTACAGGCCACCAATATTAAGGCCGAAGCAATGCATATATAATTCAGAAAATAGTAGTTGGGTGAGGTAAAGCCCACCTGATAATAACCCACACCAAACAGGGCATGTGCAGGATCGAACAGGAGCAGACATAATAAGTTAACGAGTACGGCTGGTATCCAATACTTCTTTTCTTCTAAATCAAACAATACAAAGGGTAGTAGCGTGCATCCTAACAAGATGGCCCGCAAATGAAAGTACTGAAATTCTTCCATGTATAGCGGAGCGTCAAATTTGTCGGCAATGGAAATGAAAAGCGCGCCCAGATTAATGCTTCCAATAAGAAACAAACGTGAGGCATTGGCCCATCCGTATTTGTTGAAAACAATCGGAAGTAGGAATATCAAAGAAGATGCCCACGATAATTTAACGGCTACGATCCATCCAAAATTGATAACAGACAGGATGCTGATGATCATAACAAATCCTGAAACAATCAGGCTGGCGGTGTTACATAGGATGACCTGACGGTTCCTCTGCCACTGCGCATCGGGATTGATTCCGGTCTGGCTAAGGGTATACCAGAAAGTCATCGTTTAATCATTTCCCAAGTATACTTAAAGATGCTTGTAAACCGATACTTTTTATCCATCTTTTTCGCTTTCTCTGCTTTTCGACTGACCTGTTCACCTCGTTTATTTGCTTAATTTTGGACAAAATAAACTGCAAGAGTATGTCTGCCAGTGTTTCAGTCAAATCAGAGATAGCATTAGAGGTGGCACAACAGGCTTATAAATTGATGTTGACCAGTCAGGCGATGGCTGAACTTTTTGAGTCGCGAAAAGAGATTACTGGTAAGTACGTACATAGCACTTCCCGTGGTCATGAAGCTATCCAACTGGCGGCCGGTATGCAATTGTTGCCAATTGATTTTGCGAGCCCATACTACCGGGATGAAAGCATGTTGCTGGGTATGGGCTTTTCTCCGTATGAGTTGATGTTACAGTTAATGGCAAAAGGGAATGACCCTTTTTCGGGCGGTCGAACATATTATGGTCATCCCTCAGTCAAACGTACAGATTTTCCAACGATACCTCATCAAAGTTCGGCCACCGGTATGCAAGCGATTCCGGCTACCGGGATGGCACACGGGCTTGCTTATCTGACTTCTCAACAGCTATTGGTTGGTCAACATCCAATAGTACTTTGCTCGCTGGGTGATGGTTCCGTAACCGAGGGAGAAGTAGCGGAAGCTTTTCAGATGGCGGTGTTGAAAAAGTTACCGATCCTCTACCTGATCCAGGACAATGAATGGGGTATTTCAGCGACAGGTCAGGAAATGCGATCCATGAACGCATTTGAGTATGCGGCCGGATTTAAAGGAATGAAACGTGTTCAGGTGGATGGCTCCGATTTTATTAAGAGTTATCACTGCTTATCCAAGGCCATGGCTGATGTGCGCTCATCGAATGGCCCGGTATTGGTGCATGCCACTTGCCCCTTGTTAGGCCATCACACATCAGGTGTCCGCAAAGAATGGTACCGAAGTGATGATCTTGAAAAACATCAGGAGCGCGATCCGATTCCGCTTCTTAAAAAGTATCTCTTGGACCAAGGAGTTCTTCTTTCGGAACTGGAGTTGTGGAGCACGAATGCATCCTTCGAAGTTCAACAAGCTTTTGAAAAAGCATTAGCCTCTCCTGATCCGGATGTTCATGATTTTGATTCTCATGAATTTGCTCCGACCACTATCACACATGAGCAAGGTGAGCGAACTCCGACCAATGGCGAAAAGGTGGTGATGGTAGACGCGGCATTGCATGCCATTCAGGAGATTCTTCAGAAACATCCGGAAGCCTTGTTTTACGGACAGGACGTAGGTGGTAGATTAGGTGGCGTTTTTCGGGAGGCAGCCACATTGGCTCAAAAATATGGGGATGATCGTGTCTTTAATACTCCTATACAAGAAGCCTATATCATCGGCTCCACAGCAGGCATGAGTGCCGTAGGAGCCAGGCCCATTGTGGAGATTCAGTTTGCTGACTATATCTGGCCAGGCATTAACCAATTGGTGGAAGAGCTTTCCAAAAGCTGTTATCTTTCGAAAGGTAAGTTTCCGGTGCAATCTTTGATTCGGGTGCCCATTGGAGCGTATGGCAGCGGGGGACCTTATCATAGCGGCAGTATTGAGAGTACCCTTTTGACTATTCGTGGGATAAAGGTAGTGTACCCTTCAAACGCAGCAGATATCAAGGGTTTGATGAAAGCAGCGTTTTATGATCCTAATCCGGTAGTTATGCTCGAGCATAAAGGTTTGTATTGGAGTAAAGTTCCGGGCACATTAGAAGCGAAAACCGTAGAACCGGACGAAAACTACATCATACCCCTGGGCAAAGCGAATATTCTTGTTAAAGCAGATGTATCCGCCATTGAAACTCACCAGTCGGCATTGATCATATCGTATGGTATGGGTATATATTGGTCTAAGGAAGCAGCACGTAATTTTCCGGGAAGGATCGAAATCCTGGATTTGCGTACGCTCAACCCCATTGACTGGGAACTCATATCTGCCTCTGTTCGGATTCATGGGAGAGTATTAATCGTCACAGAAGAGCCCATTCTTAATTCTTTTGCTGAATCACTGGCCGGTCGTATTTCTCAATATCACTTTGAGTGGTTGGATGCTCCCGTGATGACTATCGGGGCTGCCAACTTACCGGCTATTCCGCTAAACTCTGATTTGGAAAAGCAAATGCTTCCCAATGCTGAGAAAGTAGCAGCTCGCTTAGCGGATCTACTCCGGTACTGACACGCCCCATTCAGAAGACAATGGATGTGCTTGATTCAAGCTACCGAACTTGCCTAAAAGTAAATCCAGTGACCTCTTGCTTTACCTTGCGAAAATTCAAGGGTAGGCGCAGGCAGGCGCACCATATTTCCAATAAAGATCAGGGTATTAACGAATTTATTCCTGCCTTTCAACGAAGTCAGGTCAAAATCGATGCCGATGTAAAATTGACGATAGGGCTTTAGCCCGTTCTCAAGATTACTTTGATCCTCTGCATACAACATATTGTGGGCACCGTAACCGGGAGAAATATTAATCCATTTCGGCCATCCCGGAACAAATTTATCCATATCAATAGACAGCCATTGGGTTTGACCATTATAATCCTTCACAAATTCTTCGATCCATCCATTACCTAAAAGAGAAGGTCGTTGTGGCGCCAGGGATGTCCGATGAAAGGACATTTTAGGATAGATGCGTTGTTCATTCCAAAGCGCACTCTGTCCCCAATAGAGCCCGGCCCCTGTGGCGTTAGCTACCCAATCACTGGCTGATGCTCCGTAGCCAGATGAAAATCCGTCCAAAACTTCGATGGAAGAGAGAATGCCAAAACTAATGAGACTGGAGAGCCGGGCGGCTTTTCGTTGTTCCATACCTGCCCACCGCCAGGTGGAGGCACTTATGGCAGTTACTTGATAGGCAGAATAGAAATGCCCAATTTTGTCCATCTGCTTCCATTCAGCAGCATCATCAAAAAACCGAAATGATTGGCGATCAAACTGACTATACCAAAGGGCGTGCAATCCTACCATACTTGCACCATAGGTAGTAGCGCTTCCGATGATTACCATGCGCTGTCTTTTTTTATAATCAAGGCTATCCTGACCATATGCCAGCCCCATCGGTAACAACCAAAGAATCATCCAACTAGTTGTTCTCATCTGACTCATCGGTTAGATCTGCCTGGTTTTCTCTCCGCTTACGGGCCGATCGCCACAGATCACTGATTCGATTGAAGTTTTGTACATGCGATAAACTGACGCCCGTGGTCACAGCATTTTGATTACCAACCGAGGTTAGTAGCGGGTTTATGTTTGATCGGCTATACATTTTTACTCGGAATTTTCCATCGGGTGTGAGTAAGTAATCAACAGTCCAGTCACCTGCCAAAGAGGCCACATCGGAACGATTCGTTTGATTACTGAAACTCCCATCGCGGGTAACCCGTAATCTTCCGTTGAAAAACGAGTACGATAGTCGCAACTGGAATGTATTAAAGGATTCCTGATCCAGCGTGCCCAGGTCCAGATCTATCTCGAGATTGGAATCAACTTGTGTGAGCCAATAACTCAACTGATTAGACAATAACTCGCTTACGCTATTATATAAAGAACCATTGGTGCTAAACGCATCTGGCGGAGAAAACCTCCTGAGAATAATGAGGCTGAATACCTGTTTATTTAATTCTTGTTCATCCAGCCGAGCTTTAAAAGCATCAAATTCAAATTGAAGCCGTAAGGGGCGTCCATCTTCTGCCACTAGATTATCGGGTAATTCCTTGGCGGTGATGTCAAAAACAATTTGAGGGCTCAGCATCGCGCCATCTAATTTTAACAATACTTCTACCGGATATTTTCTTCGCACAGAAACAGAAGAGGCGAGGGTTTGATCCGTCAGGATAGGTGCCAGCGAGGCTAATTGCCGGTAACTGGCAGTGAGGTTAAGCGTTCCCGTGTAGGGGTCTCCAAACCAGGAAATCCGACTTCCTTTGTTAATGGTAAATTCCTTGTTAATAATATCGTACAAAGTAAAATTGTAAAAGCCTCTTTCAAATTCATAGAGACCAAACATGTTAAACTCACCCTTGGTGTCTAATTGAAGTTTGATTTCACCTTTGCCATAACCCCGGATGATATCTCCTGATTTGATATCAAAAATGATTTCTGCGTAGGCATCTGGTGTGATATCCAGATTCAAATCCATGGTAATACCACTGCGTTGAACCTTCCTCTTTTTGGTGATTGTTTTACTTAGCAGCGTGGAGTCGCTGAAGGGTGCGAACGTGATGAAATCTTTTCGTTCTACTGTTTGTGTTCCGCTGATGGGTATAAAAATGCGCGTCTTCTTTTCCGTGCGCGCGGTGGCGGTAATCTTCATGTTATTTACAGGCCCCGCCAGCTTTAAAAGCCCAGTGGCATATGCCTGGCCATAAAAAAGGCTATTGTCTTTGGAGGTCGTGTTTAATACCTGAAAGTTTTGAAACTGACCGTCCAGATTTATTCCTAAATTCTTAAAATGCTGATGCGATAGAAATCCATTCACCGTTCCTTTGCTTCCGTAGGTATCTGTTACCAGTACATCTCTAAAAATTATGCGATCAGGAGACAAACCGAGTGTGCCGTTAGCTACATAATTTGTCTTTAGGTAGTCAATTTGGAATTGACCGTTTTCCAGTGTGCCTTCACCCGATATTCGGGGTTTCTGAAAAGTACCATCTATGTTATATTGGCCGGTAAGTGTACCGCCCATGTGTGAAAACAAACCTCGAAGAAAGGGCTCAGCAATTTTTAAGTTAGTCTTGTTGAGATGAGCAACCAGATGCAACCCTTCGTCTTCCGCAGGGTGATAGTATCCACCCAGGCTCAGGGTTTGATCCCCCATGCGATCTATGGCCATGTTGATATCAAATCGTTTTTTGTCCTGGTTCCAGATATTCGTGCCTTTCATATCTCCAATTAAGAACTGATCGATTTTAAACTCTGAGATGGTGACGTCATTCTGAACATACAATTGATGATAAAAATCGCCACCGATCAATTCTCCATTGACCGTCCCGGTTAAATCAAGGCCTGTGATACTTTTTAGGATATCTAATGAAAAATTACTGACTACCAGATTTAACTTTTTGTCAGCATCATTTGAAAGCTGGCCTTGGAGGAGAATGGATTGGTTTTCGTTTGTAAATTTTAACCGCTGGATGTTCCACTCTCGCCCCTTTAAACGGATGTTATTAGTCTCGTCAATTTTCCATTGTTTGCCTAACAATTGAATCACCGAAGGCAGGAACCGGATGTACGTACTATCCTTTTTAAAATCTACCTGTGATCGTAATCGAAGTGTATGATCATAATTTTGTTGGTTTACATCTAAGGAAAAATCTATATGATCACCATTCCAAATGTTTTCAATTAACAAGTTTTTGGTTTTGAAAGCTTCGGAAAAATGCTGCTCCTCAGACTCGATCGTTAGCATTGCCAACACATCTACGCTATCCCTGATTTTGGAACCATTAAAGTCAACGGAAGTAGAAAGGAATTCTTTTCCATGGTAAACAATTGTATCTGCCTGACTGTAAAACCGAAGTTGGCTGGTGTAGCCATTGGAAAAGGTACCCGTCAGTTTAGTTCCTGACGATATGTGAAGGTCGGTATTAATGAGATGACTAACGGGTTGCAAAGTTTTTAAAAGTATGTTGAAGTCAGCATGGTAGATTTCATTTGTCTGTGACTTAGAGGCGTAATATTCTTTTATGGCTTGCGGTTCATTCACGAGATTTAGCTTAAATTCCTTCAAAAGCCGTTGCATGTCACTGAACAATGATGAATAACGATAGTTCCCATTTAATTCAATGTTCGCAATAGAACTGTTTAAGGATAATAGTTTATTTTGATCTTGACGGGAAGAGTTGATTTGAATGGAGTCTAACTGAATTTCATTACCATTGTATTGGATAGTGGTTTTAGTAAATAGCGCATCTCCCATCAGACTATCCAACGATAGTCCATACGTATCGATGGTGAGGCGACTGCTAATGAATAGCGGGTCTTTAACGATTCCCAGTTTGTGAAGAAAGGCGGTGTCTAATTGGGCCGTTACTTTTATTTCATTTCTGTTATCACGCAAGTCAATGGAGCCAAGCGCATTAAATTTCAGATGAGGGTCGTCTATAATCAGTTCCCCATTAAACAATCTTTTGGCAAATTCGGCATTGGTAGAAATATTGGTGTAGTCATATCCACGGATACCGATGGTCTTCACTTTGCCTTTGAGTACAAAGTCCGTTGTCGCTACGCTGAGCCCCCGACCTTTAATTTGACCATTCATCGTCACTTTCTGAAAATTAACCGTGTCGTTGATTAATTTTCCGAGATCAAACTGATCCAATTGTAAATTTCCTTGATATAAACTTAGGTTCGGATTTTCAGGGTTTATTTTCAAGTTGATGTCTGATATAATCTTTCCGAGTTGACTATCAAAGCTGCCTTGCGCAACAAAATCATTGACAAATCCTGTAAAACTTCCATTTAGTTTGAGATTTCCCATGGGCGTCAGGCGCTGCGTCACGGCAGGGCCCAGAATAAAACGGAGATCATTCAAATGAACCAGACTGTTTTTCAGATTGACTTGCATGAACGTTTCCCGGATGTGCGGCAATCCATCCATTTCAATCGAACCGGCCAGCAAAGACTTGCCAAGAGTGATGTTCATGTCATCAAATGAAAAACGATTTACTTTTCCACGGAAGCGACCATCCATGGTAACTGGCTGACCAATCAGTTTGACTCCGGGGGCAAATAACTCTAAATCCCGCGGATCGATCTTGGTGTTAGTTAAGTTTGCCACAATCGAAACTCGTGAATTGAAACTGCTTAAATCGGACTGACGCTCATAGAAGAAAGCCACGGTGTCAGCAATTTTGCTATTGCCGGCCAGCAGAAGGGTATTGTAAAATTCAAGACCCTTTTGTGAAATCCTGAAAAAGGTACGGAGTTCATGAACAGCCAACTTTGTTTTTTCATCTTTGGCCACCAGGGTGCGAACCTGCATTTGAATTGTATCTCCAATCACTTTGAAATTGGCCACTTCCGCAGTCGGAATACCCAATCGGAAATGTTGATAGTCAAAGCCCGTGGCGAGGGAATCTTTGAATGGGTCATGATAGGAGAAAGCTGATTGGTCTAATACTATTTCTCCGATGTTTACCTTCGGGCTGGAGCCACCTTTACCACTGGCAGTGGCCCGGTTGATTTCTGAAATAAAAAAATTAAAGTTCAAATCACGAATACTATCCAGTTGAAGTTTGATCAGATTTACCTGAACGTTTTGCAAACGGGCTCCATCTAGATTTACCTCATGATGATTGAATAACGAACTTAAGCTAAAATTGATCTGCAGGCGTTCGGCTTCGATCATAAGGTTTTGCTGAGGATCCCAAATGTGCAAGCCATCCAGCGAGAGCCGGTCGTACCAGACAAAGTGTAGGCGGTTATAGGTAATTCTGAATCCTGAAACGGTACCAAAACGGTCTGTTATCCGGCTGGCTAACGATTTTTGAACAGCCGGTATTTGCAGAAGACCCAAGCCAATGAGAAAACTGACTAACAGGAAAAATGAACCATAAAGAAACGTGCGTTTAAGCCAGGTAAAGAATCGATTTTTGATAACTTGCAGTTTCATTCACACCTGTTTATGAGTTCCCTGATCCTGGCCATTGAGTCGTCTTGCGATGAAACTTCTGCTGCGATTATTTGTAAGGGCAAGGTACTTAATAATGTGGTTGCCTCGCAAAACGTGCATCAAAAATATGGCGGAGTGGTACCGGAGCTGGCTTCCCGGGCTCATCAACAAAACATTGTCCATACAGTTAACGAAGCTTTGTGCAAAGCTGATATAAAACTGGCCGAAATAGATGCGATTGCTTTTACCCGTGGCCCCGGCCTATTGGGATCATTACTCGTAGGTGTTTCCTTTGCGAAAGGAATGGCCTTAGCGTTGAATAAACCCATGATTGAAGTTAACCACATGGAGGCACACGTGTTGGCTCATTTTATTGATGATCCTAAACCATCTTTTCCTTTTTTGTGCCTGACGGTAAGTGGAGGACATACACAGATTGTGTTGGTCACAGATTTTCTAACCATGAAGGTTATTGGGGAAACCCGTGACGATGCCGCAGGTGAAGCCTTTGATAAGGGTGCTAAAATTTTAGGATTGCCCTATCCGGGTGGTCCTTTGATTGATGCGTATGCCAAAGGAGGTAACCCTGGAGCCTTTTCGTTTCCCGACACCACCGTACCGGGTTTTGATTTTTCATTTAGCGGAATCAAAACAGCACTTTTGTATTTTGTTCGGGATCACGTGGCTGCTGATCCTGATTTTATTCAAAAGAACATGGCTGATATTTGTGCCAGCTACCAGCATCAAATAGTCAAAATGCTTCTGACACGACTACGAAAAGCAGCACTGCATTGGAATATTTCTACGCTGGCGATAGCGGGAGGGGTGGCCGCTAACAGTGGATTAAGAGCATCCTTGTTGGAATATGCGACCAAATATCACTGGCAGACGTTTATTCCTGCTTTCGAGTATTGTACCGATAACGCAGCCATGATTGCTATGGCAGCTCATTACAAATTTGAAAAAGGGTTGTTTACAGATTTGAATGTAAGTCCGATGGCGAATTATGAAATTGGAACATCCTGACTCTTTACTGAAGGATATCCCTTAACTCTCTACGGCAAGGCTGGTCATATTCACGACTTCAATCGACTTTAACTCCGGAACGGCTTTTTTCAATGCTTCTTCCACACCGGCTTTGAACGTCATCGTACTCATCGGACAACTTCCACAGTTACCGACAAATTCAAGCCGCAAGATCTTATCCTTGGTAATTTCGATGACCCGCACGTTACCACCATCTGCCTCCAGATAAGGTCGAATTGAATCCAAAGAGGCTTCGATACGCTGATGCAGTTCTTCTTTTTTCTCCTTAACCATAGATCAAACCGTTAGCTCTACCTTTTTTGTTTGTTCAAAGGTAGCATTTCTGATGGCAATCTCACGGGCCACTGATTCAGCCAGGCGGAGAAAAATACTTCCTAATACGCCCTCTTTCAACACGACAGGGCGCCCGCTGTCTCCACTTTCGCGAATACTTTGAACGATAGGTATCTGCCCCAACAAGGGGACATTAAATTTTTGTGCCAGATTTTTACCTCCATCTTTTCCAAAGATGTAATACTTATTATCGGGTAGCTCTTCTGGAGTAAAGTAGGCCATGTTTTCGATGACACCTAGCACCGGTACATTGATTTGTGGTTGTCGGAACATCGCAAGCCCTTTGGTAGCGTCTGCCAGAGCAACTTTTTGGGGCGTAGTCACAATGATAGCCCCGGTGACAGGCACCGTTTGAACCAGCGTTAAGTGGATATCGCTGGTGCCGGGCGGCATATCGATTAGCAGATAGTCCAAATCCCCCCTATCTGCTAATCGATATGCCGCCCGGCACCAGCGATATCCACTTAACGC
>ERZ1066130.227-NODE-227-length-26030-cov-10.223022_pt1 | contig 26030 bp, 27 predicted proteins | sample MGYA00382777_ERZ1066130 | MGnify/ENA primary metagenome ERZ1066130 (study PRJEB33369, sample SAMEA5778360) | biofilm metagenome | biome: Industrial cooling water; feature: Water cooling tower basin; material: Biofilm | place: United Arab Emirates | collected...
ACCTTGGGGTGATCGCCCGACGGACCTGATCGGCGGTGACCTTGAAATCACGATCGGGCAAGGTGGGCAGTTCCACGACCTTGCCGCCGGCCAGCTCGGCGATGGGCGCGTACGAGACCCAGGTCGGGACGGGCAGAAGAACCTCCTGCGCGGGTTCGCCGGGCCGGGGTTCGTCAAGAAGAACGTGGCAGGCGACGAACAGCGAGTGCTTTCCTCCCGAGCCGATGGCGACATGCTCGGGCGTGCAGTTGGGGATCCCGTTCTCGACCGTGAGCTTGCGCGCGATGGCGGCCCGGGCCTCGGGCGTGCCGAGCGTGGGCATGTACTTCGTGGTCCCGGCGTTCAGGGAGGCGATGGCGGCGTCCTTGATGAGACGCGGCGTATCAAAGTCGGGCTCGCCCGCGGAGAAGTTGAGCACGTCCTGACCGGCCGCCTTGAGCGACTTGGCGCGGTTCATGAACGCGACGGTGACCGAGGGCTTGAGCGAAGCGACGCGCCGTGAGATCTCGAGAGTCATGGCGGACAGATTAGGCGGAGGGGGTCCGACGATGGGGGCGGAGGCGCCCGTCGGAGGGTGCGCGGACGAGAAATGCACGATGTAACCGGTACCAAAGCGGGGCGGGCTCGGCCGACGCGGACGGCGGTGCGACCCTGGGCACATGTTTGGATTTTGAACGGTGAATCAAGCGAGGGGGTTGGCTTGTCCGGGGGGCGGCTGGGGGTCTATAGTGGTGACCAGCAAGAAATGGAGTAGGAACAGCGATGGCTCTTTCGACCGCCCAACGTGCCACGACCCGGACGACGTACCGCCGCCATGAGAAGGATTCGGGTTCTCCCGAAGTCCAGATCGCGATGCTGACGGAACGGATCATCCAGGTGTCGGGCCATCTTTCGGGGCACGACAAGGACAACCACAGCCGGCGCGGCCTGATCATGATGGTCGGGAAGCGCAACAAGCTGTTGAAATACCTGGCGAGGACGAATCCGGATGGGTACCAGAAGCTGATCGGGCGACTGGGCCTGCGGAAGTAAGCGACCGCAACGAGCGGCCCGCGTTCGGCGACGGACGCGGGCCGATTCATTTCAGGAACAGGCACGCCCAGCCCACCTGGATTCGCACGGGCAGCGGGCACGCCTCGGTCGATCGACCGGGGTATGCCCTCTGCCTCGCGAGAGATGGGAAGGAACGGGCGTGCGGCCTGCTCGGGGCCGATCTCCTCCACGTCCGGACGTGATGTTCGTGGGGGTCATCGGAATGACCGAGCCGGCACGCGCAAGGACCGGCCGCGAACATGGCCGGTGAGTCCCATGGCAGAGTTCACTCCACTTGAAGGATCGGTGACGTTCGGGTTCCAGAGCCTTCCCGGCTCGACCGTCGTGAGGCGAGAGATCGGCGGTCGGACGCTGACGCTCGAGACCGGCGTGATCGGCAAGCTCGCCAACGCCACCGTGATGGCGACCTACGGCGGAACGACGGTGATGGCCTCCGTGGTCCGAGCGGCCCCGCGTGACGGGATCGACTTCTTCCCCCTCACCGTCGACTACCGCGAGAAGACCTCGGCGGCGGGAAAGTTCCCGGGCGGCTTCAAGAAGCGTGAAGGCCCGCCGAGCGAGAAGGAAATCCTCACGATGCGGATGATCGATCGCCCGATCCGTCCGCTGTTCCCCGACGGGTTCATCGACGAGGTGATGATCCAGTGCTTCGTGATGAGCCACGACGGCGAGAACGACAGCGACGTGCTCGCGGGCGTGGCATCCTCCGCCGCGCTGGCCCTCTCCGACATCCCCTTCGAGGGACCCGTCGCGACCGTCCGCGTCGGCCGACTGCACACCGACGCCGGCCCGCAGTTCGCGATCAACCCCACGGTTTCGCAGCTTGATTTCAGCGACCTCGACCTTGTGCTCAGCGGGCACAAAGACGGGATCAACATGATCGAGGTCGGGGCCGCCGAACTCGCCGACGAGGTGGTGGTCGAGGCGATCAAGACGGGTTACGACGCGATCCGCGAGGTCCTGAGCGCCATCGACGAGCTCGCCTCCAAGGCCGGCAAGCCCAAGGTCATGGGCGAACTCTTCCTGCCCCCGCAGGAAATCACGGACAAGGTCGCGAAGCTGTGCGAGAAGGAACTGACCGCAGCCCGTCAGATCAAGGGTAAGAAGGAACGCAACGAGAAGGTCGATGCCATCAAGAAGGCGATGCTCGACGCGCACTTTGCCGTCAACGACAAGGGCACGCCCGGCGAGCACCTCGCGAGTGTGAAGACTCGCAAGTCGGCCGGCGAGGCGTTCCGCCGGCTCGAAGAGAAGGTCACGCGTCGCCTGATCGTCGAGCAGGGGATCCGCGCGGACGGCCGCGGCGCGACCCAGCTCCGTCCGATCACCGGTGCGGTCGGCCTCTTCCAGCGGACCCACGGGTCCGCCCTCTTCCAGCGCGGCGAGACGCAGAGCCTCTGCACCGTCACGCTCGGCACCGGCAAGGACGAGCAGATCATCGACGGGCTCATCCCCGAGTACACCAAGAAGTTCACGCTTCACTACAACTTCCCGCCCGTCTCCACGGGCGAGGTGAAGCGCATCAGCGCCCCGGGCCGCCGCGAGATCGGGCACGGCTCGCTCGCCGAGCGGAGCCTGCTGGCGATCCTGCCCAGCCCAGAGGAGTTCCCGTACACGATCCGCGTCGTCAGCGACATCACCGAGAGCAACGGCTCGAGCTCGATGGCGTCGGTGTGCGGCGGGTGCCTGGCGCTCATGGACGCCGGCGTGCCCATCAAGGCGACGTGCGCGGGCATCTCCGTTGGTCGCTTCTCGAACGACGACAACACCAAGGAACTCTTCGTCACCGACATCATCGGCGAGGAGGACTTCTTCGGCGACATGGACTTCAAGGTCTCTGGCACCCGCGAAGGAATCACCGGGATTCAGCTCGACCTGAAGATCCGCGGCCTCTCGATCGATCAGATCGCCCGCACCTTCACGCAGGCCAAGCAGGGCCGGCTCGAGATCATCGACATCATGGAGAAGATCATCGCCAAGCCCCGCGGCGACATCTCCCTCATGGCGCCGCGCCTCGTGACGCTCAACATCGATCCGGACAAGATCGGCAAGCTGATCGGCCCGGGCGGCAAGACGATCCGCGCGATCCAGGAAAAGTGGCAGGTCACCATCGACGTCGAAGACGACGGGACGGTGCAGGTCGCCAGCGCCAACGGCGAGAACCTGGCCGGCGCACGGGCCGAGATCGAAGCGTTGTGCGAAGAGGTCAAGGTCGGGCAGGTGTACACGGGCAAGGTCGTGTCGATGAAGGACTTCGGTGCGTTCATCGAGCTGGCGCCCGGAACCGACGGGATGTGCCACATCTCCGAACTGGCCGACGGGTACGTCAAGAGCGTGACCGAGGTCGTCAAGCTGGGCGACATCGTGAAGGTCAAGGTCATCAACATCGATGACCAGGGACGCATCAAGCTCAGCCGCAAGGCCGTGCTGATCGAGGAGAAGAAGGCGGCAGCCCCGGCGACGACTCCGGCAAACTGATCCGTCCTCGGATACCTTACAGATTACGACCATCCGCAACTCCACCGGTCTTCAGGCCGGTGGAGTTGTCCTTTTCGAGCGTGCAGAGGTTGCGAAGGGCTGCCCTGGTCTGGTAACTTGGGAAATCTCGGCGGGACCCGTCGGCGCCCTCAGCACGCCGGCGGATTCTCGGTCGCGTACGTCGGTGACGGTTGCTGCACCGAGCCGCGGTCAAAAGAGCCGGCGATCGCCGGCGTGTCGCTTCGTGGCGGCAGGACCTCGGCTCCCCGAAGTTCGGGGTGACCTATGAGCGATCCTGTTTCGGAAGTGGTGCTCGAACGGTTGACGGGCGTGGAGGGGACTGTCAAGTGGTTTGATCCTCGGAAGGGGTACGGCTTCGTCGTCGGGCCGCAGGGCCAGGACATCTTCGCGCACTTCACGATCATCGAAGGCGAGGGCTTTCGGGTGCTGAAGGACAATGCAAAGGTGATCTACGACGCGGTTCGGACGGAGAAGGGGTGGAAGGCGACGCGTGTGAAGCGTGTCGAGGAGTTGGAGGTCGTGGTGCCGCCGCGACGGGGGTATTCGAGGGCGCCGAGGCGTTCGTCGGCGGAAGGCTAGACTCGGCGATCGTGTGGCCTGATCTTGGATCGGTGGTACTCGGGGTGGTGCTCGGCGCTGGCGCAGCGTCGTTGGCGTGGATGTGGCATGGGCGGCGGGCGGTGCTGCGGGCGCGAGCGGCGGAGCGTCGGGCGAGAGCGGCCGAGCGGATGGCGGACCTGGGCGCGATGACCGGCGGCCTGGCGCACGAGATCAAGAACCCTCTCTCCACGATCGGGCTCAATGCGCAGCTGCTGGCCGAGGCCTTGGAGGAACTCCCGACCGACGACGAAACGCGCGGGCGCCTGACGAGGCGGGTGGGCGTGCTTCGCCGGGAGGCCGAGCGGCTCAAGGGCATTCTCACCGACTTTCTGGAGTACGCGGGGGCGCTGCGTCTCGAGCGGCGGAAGATCAGCGTCAACCGATTGGTGGATGAACTCGCCGACTTCTTCATGCCCCAGGCCGAGCAGCAAGGCGTTCGGCTCCGGGTGGATCTCGGTCCCGGCACGCTCGAGGCGCAGGCGGACGAGCACGCGCTCAAGCAGTCGCTGCTCAACCTGATGCTCAATGCGGTGCAGGCGATGTCGGGCGGACCGGAGGGGAGTCCTCGCGATCTGTTCGTGCGCACGCGTGCGACGCGGGACACGGACGGGCGAGCGACGGTGTCGATCTCGGTGATCGACACGGGACCCGGGATGACGCCCGAGGTTCGCTCTCGGATCTTCGAGCCTTACTTCACGACGAAGGCGGGCGGGAGCGGCCTTGGCTTACCCACGACTCGACGGCTGGTCGAGGCGCACGGCGGAAGGCTTGAGGTGTTCACGGAGCCCGGGAAGGGGACGGCGTTCGTCGTGGTGCTTCCGGTAGAAGCAGATGGACCCGGGGGCGAGGCGAACACCGCGACGAACACGCCGCGCGGGTGAGCAGGCCGCGTGCGGGCGTGGCCTTCAGCGGAGGATCCCGCCGCGACGCAGGGAGTCGAGCACGAGGGTCTCGACGGGGACATCGGAGGGGACGAGGAAGCATGCGATCCCGCGAGCGGCGGCGGCCTGTCGGAGCCCGGCGGTGTAGGCATCCAGATTGGCTCGGTAGCGGGCGAGGAGCGAGGCGGAGACGGTGACTTCGGCGGCTCGCCCCGATTCGACGTCCGTGAGACGGAGGTCGCCGACAAGACCGGCGTCGGCCTCGATCGCAGGGTTGATCTCGGAGGGGGCGAGAATCTGGAGCAATGCGGTGTCGTACGCGGCGGAACCCGCGGCCGCGAGGGCGTTGATCGCCGGCTGCAGCGCGGCCGGCCCGCCCGGAACCAGAAAGTCGGAGAGCACGATCATCACGCCCCGACCGGAGCGGTTCATCGCGATCTGTCGCAGCCCGGTGTTGAGATCGTTCGCCGGAGCGCCGGTCGCCTGCTCGGACAGCGGCGAGACCTTCGCGGACTCGAGAAGGAAGGCGGAAACGCGGGCGATCCCGGATCGGCCCCTCAGCGGCGCGAGCTGACGTACGCCCCCTGGGCCGAACGTGGCCACCTGCACGCGGTTCTGCTTGACGAGCCCGATGTACGCCAGGGCCATCGCGACCTGGTGGGCGAACATGAGCTTGTTGGGCGAGCCGGACTCCATCGAGGCGGAGGCGTCGACGGCGATGGAAAGGTTGAGGTCCTCTTCCTCGCGAAAGAGCTTGATAAAGAGACGATCAAGCCTCGCGTAGACGTTCCAATCGATGTGGCGCAGGTCGTCGCCGGCGGTGTAGTTGCGGAAGTCGTCGAACTCGACGCTCCGCCCTCGGCGTTTGCTCCGCCGCTCGCCGGGGAGTTTGCCGGCGAAGATCTTGCGGGAGAGAATGTCGAGACGGTCGAGCTTGGCGGCCAGCGTGGGGGGCAGCAGGGCGTCGAGCGAGGCCGGTCGTTGTTCTGCGGCGCGGATGATCATGGGAGTCGTGCGGGGGCGTCGTCCAATTCCTAGAGTACGCCGGGAACAGAGGAGGCCGACCGATGACCCTGCGTGACCCAGCGAGCCCCCGCCTACGCCCGGACGGGCAAGGCCCCCACCGCTCCAGAACGACGCGGGCCGGGCGTGTCACCGCGTGGACGATCGCGGCGATCTCGCTGGCCTTGAGCCCGACGGCGGCGCGGGGTGGGCAAGGACACCAGCCCGAGCCAGCCCCACGAGAAACGACCGGAGCCAGGCCCGAGGCCGCACCGCCCGAATTGGCCGCCCTGCGGGAGCAGAACCGCCTGCTGCTCGAGCAAGTGGCGTTGCTGAAGGAGCAGAACGAGTCCCTGTCGAAGCAGGTCGCGGACGTTTCGCGCGAGATCGCCGGGCTGTCCGCCCAGATCAAGGATCTTCGGGGGCTGCTGGCCCGGGTGCTGCGGCTCAACGAGGGCGAGAAGGCGAGCGAGCCGCCGCGCCTCCCCGACGATCCCCTCGCCGCGCCCGACGCGATGCTGGGCGTGCTCCGGGACCGATATCTCAAGGCGTTCGCCGAGGACGTGGGGAGGGATGAAGGTCTGCGACGCGAGCGGCTCCGCGAGATCGAACGCTGGGTGCGGGACGTCAACCGAACGGTGCGGGGCAAGGCTCGCTGGCTCGTACGCGTCGAGGAGTTCGAGCCGGTGCAGGGCGGCGTCTCGATCCGGTACACGGTGCTTGATGGAGCGACCCGCGAACCCATCGGCGGCGAAGTTTCGGGGGTAGCTCCCGGTGTCTTTGCGGAGAGGATCCGCAACGGCGGGAAGGGAATGCTCTACGAGGTCGGCGTCGTGGTCTCGGCGGCGGTGCGGTTCTCCGCGGAGCCGCTGGAGGTCGGTGTCTTCGGGCTGCCCGTCTTGGTCGGGCCGCACGCCGCGTTCGGATGCGATGTGGAGTGGGTGTCGCTCGAGCCGATCCGCGGCGAACGCCCGGGACGCGAAGACCGCCCCGCGCCCGTGCGCTAGCTGATCGCCGCCGGCGAAACCGGGGGCGTTCGGCCGACGAAACGCCTGCGTGGCGAAAGAGCCCGCCCAACATCGTCGCGTCGAGACTCGGGGGACGATCTCGCTCGTCCTGGGGGATCAGTTGGATCGCCGAAGCCCGGTGCTTTGCGCTCCGGACACGCCCGGCGTGACGGTGCTGATGGCCGAGGTCGAGCGCGAAAGCCAGCACGTCCCGAGCCATGTCCAGCGGACGGTGATGTTCCTCTCGGCGATGAGGCACCATGCGGCGTGGCTGCGCGGGCAAGGGCACCACGTCCGGTACGTCTCGCTGGATGACCGCGGCAACACGCAGAGCCTCGGCGGCGAGGTGCGCCGAGCGGTCGAAGAGACCGGCTCCAGACTCGTGCGCATGGTGAGGCCCGGCGAGTGGCGGGTGCTGCGCGAGATCGAGGCCGCCTGCCGCGCCTGCGAGGTCGAGCTCGAGGTGATCGAAGACCCCCACTTCCTCGTGACCCCTCAGGAGTTTTCCGCGTGGGCCTCGGGGCGGAAGGAGCTCGTCATGGAGCACTTCTACCGCTGGCAGCGTCGGCGTCTGGGCGTGCTCATCGAGCCCGACAACTCCCCCACCGGGGGCGAGTGGAACTTTGACGCGCAGAACCGCGAGGCGTTCGATCCGTCCGGGCCCGCGCATGTGGCGCCGCCCGCGTGGGAGCCGCCGGACGAGATCACGCTGGAAGTCCGGCGGATGGTGCGAGAGCGACTTCCCGATCTGCCCGGCCGGGCGGAAGGGCCGGGGTGGCCTGTGACGCGGGAGGGAGCCTTGCGAGCCCTGGCCGCGTTTGTGCGAGATCGGCTCGCGAGCTTTGGCAGGCATCAGGACGCGATGTGGCAGGGCGAGGCGTTCCTCTCGCACTCGCTGCTGTCGTCGGCGCTCAATCTGAAGTTGATCGACCCCCGCGAGTGTGTGCGTGCGGCGGAGGACGCGTGCCGCCGCGGGCGCGTGCCGATCAACGCTGCCGAGGGGTTCATCCGGCAGATCATCGGCTGGCGGGAGTTCATCCGCGGGGTCTACTGGCGAGAGGGCGAACACTACGGGAACAGAAACGAGCTCGGTGCGGAAGGCTCGCTGCCGTCGTTCTATTGGACCGGCCAGACCGACATGAATTGCCTCAGGTCGTGCGTGGGAGAGGTGCTCGACCATGCGTTCGGGCATCACATTCAGAGGCTCATGGTGACGGGCAACTTCGCGCTGCTCGCGGGCATCTCGCCGAAGGAGGTCTCGGACTGGTATCTCGGGATGTACGTGGACGGCGTGGACTGGGTGACGCTGCCGAACGCCCTGGGGATGGCGCTCCACGCGGACGGCGGCGTGGTGGGCACCAAGCCCTACGCCGCGAGCGGGAAGTACATCGAGCGAATGAGCAACTACTGCACGGGTTGCCGATACCGGCCGTCGGAACGAACGGGACCGCGTGCGTGCCCGTTCACGACTTTATATTGGGATTTCCTCCTCCGACATCGGGAAACGTTCCGCACGAATCGACGGATGAGCATGATCCTGGCGAACGTGGACCGCATGACGCAGGAGGAGCGCGTGGCGATCACGGTGAGCGCGCGGTCGGTGCGCGATCGGCTCGGAATTTCGCCTCGCGCGTGATGCCGCGGCACAGTCGGCGGTGAGGCGCGGGCTACCCTGATCCATCGGAGGGCACGGCATGGGTCGGACACTGGCGGTCTTCGTGGCGTACGCGGCGGTGCTTCTGGGCGGGGGCGTCTTCGCGTTCTTTCGTGCGCCGGCCGAGGCGAACCGGGCCACCGCGTTGATCGTGCCGGGGGTGGCGGCCGGGCTCGTCGCGGTGTGCGCCCTGATCGTGGTCCTCGGCTCGCGGCGGACGGGCGTGATGAAGGCCGGGTGGACGCTCGGGCTCGTGCTGGCGGTGGTGCTCGGGCTCATGCTGGGCATGACGGCAGGTCGGCGGTCGGTGATGGCGGCGAACTACCCCGAGGCGAAGGTCGCGTACGAGCAGGCGTTCGCCGGCCGGGCCGATGTCTCGCGGGAAGAGCGCAAGGCGTTCTTCAAGGAGCGCAATTCGACCGACCACGACAGCGCGTACCTCGCGCAGACGCTCTGGGTCCTGACATTCGCCTCGGCTCTGGCGTTCTTTGCGCTGCTGGTCGCCAAGCCCACCCCGGGGCGTCCGGGCGTGCGTTGACCTACCCTCCCGGCGATGAGCACACTATCGAGCGGTTTGCCCGGGTCTGTCGAGGAAGTCCGCGCGGCGGCGGAGCGGTTCAAGGCCGACTTCACAGCTGTCCGCGAGCAGGTCGGCCGGGTGGTCGTTGGTCAGTCGGCGATCGTCGAGGGTGTGCTGACGTGCCTGTTCGTCGGGGGACACGTGCTGCTCGAGGGCGTGCCGGGGGTCGGCAAGACGCTGCTCATCCGATCGCTGTCGCGGGCGCTGTCGCTGTCGTTTGCCCGCGTGCAGTTCACGCCGGACCTGATGCCCGCCGACATCACGGGGACCACGGTGGTGCACGAACTGGAGGAGGAGGGCGGGCGCCGGCGGCGCGAATTCAAGTTCCAGCGCGGGCCGCTCTTCGCGCAGATCGTGCTGGCGGACGAGATCAACCGGGCGACTCCCAAAACGCAGTCGGCGTTGCTCGAGGCGATGCAGGAGCGGAGCGTGACGGTCGGCGGAGAGACGCACGCGCTGCCGAGCCCGTTCCTCGTCATGGCGACGCAGAACCCGGTGGAACAGGAAGGAACGTACCCGCTGCCCGAAGCGCAGTTGGATCGGTTCTTCTTCAAGCTCCTTGTGCCAGCGCCGCGGCGTGCCGACCTGTCGGAGATTCTCTCCCGTACAACCTCGGGGGCCGACGCGGACGTGTCGCCGGTGCTGACCGCCGAGCGGATCATGGAACACCAGAGGCTGGTGCGGCGCGTGGCGATCGCGCCGAGCGTGCAGGATTACGCGGTGCGGATGGTGCTCGCGACTCAGCCCGCGGACGATGGGGGCGAGTCGTTCGCCACGCCCATGGTGAAGAAGTACGTTCGTCTGGGAGCAAGCCCCCGCGCGGCGCAGACGATCGTGCTCGCGGCCAAGTGCCGGGCGCTGCTCGACGGCCGCCCCGCGGTCTCGACGGACGACGTCCGGGCGGTGGCCCTCCCGTCGCTGAGGCACAGGCTCATCCTCAACTTCGAGGCGCACGCCGAGGGGATTTCCGCCGACTCGATCGTGACCAACCTCGCAGACACGCTCCCGATCGAATCGGCCTGAACGCGCGAACGAAGATCAGGGCTTCTGCGCGAGCATCGCCTTGAGTTCGCGACGCATGATCTTGCCCGTGGGGTTCCGGGGCAACTGCGGCAGCACGCGGATCTCGGATGGGATCTTGTACCCCGCGAGGCTGGCGCGGCAGTGGTTCAGCACGCTCTGGCGATCGAACTCCGCACCCTCCCGGAGCTCGACGAACGCGACGGGAACCTCGCCCCTCATGTGATCGTGGAGCCCGACAACGCCCGACGCGTTGATCGAAGGGTGACGATCGAGCACTTCCTCGATCTCGCGCGGGAAGACGTTCTCGCCGCCGATGATGAGCATCTCCTTGATGCGCCCGGTGATGTAGAGGTGTCCATCGGGATCGAGCCGCCCCATGTCTCCCGTGCGGAGGTATCCATCGGGCGACAGGGCCTTGGCGGTCTCCGCGGCGAGGCCGTAGTACCCGCGCATGATGTTCGGGCCCTTGATCCAGACTTCACCGTCGGCGTTGGGGGGCATGTCCCGCCCGGTCGACGGATCGACGATCCGCTCGACGATGCGGGGCAACGGTCGCCCGACGGAGTGCGGGCGGTGCTCGTCTGGGCGGCACCAGTTCGTCACGGGGCTCGACTCGGTCAGCCCGTACCCCTCGTTGATCCGCTTGCCGAATCGCTCGTAGAAGCGGGTCGCGACGGCATCGGGAAGCGGCTCACCGCCGGAGACGATGAACTTCAGCGAGGCGAAGTCCTCGGGAGTGGCGTCCTTGATCGAGAGCAGCGCGGCGTACATCGAGGGGATCGCCACGAAGATCGTCGGGCGATGATCCCGCATGAGCTTGATGATCTTCTGCGGAACGAATCGCGCGGTATAGACCGCCTTGATCCCAAAGGTCAGCGGCAGAAGCGTCAGCACGGTCATGCCGAAGCTGTGGAACTGAGGGAGCACGCCAAGCATGACGTCCTTGGGCGTGAAGTGCACGAAATCCTGGATCTGCTGGATGTTCGACGAGATGTTCCCGTGCGTGAGCATGACGCCCTTGGGCCGACCGCTGGTGCCCGAGGTGTAGAGCATCACCGCCAGATCGTCGTCGCAGGCCGTGGCGGGCCAGCGGGGTTCGGGCATGCCCGAGAAGGAGAGGGCGTCCAGCGGCACGACCTTCTCCGCCCGCGGGGTGTATCCCATGAAGTCGAGCATGGGCTGCGCCGTGAGGATCGTGTCGGCGCCGCAGTCATCGATGACGTACTGCAGTTCCTCTCGCTTCAAGAGGTAATTGAGGGGAACCACCGTCTTGCCGAGCATCCAGCCGGCGAGGGCGGCGACCGGGAACGCGGCCCCGGTGGGGAGCATCAGCGCGACCGTCTTGGATTTGCACCTCGGCGCGAGATACTCCGCGATGTACAAGGCTCCCACGAGCAGTTCGGCGGCCTTGCGTTGCCCCCGATCGTCGACCGTGGCGATGCGTCCGGGACTCATCAGACAGCGGCGGAGAATGGGCCAGTGAACGCTCACGCGGGCTCCTTCCTTGACCGCGCGGCACGCGCGGGGCGGGTATGCTACAGCCGATACGACGTGCCGTCGCTTCTGCCGGCAAACCTCAGAGGACCCCACCCGTGATGACGGACGACTTGATCCGGAGCACCACCCGCGTTGTCGCACAATCCCTGGTTGTTGCGGTGCTCGTCCTTCTCGGCGGGTGCGCCTCGGGCGGTGGAAGCGCCCCGGCCGGCGGTTCGGACTACCAGGCGCTCTACCAGCGTCGGGAATACGTCAAGGCCTACGACGCGGCCGCCGCAGCCTACGCCACCTCCTCGGGCCGGGAACGCGACAAGGCCGCTCTCACCGCAGGGCTCGCGTCGGCGGCTCTCGAGAAGGAAGCCGACGCTCAACGCTGGCTCAAGCCCCTGATCCAGAACCCGGACACCAAGATCTCGGGCACCGCCGGCGCGACACTCGCCATGCTCGCCCAACGCAAGAGCCGCCACAGCGAGGCCGTCGATCTGCTCACCGGAGCGATCGACAAGCTCGAAGGCGACGACCAGGCGCGGGCGGCGATGTTCTGCGGCGACTCGATGCAGGCGCTGGGCAAGGGCGCACAGGCCCGGGAGATGTACCAGCGTGCCAAGCAGGCCTGGGTCCGCGACCGCGACCTGCGGGCCCAGATCGATGCCCGTGTCTCCACCATCTCCACAGGCACACCCAATGAGGGTGGTTCGTTCACGGTCCAGGTCGGTGCCTTTGGCGACTATCAGCGTGCGATGGCCCGGGCGGCGGCCCTCCAGCCGAAGGCCTCCGCCGCGGGGCTGGCGAACCCCCGGGTTGTCCGTGGCACCAAGGACGGCAAGCCGATCTACATGGTCCGTGTCGGGCGGTACGGCACGCGGGCCGACGGCGAACGGGCCAAGCAGCGTCTGGGCGAGGACGGGGTGGTGATGGTGGCGAGCGGGGAGTGAGAAGGTCCGAGAGCCCCACACCCGAGGGTTTGGGGATCGCGGGGACCGAATCCGGAACCTGGACGGGGTGCGGGGGTCTATTCTGGGCGCGTCGGGCTTCTGGACAGGCTAGACGGCAGGGAGCATCGGTATGCGCGCACGATCGAGGATGTTGCCGGCGTTGGCGTTGCTGGCGGGGCTGTCGGCCCTCGTGACGCCGCGCATCGCCGTTGCTCAGGCCGACGTTCCGGAGTTCATCCGCGGCCTGGCGAAGGACCCCAACGACCCGCGGTTGCGGGCGTGGAAGGAGCAGCGCAAGCGCGAGCTGGCGTTGCAGAAGGAACTGCGCAAACTCCGCGCGATGCACCTGGGTTCGAAGAACCACGCGCCGACGCGTGAGGCGGGGCTGGAGAAGTTGTCGGCGTACCGCGAGCCCTGGATGTTCGCGAGCCTCCTCGAGGTCTTTGCCGAGGAGCGTGCGGACGTCCGCGACACGGTGATCCGGACGCTGCGCGAGAGCAAGAGCGACGCGGGCGACCGCGGGCTGATGTGGTGGGCGATCATGCACCCAGAGGAGAAGGGGCGGCAGGCGGCGATGGAGTCCCTGGCCTCGCGGATGCAGGAGAACGACGGGCGGGCCACGGGCGGGATGCTGTCGGTGGCGGGGCTGGCGATCGCGTCGGGGAGCGGGCGGGCGATGGACAACGCCGCGGTCGCGGGTGGGCAGTTGGGGATCGTCGAGTTGCTGCCGCTGTTGGTGCAGGCGCAGGGGGGGACGCCGGGCGGCGGCGGTGCGGGCGGTGGCGGGCGTCGCCGTGGGCCGCTGGGGTACATCGCGATCGCGAACCAGCAGGCGTTTGTGTCGGATCTGGAGCCGCAGGTGGCGACCGGAGCTGTGGCGTTCGATCCGACGATCGACTATCTGACGACGGGGACGCTCTTGGTGATCAACGACGCGGTGGTCACGTGGTCGCCGCGGTTTGTGAACGCGGCGGCGACCAAGCTGGCGAGCGATCTGACCGGGCGGGACTTGTCGGCGTTGGGCACGGATCAGCGTGCGTGGCAGGCATGGCTTGAGGCGGAGGGGAAGCCGGCCTTGGCGAAACGTCAGGCGGAGTTTGCGGCGAAGGCGGCGGCCCGTGCGGAACAGGCCCCCACGCCGCAGCCGACCCCGAAGGCCGATCCCGAGCCCAAGCCCGCGGAAAGCCCCAAGGAACCGCAACCCGGGCCGAGCGAGCGGTGATGAACCCGACTGCGTCCCCAGCCCTCGGCTGGTAGTCTGGGGGAGTGTCGAACGAACAAAGACGGCTTGCGTCCACGAGGCCGCCCGACGCGGGGGGCTCGCGTTGGCGTTCGTTGGTGTTCGGGGCGATGACCGCGGGACTGGGCGGTGCGGCGGGCTATGCGGCGGGTCGGTGGGGTTTGGGGGGTGCTGCTCTGGTGATTGTTGTGGGAGTCGGGGTGCTGCTGCCGGTGCTGTGGTGGATGGAGCGGGGGAAGCAGAACGAGGCGGAATGGGAAACGTGGTCGATCCTGTGCGAGGCGAGCCTGCGGGCGAAGGAGCGCGGCGGGCTGGTGTGCACGCACTGCCTGGTGGATGTGCCTGCAGAGGACGTGGGCCTTTGCCCGGGGTGCGGGGAGGGGTTTGACGCCCGTGGGGCGAGGGAAACGTGGGAGGCGGTGGAACGTGGGTTGGCGACCGGGGGTGGCGACGGGGGTGCCGCAGGACGGGTATCTTGGGAGGAACCAAAAACCGGGCGGGCGGGTGGTCCGAAGTAGAGACGACGGAGAGGACAGCAGCGTGCCAACGATCCTGCAACAACTCGCGGCGGGGGATGAGACCGCCGTTGCGCGTTGTCTGGAGGAGTACGGCGGCTTGGTATGGAGTTTGGCGAGCAAGTATCTGGACGGTCGGCGTTCGGAGATCGAGGACGCGGTGCAGGACGCGTTCGTGACGGTGTGGCAGTCGGCGGCCCGGTTCGATCCTGCGAAGGGGTCGGAGGCGGCGTTCGTGGCGACGTTGGCCCGCCGGCGGATCATCGACGCGAGACGTCGTGCGGAAGCAAGGCAAGACTTGGCGGGGCGAACGGAGCCGGGGGGCACGGAGGCCGCGTCGAAACTGACGAGCGAGGAACTGTCGCGTCTTGGGGAACGGTTCGTTCAGTTGCCTGCGGAGGAGCGGACGGCGCTGTGGTTCGTGGTTTCGCGGGGGATGAGCCACCGTGAGATCGCGGTTGTGACCGACGTTCCGGTGGGAACGGTGAAGTCTCGGCTTCGACGGGCGTTGCTGCGGCTGCAACAGGCATTCGGGGTTGAATCAGAGCAAAGGTCGATCGCGGCCGGGGAGGTCGCGTCATGAGCGGACCACGGCCCACGAAGGGTCTGACGGATCAGGACCGGGCTCGGCTGATCGAGCTCGAGGCGGATGAGGCTCTCGATCAACTGACGCCCGAGGGGCGTTCGGAATTGAGGTCTCTGCGGGAGCGGTACGGCGTGGAGGCGAGTCCGATCGATCCCCTGGCGGAGTTGGCGGCGAAGGCCGCGGGACGCGATCCCATGCCGACGGACGTGCGGGATCGTCTGCAGAAGGTCGGTGAGGGGCTGGTGCGATCGGGGCGTGAGGCGGGGATGCCGGCGGGGCGGATCGGCGGGGGCGGGCAGAGGAATCAGCTTCTGCTGGCGGCGGCCGCGGTGATTGCGCTGTTTGCGGCGGGCGGGCTTTGGGTGCGGATCGCGTCGGAGCGTCGCTCGCACGAGGAGACTCTGGCGGCGGCGCGGACGTCGCAGGACGAGTTGCGTGCGCGGTTGGCGGCTGTGGAGACGGAAGCGGCGCGAGCGGCGTTGGCGCTGGCCGAGGCGACGCGGTCGCTCGACGAGGCGACGCTCAAGATCGCGAAGCTCGAGGCTCCGATCGATCCGACTGAGGTGGCGCAGAACCGGCGGAAGCTGCTGGAGCTGCCCGGGACGGTGAGGCTGGCGTGGAAGCCGTTCGATCTGCCGGATTCCCCGGCGGAATTGGCGTCGGTGCAGGGGGACGTGGTCTGGAACGACAATCTGGAGCAGGGCTATCTCCGGTTCGTCGGCCTTCGTCCGAATGATCCGAACGTCGAGCAGTATCAGATCTGGGTGATCGACGAGCGGGGGATGGAGCAGAAGGTGAGCGGCGGGGTGTTCAACGCGAGCGCCGAGGGCGAGATCGTGGTGCCGATCAATCCATCGATTGATCTGCGGCGTGTTGCGCTATTCGCCGTGACGATCGAGGAACCGGGCGGGACGGTGGTTCCGAGCCTCAAGCGTCGCGTGGTGATTGCGCCACGCGAGGGCTGATCGAAGAAAAGCGTCGGGGCTTAAAAACCGGACGCATCGCTCGCACGATCCTGCATGAGAAGAGAGAGGTCGGGGAGATCGCCGGAGCCCGGAGCAGGGCCCGGCCCCGCGGCGACACAGCGTGTTCGTGTTGAACTCCGAGCGCTCGGGGTCGGACGCTGCTCGCCTCGGCCCAGACGACCCAGGAAAGGACGTGGAGCATGGCGAAGTGGATTCGGTCGGCGGCGTTCGGAGTGGCGGGGTTGGCGTGCGCGGGCGCGGCGAGCGCGGAGATCGCCTACGGCGTGACGAACCGTGGGCGGCTGATCTCCTTCGACACGAACAACCCCATGAGCATTCTGACGGGGATGTCGATCACGGGGCTTGCGGGCAACGAGGTGATCGACGGGCTGGACATGAGGCCCAACGACGGGATGCTGTACGGGCTGGGCTCGCAGAACAACCTGTACCGGATCAACCGGATGACGGGGGCAGCAACGCTGGTGGGTGCGCTGAACACGGCGTTGAACGGATCGAGTTTCGGGTTCGACTTCAATCCGACGGGTCCGGTGGCGTTGCGTGTGGTGAGCGACACGAACAGCAACTACCGGCTTCCGACGCCGGCGGCGAACGGGAACGTGCTGACGGACACGAACCTGGCGTATGTGGCCGGGGACGCGAAATTCGGGATGGACCCCAACGTGGTGCACGTGGCGTACACGAACAACTTCCTCGGGTCGACGTCGACGGTGCTGTACGGGATCGACGCGACGCACGACACGCTGGTTCGATTCGACGCGCCGAACGCGGGGACGCTTCGAACGGTGGGCGTGCTGGGGATGGGCGGCGACGCGGACATCAACAGCATCGGGGGCTTTGACATCTCCGGGATGACGGGGATGGCCTTCGCGGTGACGCAGAACTCCTCGCGATCCTCCTCGACGCTTTGGGGCATCAATCTGATGACCGGCGCGGGAACGAACTTGGGGACGATCGGCGGGGGCGAAACGCTGGTGGGCTTCACGATGATCCCATCGCCGGGGTCGGCGTCGATGCTGGTGGTGGCGGGGCTGGTGTCCGGACGTCGGCGCCGTCGCTGAGGGAATTCAACGACTCTCAACTGCCGGAGGCCGTGCGTACGCGGCGTGCTCCGAGCCTTGCGCCGGTCCGGGCTGATCTCCCCGGGCCGGCGCTTTGTTTGGGTTGGCCTGTACACTTGGCAGCAGGCCCTGTGGCGGAATGGCAGACGCAGCGGACTTAAAATCCGCGGCCCGGCAACGGGTGTGTGGGTTCAAGTCCCACCGGGGCCAGTGAACGAGGCGGCCGCCGCGCGAGCGTCCGGGCCCGCGCGATCGACCCCCTTCTTGGCAGTACCCGCACCTTGGGGAGTACGCGAACCGCTCCACCCCACGACAGGAAGCGGCAGGCGGCGGTCGCGGCCTTGGCTGAAATCCATGGGAGATCGTTTTTTTTGAGATGCCGAGGGCTGGGCCGAACCGCGACGGGGATGGTGCGGCACGAAATGACAACGGCCCGGGGTGGACCCGGGCCGCTGCGGTGATTTTGTGGGATGGAGTGCCTTTACCGACGGCGGCGCGAGGCGAGGAGCCCGCCGAGGCCGAGCAGGGCCGCGGCGCCGGGGGTCGGGACGGAAATCCAGGCGTTGAAGTTGACGTGATCGAAGAGGTAGGAGCCGTTGTCGCCGAAGGCGATGGAGAGGGAGTCGCCGGCGTTGAGGAGGGTGAGGTTTGGGAGGTTGAAGGAGTCGATCTGGGAGTTGGTGCCGGTGAGCGTGGTAGTGCCGAGGGAGGTGGTGTTGCCGGCGATCGTGGCGTAGACGGTGATGGTGACGCCGTTGCCGGAGAGGCCGTTGGCGATGAGTTCGGACTGGACGTTCATCGCGGCGACCCAGGTGGCGACGGTGGGCGCGAAGACGAGCACAGCGGGAATGCCGGAGCCCGGGTGAGCCCAAGAGCCATCGAAGGTGGCGGGACCGGCGGCGCCGTTGTCACTTCCGACGGTGGTACGAAGGCCCAAGAGGGGCGTCGAGGCGGGGTAGCCTGGGCTGTACCAGTAGCTGCCGTTGGTGGTCATCATGGGGCCGCCGAGCCCGATGGTGCCGTACCACTCGTTGGCGGTGGAGTTGGGCGTGGTGGGGTTGGCGGTGAGCCAGTCGCGGTAGTTGTGGAGGTCGGCATGGGCAGAGCCGCAGGCCAACGCCGCGAACGAGAGAACGCCGGCGAGAATGCTCGTCTTCATGCGGATGAAGATACTGGCGTCGTCGGAAGAATCAAGGAAAACCCACGGATAGGACGGTCCTTGGTGCGTTCTCGGGCCGGGGCATGCAGCGCGGCTCGAATCGGCATGGTTCGTTTCCGGACCTCGCCCACGATCTGGGGTGAGAATCGGCCCGGGGACTAGGATCGGCCATGAAGATCGAAGAGCGGTGCTCGATGGGGCAAGACGGGCTTGGTGTATCGCCGGCGAACCGCGGGGTGCGTCGCTCGAGGACGATGCTGTCGGCGGTGCTGGCGTTGGTCGCCGGGGTGCTGGGATCGGGATGTGCGAGGGAGATCCCTCGCGATCCGGTTGCCCGATGGATCGACGAGAGCGCAGTGCCTTTGCGAGAGCTCGGCGGAGGCGGGGACCGGGGAGAAGTGTTCGGCGAGGCCTTTGAACGGGCGAGGGTTGTGGGGTTGGGCGAGGCGACGCACGGACAGCGGGAATCGTTCGAAGCGAAGCGAGCGATCACGATGCACCTGATCGAGCATCATGGGTTTCGGATCGTCGCGTACGAAGCGAGCGCCTCGGCTGCGAAGGCGTGCGACGCGTACATCTCGGGCGCCAGCGACGACCTCAAGGCCGGGATGGGCGGGCTGGGCATGATGATCTGGCAGATCGAGGAGAATGCCGCTCTTCTGCGGGATCTTCGGGCGTGGAACCAGCGAGCGTCCGCGGAAGAGCGGGTGCGGTTTGTGGGTGTTGACGTGCAGGACGCGGAAGCGGCGGCGGCGAGTCTCGAGCGTGCGTTGAAGGATCGGTGGAGCGCGGAAGCGGCGCAGGTGCTGTCGATCCGAGATCGCCTGAATGACCGTGTGAGCGCGATGTTCTCGGGCAACCGCGCGGGATACGACGAGTTGGTGCGGGAGACGGATGAACTCGGTGCGCGTCTGAGGGCTGCCTTGGCGGGGGCTGGACTTTCGCCCGCCGAGGCGGCGGCGTTCAGGGGCGCGTTGCGGGAGTTTGAGGGCTGCGTGCGGATGCACCTGACGCCGGGAGGGCGAGATCGGGCGATGGGTGAGCTGACGGTCGGGGCGCTCGAGGACGCGGGCGCGAACGCCAAGATGGTGCTGTGGGCGCACAACATGCACATCTGCAGGAGCCCGCTGCGGTACTTGGAGAGCGATGAGCTTGCGGCGGGGGGTCACATCGCTCGGTCGCTTGGTGATCGGTACTACGCGATCGGGTTCGCCTTCGGGGAGGGCGAGTTCGTGGCGAACGACCTCGACAACGGGACGTGGATCTTCCGGACGTATGGCATCGATCCGCCATCGGAAGGAATGCTGGAGTACCCGTTTCATGCGGTGCTGAAGGAGGCGAGCATCGTGGATCTTCGGAGCCAGACGGGCGAGGAGAAGGTGGAGCATTGGAAACGTGAAGGCCACCCGCAGCGGTGGCTCGGGGGGTATCGCGTTCCGGCGAACATTCGGGAGATGTCTCGCGACGCGACGAAGTTTCTGCCGACGTATCCGCGGGAGGCGTTTGACGCGCTGGTGTTCCTGCCGCGGACGACCGGGAGCACGCCGATCAGGTCCGGATCCGATGCGAAGGGCCGTTGATCGGCCCGCATGTCTGATCAAGTTCGGAGGCGAGGTCGCGAGCAGGGTTGCGCGGGGGGCGTTCAGCGTGAGCGACACTGCGTGAGCGCGGACCCGAGCAGCGGTGGACGCCACCAACGAGTTCGTGCCGGAGCAGCAGCGTTCGCGTTGGGCGTCAATCGTCGTCTTCGCCGTGCTCTTCGCGGTCTTCTCCGCCGGCTCCGCCCTCGTTCTCGCCGAGTTGCAGAGGCGTGCCGAGCATCGGCAGCGTGGTGGTTTGTGTGGCGGGGTCGTAGTTTCGCGCCAGAGCGAACGCCCAGCCCCCGGCCAGAAGCAGAAAGGCCGCAGCAGCGATCGGTCTGCCCGAGACGATGGCGTCGGAGGGCTCGGCGATCTTCCGGCCGTGGATCATGCTCGCGGTGATGTTCTCACGATGGCGGATCGTGTGGAACGCCACGCCGAGCAGATGCACGATCACCACACCCACAGCGGCCCAGGCGAGAACCTCGTGAACTTCCTTGGCGGCCTCGTTGCCCCGGCCCATCAGAAATCCCGTGGCCGCCAGCGCGAGAATCAGAGCGAGCAGCGCGAAGATCGCAACGGCCGACCCGGGGTTGTGCCCGACGTGGCGACGTCCTCCGCCGAGAAGGGCGCCCTTCAGGTACTCCGCGAGGGCGGCGGGCCCGAAGAGAAACGAACCGAACCGCGCATATCGCGTCCCCACGAACCCCCAGACCACGCGGAGCAGGATCATGAACGCGATCGTCAGCCCGATGATCGCGTGAAAGGGGAACAACGGGCTGTGCTCGCCCATCGCGAGCGAAATCACTGCCGCCGCGATGAATCCCGCGGAGAGAAGCCAGTGGAACAGACGGGTGGGCAGATCCCAAACAAGCACGACATTCACGGTCTTCTCCTTTATGACATCGCCCCCCCACTCACACTGCTCCGCGCCACCCTGCCCACTCTCGCCGACCACGCCGAACCCGCCACGAACGACTACGGCGAGCGTCACGGGGCGGAGTCAGGCATGGATGGACGGCGGAACCAGGCGAACCAGACGAGACCAATCAGCACGATCGGCCAACCAACCATGGCGACTGTGTTGAACGTGGCGGTGAAGGTGAACCAGCCGAAATCCCAAGGCAGCATGTGTTGCCCCCAGATTCCGAGCCACCAATGCCCCACGGTCTCGCTGAAGGCGAGCCCGGAGAGGAACTTCGCAACTTCTCGCTTGGCGGAGAGCATGATCGCCTCCTTCCCAACCCACGCGCAAGATGCTACGTGGTGGTGCAGACGATGATCTAGTGTCGGCCCGAACGAACCTGCGGGTGTATGGCCCAAATCGGGCAAACCTAAAGGGGGAATGATCGCCTTGCGGCACTGCGACCCGAGCCTCACGTCCAACGTCTACATCGACCCGAAGCTCCTTGACGTGGCCGGAGCGGTGGCGAGCCTGCCGGACCTGCCGCTGGGCGGGGTTGGAAGGGCAGCAGTGGCGGTGGCGACTTGAGACCCCATGAACAACCATCGTCCGGGCATGCGCCCACGGCGTGGAGCGAAACAGCGAGCGCAACGGTGGCGGCGTGAAGTGTTTACTTCTTCGTGCTTGCCTGGACCGCCGGGCCCCACGGGCCGTTCTCAACAAACGAGTTCCACAGCGGCGCGTCACGAGCGATGTCGTAGGCCTTGCCGCACTCCGGACATGTGCCTACCGGGTCCAGCGTGGAAACGTCGTACGCGCAGTTGGCACAAAGGCGTCCTTGGGTCTCCTTCGCAAGGCGACTGAGGTGCCGCGTGCGATACACCCACAGCGGTTGCAGGACGACGATGGGAAACAAGGCAACGGCGACCGCAGCGAGCTTCCACCAACGCCGGTGCGGGAGGTTGAGCGGATCGTCCAGGATCACGTACGTTCCCGCGATCATAAAGCATGCGAGGGTCGCGAAGAGCAGCCACTTCCGCCCCCGCATCAGCATCGGCGGGCCGGGAGCAAGCAGCACGTGCAGTCGAGAGAGCATGATTGAATCGTACCGAGCGAGCAACTGATGCCGCAGCCGAGGGCGCTACGGGGCCTTGGTGTCGCGGTCATCGCCGTATCGCATGCCCGCGGCTTCCCTCAGCACTTTTTCCTTCTCGATGTCGTAGGGCTTGCCGCACTCGGGGCAGGTGCCCGAGGGCTCGAGCGTGGAGACGTCGTACGCGCAGTGCGTGCACAGACGACCCTGGGACTCGAGCAACGCTCGCCGGAGGTGCCGCGTCCGCAGCAGCCAGAGCGGCGTGAGGACCAGTAGCGGCGTCAGGCCCGGGATCAGCGCACCGTAGCGGTAGGCAAACCCACGCGGCACACCCAACGGCTTGCGGAGCATCACCCACGCGATCGCGACGACCGCAAAGAAGATCGACAATCCAACCCACACGTACAACGCCCGTCGCATCACCGGCGGGACCATGCGCAAGTTGGATGGCGAGAGCGATCGCATAGACCGTGTACTCTATCGCACCAAGCCCGCCGACCCCGCCGCGCTCACGTTCCTGCCCGTGACCACCCGCCCAGGTTTCCGCGCCGATTTCAAGGCGGGCGTCCCGCTGCGGACCGCGCAGGCCGCGATGCGGCACAGCGACCCGAGCCTGACGGCCAATGTCTACACCGACCCGAAACTCCTCGACGTGGCCGGGGCGGTGGCGAGCTTGCCGGACCTGCCGCTGGGAGCGGATGGAGAGCGGGCGGAGGCAGTGGCCGTGATGTGAGGTTCAATGAACGACCACGGCCCGAGCGTGTGCCCGGGCCGTGGAGGGTTGAACTCAGATTGCCCGGTCAGAGCCGAGCGGACTCAGCGGCGGCGACGCGCGGCGAGCAGGCCGCCCAGGCCGAGCACCGCGGCCGCGCCGGGGGTGGGGACGAGCGTGTAGGTGTAGTTGGTGACCGAGAAGCTCGAGTTGGCAGATGCAGCAGTGATCCAGATTTCGCTGCGGACAACCTTGGTGATGTCAAATCCGGCATCAATGTTCGCGGTGCTGAAGTTGAGGGTCTGGGTGCTCGATCCAGCCGAAATCGCGAAAGGGCCGGGGAAATCGATGATCAAGCCGTTCTCATCGAGGATGTTCCAAAAGAACGTGAGCGACCCAGTCACGGCGATGTCGAACGACATGGACGCGATCCCGCTCAAATCGATCGTCGAGAAGGAACTGTCCTGCCGCAACCTCAAGACGCTTGAGTTGCCCGATGCCGGCAGGGAAGCCGTCCAAGCGCCGCCCCCGACGGAGGCTGCGGCGGACGAGCCGAACCGCGCCACCTGACGCTCGTTAAAGAGCGAGCCGGAGCCGGACGTGTTCACGTAAGGGGAACCGAATCCGGCGGGATTGCTGCTGCCCGGGGTCGTGAACGGATCCACGACGCCAGCGTTCGCCGAACCTGCGATGGCCGCGAGGGCCAACGCGCCGATAGCGATCGAAGTCTTCATGCTCTCTCTCCTCAGCCGCCGTTGGGCGGCGATCGTTGACCGCGGCACGCGCACGGCACCAGCCGGGCACGGGGAAACTCCGCTCTTTCCATTATGCGCTGCCCCCCCCCCCCGTCAACCAGAAATTCGCGAAGATTGTCCTTTGGCAAGATGGGCAACGACGGACGGAGGGATCGGTTCGCCAGATCGAGGCCAATCCGGGTTATCGGATGCGACGCTGCGGATGGGCGCGGTGGTGGTCGAGACTCCCAGAACCCCTGGGCATGAACCACCGTCCCAAACGGCTCATCCACACGGTTGGATCCCAGCCGCCTGGACACGCCAGTCGAAACGATGGCCTGCGAGTCTGAACGATGTACCCACGCCGCGGTGGCCGTCCGAGCCCCGCACCACGCTTCCAACTATTGCGCTGCCGATCGGCGTCCTCATCCCCGCCACACCTTGCACAACCGCTTGCACACGCGCTTGCACAAGCGAGCGTCCACCCAGGTCATTCCCTGTCATCGTCGGGCTGTTGGCCGAGATCCCGCCGCTCCTTCCCGCCTCGCCGGAACTCGCGGATTCTGCGGGGCTTGTCAATGAAAAGCCGCCGGTGTCATCGTGTGACATCGGCGGCAGACAAAGCGGGCGACCGGGATCGAACCGGCGACATTCAGCTTGGGAACGCCCGGGCTGCCGATCGAAAGCCCCGTGAATCTGGCCACTTCGACGCACCCCGCGGCCGCTTGCACACGCGCTTGCACAAGCCCGCGCATGATGGGGATTCTCGCCCCCGCGCCCGTCCCGCGACGGTCGCCCACGGGCGGCACCGGCCCGGCGCTGGCCCCGATCCCCGGGCGTCGCCAACCGGCGGCACGTCGGGCCAACGTGGCGGGACGAGAGCGGCCTGGCTGCGCTGTGCCCAACGTCCCGATACCCTTGGTCGATCATGAGGCACTCTGAATCCCACCGCTCCCACCGCATCGGCTGGCTCCGCGCCGCCGTGCTCGGGGCCAACGACGGCATCGTCTCGACCGCGAGCCTGATCGTCGGCGTCGCCGCCGCGGAGACCGCGCGGAGCGGCATCCTTGTCGCCGGGCTCGCGGGGCTCGTCGCGGGTGCGATGTCGATGGCGGCGGGTGAGTATGTGTCGGTCAGCTCTCAAGCGGACACCGAGGGCGCGGACCTGGCGCGGGAGCGGCACGAGTTGGCCACCCAGCCCGAGAGCGAGCACGCCGAACTCACCGCGATCTACGTCAAGCGCGGCCTCGACGAGAAGCTCGCGGGCGAGGTGGCGACGCAGCTCATGGCCAAGGATGCGCTGACGGCCCACGCGCGGGACGAACTGGGCATAACGGAAGAACTGGCGGCCCGGCCCGTGCAGGCGGCCCTCGCCTCGGCGGGCACGTTCACCGTCGGCGCCGCGCTGCCGCTGCTGCTGGTGCTCATCGTGCCCAAGGCGTGGATCGTGTGGGGCGTCTCGATCGCCTCGCTGGGCTTCCTCGCGCTGCTCGGGGCGGTCGCCGCCCGCGCGGGCGGCTCGCCCGTGCTCAAGTCCGCCGCCCGCGTGACGTTCTGGGGTGCGCTGGCGATGGGGCTCACCGCGGGCGTCGGCGCTCTGTTCGGCGCGAGGTTGTAGGTGGCCGCGGCCCGCAACGGCCCGGGGCCATTGCCCGAGCGGCCCGCGGGCCCTCAGTCGTCCTCATCGTGCCGCTGGCGCTGTTCGCCACCGCCGCCTTCACCACCTTCGTTCTCGCCGAGTTGCAGCGGAGTGCCGAGGAGCGGCAGCGTCGTGGCCTGCGTCGCGGGGTCGTAGTTCCGCAAGAGGCCAACTGCCCAGCCGCCGGCCACGATGAGGAACAGCACCGCGACGATCGGCCTGGCCGAGGCGATCGCGTCGGCGGGCTCGCCGTGCTTCCGGCCGTGGATCATGCTCGCCGTGATGTTCTCGCGGTGGCGAACGGTGTGGAACGCCACGCCCAGCACGTGCACGACCACGACGCCCACCGTGGCCCATGCGAGAATCTCGTGGACCTCTTTGATCGCCTCGTTACCCCGGCCCATCATGAATCCGGTGACCGCCAGCGCGAGCACGAGGGCGAGCAGCGCGAAGATGGCGACCGCCGAGCCCGGGTTGTGCCCGAGATGACGCCTGCCGCCACCGATCAGGGCGCCCTTCATGTACTCGATGACCGCGGCGGGCCCGAAGATGAACGAGCCGAACCGCGCGTAGCGGGTGCCGACGATGCCCCAGACGACGCGGAGCACGACCATCAGTGCGATGGTCAGGCCGATGATGGCGTGGTATGGGAACAGGGGGCTGTGCTCGCCCATCGCCAGCGCGATGACCGCGGCGGCGATGAATCCGGCCGAGAGCAGCCAGTGGAAGAGGCGGGTGGGCAAGTCCCAGATGAGGACGGGGTTCATGATGATGCTCCTAGGTGCGAGAGCGGGCGTGAGGCACCCGATGCCAGGCATCCCATGTGTCATGGTATTCCGGATCACGGCATCCCGATTTCGTCCTAGCGAACCCAAACGCCGCCACACGCGTCCGCCAGCAGATGCGGCGATCTGGCCGCCGTCTACATGTCTGCGCATACAGAACCCGCGACCACACCGCCGTGGAGGGGAATTCTGTAGACGTGGATGCCTCCCAAGCCCCTGCCTAGGTACTTGGCGGGGGACGGTCGAACGCGATGCCCGCGGGAACAGCCGCGCGGGGAGACAGAGTTTGTTTCGCGCGGGGATGGGCG
>ERZ1066130.230-NODE-230-length-25774-cov-12.574400_pt1 | contig 25774 bp, 20 predicted proteins | sample MGYA00382777_ERZ1066130 | MGnify/ENA primary metagenome ERZ1066130 (study PRJEB33369, sample SAMEA5778360) | biofilm metagenome | biome: Industrial cooling water; feature: Water cooling tower basin; material: Biofilm | place: United Arab Emirates | collected...
TAGTCAGGGGATTGAGGCACAAACCATTTCCAACCTGTATCTGGCTTTGGAACATAATCTGGAGATCATACCAGTGATGAATAAAATTGACTTGCCTCATGCCAATCCGGATGGGGTAGCAGATGAAATCATTGACTTGATCGGATGCAAACGCGAAGACATTTTATCCGCCAGTGCCAAGGAAGGAAAGGGAATAGAGGAAATTCTAAACGCTATTGTTCATCGTATTCCTTCGCCTACAGGAGACCCCAAAGCACCGCTTCAGGCGATGATCTTTGACTCCGTCTTTAATTCCTTCCGGGGGATAGAAATATATTTTCGGGTATTTAATGGTTCTATCAAGAAAGGGGACAAAGTCAAATTCATTAGCACCGGTCAGGAATACAATGCGGATGAAATTGGTGTGCTCAAACTAACCAAACATCCACGCGAAGAAATTAGTGCAGGGAATGTCGGATATATGATTTCCGGAATTAAAGTAGCCAGCGAAGTACACGTGGGCGATACTATTACCAATCCCCTCAATCCGGGGGAGTCTGTCAAAGGTTTTGAAAAAGTTAAACCCATGGTGTTTGCGGGTATTTACCCGGTGGATACCACTGAGTTTGAGGAGTTGCGGGCTTCCATGGAAAAACTTCAACTCAACGATGCCTCCCTGGTATGGGAGTTGGAAACATCGGCTGCCTTAGGATTTGGTTTTCGGTGTGGCTTTCTGGGGATGTTACACATGGAAATCATTCAGGAAAGATTGGAGCGTGAGTTTAATATGACGGTGATCACTACCGTGCCTTCAGTGCAGTTTAAAGCGCACCTAACGGATGGCTCAGAGGTTTATATCAATGCTCCGTCTGAAATGCCAGATCCCACACGGATGACGAGTATTGAAGAACCCTTTATCAAAGCTCAGATAATCACCAAGTCGGAGTACATAGGACCGATCATCAATTTGTGCATTGACAAACGAGGTCAGATCATGAATCAAAACTATCTGACGCAGGATCGTGTGGAGATGACATTTGAAATGCCACTATCGGAGATCGTCTTTGATTTTTTTGACAAACTAAAATCCATTTCGCGGGGCTATGCTTCCCTGGATTACCATCTGATTGGGATGCGCGAGTCAGACATGGTAAAGTTAGACGTCATGCTCAATGGCGAAAAGGTAGATGCCTTAAGCGCCATCGTACACCGGTACAAATCTCAGGATTGGGGTCGCAAACTATGCGAAAAACTAAAAGAACTGATCCCTCGTCAAATGTTTGAAATTGCCATTCAGGCTGCCATCGGGCAAAAAATTGTAGCGCGTGAGAACATCAGCGCTATTCGTAAAAACGTTCTGGCGAAATGTTACGGAGGGGATATTTCACGGAAGCGCAAGCTGTTGGAGAAGCAAAAGAAAGGAAAGAAAAGAATGCGTCAGGTAGGAAGCGTGGAGATTCCTCAGGAGGCATTTATGGCTGTGTTGAAAATAGATTAAACTTCGGATATGCCAGTGACAACCACTTCTTACACATTAATCGATGGTCGGAAAATTTCGACTGATATTAAAAAGGAAATATCTGAAAAAGTTGCCCTGCGTAAACAAGAAGGGAAGAAAATTCCGCACTTGGCCATTATTCTCGTAGGGGATGATGGAGCCAGTCAAACCTATGTTGATCATAAAGTGAAGGCATGTAAGGAGGTGGGATTTCATTACACCATGATGCGATTTGCGGATACCATCAGTGAAGATAAACTGATGAAACATATTGATCAGGTGAACCGGGATGAAGATGTGGATGGATTCATCGTTCAATTACCCTTGCCAGCCAGTATCTCTGTTGAAAAAATCACGGAAAAGATCAGGCCGGATAAAGATGTAGATGGATTTACCAACCGGAATTTCGGAAGTATTGTTTCTAAAAATCCGTTGCTGTTGCCGGCCACTCCGTTTGGCGTCATGGAATTATTAAAGCGGTATCAGATTCCAACGGAAGGAAAAAACTGCGTGGTTGTAGGGGCCAGCCGTCTGGTGGGCGCTCCGCTAAGTATGATGCTGGTGGAAGAAGGTAGGGCGACTGTCACCGTGTGTCATAAGTACACAAATGATCTGGCTGGGTTTACACGGCAAGCAGATATTTTAATCGTGGCCGTGGGCAGGCCTGGAATAGTGACAGCCGATATGGTCAAAGAAGGCGCTGTGGTTATTGATGTGGGTACTACCCGGGTAGAAGGATCACAATACAAAAACGGGTATGCCTTAAAGGGAGATGTCGATTTCAATGAGGTAGCTCCTAAAACTTCGTTCATTACTCCTGTGCCAGGAGGCGTAGGCCCGATGACCATCGCATCTTTATTGTTAAATACATTACGGGCAACTGAGCTAAGAAATCCATAAACCCCAACCATTGAATCTTCCATCTGATGCTAAACGCCTCCCTTTGATGGAGGACTTTTATACCCTTCAGGGGGAAGGAGCTCATCAGGGAAATGCTGCCTACTTTATCCGGTTGGCTGGTTGTCATGTAAAGTGTGTGTGGTGTGATGTAAAAGAATCGTGGGATGCTAGTTCTCATCCGATCGTATCGATCGCTTCTATTGTCGAAAAGGCTAAATCCAGCGGTAGTCAGATCGCTGTTGTTACGGGGGGCGAGCCAACGATGCATGATTTACTCCCACTAACAACATCACTAAAAGAGGCTGGCCTCCGAACACACATTGAAACGTCCGGAGCTTATGAGCTTACGGGAGTATGGGATTGGGTTTGTTTCTCTCCTAAAAAATTTATGACCCCGGTGGAAGGATTTGCCCGGCATGCCCATGAGTTAAAAGTGGTTGTTTTTCATAAAAGTGATTTTGAATGGGCAGAAAAGTATGCAGCTCAAACTCGTTCGGGTTGTCAACTTTTTTTACAACCAGAATGGTCAAAAGAAAAAGAAATACTTCCGGCAATCATTGAATATGTCAAGAAAAATCCCCGCTGGAGAATATCTTTACAGGTACATAAGTACATGAACATTCCTTAGTCATGCATGTATGGAATGATTTTATCAGGCAAGCCAATCAATGGGGACAAGCAAAAGTCCCTTTTTTCTTTCTCATTGATTTTGAAAAACAGAAACCAATCTTGTTTCAATTAAGTGAAGTAGACCCGGATCAAATCTTATTTGACTTCAAAGGTACATCTAATAGTTCTGCTGGCCATCCAAAGCCGTTGAATCTAACAGTCATACCGCGATCGCTGGAGGAATACCGGAATCGTTTTGATCGGGTAAAATCTCATGTAAGCTATGGCGATTCTTTTCTTACCAACCTCACGGTTCAGACACCTGTATATTCAGATGTTTCTTTGTTGTCGTTGTATCACTCCGCCAAAGCAAAATATAAGCTGTTGTTAAAAAATAATTTTGTTTGCTTTTCTCCCGAAACGTTTGTCAGGATTGTCGACAATAAAATCTTTTCTTATCCCATGAAAGGAACCATTGATGCAAGTGTAGATGGGGCCGCTGAAATAATCTTAAACGATCCGAAAGAAAAAGCAGAACACATTACGATTGTCGATTTGATTCGAAACGACCTGAGTAAAGTGGCTACAAATGTAGAAGTGACGCGTTTCCGATACCTGGATAAGATTATTTCTCCACAGCGTTCTCTCTGGCAGGTTTCCTCTGAAGTTACAGGCAAGCTAAGCCAAGATTATACAGGCCACCTGGGCGATATTCTGGATCAACTCCTGCCGGCTGGTTCTGTCAGTGGCGCCCCCAAGGACAAAACGCTGGAAATTATTCGTGAAGCTGAGGGCGAACCAAGAGGGTATTATACCGGAGTCAGTGGTATTTTTGATGGCCATAACCTTGATAGCGCTGTCATGATCCGATTTATGGAGCAGCGGAATGGTCAACTATACTACCGCACAGGAGGAGGTATTACATCCCAAAGTATTTGCGAACTTGAATATCAGGAAACTCTGGATAAAATTTATGTCCCGCTGGATTGAGACTATACAACTTCGCAACGGAAAGTTCTCGCTATTGACGTATCATCAAAGACGGGTGAACGAGACATTGCAACAACCAACCTTTTCCTTGGCCGAAATCTTGCGAACACAGAACTTTCCAGGCGATGGTCTGTTCAAAGTCAGAATCAGTTATTCTAAAAAAGACTTTACTGTAACATATGAGCCCTATCAGCAGAAGCAAATTCATTCGTTGCGGATCGTGGAAAGCGACAAGATTGACTATTCTCAAAAATGGGAAAACCGGAGTGAGATTGAAAAATTATATCTTGAAAAAGGAGAAGCTTCAGATATCGTGATTGTCAGACAAAAGAAGGTAACCGATTCTTCCTATGCCAACCTTCTTTTATGGGATGATCATCGCTGGATAACCCCAACGTCATTCCTTTTGAACGGGGTGATGAGGCAATATTTACTGGATACGGGAGTTATTCAAGAAAAAGTGGTGAATTACAAGGATCTAAAACTATATTCTAAAGTGAAGTTGATCAATGCCATGGTGGGTATGGATGGTCCGGAAATTGATATCGAACATATTTATTAGTTTCGTATATGCGATGGATACTTATCATTTCTTGCCTGGTAAACTTTGCGAGCGTAGCTCAGTCTCTTAGCTCGCGAAATAAAAAGGCGATTGCATCGTATCAACAGGCAGAACTTGCTTTCAGACGAGTTCAATTCATACAGGCCATCGAATCCGCAACTACGGCCATCAATTTTGATAAAAAGTTTGAGGAAGCATATTTTTTGAAAGGCATAGCGTTAAAAAAGCTGGAACGCTGGCGGGAGTCCACCCAAACATTGCAAACCGGACTTCTCCTGGCAGCATCAGCCGACCGAAAGCTGCGTTACTATTATGACTTAACAGATAATTACCTTCGCCAAGGCGATTATGAGGAGGCATTGGCCCATGGCCTTTTGTTTCGGAAATGGGATGGAACAAACCCTTCCATTAACCTGTGGATTCGACAATGTGAGTTTAGTTTGAAAGAAATCCATCATCCATCACCCATTGAACCACAGGAACTTCCAGCTCCGTTGAATCAACTGCCCATGCAATATTTTCCCGTGCTTACGGCTGATGAAGAGCAAATCTTTTTTACGGTGCGTGGTGTGCAGGGAAATTACGAGGATGAGGATTTATTTTATTCATCGAAAGATGGTCAGGGTAAATGGAAACTTCCGGAATCCTTGGTATCCATAAACTCCCGATTGCGGGAAGGTACTGCTTCTGTTTCGGCCGATGGGCGAACCATGATTGTTGCCCGTTGCGGTCAAAACGGTTGTGATTTGTTTCAATCGCAAAAGAGGGGAGAAGATTGGGATGAGCTAACACCGTTGCAAAACATCAATAGTCCATTCTGGGACGCGCAGCCATCGCTATCAGCCGATGGGAGATTGTTATTCTTTGCTTCTTCACGTGAAGGAGGTTTAGGGAAGGCAGATATCTGGTTTTCACGAAAGGATGATAAAGGAAACTGGTCAAAACCACAAAACGCGGGTCCCAAGATAAATACGGCCTTTGATGAGGCATCTCCCTTTATACATGCAAATGGTCGCGATTTATTTTTTGCTTCTAATGGGCGCGAGGGATTTGGCGGGTTCGATCTCTATCATTCTACTCTGAAAAAAGATGTATTTACTTTACCCATTAACTTAGGATATCCCTTAAATAACTGGGATGATCAATATGCCATGTTTATCGCCCCGTCTGGGACAGACGGGTATTACACGCAGTTTTCCGGTAAGCGTCAAAGCAAACTTTACAAAGTTAAGTTTGATACTATCCAGACAAGCACCCAGCCCTTACTATTAAAAGGTTTGGTTACCAGTAGTACAGATAAGCCGCTATTGGCTACTCTTGAGGTTTTTGATCTGGAGTCGGGTGAAGAGGTCTTCTATGGAAAGTCAGATTCATTAACAGGCACCTATTTGACAGTGCTACCTTCTGTCTCTCAATATAGTGTTCGAGCTACCTGCACGGGTTATTTATTTTTTAGTGGCTCGTTTGATACCCGCAAAATGAGCAACCGTCACCTCATGGAGTATAATATTAAATTGGAACCGGTCAAAAAAGGAGCCTCATTGGTTCTCAATAATTTGTTTTTTGCATTTGATAGTTATGAATTGGATTCCAAGTCAAGAATTGAGTTGGAAGAAATTGCGAGGTTTTTAACTCAAAACAGCTCGATCGCCATTGAAATCAGTGGCCATACTGACAATCATGGAACAGATTCATACAATTTGACGCTTTCTCAAAAGCGGGCTGAAAGCGTAGTCATGTATTTGATCAACCTCGGCATAAGCCCCAAACGCCTGAAATTCAGAGGTTTTGGAGCATCCCAACCACGGGTACCCAATGATTCAGAGGAAAACAAAGCCCAAAATCGCAGGATTGAGTTAAAAATCGGTTGATTGGTCGATCAGCAACAAGTAGTCCTACCGGAAGTTCGGTAATTTTAATTGAACGGTATTTTATTGGTTTAAAAGGGTCTTTTCGTTGACAAATAGCCAATGATTAAGTTTGTATTATGTATAAATAAAGAATTTTATATTACTTTTAGGTCTGTTTTTGAAATTATTAACCAAATAACAACCTACGAGTATGAGGAAATTTCTACGATTAAAGGTTGTGCTGTTAGCGATGCTGGTAACCAGTATGGCTTGGGCACAAGAGAGAACGGTAAGAGGAAAAGTCACCGCTTCGGAAGACGGTTCAGGCTTACCGGGTGTGAATGTGGTTCTAAAGGGAACTGCTGTTGGAACTGTTTCAGACGCTGATGGCAATTATTCTTTGAGCGTCCCTGAGAACGGTGGAGTTCTTGTTTTCTCATTCATTGGCTTTTTGACCAAGGAAGTAGAAATCGGAACACAGGCTGTATTAAATGCATCATTAGATTCGGATGTAAAGCAATTAAGTGAAGTAGTTGTAACAGGATATGGTTCAACACTGAAAAAGGAATTTTCAGGTGTTACCGCTACAGTTGGGGCAAAGGATATTGAAAAACTTCCACTTCTGTCAGCCAATCAAGCACTTCAAGGTCAGGCCGCTGGGGTTTTTGTTTTTAATAACTCAGGTACCCCTGGTGGAGGAGTTTCTGTTCGTGTCCGTGGTCAAACCTCGATCAACGCAACGAATGACCCGCTTTACGTAATTGATGGTGTTCCAGTTATTGCCGGTGATATAACTCAAAATGGATTCGGTGGACAAGGCCAAAATGCTTTGGCTGGACTTAATCCTCAGGACATCGCAAGTATGGAGGTTTTAAAGGATGCGGCTTCTGCGGCCATTTATGGATCAAGGGCGGCCAATGGTGTTGTTTTGATAACAACTAAAAGAGGTCAATCTGGTGGTTCTAAAATAAATGTAAGTGTTTGGACAGGATGGGCAGAGCCTACGAACTTCGTAAAACCAGTATCCGCTCAAGAGTGGGTTGATATTAGAAATGAGGCTAGGGTAAATTCGGGTCTTGCACCACAAACCAATGCCCAATGGGGTTGGGACGGTGTTACTAATACCAACTGGATGGATGAAATTTTCAGAACAGCCCGGATAAGTGAATATCAACTCAACATGAGCGGTGGAGATGAGAAGACCAAGTACTATTTCAGTGGAAGTTTCAGAGATGAAGAAGGGACAATTATAGGCTCTGGTTACAAGCGAGGAACAGCCAGATTAAATCTAGACCATAAAGCCAGCAAGGTTTTTTCTTTTGGAACAAGCCTATCAGTAAGCTCTGATTTAAATAAGCGTATTCAAAATGATAACAATATTTATGGTGTTTATTCAGCGGCTATTCTTACTCCCTCTATTTTCAGAGTACGTGACGAAAACGGAGTATTTGTAGATGCTCTTCCAGGTTTTGGTACTAACGCTGTCAGAGATGCACTTAGACCGAGATTTGACAACAAAACATTAAAAGTAATAGGTAACTTTTATACTACTTTTAAAATCATGGATGGGCTGGATTTCAGATCTGATTTTTCTTATGACTACAATACGTTAACAGAAGATCATTATAATCCTGCCAGCACAGCACAAGGCAGACCTGCTGGAAATGGTAACTTTAGTTTCAGAAGTATCGGTACATGGATCATAGAACCCACTCTTCGTTATAACAAAGTTATTGCTGACAAGCATAGTATTGGTGGAGTAGCAGGCTTAACTTTTCAAAGCAGAAATCAATTTGATAACGACACTCAAGGTGTCGGCTTTGAAAGAGAAGGATTTACCTATTTGAATCAGGCAGCAACTATTTCAGGCGGAGGATCTTCCCGTACAGACTACAGTTTTAATTCTGCTTTTGCCCGAGTTAACTACGCCTTTAGTGAAAAATACCTGGCATCGGCTACGGTTAGAAGAGATGGATCTTCCAGATTTGGTGCTAATAACAAATTTGCTGTTTTTTATGCAGGATCACTGGGTTGGAACTTCTCAGATGAGAATTTTATGCAAGGATTTGACTGGCTAAGCCTCGGTAAGCTGAGAGCCAGCTATGGTACAACAGGTAATGATGGTATCGGTAATTTCCCATGGCAAGGAACCTTTGTCGCTTCAAACTACCTTGACCAGCCTGGTATTCAACCCGGGCAAATTGGAAATCCTGATCTAAAGTGGGAAACTACTTCAACTCTGGACTTGGGTATTGAACTTGCGTTGTTCGAAAATAGACTGAACATCAATACAGGTTATTTTAAAAGAAAAACCACAGATTTACTATTTAATACACCTGTCCCATTGACTACTGGGTTTGCAAATGCATTTAAAAACATCGGAGAAATGGAAAACTCTGGTTGGGAAATTGATTTGAGTGGAGTTGTACTCAATACAGGTGGTTTTAAATGGAATATCAGTGCAAATGCCACGTTCATGAAGAATGAAGTGACTAAGCTAATTGACAATAATCCCATTCTTCAGGGTTTTGCTAGCGCCATTATAGTGGGAGAACCGCTGAACACTTTTTACGGTTTAAAATTTTTGGGAGTTGATCCAGGAACAGGGGAATCAATTTGGGAAGATGTGGATGGTAATGGAATCATAAATAACTCGGATAACCGCATTATCGGTGATGCACAACCTGATATTGTTGGAGGATTTACTAACACATTCACGTATAAGGGCTTTACGTTAGATGTATTTTTCAACTTTGTTGAAGGTGCGCAAGTATTTAATAATACCCAGCAATTTTCATTAAACCCCAGCAATGGTTTTGGAATGACTACAGAGATGCGAAGAAGGTGGCAGCAGCCCGGTGATATCACGGACATTCCTAAGGCATCGAATAGTCCGGGTCTAAACAATTCTGATAATAGTCGCTGGTTATCAGATGGTGATTATTTGAGATTGAAGAACGTATCACTTACGTATGATCTTCCAAGCAATATCATTAGTAAGATTAAGTTACGGAGCGCAAGGGTATTTGTGACTGGTCAAAATTTATTAACTTTTACCAAGTACTCAGGGGCTGATCCGGAAGTCAGTGTTTTCGGCAATACAAGTACAGCTCAGGGAACTGATTTCCTAACCTTCCCTCAGTCAAAGATGTACACTGTTGGTGTGAATATTGGTTTCTAAGACACAATAGTTAAAAAAGAGAAATATGAAAAATTTAAGAATACTAACAATTCTCCTGACACTGTTTGTTGCTACCAGTTGTGAGGACTTTATTACAGAAGAACCGTTTTTGATTATAACGGATGACACAGCTATCATTGATGCGGCTAGCGCACAATCAGCGCTGTTGGGAGCTTACAGCGCACTTCAGAGCGCCAATGCGTACAGTAACCTTTCCATTACTACCCCTGGTGTTTTGAGCGATGAGTTAAATCATTCAGGTTCATTTCCCACAGTCAAGGAAATGCAAGACAACGAGGTTCTCCCGAATAATGTTACTCAACAAGGATACTGGACGGCTTATTATGCAGGTATTTTAAGGACAAATATTATTTTAGAGAAAATAGAGACGGTAGAAATTCCGGCAGCTACAAAGTCTATCATAATCGGTCAGGCCAAATATCTGAGAGCTCTCATGCACTTTGATTTATTGAAGTTATACGGTGATATTCCCTTGATAACCACGAGTTCACTCGCAACCAATAGCAATATCGGTCGGACTCCTTCAGCTGACGTATATGCTTTTCTGATCTCGGAACTTACGGAGGCCGCAACACTGTTAGATAATGTCGATTATGGAGCCGCAGGAAGAGATGCTGAAGATAGATCCAGAGCTAACGAGTGGGCTGTTAAAGCGCTTCTGGCTCGTGTACAACTGTATAAAGGTGATAAGGCTGCTGCAGGCGCCTTGGCAAATGATGTAATTACCAATGGTGGATATACGTTGCCGGCTACCTACTCAACTGTATTCAATGGAGGCTCCAGTGAAACCATTTTTGAAATTTTTTCAAGCGTGAACGATCAAAATGGCATTGCCTTTCAGGTAAGAGTGGCTGGAAGATATGAGTACGCCCCAAGTGCAGAAATGATTGCAGCCTTTGAGTCTGGAGATCTACGGGCTTCAATTATATCAACAGCAAATGCAGGTAAACCAGAAGTGGCTAAATACAAAGATGTGGCTACAGGCACTGATAGGACAATTGTTTCCAGATTGGCGGAAATGTTTTTGATAAGAGCGGAGGCCAATCTTGGATCTGCTTCTGCAGATGCCGATTTGAATGTTGTTCGCGCCAGAGCAGGTCTTGCTCCGAAAACTGGTGTTAGTCTAAATGATGTATTGCAAGAACGTTTTGTAGAGCTTTGCTTTGAAGGTCATCGTTGGAATGACCTAATCCGGACTCAGACAGTCAATCAGGTAATGTCAGTCATCAATCCATTGACTTGGGAAGAAACGGATGTTTTACTCCCCATTCCTCAGCGGGAGATTGACAACAATCCAGCTTTAGCGGGACAACAAAATCCAGGATACTAAAAATTATTTTATGAAAAAGATATATTCAAAATTTATTATTCTAGTGCTAGCCATTGGTATTGGATTCTCATGTGAAGAAGAATTTCAAACACTGGACGCTGGCAGTTATTTTGTACAATTCGGACAACTTTCTAGAGATGTTACTGAATCTGTTACTACCATCAAGGTTCCAATTACATTAGCAGCACCCAAGCAGGGATCAGAAGTGGCTATTCAGTATCAGATCACTGGAACCGCGGTAGAGGGTGTTGACTATGAATTTGATTCTGAGGAGGGATCTGCGTCTATTGGAACCGGAAGTTTTGCCGATACAGTTGTTATTAATCTATTAAACGATTTTGAAGCTGACGGATCTAAGACCCTCGTTCTTGAGCTGACAAGTGCTTCAAATGGTTTAAAAACTGGTATTGGAGCCTTGGGTAAGAAGTTCACATTGAATATAGCTGACGATGACTGCCCTTTCGACATCAATGATTTTGTTGGGGCATATACCATTGAAATTACAAGTGAAGTAGGCTTTGGTAACCCTGCTGGGTTATTTGTCTCTGAGACTTCTTTGAAATTAGGTAACGATCCGAATACATTGATTGATGAGAATTTTTGGGACTTCGGTCCAAACAGTGTAGTGATAACATTAGACCCATCTGACCCGGCAAATCTTATCGCGAAACTGGTAGGCACACAATTTGTATATAATAATGCTGTTCCGCTTCCACGATACGCAAAGCAAGGAACACAACCTTTTGGTTCTTTTAATACGTGTGAGGCTGGGCTAGTGGTAAATATGGAATTGACTCGCGAGAATCAAACCACCGTAGCAAATAGATCAGTTATTAAGTATATAAAGAAATAATTTTTTTGTTATTCATACTAATCCTCGGTGTGAAATACACCGAGGATTTTTTATTTTTACAAGATGAATAGATATTTAAACACAATTGTGTGCTTTTTTGTGAGTTTGGGATTTGCATGGGGTCAGGCTTCGTTTGGGAGCAGCGGGGGCGTTATCTTTTTAAATAAAAACTCGTCAACTGAAAACGCTGGAATTAAGCGGGGGTCATTTGTAGGTGAACACTTTTTCGGAGACTCTGTCGCTATGGCATCAAACACGTTTGAAAAACTTTATGTCTACTACAGTATGACTACCGGTGCATATCCAACGGAGAGGGAGAACATATTAAAACCGGGGATTTACAAAAGTGTTAAAAAAATGGAGAAATATCTGATCAAGTCTGTGAAAGATGGTTCTATTTCACTTCAGGAAGGTAGAACACGGTATTATTCTGCTTTAGTTAAAGCTATCAAACTGAAGAATTATGAAACCTCAAAAGTGGAAACTGAACTAAAAAGTTTTAAGAATCCTGCTTTGATTGAAGAATTATTCAAAAAGATAAGTTTCAATGACTAAATATGCGTTAACTATTTTTTGTTTTTTTAGTCAATTCACTAATCTCATATTCGCGCAACACCATGAATTTAGATCCGGTGATTCGATTGTTACTTCTTTATACAATCAAAAGGCAGGATGTACATTAGGACGTGGTTTTGGAGCTATTGGTAACGTAAAGTCGGGCGCAATACTTGACAAGTCACCTGGAATTAATATCTCTAAAACAGCAACTTCAGATTTTGAAGTAAAATTTATAGGATTTCCGGCAGAGGCAGAGGCTGCTGTTCAGAAAGCTATAGACATATGGGCTGCTAATCTAAAATCACCTGTCAAGATTAATATTTTTGCTAATTGGACTGTGCTCCAAAACTCGAATACTCTGGCTTTCGTAGTTCCAACAGAAGTAAGAAATTTTTCTGAGGCTCCAGAGCAAAATGTTTGGTACCCAATAACGTTAGCAGAAAAACTTCAGTCAGCTGACTTAAATTCAGTCGATGAGGCTGATATTGTAGCTACCTTTAATGCCGGCAGAAATGATTGGTATTTTGGAACGGATGGTAATTGCCCATTAGATAAGTTTGATCTGGTTACCATAGCATTGCATGAACTTGGACATGGCCTAGGCTTTTCAGGAACATTTTTTGTTAATAATGGTGCCGGATCGTTTGGTGCAAACGGTACATCTAGTCCTAAGATTTATGATACTCGTATAAGGAATGCATCTGGAAATTTTCTTGTGGATACCTTTGCAAGCGGAAGCTTTGAGCTTGGTAACCAACTTACTAGTAATAGTCTGGTGTTTGATAGCCCGTTAGCTATGACACTCTCCAATACGGGAGCTGATCCAAGAATATATGCGCCCAATCCGTACAACCCGGGTTCTAGTATTTCACATTTGGATGAAACTACTTATGCCAACACCAATAACAAGCTAATGACTCCATTTGCTGGTAGGGGTGAAGTACAACACTCCCCTGGTCCAATAGTTAAAGGTATTTTTTATGAAATGGGATGGATCAACACATATCTAAGTCATGAGGAAATCGGGGATGTTGAAGTTTTAAATGGAAACGATGCATCGCTAACAGTAATTGCTGATACAACCTTGTTGAGTAATTCTGTAAAGCTTTTTTTTAACGTTAATAGTGGCGCCTTGCAAGAGCAACCTCTTTTGGCACAAGGAGATTTATGGACGGGATCATTTAATTCACCTTCTTTTAACTCTACTATTACATATTTTTTTAAGGCAAATGATATTTTTGGACGACAATATAGATTACCGAGAGATCCCAATCAATCCTTTAGCTTTTTCTATGGCACAGATTTGATAAAGCCAGTAATTGAACACACACCGATTTCAGAGCTTGTTTCGCTTCAAAAACTTATAAGTATACAAGCATCTGTAACGGATAACTTAGGATTACAAGAGGTACTAGTGGAGTATAGTGTTAATAATAATGTGACAAAAACGGCAGTATTAAATCTATCAAACAATAGTACATTTGTTGGAACGATAGACTTAAGCGTTGAAAATCTTAAAGGAGGTGATGTATTGAATTATCGGATCAAAGCAGTCGATGCTTCATCTCAACTAAATACTACCTTTTTTCCTTCGACTGGAAACTTATCTGTGAACGTTCGATTATTTGAAAATAGGAATACGTACACAACCGATTTTAATGTAGCAAATAGCGATTTTTTTGGCGATTTCTTCACCAATACTCAAACGGGGTTCGTCAATGGAGCTATACATACACCTCATCCTTATCCAAATAGTATTGGTGCATCCCCTGAGGATTTGACACATATTCTACTTTATCCGATAATCATAAAAAATGAATCCAGTTTTATGGATTTTAACGAGGTTGTTCTCGTAAATCCTTCTGATGGGGATTTTGTGGTAGTGGAGGCCTCTACCGATAATGGAAACAATTGGATTCCTGTTACTTCCCAATATTCAAGTGCTCAAAATTCTGATTGGTTGACTCGATTTAACTCAAACATTCAACTTGGTGACAGTAAGGCTTTAGGTGCATTAAGCCTCTTTAAAAACAAAAGGATTGATCTATTGGATTTTTTAAATCCAGGCGACAGAACTTTTTTTAGATTTAGACTACATTCAAATCAAACAGGCAATGGATGGGGTTGGGTAATTGATAACTTGAGAGTTCAGGATGTTGTTCTTTCGGCTAACAATTCATTGGAAGAACAGTTAATTTATCCAAATCCGGTACACCAACATTACCTATTTCTTAGTAATGTTGAAGATTCTGAAGCTTCTTTAGATTTTTTTGATTCGGCTGGTAGATTAGTTAAACAGATGGATAAGCAAAATGTATCACTAGGCATTGATGTAAGTGATTTAAAGAATGGTATCTACTTTGTAAGAATTCAACAAGTGGCGAGTATTTACGTATCAAAATTTATCATCGCGAGATAATAGAGCAAGTAAGTATTTGCTTATTCCATCTTCCAGACTATGAAACGATGGGTAATATCCAATCCGTTTAATCTTCTCCATCTTCGCTTCCGTAAAATACTGATACTTATCACGGATATCGGTAGGCGTATTAATGTATTCAATAGCCACCGGCTTGTGCAAAGCGTGGAAAACAGCTTTTACCAGATCATTAAAGGATCGAGCTTGCCCTGATCCCAGATTGTATATACCGGAATTCTTCCGGTGATGCATTAAGAAAATGCAAACTTCAACTACATCTTTTACATATACAAAATCACGCATTTGTTCCCCGTCTTGATAGTCTGGACGATGAGATTTGAACAACTTCATTTTGCCAGTTTTCTGAATTTGGTTGTAAGCATGCCAGATTACAGAAGCCATCCGTCCTTTGTGATACTCCCGCGGACCGTAGACATTAAAGAATTTGAGACCTGCCCAAAAGAACGGCTTTTCGTTTTGAGCCAGCGCCCACACGTCAAAATCCTGTTTAGACTGACCGTATGGATTCAACGGCTTCAACAGATGAATTTTGCTTTCATCATCGTCATAACCCTGTTCTCCCAGACCATAGGTGGCTGCTGACGAAGCGTACACCATAGGTATTTGGTAACGGACACATCTAACCCATACATCTTTTGTGTATTGGGTATTCAGCCGGTCAAGCAATTGACTGTCGGGTTCTGTGGTATCCGTGCGGGCTCCTATATGAAAAATGAACTCGACCAATGCCTGGTGTGTATCCAACCACAACATAAATTGATCCCGATGAACAAATTCCTGGACGATAGCCCCCGTCAGATTTAGCATTTTCTCTGGACGAGAAAAGTCGTCAACAGCGATAATGGCATTGAAATTATCCTGATTTAGCCGATGAATTAAATTGCTTCCAATAAAGCCGGCAGCGCCTGTAACAATGATCATGAGTCAAAACTATTAATACTCAAAGGTACCAAAAAACCGTGTCCGGAAGAGGTTGAGAATCTGTACTATATTTGTGTACACTTTTAGATCAATGATTTTCGTAAGTAGAAAAGAGCACTTTAATGCGGCTCATAAGCTCTACAACCCCTCGTGGAGCAAAGAACAGAATGAGGCGGTTTTTGGCCCCTGCGCCAACGAAAACTGGCATGGGCATAATTTTGAATTGATTGTTACGGTAAAAGGAAATCCTGATCCAAACACAGGGTTTGTAGTTGATTTAAAAAAACTCAGCGTGCTGATCCGGCAGGAAATCTGCGAAAAAGTAGACCATAAAAACCTCAATCTGGATGTTCCTTTTATGGTCGGTAAAATGGCAAGTACTGAAAACCTGGCTATTGAATTCTGGAAGATATTGGATTCTAAGTTGCCTTCCATCTCCACATCCGGAACGCTTCATAGCATCAAATTGTATGAGACGCCTCGTAATTATGTTGAGTATTTTGGTCCTGAAACAACGAAATGAGATACTACATCATAGCAGGCGAACGCTCGGGAGATTTACATGGAAGCAATCTTGTTAAGAGCCTGACCCGGTTACAACCCCAATCCACGTTTCGGGGTTTTGGTGGCGATGGGATGCGGCAGGCAGGGGTAGAGTTGGTGATGCACTATGATCAACTTGCTTTTATGGGATTTGAGGCGGTCTTTAATTTTTTGAAGATCGCCCGGTATATGTCTGCCTGCAAGCAGGACATTCTTCAACACAACCCTTCAGCGTTGATTTTAATCGATTATGGTGGCTTTAATAGGCGCATCGCTAGTTTTGGAAAGGCGAATGGAATAAAGGTTCATTATTACATTCCGCCTAAGGTTTGGGCCTGGAGACAAAACCGAGCCTGGCAACTAAAGAAGTCGGTGGATCATATGTATGTTATTCTCCCATTTGAGAAAGAATTCTACCGGCAGTATGATTTTGAGGTTGACTATGTGGGCAACCCGGTGTTGGATGCCATACGGTCGTTCAGGCCGAATACTTCGTTTTTACAACAATATAATCTTTCCAGCTCCCAACCTTTGGTGGCGCTGCTCCCCGGAAGTCGGACACGTGAACTTCAAAAGATCGTACCGGTAATGGCCGAAGTGGCAAAAGCTCACACCAGCTTTCATTTTGTAGTAGCGGCCATTCGGAATCTGCCCAACGAACTTTATAAACCGTTGTCCGGATTAAAGAATGTGACTTTCATCTACGATGCCACATATGATTTGCTTACACATGCTTCCGCTGCCATTGTTACTTCGGGGACCGCTACATTAGAAACTGCCCTTTTTAAAGTGCCCCAGGTAGTGGTGTATAAAGCCGGATATCTGGAATACCTCATTGCCTCGTGGGTAGTGAAGGTGAAATTCATCTCCCTGGTTAATCTTATCGCAGGACGGGAGGTGGTGAAAGAGCTGATCCAGCATGATGCTTCCGCTAATCTAGTCGAAGAAGAGCTATTAAAGCTGGTAGAGAAAGGACGTTATCAACAAGAAATGCTAAAATCGTACGAACAACTTTATACTACTCTTGATATTGGCTCGGCATCAGATAATACTGCGCAATTGATAGCAACGCATTCAGAACTTAGTTCCAACTAAGCTCAATCAGGCAACCTTGAGCTTGCTATAGTGTGATTTGTTAAACTTCTCTTCCGCGTAAGCGCGATTGATCACTAATCGGTCGGTTGTTTTTTCAGATGGCAATTCAAACATAGCATCGTTGATAACCGCTTCGCAGATGGAGCGAAGGCCACGGGCTCCTAGTTTAAATTCTACCGCTTTTTCAACAATAAAATCGAGTGCCCCATCTTTAAACTCCAACTCGATACTTTCCATGTCAAATAACTTCTTGTACTGCTTAACTAACGCGTTTTTTGGTTCAGTTAAAATCTTCCGCAAAGCGGTGCCATCAAGGGGATTCAGATAGGAAAGTACAGGTAATCGTCCAATCAATTCAGGAATCAAACCAAACGTTTTTAAATCATGCGCAGAGATAAACTGAAGCAAATTATCTTTGTCAAAATCACCTTCATTACGATCATGAGTTGCAGCAAAACCGAGGGGGCGCGTATTTAATCTCCTGCCGATGACACGAGACATGCCTTCAAAGGCACCTCCACAGATGAACAAAATGTTCTCTGTATTCACGGTGATCATTTTTTGATCCGGATGTTTTCTCCCGCCTTGCGGAGGAACATTAACAGCTGTACCTTCCAGAAGTTTAAGCAATGCCTGCTGTACACCTTCCCCGCTGACATCTCTGGTGATGGATGGATTATCCGACTTGCGCGCGATTTTATCTATTTCATCAATATAAACAATACCTCGCTCGGCAGCCTCTACATTGTAATCCGCGGCTTGTAATAAACGAGTAAGAATACTTTCCACATCTTCACCTACATAGCCAGCCTCGGTAAGTACGGTAGCATCAGCGATACAAAAAGGGACTTGCAGAATTTTGGCCATTGTGCGAGCCAGATAAGTCTTTCCTGTACCGGTTTCACCCACCATAATGATGTTTGACTTTTCAATGGTTACATCACTATCAGCCTTCTTTTGCATGAGTCGCTTATAGTGGTTATACACGGCCACAGACATCACTTTCTTCGCCTCATCCTGACCAATCACGTACTCATCCAAAAACTTTTTGATTTCGCGTGGTTTAATCAATTTAAAGTTGGGCAGCGCTCCAGCCTCTACCTTTGTCTTCTTTTCTTCCAAAAGTATTTGACTGGCCTGTGTTACGCATTTATCGCAGATATGTGCGTGGATGCCAGAAATCATGAGATCTACATCCTTTTTGGATCGGCCACAAAACGAACACGTAACTTCTGCCATGCTTAAATAATGTTGTACTTTAATTAGCTAAAGTGCTGATAACGTTGTAGATGCGAAATTAAAACTTTTAACTGAATTCACATCGGGGTTCAGTCCAAACCTCTAATTTAACGAATTACTATTTATTTCGCTCCATAACTTCGTCAATCAGCCCATATTCCTTGGCTTCGGCAGCCCTCATCCAGTAGTCACGGTCTGAGTCCTTTTCGATCTTTTCGTAGGGTTGGTTGCTGTGTTTGGACAATATATTGTAAAGATCTCGTTTTAACTCCAGTGTTTGTTTCATAGATATTTCCATATCTGAGGAGGTTCCTTGCATTCCTGCAGAAGGCTGGTGTATCATGATACGGGCATGCGGCAGGGCAGAGCGTTTTTTATTTTCTCCAGCTGCCAGTAAAACGGCTCCCATGGATGCCGCCAAACCGGTACAAATCGTCACAATATCCGGATTTACATACTGCATCGTATCATAAATTCCCAATCCTGCATAAACTGAGCCTCCCGGGCTATTTATGTACATAATGATGTCTTTTTTTGCATCCGCAGATTCCAAAAACAGCAATTGGGCCGTGATAACATTGGCGATGTAGTCGTCCACCGGGGTTCCTAAAAAGACGATTCGGTCGGCCATCAGGCGTGAAAATACATCTATGACCGTAGCACGCATCTGCCGCTCTTCCACCACATTAGGGGTCATATTTGTTACGGCAGGCTGCATCCATTGGGCATAGCGGTCCAGATTGCTGCTGCTCATGCCGAGGTGATGGACGGCAAATTTTCTAAATTCATTATTCATATCCATGTGTGATAAAATATAGTTACTTGTTGGGATGTGTTTACAATCTTTCCTCGGCCAATGTTAGCGATAAAAACGCGAAAATTATCCACGTTTTTTTGTTTTGAGAGGCCAAAAAAATACCCTCCATTAGAGAGGGTACCATTTAAACGATTTTTGAGGACAGATAGTTCGGTCAGTGATTGTGCTTTTCTACCAATTTTTTGAATTCTTCCAAAGTCACATTTTTTTCGACAATGGTAATTTTTTCCTTAATAGCCCCGATGATTTTTTCCTGTCGTAACTGGTTATAAATCCGCATGAAATTTTGCCCTTTACCGTCTTGACCCGACAGATAATTATCTGCAATGGAATCCATTTTATCACCTAGTTGTGCAGCGATGGCAGCCCCGCCAAACTGTTCGGCTATCATTTGCTTGGCTTTTTCACGTACTTCGGTGCCATCAACATTCACGGACAGGTCTTCAGCAATCTTGTTCTTAATCAAATCCCACTTGAGCGACTCCGCATAAGACTTAAATTCTTTTTCCAGGATTTCATCGGTCACCTCACCCTTACTGCTATTCTTTAACCATTGTTTGAGAAACGTTTCCGGCATGGTGATATTAGTATGATCAACCAAATGATGTTGAATTTCATGATCCAACAGGTGAGTGGTTTCCCGATCATAATTTTCGGAAATAGTGGCCTTTATTTTTTCCATAAAAGCCTCCTCCGAGGTTACAACTTCTTTCCCAAAAACTTTATCAAACAATTCCTGATTTACCTGAGCGGGAGATACCCGGGTAATGTTGGTAACTTTAAGAGTTACCACTCCTTTTTGAGCGTCAGCTAATTCTTCGGTAAGTCCTAACACCTGTGCACGCACCACAGATTCTGAAAAGGTCTTCATTGGGTCAAACGTGATTTGATCCTCTTTCCGAACGCCAATAAATTTATCCTGCTCCTTTTTACTAATCTTATCAAAAGGAATATAAGTATTTTGCATACTTCCATCCACCCGGGTCAATTCACCTGAAAGGTTATCTCCAGCAGCGCTTTCCTCCGGATAACTAACCTCTCCAAAACGTTGCTGAACGTCTGCAAGTGTTTCATTCAAAACTTTTGAGTCTACTGAAATTACATACTTGGTCATTTTAACCTTGGAAGTAACATCCACCGAAAAATCGTTGACCAAGCCAATTTGAAACTCAAATTCAAAATCTTTTTGAGCATCCCAGTCAATCAACCGTGCCTTTTCTTCATTTGGCATAGGGTCACCCAATACCCGCAATTTATTTTCCTTGATATAATCAGTGACAGCATGAGAAATCAGGTAATTGATCTCTTCAACTAAAATAGATTTACCAAACATTTTCCGAATGACTCCAAAAGGCACCTTACCTGCCCGAAATCCTTTTATACTGGCTTTTTTTGCGTAATCCTTTATTTTTTCGTCTACCTTAGGAAGATAATCGCTCTCTTGCAGACTGATTTTGATCAATCCTTCGGTGGTAGTTGGTTTGTCTAAAATAATATTCAATGTGATTGAAAATTTAAAGGTGAAAAAAATGCCGGCCTATCTTTCCAGAATCAGCCGGCTTTTACAAATCTCTTCAGTGCGCATGGAGGGACTCGAACCCCCACGCCTTTCGGCACCAGATCCTAAGTCTGGCACGGCTACCAATTACGCCACATGCGCCTATTCCATTAAAAAAACCTCAAATTCCCTTTGAAAAGGCTTGATTTTTTAAAAACGGAGTGCAAATTTAGAGATTATTCATTACGATAGAAGTCTGAAACTAAAAAAACCAACCCAAGGACCCGAAAAGCATGGTTATTGACGAAGTCGAAGAGAAAAAGGAGATAATCAGCCGTTACAGACGTCTGTTGCGCAAAGCGAAGCCTTCGCTGAAGGAGGGCGATGCCAAGTTGATCAAGCGGGCCTTTACCATTGCTCTGGAGGCCCATAAAAACATGCGCAGAAAGTCGGGAGAGCCATTTATTTTCCACCCCCTGACGGTGGCAGAAATCTGTGTGGAAGAGATCGGTTTGGGCACCACTTCGATTGTGGCGGCTTTGATGCACGATGTAGTGGAAGATACAGACATCGAGTTAACCGACATCGACCGGATGTTCGGAAAAAAAATAGCCTCCATTGTTGACGGATTGACAAAAATCCGCGGGGTTTTTGAGTACGGATCATCCGCTCAGGCGGAAAATTTCAGAAAGATGCTATTCACCCTTTCCGATGATGTACGGGTGATCCTGATCAAGTTGGCCGACCGGCTTCATAACATGCGGACTTTGGGCAGTATGCCTCGGCACAAGCAACTCAAAGTGGCTTCAGAGACGATTTACCTGTATGCTCCCCTGGCTCACCGGCTGGGACTTAATGCCATCAAGACCGAATTAGAGGATTTATACCTGCGTTTTACCGATTACGAAGTTTACCGCGACATTGCCAACAAGATTGATGAAACCAAGGCCTCCAGAAATAAATTCATCAAACAATTTGTTCAGCCTATTAAGGACGAACTGGATCACCTGCCGATCCAATACGAAATAAAAAGCCGTCCCAAATCAATATTCTCGATTTATAATAAGATGCGGAAGCAAGGAATACCTTTTGAAGAGGTATATGACTTGTTTGCCATACGTTTGATCCTGGATACGCCTGTCGAGCAGGAAAAATCTTTCTGTTGGCAGGCTTATTCAATTGTAACAGATTATTATACCCCCAATCCGGATCGTTTGCGGGATTGGATCAGTACTCCCAAAGCCAATGGATATGAATCGCTTCATACCACGGTGATGGCCAAAAATGGACAATGGGTGGAAGTGCAAATACGAACCAGACGAATGGATGAGATAGCAGAAAAAGGCTATGCTGCTCACTGGAAATACAAAGACACCGCCTCAACCCATGAATCAAATCTGGAGAAATGGCTGGTACGGGTGCGCGAATTGCTGGAACGACAAGACCTCACGGCCCTTGAATTTGTAGACGACTTTCGGGGCAACCTCTTTAGTGAAGAGGTCTTCGTTTTTACTCCGAAAGGTGAACTAAAAACACTTCCGATCGGAGCTACTGCCCTGGATTTTGCCTTTGACATCCATACAGATATCGGTGCCCGGTGTATTGGAGCCAAAGTGAATCAGAAACTCGTGCCAATTAACCATGTGTTGAAAAATGGGGATCAAATCGAAATTCTCACCTCGGCTAAACAAAAGCCTAACGAAGATTGGCTTCGGTTTGTCGTCAGCCCAAAAGCGAAATCCAAAATAAAAGAGGTTTTAAAGGAAGATAAAAAGAGTGTTGCCGAAGACGGTAAGGAAATTCTGCTTCGCAAACTTAAGCAACACAAAATTGAACCCACCAGCCAGGTGTATGAGCAGTTGATTGCTTACTTTAACGTTAACTCCAAATTTGATTTGCATTTTCGGATCGGGAAGGGTATCATTTCTACTTTTGACTTGAAGCGGTTTAGCGAATACAAGCCATCCTCTGCCATCAAAGCCAAACCCAATGCCGTTGTTTCGGATGCCCGCACCTTTGAGCAGGAAATGAGTAAAGTCAAAGGCAATTCTGATGATATTCTTTTGATTGGTGAAGACATGGATGTGGTGGAGTATAAATTGGCCAAATGCTGTACACCCATTCCGGGAGATGACGTATTTGGATTTGTCACCGTTAGCGAAGGAATTAAAATCCATCGAACCAACTGCCCAAACGCACCGGAGTTACTGGCCAATCATGGAAACCGCGTGATCAAAGCCAAATGGACATCGCAACATGAGGTAGCCTTCCTGACAGGCTTAAAAGTAGTTGGAACAGACCGGGTAGGGCTAATCAATGATCTTTCCAGGGTTATTTCGGAAGAATTAAAAGTAAATATGAGTTCCCTTTCTTTCAAGACAGACCATGGAATATTCAATGGGGAAATCATGTTGTATGTCCACGATACCCGCCACCTGGAGGTACTAATCGAAAAACTGGAGCAGGTGGAAGGGGTTGTACAGGTTTCCCGCTTTGATTCCCGATAGTTTTCCAATTACCCCATAAGTCCATTATCTTTGGCCAGTCAATCTTATGGCGCTTAATCCAAAAGTATTCGAAGAAGTAAAGAAAATTTTCACAGCTTACCTGGAAAACAAGGAGTTGAGAAAAACCCCGGAACGCTACGCGATTCTGGAAGAAATTTATTCACTCGATGGCCATTTTGATGTGGAATCGCTCTACATCAATATGAAAAACAAAAACTATCGGGTCAGTCGCGCCACGGTGTATAATACACTCGATTTATTGGTGGAATGTGATCTGGTGAGTAAACATCAATTTGGGAAAAATCTGGCCCAATATGAGAAATCCTATGGTTATCGCCAGCACGATCACCTGATTTGTACCGAATGTCATAAAGTTGTCGAATTTTGCGACCCGCGAATTCAAAACATACAGAACACGGTTGAAGAGTTATTGCAGTTTAATGTGTTGCATCATTCGTTAATCCTGTATGCTGCGTGCACCAAACAAAAATGTGAAAACAAGAAAGTATGAATTTTGCCCAGGAAATTAAATCTAACACACTTATACTTCACATCGCTGGCGATTTGATTGGAGAAGATAGTGGCGGTCGTTTGATTGAAGCAGTCAACGAAGCGGTAAGTCATAAAGTGGCTACCTGCATCATTGATATTTCGGAGCTCAGATACATTAATAGTAGCGGTATTGGTGTACTGATCACCATTCTGACAAAATTCCGCAATAAGGGTGGCGAAGTATATTTGATGAAGCCTTCAGAAAGCGTTAAGAAATTATTGGTGATCACCAAGCTAAATGCAATCTTTCAGGTGATCGAAAAAGAAAATGAAGTAATAAAATAAAAATGGACACTTTTTCTGGCTATCAAACATCGATAAGTCCAGAATAGTGAGATAAAAATGGCAAAAGTAGATGTGCTCTTGGGTTTGCAATGGGGCGATGAAGGCAAAGGAAAGATCGTGGATGTACTCGCTCCTTCTTATGATGTGGTAGCCCGTTTTCAAGGAGGCCCTAACGCGGGTCATACATTGGAGTTTGATGGGATCAAACACGTACTACATCAGATACCCTCTGGTATTTTTAGGGACAAGACCAAAAATATCATTGGCAATGGAGTAGTGTTAGATCCAATTGTATTCAAAACCGAAATAGAAAAACTTCAGAAGTATAACTTAAAAGTTCACGAGAATCTCTTCATCTCGAAAAAGGCTACGCTGATTATTCCCACCCATCGGCTACTGGATCAAGCGTACGAAAAGGCAAAGGGCGATCATAAGATAGGATCAACGTTAAAAGGAATTGGCCCCTCTTATCAGGATAAGATTGCCAGACAAGGGTTACGGGTAGGGGATATCTTGTCAGAAAACTTCCTGGAGAAGTTAAATAAATTGGTAGGAATGCATTCAGACATCCTGGAAAAGCATGGGATTCAATTTGATTGGAAAGAATTGGAGAACCAGTTAATGGATGCTATTTCGTTCCTCAAACAATTTCAATTGATTGACAGTGAATATGTGATCAATCAGGAACTGAAAAAGGGGTCAACTATTTTAGCGGAAGGGGCGCAAGGTTCCTTGCTGGATATTGATTTTGGCAGTTATCCGTTTGTAACGAGTTCCAGCACTGTCAGCGCAGGAGCATGCACAGGCTTGGGTGTCGCTCCCGGTCATATTGGTCAAGTCTATGGAATCTTCAAAGCGTATAGCACACGGGTGGGGAGCGGGCCTTTCCCAACCGAGTTACTGGATGAAGAAGGAGACCGCATGCGTAAACAGGGCAATGAGTTTGGATCAACCACGGGCCGCCCACGAAGATGTGGCTGGATTGACTTGCCCTCGTTAAAATATTCAATCATGATCAATGGCGTAACTCAGCTTTTGATGATGAAAGCAGATGTACTGAGTATATTTCCTACAATCAAAGTTTGCACCCATTACAAGCTAAGCAGCGGAGAGATGACAGAAATCATACCTTACGAAATCGTAAATGAAAAAATAGTACCTGTTTATGTAGAAATGAAAGGGTGGCAAAGTAATCTGGAAAACCTTACCAATGATACCATGCCCCAGGCTCTTTTAGACTATATCTTATTCTTAGAGAAAGAGTTAGGGGTACCTATTACACTTGTTTCTACAGGGCCGGATCGGACCCAAACCATTCATCGGGTACGATAGTATAATATTTTTTAGTTTACACTTGCGTAATGACTACGCGTCATATACCTTTGCAGTCCCTTTTAAAGAAAAGGTGTGTTTTTTTGGAAAATTTAGAGGTTTTGGGCTAAAAGCGTTAGCCGCCAAGAATTTCTGATCAGGGTGAACTGGCAGATAATTCAAACGTTCTTTGAATGAATGTAATTGATAGCGGACCTGCGGTACTTCGATAGAG
>ERZ1066130.231-NODE-231-length-25641-cov-15.522161_pt1 | contig 25641 bp, 23 predicted proteins | sample MGYA00382777_ERZ1066130 | MGnify/ENA primary metagenome ERZ1066130 (study PRJEB33369, sample SAMEA5778360) | biofilm metagenome | biome: Industrial cooling water; feature: Water cooling tower basin; material: Biofilm | place: United Arab Emirates | collected...
CCAAAGTGTCACCCATGTCCTGACGCACTGTTACCCATGTCCCCGGTCTGTACATCGGAACCGGGGGAGGAGCTTGAAGAGCCGATGGCCCATGGCCGCGGGCCCTTGGCCGACGGCCCATGGCCTCCCCGCCTTCTCACTCTGTGCTCAGCGGCTCGCGGCCTCGGTGGTTGGCTTCCACTTGGCGCCGTCGCGGGTCACGCGGCGGTAGAGGGTGTCGCGTTCGACCGGGGTGAAGCCCGCCTCGCGGATCGCTTTCTGGAGCGTCCAGACGCTCACTTCCTGGTGCGTGCTCGTGCCGCCGACCTTTGTAATGTCGTACCACACGACCGTGCCGTCGATGTCGTCGGCGCCGTTCTGGAGCATGAGCTGCGCCATCGGCAGCGTCTGCATGATCCAGAAGGCTTTGACGTGCGGGAAGTTGTCCAGCATCAGCCGCGCCACCGCGAGGGTGCGCAGGTTCTCCAGGCCCGCCGGGCCGGGGAGGTGTTCGAGCTCGCTGCCATCGGGGAAGAACGGCAATGGAATGATCGTCTGGAAGTAGCCGCTCTTGGCGCGGCCGTCGGCATCGAGGGCGAAGGACTCGGGCAGGGGGGTGCCGTGTCCAGCGGTGCCATGTCCATCGGTGCCGGGGCGGGTGAGCGTGATCGCGGGGATCTCGGCGCCCTCGTCGTGCGAGTAGCCGAGGTGGTCGCTGGGATGATCGCCGGTGGTGTCGACCGTGTGCGTCGTGCCGCGGTAGCCAAGGCGGGCCAGGGCGCGGTCCTGGGCGCGGCGGAGCATTTCCATGTGCACCAGCCGGTCGTTCTGCTGCTCGATGTGGCCGTAGAGGATCGTCGCGTTGGAATTCAGGCCAAGTTCGTGGGCCACGCGGTGGACATCCAGCCACACATCGCTGCGGATCTTGCCCTTGAAGGCCTCATCGTGGATGCTGTCATCGAAGACCTCCGCCCCGCCCCCCGGCAGCGAGCCCAGGCCCGCATCGCGCAGCTTGCTCAGCACGTGGCGGATGCCGCTGGCGCGGTCGTCGATGCGGTAGACCTTGGCGATCTTGGCCAGGTGCACGACCTCGACGGCGGTGAACGCCTTGACGTGCAGGTCGCTGCCGAGGCGCTTGGCCGTGTCGCGGATGGTGCCGATCAGGTCGATGTAGTACGAGAACGGCAGCGTCGGGTGCAGGCCGCCGACGGAGTGGATCTCCGTCGCCCCCGCCTCGACCGCCTTCTCCGCCTGCTCGCGCACGTACGCCATGTCGCGCGTGTACGCATCGGCGTCGCCGGCCTTGCGGAAGAACTCGCAGAACTTGCACGAGAGGGCGCAGACGTTGGAGTAGTTCAGGTGGCGGTTGATGTTGTAGAACGCCGCATCGCCGTGCAGCCGGCGGCGGACCAGGTCGGCCAGCTCGCAGACCGTGTAGATGTCCGGCGTGGAGAACAGCAGCCGCCCGTCATCCATGCTCAGCCGCTGCCCGGCCAGGACCTTGGCGCGGACCGCTTCGAGGCGGGGATCGATGCCGATGCGGCGATCGGCGTCAGGGGTCCGGGGCGGCAGGGCGAGGGTCGGCATGGCGAAACTCCGGAGCAAAGCGAGACGGAACGCGGCTGAGGCGACTTTCAGGAATCGTTGAAAGTACAGGCGAGTGTACCCCCAAGAATCGAGCAATTCCGCCGCGGCGGGGGCGAATCGGCGGCGATCCGGCCGGATTGCCCGACAGTTCGGGACCCCGCCGCCGCTGCCCGGTGGCCCCCGGGCTCTTCCGGGGTGCCGCATCGACCGCGGCGAGCGCGGGGCCGAGGCATCGCATGGGCGATATACTGCGGATCGCGGCGGTCTCGAGCGCGATCGCGTATGTTCGCTCGATTTCCGGCCGACCCTCTGTGCCGGAGCCCGCTGTGGCCGACCCGAACGCCGTCGATGGAGCCCCCCGCGGGCCGGTCGCCGCGGCGAACCCGAACCTTGGCAGTACACCGGCCGCCCCAGTCCCCTTGGCGGGGATCGCCGCCAGTCCCGGCACCCCCCCACCCCCCCGACCATCGCTCGCTCCGTTGCCCTCGGCGGTGGTCTCGCTTTCGGCCATCGCCGCGGGGCTGTCGGAGAGCGGCCCGGGCCCGGACCTGCCCGCCGCGGCGTTGCTCTCGACGGGTGATGAGGTGGTCACGGGGCAGATCGCCGACACGAACACGCGGTTTGTCGCCCAGCGGCTGATGGATCTGGACATCCTGCCCGTGGCGCACGAGGCGGTGCCGGACGATGAGCGTGCGCTGGCCGAGGCGATCGCTCGCGCGGCGGCGCGGGCGCCGCTGGTGATCATGTCCGGCGGGCTCGGGCCGACCGATGGCGACCTGACGCGGGCGGCGCTGGCGCGGGTGCTGGAGTGTCCGCTGGTTGTCGATGAGGGCTGGCGCGCGGCGCTGGAGGCGATGCTGCAGCGACGCGGCCGCGTGATGACCGAGCGGCAGGCCCGCCAGACGCTCAGGCCGACGGCCGCGCGTTGCGTTCACAATGACTACGGCACGGCCCCGGGGCTGATCGCGGCGATCGATGCGCCGGGGTCGGCGCACGGCCGCGCGCTGATCGTGTGCCTGCCCGGTCCGCCGGGGGAACTGGTGCCGATGTTCCGCGAGCGGATCGAGCCGATGCTGCGCGCCCAGCGCCGAGGTCGGAACGTCGTGCTCACGCGGCGGCTGCACGTCGTCGGCGTGCCCGAGGCCGAGTGTTCATCGCGCCTGGCGGAACTCACGCGCCGCCCGGCGGATGAACGCGAGGCGGCATCGCGGGTCGTAACGGGAATGACCGCGTCCGGCGGGGTCATCACGATCCGGATGCGCTTTGCCGGCGCATCGGACCCGGCGATCGCGCGGAGGATGATGGACGATGCGGAGGGCATCGCGCGGGCGGCGCTGGGCGACCGAATCGTCTCGCAGGATGATGAGCGCTGCGGACCGGAGGCGCTGGCCCACGCGATGATCGCGTCGCTTCGAGCACGCAGGAGCACCCTGAGCGTGGTCGAGAGTTGCACCGGCGGGCTGCTCGGCTCGCTGCTGACGGATGTGCCCGGCGCATCGGCGGCGTTTGTGGGCGGGGCGCTGACGTACAGCAACGCGCTCAAGGCGGGGCTCGGCGTGCCGGGGCGTGTGCTCGAGCAGCACGGGGCCGTCAGCCGCGCGTGCGCGATCGAGATGGCCCTTGCCGGCCTCGCGCGTTTCGGCAGCGACTGGTGCGTGTCGATCACGGGGATCGCCGGTCCCGATGGCGGGACTGCCGAGAAGCCCGTCGGGACGGTGTTCATCGGGTTGGCTGGGCGGCAATGGGCCGCGGGCACGAATGCCGCGATTGCGCGGCATCTTCGGGTGACCGGCGACCGAAACGACGTGCGCATGCGCTCCGCGACGAGCGCGTTGACGGCGCTGCATCTTGCCATGCTCGGCAACACCGATGCATCGCTGCTTTGGGAAGTCGCGCCGACCTGATGCCGGCGCGACATCCGCCGCGTGAGCGACCGAACTCGCAAACTGCGGGACCGCGCGAGCGATCAGCGTCGCTGGCGGTTGTTGTTCTTGTCGTTGTTGCTCCGCCGCGGGGTATTGATCGCGTCGAAGCGGATGGACATGTCGGCCTCGGCCGTCGCGGGCGCCGAGCTCCAGGTCCAGATCGCGGGCGGGAGCGGCTTCTGCCCGGCGGGGGAGCCGGAAGTCGGCGGCGCGAACTGGAACGCCAGCGGGAGGAGGTACTCAAGGTCCTCGTGCGAGCCGAAGTACTTCCACTCGCGATCGAGCGCGGGCGGGCGTGAGCCGCTCTTGCGCTGGCGGATGATGTCAACGGGGATCCAGACATCGCGGCCCGTGTCGGGGCAGACCAGGCAGAACTCGGCCCAGGTGTAGAGGCGTTCCTTGCTGCTGCCGCTGAACGCGGGGTTCAGGCCGCCGGAGACAGAGTCGGATGCGTCGACCCCGATGACGGTGCGAGCGGGAATGCCCGCGGCGCGGAGGGTGCCGACAAAGTACGAAACGACATCGGGTTCCGTGCCGCGGTTGTTCTTGAACACCGAGCCCGCACCGTTGAGCTCGATGCTGTTGATCGAGCCGTTGCGGTTCTGACGCACGCCGTTGCCCGACGGCTGGATTTCGCGCAGCACACCCGCGGCGATCATCTTCGCGACCACGTAGGGCTTGAGCGTCTTCGGATCGGCGTTGTTGAGATACCGAGCCGCGGCGGCGGCGAAGGCCTTCTGCGTCTCAGGGACTTCGTTGGGGTCGTTTGTCCACTCGACGAACATCTGCGGCTGGAGCGCCGACTGGCCCGTGTTGCTGAAGCCGCCCTTGGGCCAGGGCACCTCTCTCAGGAGGCTCTCGTCGGCCTTGGTGCTGCGTGTGAGCATCGGGATCGTCAACTTGAGCGTGGCGTTGCGACCCTCGAGATTGGCCATCTCCCACCGCAGCAGGCGAGTACCGGCGGCGAGGTTGTCCTGCACCTTGGGCTCCACCTCGATGGTCTTGTCGTTGAACTTCAGCTCACTGATCAGGCCGTTTCGGACCAGATCATGCGAGCCGGAACTGGTCGGCATCGGGAAGATGAACATGCCCGAGGTGTACCGGAAGTTCGACGGCGCGACGTTGCCCGCCGAGTCGTACACGCGGCTGGGGTTCACCGCGACTTCCACGGTGAGGGTTATCGCGCGGGCATCGCTGCGTCGCAGCATGCGATCCTGAAGCGGTGCCTTGTCGTCGAGCTTCGGGAACGGGCTGTTGCGGCGTCCGGCATCGCGCGGGAGCTTCGTCGGATCCACCTGCGCAGATGCGGTCGAAACGGGGCCGATCGTCATCGCGGCTCCCGCCAGAAGTGCGCAGAGCAACAGCCCCGCGCGTCTGAGGTGCCAGGCTGTCCGGGCGGCGGGCTCGATGCTTGCGGAACGGACGGCACGGACATCCTGATTGCGGTGCAGCATGACAATCTCCTGCGGTCAGCACTCAGCCGCGGCCGAGCGCCCGAATGAGTTCCACGAGGGTTCACGAGAAGACAGACGCGTCGAGCTGGCGGGCGAGGGCCAGAAACTCGCCTTGAGACGAACAGGACCGGGGTTGGACGTCTTCCTCCGTCGGTCTGTTCCGGACGTTTGCATTCCGACTCTCCGGATCTGCTGACACACGAGCGTGCTTTCGACCGGTTCGATCGTGCGGATTCCTGTGACGCTCCTCCGGGCGGCAGCGACGGAGGTCGCTCCGGGGCTCAGGCATCGGAGGATTCCGGCGATGAACTGCCGGCCTGTTCTGGCACATTTTCGGCGTTCGGGGCGGACTCTGGCGTGGCTTGTGCGGCGGCTGGTGCCGCGACGGGTGCGGGCGACTCGGCGTTGGCGCGGGCGATCCCGAGTTCCTGCGGCGACGGCAGGTCCTTGAGTGACGAGAGACCAAAGGCACCGAGGAACTGGCGGCTGGTGGCGTAGAGGAGCGGTCGGCCGAGTTCTTCGGCTCGTCCGGCGATCTCGACCAGTCGGCGTTCAAGGAGCGAGGACAGGACCTCGCCGCAGGACACGCCCCGGATCGCCTCGAGTTGATGGCGGGTGATCGGCTGGCGATACGCGATAATCGCGAGCGACTCGATGGCGGCGCGGCTGAGGCGGGTCTGGGCGCTGACGCCGTGGAGGGCCTCGATCACCGGGCGGAACGACGCCAGCGTCATGAGCCGATAGCCACCGGCGACCGTCTCGATGCGGAAACTGCGAGAGGTCTGGTCGTACGTCTCATTCAGACTCGCGACGCACGCGGCGATAAGGGCCTCTGGCGTCGGGCCGCTCGGGCCCCGCTTCCTGCGGCGCTTGGGGATGACGATGGGCACGGGCTGGCCGTCGGCGTCGAGCTCGGCTCCCGGGCGAACGGCGGATTCGGGCAGCGGGGCGAGACCGAGGGCCTGCGCCAAACGCGTCGGGGTGAGCGGTCGCCCGCTGGTGATGAGAAGCGCCTCGATCTTCGGGGCGAGCTCGGCGACTCGATCGGGGTCGATCGCCGGCTCCGGGGCGAGCGTGGCGGTGGAATCGCCGCTCTCCGACGCGACCGAACTTGAGGAGACGGCGGAGGCTTCGTCGGGCGAAACGGGGGCGGCGACGACGGCGACTTCAGACTCGGACGACAATGGCTGGGAGGCCTGCTTGGGCATGGCGGTCTCGATCGCGGCGGCGCGGGCGACGTGCCGGGCATCCTCTCCCGTGCACGCCGAGCGCTGACCGGCCGGTGCGATGGTACCCGGAGTCGGGCGGCGTCGGCGAGAGTCGGGCGTGATGTGAATGACCGCGAGCGAGGGGGCCTGGGGCGCCCGCGGGGTTGGCGCAGAAAAACGCCCCGCGGAGGCCGCGGGGCGTTCGGAGGCGGAGGACCGTCGAGAGTTCCTGATCAGCGGCGACGACGGGCGGCGACCAGGCCCAGGAGAGCGACGCCCGCGGCGGCACCGGGGGTCGGGATCAGCGTGACCGTCGCGGCCTTGATGTCGAACTTCACGCGCTCGTCCATGTTGCTGCCGGTGGTGCCATCGAACGAGTGGCGGAGCTTGCCGGCGAGCGTGAAGGACGTGGTCGAGAGATCGAAGTCCGCATGAATCCAAGTGTTGACCAGCCCGCTGGTGGACGTGACGTCGCCGAGGGTGCCAACGACGGAGTGCCCGGGCGCCGAGAAGGTCAGGTCGTACGCGGAGGCGGTGGCGGAAGTCACGCCCGAGGGAAGGCCGCCGACGACGGAGAAGAGCTCAAAGCCGTTGAACGAACGGAACGGGCTGTCGCCGTTGAACGGCGTGCTGAAGGTCAGCGTGCTCGAGGTCGTGGAAGGCGCGCCGCCAGAGACGTGCGTCTTGGTGAATGTCCAGCCGGCAGCGGGCGAGTACGAAAGGCTGAAGTCGAAGATCGCGCCGTTGAGGTTGTTGTGCGTGCCGGTGTTGCGGCTCTGAACGATGGTCGACATGCTGATGCTCGAGCTCTTGGCGAGCATGTGGTCGAAGTTCGTGTTGCTCAGGCGGTAGCGAGCGTTCAGGACCGTGTTGCTCGATGAGGCGATCATCGACTCGGGCACGCCGAGCGTGACGATTCCGGCGTTCGCGGATCCCGCGGCGACGGAGACAGCGAAGGCGGTCAGGGCGATGAACGTGGACGGACGGATAGCAATCGACATTTCTCTCTCCTCGAGGCCGAGCCACCTTTCGATGGTCATCGGTCCGGGTGTGTTGTGCGTCGGAATCGAACGACGAACTAGATGTCGATCGGTACCGACGCGGGGAAGCTACCGGCAGGCTCCAAGAAAGAACCCGCCGCAGTCAACGTTACGATTCGTGCAACACTGGAGCAAGGTTGCGTGGCGGGAGGGAGCGTTGTTTTGAAGGATTCACAACCGAGGATCGCGAGAATGGCGAACCGGGGCAATCTGGGCAACCTGTGTCGACGGAAACTCGGACGTGCCGCCACGCCGAGTGGTCACTTGAGCCGTTGGACATCGATCAGGCGGTGACCGGCGGACCTGAGGTCCGCGTTCAGGGCGCGTCCGGTCGGTCCTTCTGTGCCGCGTCGAGAACGTGCTCGGCCACGAGAATCGGGACATCTTCAGCAATGCCCAGTGCGATCGCGTCGCTGGGGCGGCTGTCGATCTTGAGCAGTTCTCCGGCCGCACTGCGGACGTGCAACTCGGCGAAGAACGTGTGCTCGGCCAGATCGTTGATGCAGATGGCCTCGAGTTTGCCACCGAGGGCCTGGATGCAGTTGGCCAGAAGGTCGTGCGTCTGCGGGCGCTTGATCTGGATGCCCTTGAGGCGACGCTCGATGGCGTGCGCCTCGGGGAGCCCGATGACGATCGGAAAACTGCGCCCGTTCTCCAATTGCTGGAACACCGGCGCGCCCGGTTCGGCCGAGTCGTCGTCGCCCGGTGTGGCCGGGGCGCATTCGCGCAGTTCAATGAGCTGGTACTCACTGAGTTCGCGGATCAGGATTCGAGCCAGCGCCATGCGCACGGCCATAGGCGTCTCCTGTTGTCGAGCCGAGCCTCGGCCCACCTTGGACGGTACACGGTAGCGGGCTGGCGAGCGGCGGGAGCGGGCGGGAGGCTCACGGGCCGGGGCGGGGTGCGACGCGCGACGCGGCGTCTGGCAGCCGAATGAGCGAAGCGCCGGGAAGCGTCTGTGCGACGGTGAGCCGTCGCCCGAGGCGCGCCAGAAGCTCGCGAGGGCAGCCGATGTCGGCGATCATGATCTGGCCGAGCATCGCCGACGCCGCGGGATTGGCGAATCCCACCTTGAGCCCGACGAAGCTGACCGTCAGGTCGGCTCGCACGCAAGCGCGATCCGGCGGCTGGCCGTGAAGGAGTCCTTGGCCGGTGTCCGGGTCCATACCCGAGGGCAGGTCGATGCTCAGCACCGCTGCGCCGAGAGACCGCGCCGAATCGTTGATCGCGACGATGGCCTCGCCGATCGGCGAGCCCGGGGCGATCGGACGGTTCACCCCGGTACCGAGCAGGGCGTCGACGACCACGCCGACGCGACCGACATCGCGAACGGCCGCGGAGATCGCGCTGGAGATGTCGCTGGTCTGCGCGCGGATGCGGATGCGCATCGCCCGAGCGACTCGCATCTGTGTCGCGGCGTCGCCCTGGGGTGCGTCGATCGCGCCGACGCACACGACCGCAACGGGCACACCGGCGTTGTGGAGATGACGCGCAAGGGCGAGCCCGTCGCCACCGTTGCTCCCGGTACCGATGACGATGACCACACCCAGCGGCTCGAGCCGGCTGTCGGCAGGCCCCGCGGCGGCGTCGCGGAGCGTCTGCGCATCGGCGAGGAGCTGCTGCGTGGCGCCCGCCAATGCGGCGGCGGCGTTCTCCATCAGGACGATCGTCGGAAGCCCGTAATGCTCGGCGCAGAGCCGATCGATCTGGCGGAGCGCCAGACGCGAGAGCACGAACATGTCGCCGGGGCGAGTGCGAACAGATGCCGTCGAACGTGCGGGTGGCTTGGCGAGCGGGGCCGATCGCGAAGGCTGCCGTGTGTGCTCGGACGGAGATGATCCTGCCCGCTTCGAGCCTGCCGGCGACGAACGCGACGATGCGCGGGGGGAGAGGTGTGCGTCGGGCGTTGATCGTCGTTCGCGACGATCGCCGGGTCGACCACGGCTGGAGCCACGCCTTGCCATGTCATTACGGTACGCGATCTTCGCGCAGGTCGGACGCGGGGTCCGGGGTTGACGGAAGGACTTTCGGACTGGCCGGTGCCGCGGTGAGCTTGAGGCCGATGATCGAGGCCAGCAGCAGCGCGAGGAAGAAGCCGCGCGCTGCACCCAGAGGCTCGCCGAGAATCGCGGCACCGACGATCGCCGTGCCCGCTGCACCGATGCCGACCCAGACCGCATAGGCGGTGCCGATCGGAATCGTCCGGGCGGCGACGCTGAGCAGATACATGCTCAGCGCGATCGCGGAAATGGTCAGCACACTCGGCCATAGCCGCGTGAATCCTTCGGTGTACTTGAGCCCCACCGCCCAGCCGATCTCGAGCACACCAGCGATCACCAGGAGAAGCCAGGCCAATGTGTCGCTCCGAAAAGTTGCCCGGACAGACGCAGCACGCCGCGAAACCGTGCTGGCGAAGGCCAGAATGAACGCGGCGGCTCCTCGCGCTCTCGATCGGAATCAGACCGGCTCAGCACGACTTGCCGGAGGTGCTGCGGCCTTGAAGTTCGATCCGCATTCCATCGACCTGCACACCCATGCGACGCTCGAGCTCCTCAACGACTTCTGCGGGGAGACTCGAGAGGATGCGGTGGCTCAGGTCATCGGGAACATCGCGGATTCGCCCGTCGTCGGTGATCAGATGGACGTGCTCCGATGTATCGGCGTCGTAGCGCGCAGGCTGCACGCCCACGTCGTCGCTCGGAAACGAGAATCGGCGAGCGAGCCCGCGGCGGACGAGCAGGTCGAGCGTGTTGTAGACCGTGGCCCTGCTGATCGGGCCCTTGACGACACTGGCCCACCGCGTGGAGTTCACGAACTCGTGCAGTTCCTCCGCCGTCGGATGCGATGTCGTCTGCGCCAAGGCGCTGAAAATCGCCTCACGCTCTGGCGTGCATCGGAGTCCGAGTCTGCGAAAGAGCACGCGTGCCGGGGTCATGCGGACAGAGTATACACGGGATTTGTCAGGCATGCCACGGAAGCTCGCGGCATGACGAACCATCCGCCCTCCCGCCATGTTGGAGATCGAAGCGATCGGCTGATGATTCCGCCCGCTTCGGCAACCACTCCCGCCTTCGGTCGAACAACCAAACGTGACCACCCCGCCAAGCGATCGCGAACTGCTCTGTGAGTCCTGCGGCTACGTCCTCACCGGCTCGGACAGCGATGGACCCTGTGCCGAGTGCGGCGTGCTGGTGGCCGAGAGCCTTGCCTCGTGCCGCGACGGTGCGATCTGGCAGCGCCAGAAGAGCGTTCTCGGACACGTTCGCGGACTGTTCGCGGCGGTGCTGCGTCCGGGACACGAGTCGCGGCGGCTGATCATCCGCGATGGGGCGATGCCGACCAGACTGGTCGCGAACATCTTGATCGCGGCGGCGCTGCTCACCGGAGCGTTCGCGTTGGCTCAGCCCACGGCCGCGGGGACGTTTGCGCGATCCGGCGTTGAACTCGGCGCGATCTTCGCGTCGTTCATCGCCTTGCTCATGGTCATGACGTGGATCGAGACCCGGGGCGTTCGGCTGTTCGGACGCCAGCGCGCGTGGAGGATCACCCCCGCGGTCGCATGGAGCGTGTGCACGCAGGCGAGTTTCGGCTGGATCGTCGGTGCCGCGGCGGCGCTGGTGGTTGCTCCCCCACTCGCGCCGATTCTGGGAGTCGTGCAGGATCTTCCTGGCGCCGATGTGCTCGTGCCCGGTCGCGGGCCACGCAACGCGCTGGCGCTGCTGATCCTACTGCCGGTGCTCGGGTTCGAGCTGCTCGTGTACGTCGGCATCCGACGGTGCCGATTCGCCAACCGCCCCTGAGGCCTGCTCGCGCTTGAATCAGAAGTCCGCCGGGAAGCCACGGCACTTGGGGATCAGCACCCGCTCGATCAGCGGCTCGCCCTTCTCGTCGACATCGAAGATCTTCGTAAGTGCAGCGGTGATCTGGCGGTTGAGCGTGAGGCGGTCGGGCTCCTTCAACTGGGCGTGCTGGGCGCGGGAGATGATCCGCGAGATCTCCTCAGAGATCTCGGCCTTGCGCTGCTCGAGCAGTTCTTCGACGCGGGCGGCGTTCCGGGCGCGCGCCTGCACAAACACGCTCACGTCCCAGATCCAGACCCGGCCGGTCTGGAGGTTCTGGAACTTCTCCTCGACAACCATGATCTCCTGCGTCTTCTTGTCGTCCTCGGTCTTGAGTTCTTCCTTGGGCACCTCGGCGTGAGACTTCTTCGGCCCGAGCGCCTTCATGACGCCCACGACCACGACAAGCTGCACGACCATGATGACCGCGACGATCGCGATCATCTTCATCGGCAGGCCCTTCTTGGGCGGTGCGGCCTCGCCTTCGGCCTTTGCGTCCTTCTCGGGGGCTGGTGCGGGCTTTTTGTCAGACACGGTGCGTCCTTGGCTTGATGCCGGGCTGGCCCGGAGGTTCCGGTCGAACGTGCGCCGGGCGAACACACCGCCCGGCTACGAGGGTGTCATCGGCAGGTTCGCGCGGGTGATGGAGTGGTGCGAGCGTTCGAACAGGCTCTCGGACCTGATCAGGCCGCACGCCTTCTCATCTGCGTCGCGGGCTCGATTCGGTCGGGCTCCGTATCGGGCAGCAGGCCGGTCATGGCCGCGACGGCGTCCTCGGGCGTTCCCCCGGCGCGGAGCGCGGCCATGGCCTCGATGACCATGATCGCCGCGAGCGTTTCGCTGGCCAGAAGATGCCGAGCGCGGGCGGTGATGATCTGCCCGATCTGCATGAGCAGCATGCCCGAGAGCGAGAGCACCGTGCACAGCGTCGCGCTGAGCGTCGTCAATCCGCCCTCGGCGGTGAACTGGCGCGAGAGCGCGAGCAAGCCGCCGAAGAGCAGCGCGGAGCCGAGGATGACACCCGCGGTCCCGAGACGCTCGGGATGGAACATGGGCCATCGTGAACTGGCGATGGCTCCATCGAGCCGCTGGTGCAGATCCCACTTGACCTCATCGGGATCGGCCTTCTGGATCATCAGCGCGTGGCCGCGTCGGAGCATCGACGCGGGCAGGCCGCGGAGCGGACTGCGGTACTCGTGCCCAGCCTGACCGGCGACCAGGTCGCGCGCGTACTTCTCGACGTGCTCGATAACGGTCGGGTAGTCGACGGGCCTGCCTGCGAGCATCGCGCCGAGGCGACGATCGAGACGGAAGATGCGTGCGGCCGCGAGTGCCGAGCCCGCCAGCCCGATCGCCGTCGCGATTGGCGTGATGAGATTCTGATCCATGGTGCGCTCCGTCGCGTCTGATGATGCCCGGGTGCCCGAGCACCCACAGAGGGCTATCGACGGCCCGGGAACGCAACTTGACAGCGCACGCGAGCGGAACGTGTTCGCGGACGTACCGATGTCGTGTTCGCGGGTCTGGCGGAGTGCCGCGGAGGTTATCGGCCCAGCGCCAGGAGCTGCTGGAGCAACTGGTCGGTCGTCGAGATCACGCGGCTGGAGGCCGAGTATCCCGTGCTCGCCTGGATGAGGTTGATGAACTCGCCGGCGAGGTCAACGTTGGACTGCTCGAGGGAGCCGCCGACGATACGGCCGGCGCCGAGGGTCGTCGGCGCGGCGACGACGGGAACGCCGGATGCCGGACCAACTTGGAAGAGGTTGTTGCCGATGTCGACAAGCCCTTCGGGATTGGAGAACTTCGCCAGCGCGACCTGACCGACGGTGCGGGTCTGGCCGTTCGTAAATGCGCCGGTGATCACGCCGTCCTGACCGACCGAGTAGCTCGTCAGCGTTCCGATGGGCGTGCCATCCTGGAAGGTCGCCGCGAGCGTGGAGCGGCTGTCGGTCAGGGCGGTGATGTTCGAGCCGGTCGTGTTGAAGTTGAGGTTGAACGACAGAGGCGTGTCGGCGCCGGTGGCCAGGCGATCGATCGTCACGTTGATGGGAAGGTTGTTGAGTCGCTGGCCGTTGATATCGAACTGAATCGTGCCGGTGGCGACGCGCAGGTCGATGTCGGTGTCATCGGCACTGTTGACGAAGTAGCGCCAGGTCGTGCCCGTGCTGTCGCGCGAGTCCAGGACCATCGTGACATCAACGGAGACGCCGGTGCCGAGGGAGTCGTAGACGACGAACGTGGTGCGCACGCTCTCGCCATCGGCGGCCTGGGACTTGGTCGTCGTCAGCGGCGAACCGACGAGCGCGCCGGTGCTGGTGAGTTGCCGGATGTTGGCCTGTTCGAGGACGATGTCGTTCTGCGTGCCGATGTTCGATCGGATCACGATCGCGCCGCCGCTGCTGACCTGTGCGCCCGGCGTTGAGCCGTCGGGGTTCGTCGGCGCGGTGTTCTCGATCCCCAGGACGCGATTGAGGAACGTCAGATAGTCGGCGACGGTTGTCGTCGCGGTCACCTCGAAGCGCGAGGTCGGGAGCACCTTGCCGCCCTTCTGCGCGCCGTTGATCTCGATGAACTGACCGACGCTGAAGAGCGACTGGGAGCCGGCGATGGCGGGGTTGTCGATGTCGGTCATCAGCGTCGCCGCGGTGATCGCGGGGTTGCCGGCGGAGACCTCCGTGAGCGCGGCGGTCGCGATGTTTGTCGAGCGGGTTGGCAGCAGGCCGCCGGCGTTGAGGTTCCCGGTGAAGCGGACTTCGCGCGTCGGCTCGGCCAGTCGCATCTGGCCCACGGGGATGTTCAACGGCACGAGCGTGCCGGAGATGAGCGAGAAGTTCTCGTCCACGCCGTATCCGTAGAGCCGCTCGCCCGTGACGGTGACGACGTCGTTGACCGCGTTCTGCCTGAATGCGCCTGCGCGGGTGAAGAACCGCTGATCGCCGCGCTGGACGACGAAGAACCCATCACCCTCGATCGCAAGGTCGCGCTGGTCGCCGGTCGCGGCGAGCGAGCCGGTGTTGAAGTTCCGCTGCGTGCCGGCGATGGTGACGCCCAGGCCGATCTGGGCCGGGTTCGAGCCGCCCGTGTTCTCGCTGGGCTCCGTTCCCAGAGACAGGTTGCGCGAGAACTGGCTGGCAAAGAGCATGCGGTTGCTCTTGTACGCGGTGGTATTGACGTTGGCGATGTTGTTGCCGATGACGTCGAGGTTGCGGGCGTTGGCGTTCAGGCCGGAGAGCCCGGTGAACATTGCGATCGTTGAAGCCATGGGTCGGTTCCCTGTTTACGAAGATCTTCGTCGTGGAGCGGTCGTTTCTGGCGGTTGGTCGTCGCTGTGCGGGCATCAGGCAGCGTTGGAGCCGCGGGTGTCAGCCTGATCTCGCTGGGTTTCGTCGGCGCTCTTGCTGACCTGCGCAAGGCCCTCGAGAAGGGCGGTCAGCGACGAGTTGCCGATCAGGCCGCCGCCCGGTACGGGGATCGCCGCGCTGCCGGTGCCCTCGCCGGGCGCGGAGGCACCCACGACCCCGTCGATCGCCGCGGCCTGTCCGCGTGAGGCATCAAAGACGCCGGTGATGGTGCGCTGAGCGACATCCATCGTCAGAGCCTGACCGTCGATGAGCACGAGCGCGTTCTTCAGGCCCGACGCGCGGGCGCGGTCGGCGGCATCGGCGAGTCGCGTGAGTTGATCCTGCGAGAGTTCCACCTCGACCCTCGGCGAAATCGTCACGGGCTCTCGGCTGCTCAATTCACCCCTGCGGGCGGAGTCGAGCAGTCTGGCGAACTCGCCGGACGCATCGCCGGCGGCCCGCGTCGCGCCCGCCGGGGTCACCCCCGAGCCAAGTTTGCGGAGCATGTCGGAAGCGTTGATCGTCATCGTGCGCACCCGTAGGAAGACGAAGAGATTCGGACCGGACGGAGCGTCAGTTTGCAAGAGCGTTGAGAGACTGCGTGATCACCGAGTTCAGTTTGCTCGTGGCCTGCTGCGTCGCGGAGCCGATCAGGCTCGCGGGGTCCGTCGGGGTATTCGCGGGATTCGGCGTCGGAGCCGGCTCCGTGGTCGTCTGCGGCGGCGGGACCGTCGGCAGACCGCCGTTCGGATTCGGCGGTGTTCCTGTGCCGCCGCCCGGATTGGGCGCAAGGTCGCGCGGGTCGATCACCTCATCAACCTGCTCGAACGGAACGCGTGCGCCGGTCGTCAGGTTCAGCACCGGTCCGTCCTTGGTTCGGCTGATGCTCAGCACCTGGCCTTCGACTCGCCGATTCGAGTCCGACAGCCCCGAGATGTACGCACCGAGCATGCTGCCGGCGCTGGCGAACTGATTCTGCGAGACCAGCGACTTGAGATTTTCCTGCAGTTGCATGTCGGATTCGATCGAGCGGATCTGCGACATCTGCTCGAGAACCTGCGACGAGTCGTTCGGCTTGAGCGGGTCCTGGTTGGCCAGTTCGGAGAACATGATGCGCACGAACTCCTCGCTCGAGAGCGTGGAGAACGCGTTCCGCGGCTGGGTTGTCGTTGGTGCGGTCGAACCTGTCTGGGCAACCGTGGACATGGACACTCCGATCCCGGCGTGCGAGCACGCCGCAACTCCGGCACATGCGGACTCACTGCGATGCGCGGCCCGCTGGCTACAGCACGCCGTCGATCCGCGTTCGTCCGAGGCCACCGGTTCCACCGGGCTCGAACTCGATTGTCACCTGTCCGTTTCCGACGCTCCGCGTCGGGACTTGGTCGCTTCGGGCATCCGTGCCCGCCGCGGCGATCGGGCCTGCCGAGCTACCTCGGAATGCCCCGGCAAAGTCGCGGGCGTCCTGCCCGGCTCCGCCACGATCCGAGCCTCCGCCCGCGAGATCCTGCCCGCCCGCATCCTGCGAGCCGAGCCGTTCTCGAGCGTCAGCGTCATTCGTGCGATCGATGCCCGAATGGGTCCGGGCATTCGCCGGCTCAGCCAGCGATGGATCGATCGTCACGCTGAGCCGTTCGACACTCAGGCCGCGCGCCTCCAGCGTTGAGCGAAGGTCCGCGACGGCTGAGTCAAGCAACTCCCGTGCCGCACCACTTCCGGTCTCGAACCGGAGGCTGAGCGCCCCTTCCTTCATGGTCATGTGGACGCGAAGTTGCCCAAGATCCTCCGGAACCATGCGCAGCGTGATGCTGCCGGGCCCCTGGGCAAGCAGTGCGCTCACGCCGCGCGACACCTGCGCTTCGAGCGTCGCGGGGAGCGCCGGGCCTGCTGGCGAACTGGACGAAGCGCGGGTCCCTGCAGCGACTCGGGCCCCGACCTGACCGACCGTCGGCACCGCACGCACGCCGGGATCCGTTCGGTCACCGCTTGATGAAACTGATGGCGCGACCGCATTGGAAGCGGATGCGTTGGTCGAAGCGGTGGTTCCGTGCGTCGCGTTCTCGCGCGTTCTCGCGGGGATGGCGGAGCGTTCGCTCGTCGGCAGGGTGCCTTGCTCTGCGTCGGAGTTGCCGACCGATGCGCGGCCGCGAACCGGGCCGCTCGCGTCGCCCGAGGTCGATCGCGGCAGGTCACCCGCGATGCCATCGCCTGCGACCGCAGCCGCGGCCCCCTGGCCTGTGGGCAGGGTCGTTGCGCCCGCGGCGACCTCGCGAGAGTCGACGCCCGCACCCGCCGAACGTGCTTCGCGAAGCGTGGCAAAGCTCCGAGCGTCGGCGCGGCCGGAGGCCGTAGCACCTTGGGAAGCCGATGCCGCAATGCCCGCTCGAGCGAGCGTTGGATCAAGCCGAGCCAGAAGTTCGTTCAGCGCGGTGATCGTCAACGGTCGCTCGTACACCACGCGCTCGACGCTGACAGTTGAAGCCGGATCGGAAGCCACGGCGGCCAGCGTCGGCTGCACGGCGGCTTCGGCGGAACGGGCTTCGACGACCGAATCGCGGGCACTGTCCACGAACGTTCCGCCAGGGACGGCCGCGGAGGGCGTTCCATCGGCCGCAGGGATCAACGCCGATTCACTCGCCTGATCGATCGCCAAATCTGCGTTCGGCGCTGCAGGCATCCCGAAGATCTGCGTCAGCGGCGCCTCAGGATCGAGCCGGCCTTGGGGCACATCTCCGCCTGCTTGTGCGCCGTCTGGAGCAAGTGATTCTGCACCGGTCGTATCGACATTCGCCGCAGCGCGGCCCGCGCCGCTGGTCAGCGACTTCGGCGCTCCCGCTTTCGTTTGCGGCTTCGCGGACTCGGTATCACCCCTATTGGTCTTTGCATCTCCCCTGCGGGCGGTCGCCTCAGCGGCCGATCGCTCGGACGATGAAGATGGATCCGAATCCTGAGATGCACCGTCTGCCTGATCCTGCGTTCGCCTGAGCGACGCGGCGAATCCGAGAGGTTCATCGGCATCGCGAGGTGCTCGCTTGGCGTCCTCTCGCGGCCTGATCTTCGCCTGTTCGCTTCGCTCGGAGAGGGGATCGGGGCTCTGGCGCGGCGACTTGGTGCTGGGTCCGGCGTTCGTCGAGACCGGCCGCGATGCACCCGCAACTTGCAGCACCAGGTTGGAAAGAACTGGCTGGACCTTCATGGCACCACGGCTCGCGGCGGGAGCGATCTCCACCGCCGCACCGCCCGCCGTGCATCGGGCTCAGGGTGCGGTCGGCGTGCCGCCACCGTCGCCCGCGCTGGCGGTGGTGGCGGCAGACCCGGCGTCAACACCGCGGGTCCGCAGCCTCTCCAGCAAGTCCGCTGCCAGCTTCTCGTCGCTCTTGATGAACTCCGCGATGATCCGCGTCCTGGCTCGTTCACCCATCGCGGCAAGGTAGCTGACGGCCTGATCTTTGCGCTGATCGTCGATGAGGGTCTGCAAGATCTGCTTGGCCGCGGGCGGTTTCTGCGCTTCGAGCGCTGAGAGAGCCGTCTTGAACTGCTCGCTCTGCAGGCTGCTGTTGAGCTCCATCTCGCGATCGGCCAGCGCCTTGGCCCGCTCGTCCAGCGCGACACGGTCCGCGTCGACCTTGCTCCGCTGTGTCGCCAACTGCGCCTGGAGCTGCGCAACTTCCTGCCGAAGCCGCGCGACAAGCGCTTCCTTGGCCTCGAGCTCATCACGATGCCGGCGGATCGCTTCCGCGGCGGACTCCGGGGTGCCCGATCGACGCTTTGCCTCCGCGTCCTCCTTGGCCTTGGCTTCGTCCTTGGCCGCCTGCTCGGCCAGACGGGCCTTCTCCATCGCGATGGGCTCCGTGAGCACCTCTCGCAGGCGATCGATGCGATCCTGGTCGAGCCGCCCGCTGCTGACCAGCCACCCGACAAAGCCCACGATGCCGAGCAGATTGATGATCGCGAGGGTCGAGATGATGATCCAGAGAGACTTCATTCGCTCGCTCCACCTTCACGTTCGCCACCAGCCCCGTCACGCACTGCATCGAGCTCATCACCGGCTGCGCCCGCGGCCGAATGCGACATCCATGCAAGTTCCATCGGCCCGCGCCGCGACACGGGCGATGCGCTATACGCGCCGGACGTCCGAGAACCCGTCGAGGAAACCGACCCGCCAGACTCAACCTCACGACCGACGCTCGCGCCTCGCATCACCGTCAGATCGTCCATCTCCATGGCTTCCTTCATCGCCTGCTCGCGCTTCCACATCGCGAATCGTCGCTCGCGCAGCTTCTCGACGGCCTTCCGCGCGACGGCTGCCTTGAGCAGTTCCGCACGCGCGGCCTCCACGCGGCGGGAAAGTCCGGCCAGTTCCAGCGCCGCGCGCTGAAGCGCGATCACGCCGTGGAGCGACGCGTTCGCCTGCATCTTCACCGCGTGCATGTTCACGGCCGAAACGCGGGTCGGCGCCGCGCCATCGCCCGTGCCCTGACCACCCAGCAACTCGCCCAGCGACGCCCGCGCCCCGGCCATGTTCTCCTGCACCTCGCGCACGCGCTCGAGAAGTACCACCCGCTCGCGCTCGAGCTTGGCGACGCGGGCCATGTGCTCACGCTCGGCGCGCCTGCGCACCTCGATCACCGGATCAAGTTCAAAGACGAAGACTCGCGGCATCAGCCGGCCCTCCGTCCACGCGACTGCAACGCCGCGAGGATCTCGTTGGCTATCCGCAACGCTCTGGTCCTGCTCTGCGCGAACGCCTCGCGCGTGCGTGAGCTCTGCCGCAGCAGCTCGTTGATGCGCCCTTGGAACTCGATGGCGACATCGTTCTCGGCGTTGGCGCCCTTGGCATACGCACCGATCTGCACGAGGTCCTCGACATCTCGATACATCGCCAACGTGCGGACGAGCGTGCGGCGGGCGACCTGGTGCTCCTCGTCGGTGACTTCATCGGCGACACGCGAGACGCTGTCGAGCACATCGATCGCCGGGAAGTGGGCCCGCTGCGCCAGCGCGCGGGAGAGGATCAGGTGCCCGTCGAGAATGCCGCGGGCCGCGTCGGCGATGGGCTCGGTCATGTCGTCGCCCTCGACCAGCACGGTGTAGAGGCCGGTGATGCTCCCGGGCTCGGTCCCCTTGCGGTCGCCGCGGGGCGCGATTTGTCCGGCGCGCTCGAGCAGCCTCGCCAGCGCCGCGAACACCCCGGGCGTATAGCCCTTGCTCGCGGGCGGTTCGCCGACCGCCAGGCCGATCTGCCGGTGCGCGTGCGCGAACCGTGTGACCGAGTCCAGCAGCAGCATCACGTGCTGGCCCTGCTCGCGGAAGAACTCGGCGACGGTGCACGCGGCCATCGCCGCGCGGATCCGCATCAGCGGCGTCTCGTCGCCCGTGCTCACCACCACCACCGATCGCGCCAGCCCCTCAGGCCCCAGCACGCCCTCGATGAAGTCCTTCACCTCGCGGCCGCGTTCGCCGATCAGCGCCAGCACGTTCACATCGCTCGAGCAGTTCCGCGCGATCGAGCCCAGCAGCGTGCTCTTTCCGACGCCCGGCCCGGCGAAAATGCCCATGCGCTGTCCGCGCCCCAGCGTCGTCATCAGGTCGATCGCCCGCACGCCCGTGTGCATCGGCCGCGTGATCGGCACGCGTCGCATCGCCCAGACCGGACGCGGGTCAAGTTCCCTCGGCACCAGATCGAGCATCGGGCCCTTGCCGTCGATGGGCCGCCCAAGCCCGTCGATCACTCGCCCGAGCATGCCCGGCCCGACGTGCACCGTCTGCGAGGCCTGCATGCCGATGACCCGATCGCCCACACGGATGCCCGTCGTCTGACCGAGCATCATCACCATGGTCATCTGCCCCTGAAAGCCCACCACCTCGCCCGGGAGCGCCCGCGCCTCGCCACGACGATCGACCCACCCCTCGATCCCGTGCACATCCCCCGGCGAGACCCGCGGCAGCGAGACGAGCGAGCCCACCGGCAAGGGCAGATCCTGCACCAGCACCATCATGCCGCGGAGCCCGACCACACGCCCCGTCACCTGCATGGACTGCACGCCCGAGACCGCCCGAACCGCGCCGGTGAGCAGACTCATGACACACCCCCGCTCGGCGGTGTGGAATCGCTCGAACCACTTCGCGGCGGCTCGCCGCCGTGATCGCCGCCGCCGTTCCCGCCGTTCGGCCCGCCGTCATCATCGGCGCCGTCGGCATCATCGGGGTTGTCGAGATCGTCCGCGTCGCCGGGCTGGTCGGCCGCCTGATTCCGCGGAGCGGGAACAACCGCGTCATCGCCGGGTCTGCCGGGCAGGAGCGCATCGGCGATCCGCGCCAGTTGAACATCGATCGACGCGTCGATCTCCCCTCCCACCGCCGCGGCTCCGGCACCATCGGCGGTGTCGACGAGCTTGACCACCACCGAGCCGCGGGAAAGCCGCGCGTCATCGAGAAACTCGACGTGCTCGCTCCCGGCGTGCCGCGCCAGCACACTCGGCAGCGCCGCCATCGCCAGCTCGCGATCCTGGGGGTTGATCGTCACCAGCAGCCGCGTCGGCCGCATGACCAGCGACAGCACCGCGTCGAGCTGCGCCGACACCACGCCGGGATCGACCACGACGACACGCTTGGTCACCTTCTCGGCGATGCGGATCGCCAGGCGGAGCACATCGCGGCGGGCGTCGGCGAGCATGCGCTCGCGCCTGCTGGTGAACTGCTCCATCGCCTCGGTCCACGACGCCTCGAGCTTCGCCAGATTCTCGCGGCGTTCATTGAGCCCCGCCTCCTCGCCTCGCTGCACGCCCTCGCGATGGCCCTGCGCAAGGCCCTCGGCGAGGCCCTCGGTGCGGCCGATCGTCGCCGCATCGGCCACGATCCGCTCCCGCTCCCGGTGCGCATCATCGATGATCTTCGCGGCCCGCTCCCTCGCCTGCGCGATGATGCGCTCGCCCTGGCTCCGCAGGTCGCCCAGATCCAGAACCACCGCCCCACGGGCGAGTTCGACTGCGGTCTGTCCACGGACGATGGGCATGCATGCTTTCGGAAGTGTGCGGGGCGCGGCGGGTGCCGCACGGTTGCACCAGGGTCAGACCAGCATCTCCGAATCTCCGCCGCGGCCGCTGATGATGATGTCGCCGCTGTCCTCCAGACGACGCACGATGTCCACGATCCGCTGCTGGGCGGCCTCCACATCGCTCACGCGAACCGGGCCCATGTACTGCATGTTCTCGGCGATCATCGCCGCCGCACGCTCGGACATGTTCTTGAAGATCTTGTTCTTGAGTTCCTCGCTGGCGGTCTTGAGCGCGAGCGTCAGGTCGTCGTTGTCCAGTTCCTTGAGGATGGTCTGGATGCCCTTGTCATCGACCATCTTGATGTCCTCGAAGACGAACATCAGCCTGCGGATCTGTTCAACAAGATCCGGATCCTCCGCCTCCAGGCCTTCCATGATCGCTTTCTCGGTCGATCGGTCCGCCAGATTCAGGATCTCCGCCACCGTCGGGATGCCGCCGGCCTTCTCCATGCTCTGGGTCAGCAGGCTGCTCAGCCGGCTCTCGAGCCCTCGCTCGACCTCCTTGATCACCTCGGGGTTGGTCTGCTCCATGTTCGCCACGCGCTTGATCACCTCGATCTGCTTGGCCTGCGGCAGGCCGCCGAGGATCTCCGCCCCTTTGTGGTGCGGCAGGTGGCAGACGATCAGCGCGATGGTCTGCGGGTGCTCATCCTGGATGAACGTCAGCAGGTTCTCGCTCTCGGCCTTCTGCAGGAACGCGAACGGCGTCTTCTGCACCTGCGTCTGGATCTGCTGCAGAACCCGATTGGCCTTCTCCGGGTCCATGGACTGCTTGAGCAGCACCTTGGCGTACTCCAGCCCGCCCTCGTTGGCGAACTGGCTGGCCACGCTGAGGTTGTAGTACTCCTCGATCACCGCGTTGCGCAGACGGTCCGGCACGCGTCCCAGCCCGGCCAGTTCGCGCGTGACCTCCTCGACCGCTTCGCTCGGCATGCTCTTGAGCAGCTCCGCCGCGGTGTCCGAGTCGAGCGTCAGCAGCAGGATCGCGGCCTTTGTCAGGCCCTCGAGCTGCGAAGGATCCTCCGGGAGTTTCTCGCCTGGCTTCCGCGGCATTCGCCATCACTCCGTGGCCCGTGTGCGGGGCGGTCATTCCTCGATCGCGATCCACCGGTTCAGCAGCGCCGACGCGTCGGTCGGGCTCTTCTTGACGAACTCGCCAACCTGCTCGAGCATCTTCTTGGTCTTGAGTTCACCCTCATCCAGCTCGATGCCTTCCATCGCCGTCTGGCTCTCGTCGGCCTCGCCCACCACGTCGCTGTTGGGCTCCAGCGCCGGCGGCAGGCCCACGATGCTCTCGGCCGTCGGCAGGTCCAGCGGCTTGCCGCTGCGGCGCACGAGCATCATCATCATGCCCAAAGCCACCAGCGCCAGCACGCCCACGACGATCGTCCGGCCCAGCGAGCCGCCGATGATCTCGTTGACGATGTTCAGCCCGCCGCCCGCCGCACCGCCAGCACCCGCCACCAGCAGACCGCCGCCGCCATCGCCCGACAGCCGCAGCCCAAGCGGCACGGGGATCATCGAGACCGTGACCGACGGCACCGCCGGCCCGGCGTTGACGGTGCCCGAGCGGTCCTGCGCCGCCGCGGCCAGCAGCGGGGCCAGGTCCTTCTCCAGCCGCGTCTTCTCGCGGGCGAACTGGTCATCGATCTGCTGCTGCGTCAGATCCGCCTCGGCCTGATCGGCGGGCGCGGCCTGTCGGATCAGCCGCTCGATGTACTCGCGCGATAGGCTGATCATGACGCTGACCTTCGTCGGCTGCCCGCGCGGGTCGACGGTGTCTTCCTTCTTGCTGCCCAGCCCCACGGTGAACTTGGTGTCCGTGTCCGTGCGGGAATTGCGGTTCCCGCCGCCCTGCGTGCCGCGGTTGATGTCGTCGCCGACGTTGCTCCGCAGGCCGGGCTCGGCCGGGCCGCCGCCGGTGCTGTTGTTCTCGCTCTTTTCCGTCTCGCTGGAGACGATCGCCACCGAGCCCTGGCCCGTGGGCATCATCGTCGTGCTCGTCGAGACGACCTTGCGGTTGTCGATCTGCGCCGACACGGCCACGATCACGCCCGGGATGTACGAGAGCGCCTCGGCGATCTTCGACTGCATCCGCTCCTCGTACTGGGCCACCTGCTCCATGTAGTCGCCCGCGCGGAAGTCCTCGGGCGAGCGTGCCGTGAACTGGCGGCCGCTGGTCGCGTCGATCACCTTGACGTCCGTCGCCTGCATCCCCGCCCGCGCCCCGGCCACCATCGCCGCGATCGCGTCGACCATGTTCCGGTCCAGCGATCGCCCGGACTGCATCGTCACGCTCACGCTGGCCGTGGGCCGACGGAACGCCATGCCCATGCCCACCGGCTCGGGCGCATCGATCAGCACCGTCGCCGACTTGACACCCTTGAAGTTCGAGATCACCCCGGCCAGCTCGTTCTGCAGCGCCAGGATGAAGTTCTGATCGTTCTGCGCCCTGCTGTTCATCCAGCTCTGGCTGGAGGCAAGGCTCGCGAAAACCATCTGGCTGCTCTGCGGCGAGACGCCCGCCTCGTACATCATCGCCTGCACCTGCCGCCGCTGGTCGGCGGGCACGAACACGCGGCCGCCCTCGCTGCGGAAGGTGATCCCCGCGCTCTGGACATACTCCAGCGCCTGGGCCTGATCCTCGGCGCTGGCGCCGGGCAGGAGCTCGACCATGCTCGTGCGCCCGGCGTAACTGCCGACGAGCACCAGCCCCATCACGCCGATGAGCATGATCGCGGCGATGAGCATCCGATGGGTCAGCGTCAGCCGCCCCATCGCCGCCGTGATTGTCGCGAAGACCTGTCGCAGCCGTTCCATGCGTTCGCGTCCTCCTTGACGCGGCCCATCGCAACTCACGCCGCCGCCGGCAAGGGCGATGCGACGACCCGTCAGGGGTGCCTCGGGCTCTCCGAGCCCGGCGGGACCGACCCCGCATTCCGTTCGTCGGCCATTCCCGCGCCCCGGCTTGAGGAACCTGCGCAATCAACGCCCAAATACCGCGCAGGAAATGACCCCAGCGCCCGCCCCCCGCCCCACGCCCCCGCGCCCCCGCGCCCCGCCGGACCATCCGCGCGCAACACAGCCCTTGGGATGATCCCAAGCACCCGATGCGCAGCCCCTCACATGTGCCACCCCGCCCCGCGCCGCTCCTCACCGCCGACTCACGGCAGCGGGCAGCCCTGGAAGAAGTACGCGAAGAACGCGTTGAAGTCGCCGTTGTCGATCGTCCCATCCCCGCCGGCCCCTTCGAGGTACGTCTCGCCATCGGTGTTGGCGATGTCGGCCAGCAGCCGGGCCGGATCGGTCTCGGCCAGGAAGAAGGCGGTAAAGAAGGCGTTGAAGTCGCCGTTGTCCACGGCCCCATCGGGCGTGCCGGGGTTGTCGCCGTCGGTGTTGGTCACATCCGCGGGTGAGCAGCCGGTCGGCTGCGCGGTCGCGGCCCCCGGCCAGAAGCCGCCGGAAAGCGTGAAGATCCCGCCGGTCATCGGGGTGCCGGCATCGGGCTGGCCGATGGTCCCCGAGAGCGTGAAGATTCCGCCGACGGAGGTGCCTCCGCCGCCGTCGATCGTGTTCCACGACAGGTCAAACCCGCCGCCGCTCTGCGCCATCGCGCCGGAGCTCGCCAGGGAAAGAGCCGCCAGAGCGAACAATCCGGAAGTCATGGGACGCATGCGGGAACTCCTGAGGTGAGTGGACGGTCGCCAAGTCTCGCACACACTCCGACCAATTGCAAGCGGAATCCCGCCGCAGATCTGTCCGCGGCACGGCGGGGCGACGGCGCGAAAGCTCAAAGCAGCAAATGCTCAAAGCAGCAAATCAGAAGGAACCGCCCCCGTTCTCTCAAGCTCCTCCCCCGGTTCCTACCGGGGGAGGTGGCGAGTCTTCGAGCCGGAGGGGGCGGGGCGGGGCGAAAGCTCAAAGCAGCAAATGCTCAAAGCAGCAAATCAGACGGATTCGACCGCGTTCCTCAAGCTCCTCCCCCGGTTCCTACCGGGGGAGGTGGCGAGTCCTCGAGCCGGAGGGGGTTCTTCCGACCCCGCCGCGCCCCCTTTCCACCCCCGTCCCCCCCTCCGCACCCCACGTCCGCACGCCGTTCTCTTCGTCGTTTCCCCTCAACCACCGCGCCCGCGCCGAATCCGCGGCCAGTTCAGCCGCAATTTCGCCCCCGCGCGGACCGTTCCGAAGCCCCAAACGGAGGCCGATTCACC
>ERZ1066130.232-NODE-232-length-25602-cov-12.788390_pt1 | contig 25602 bp, 21 predicted proteins | sample MGYA00382777_ERZ1066130 | MGnify/ENA primary metagenome ERZ1066130 (study PRJEB33369, sample SAMEA5778360) | biofilm metagenome | biome: Industrial cooling water; feature: Water cooling tower basin; material: Biofilm | place: United Arab Emirates | collected...
GGGCGGTTGAGTTCATCGTACTTGGTGAAGGTCCAGTACTTAATGGCGTTGGTGGCACCTGCCCGCTGGTTGCCGTCTTGCGTGAGCACGAGGCGGTCGCGGGGGTCGTAGACCATGTAGACGGGTTCAGCCCCCGGCACTTTTTTTAGAGTCATTCTCTTTTTAGAGTCGTATGAGTACCGAAATGCCCAGCGATCCAAAAAAGCATTTTTGGTAACGTCCGTGGCGCCCGACTGAAAATATTCAGTAGTCAGGCGCTTGGTTGCCTCCGGAGGTATAACGCAGATAAGATTATCAAAATCATCGTAGATGTAATAGGTGCTGGCATAGTTTACATCGTTGATTGTTGGGGTTCCAGCGGTTGCCTGTACACGTTTCAGAATCACTTGCCCGCCCCTGGTTTTATACTCAATCACTTCATGATGTTGCTCATCCTTCGTCCGCGTTTTGTGAAGCTGATTGGCGTCAAAGTAGATGGGGCTGGAAGTACTACCGGCATTAACTCTCCCAAACGGGTTGCTGGCATCCGGATACACGAAGCTCCATTGAAGCACTTCGCTGGCCAAATTAAATTCATACGCATAGGCCAGTGAACGATCCGTAGGAGTTTGATAGGAACTTGTGTTGGGTTGAAAATCTACTCCCGGAGAGCCCTGTTTGACTACTCTGTTGAGTGGAGAACTCTCAAAAATAGTCTCGGCAAATGGCATAGAGTCGTCTGCTACCTTATCATTGGCGGCTGTATAGAAAGAAGTATTTGAAGATGCTTTGTACCACCCGTTGGTTCCAAATGTAAACGGAAGTTGTTTCCGGTGCTCCCTTCCCAGGAGATCGTAGGACGTTGATTGCATCAAATCTTTTTTGGATGGTGAGGACTGTGTGGCAACGGTTTGAATGGGTCTTCCGGTTTCATCGAAATAACTAACGCTTTGCATGTTTGATTCAGCCGGTAGACCATCCACATCAACTTCAGTAACCCCGGGCCTTTGAATGGTATTCACAACTACATAATTCATGTCAAGACTGCTAAACTGGTTACCTAATACAAATGATGTATTGGCCGTAGCTCCTTCGCGGGTTACCGTTGCAGTATAGGAGTCTTTTACATTCGTCACCAGTGTTTGAGCGGTGGATACGGTGACACTGGCACTGTTCTTCCATAAATAGCTGTCGTACCCACTACCTAAATCGAGTGTGACGTTTGCTCCCATCACTACTCCGGGTGAACTAGCGGTAACTATGGGCATCGCAAAAGCCTTGAGTGTCATTGCCGTGGAGGAACTCTCACATCCCTGGGCAGAGTATGATCTAATCTGGTAAACGTTAGTGAGTATGTCTCCAGGGTTCAGGATATCTGGTGGGGTGTATGTCAGACCCGTGGCCTGCAATACGTTTAAACTATTGTACCACTTATAAGTGCCCCCGATCGGAGTGCCGGTTCCTGATACCGTAATTGTGCCTGATCCAAAACGCGTCAGGCCGGTAACTGCCGGTGCGGATGGTATGGGGTTAATGGTAGCTGTTATGACCACACGCACTGGGCTTTCGCAGCCGGTTGAGGCGTTAAAACTCGAGATATAATACGAAGTAGTTGTGCCAAGCGATGGTGTGGAGTATATGAGCGATGTACTTAACGGGATGCCCCCGGTGGGTGATGTGTACCAACGCAGCGTTGTCCCATTGGAACCCACGACTCCGCTAAGCGTCAGACTGCCGTTTCCACAACGACTAGCATTCGTGGGAGACGGACTTGCCGGTACAGGGTTGACATCAAAACTTCCAAGATTTTGTGAGGAGGTACTCCAATTAAATGGCGAAACTGTCGAGCGGGCGCGCAGGTACAGGTTAGTAAGGCTGGTAATAGTGATTGAAGCACCCGAACCAAGTGAAGTGCTGGTTCCCAGCGCTGTCGTTTGCCAATACCATTCCGTATTGACCGGGGGCGAATTGGATCGTTGAATTTGGGAAGTACCACATCCCATTTCAAAAAGAATGGTTGCGGAAGGAGTAGGAGGGGCTAATGAAACTGTTACTGTCAGTTGTGCTAAAAGTATTTCACTTTCATCCATCAAAAATACGGTTCGGGTTCCTGGTACATCCCATCGTACGCTAGCCGTTCTGGTCAGGGCTGAAGGTTGTCCAGTGGACAAAATAGTCCCTCCATTAGCTCCCCACGATACGCCAAAATAGGCCGTAGGAGAGGTAAACGTATACGTGGTAATATCGCCTGCGTTTACGCTGGTGAGACCCGTGATCGTTTGCGCAGCCAATTCACTTGAACACAATACTAAAGATGCGAATAGGAAGAATAGCCTTTTCATGTTATTGAGTCAACCTAATTTGGCTCACTTTACAGGTGATTTTCGTGTTTTGGTTTTTTCCATTCATATCAATGTGAATTCCGAGTTTGCCATTATCACGCTCCACGCGTATCATTCCGTTCATGACTTCGTTTTTGACCGTATACAGGAGAAATCCATCTGTCTGCTTATCCCTCCATTCCCCCTCCACTCCTATAATCCTGAAATCATAGGTACGACTACCTTGCGCCTGTACCCATTTTACGTTTTCAGCAGAAAAAACAAACTCACTCTCAAAATCTTCTTGTTCAACATTTTCATATTTAATGCTGTAAGCCTTCCATACCTCCGTCTTTCCAACCTGTGCTTTCACAAATGAGCTGAAAATCGCCAGCATGGCAACAGTCATAATCATGGTAACCGAACGATGAATGCGACCAGGAGTGCTTATGCTCTTAAAATGAAAATCGCTTTTTAGAATCATTTTGTGTTTGAATTTAAAATCCCGGTGAGGTATTGACCTTCTGATTCACCTTGAATGTTTTCTCCACGTTGCCTTTCTCATCCAGAATAGATTTAAGTATCCCAAAAGAATCAAATTTATAATACTGATAAATCGAATTGGGATCTGCCTGATCGTTCAGACCCCACCCATTTTCGTGTGAGAAAGTGGTCATCTGCGCGGTTGTGGGATAGACTTTAATTTCGTCAATAGCCAACGCCTGGGCAGGTGCCTGAATTTGATTGGTATAAGGTATCAATCCACTGAATTTCCAATCACCATTCATCCAATACCAGTATGACATCTGCAATGCCTGAGGCAGGGATGGATTAAAATCAGTGGTGGGTATGGTATATGAGCTATTGCAAAAGTGACGATTACCTCCCTTTGGTTTGGGTACATTCGCACAGGTCAAACTTCCGAGAGCAGGGGATTCAAAATTCTGATAGTAAGTGTTTCCGGACAGCGCGTTATTAGTTTGTGAAATGATCCGATCAAAAGAATCAAACTTATAGGACTGGACAGGCTGATCCACCGCCAGTACATCGGTAAGGTTTCTTCGTCTATCATAAACAAAGGAGCTTTTTAATTTATAGAAACCTGAAAGTTCTGGCTGTATGCCATTGACGTTTGTAAAACTGGAACCATTTAAATAATCAAAAGTCATGGAGTAAGGAGTCAAAACCTCGAGTGTGTGAATGGCATGGGGTAAATAACTGGTTCGTCCCAGATTATCGGTAATGCTATTATAAACTAAATATGCACCATCCAGCAAGATATTGCCTGTAGAAAGGTTGATTGCAAACTTTCGAACTTCTACTGGCAGCGATGTTATCCCGGCTGCCTGCATCAATGCGATTGTTGAACCCGATGACGCAACAACATCTGATACCCTTTTGTATTCGACAAAGGTAGTTTTATGAGAATAGTTGATTTTCTTGGAAAGTGTCATGGTATTCGGGTTATACTGAGACACGTTTTGTTCGGTCATACTCGTACTTAAATTTGAATAGTGTGTAATCCACTCCTTTTCCAAATATTTAAAAGCCCCCCATAATTTAAATACTTCAAATGCATAGACGGCTGGCTGAGTTCCTACCTCTGGTAAGACGAGTGTAGATTTTATTCCATACGAATGAAATTCATGAGGTTGAAAATTATCAACATAAAAATCCGCGGTATTCCCGTTGGTTTTATACAGATACTCATGCTTTTCGACCGGCTCAAAAGCCCCATTTCCCAGGGACTTATACTTAATCGTCTTTATCAGATTTCCGGTTAGCCATGAATTATCGGTTTCAGCAAATAGAGTTGACCCAGGAGTATAATGAACTTGACCAGCAACACCATCGAAATAATATTCCGTCTTTCCATTGGGGATTGATCCTGCCCACTGATATTCTATGATAAAATTATAGGTAGGAGGAGTCAGCGGAATCATGCTGCTACTTGATCTCCGATAAATAGCAACAGGAGCTGAACTTTCATTTCTGACATAGGTATAATGCCAGGGTTGCGGTGAACGATAGATAATGCTATCAGAACTTAAGGGGTACTTGACAGATTTATGTATTGTTAATTGTTGCGCGGAATAATCTTTGATGGATTTAATTCTTAGCCCGCCTGAAAACAAGACAGTCCGGTTGGTCGCGAGGGACTGAAATATCTCTTCCATCCACACAATTCTTACATCTGTCTTAACCGGAGTATTATTGACCGACCCACTGGTTTCGATACTAATGGTATATGATATTCCGGGGACTAACGGTTGCTGATGTACATCTTCTGAACCAAATCCTGTAAACACAGTTGAATGTGGGCCGGATGAATCCGTCCAGGAAATAATTGTTCGACTAAAGGGTTGACCCTGGGTAGGGACAAGCGCCTCCGTAATGGGAGAGTTGGTGGAATAAAAAATCTTTACGGAGGTAGGCCTGGCTAGGGCGGGCACGGATATGGTTTTCACAGTTGTGTTGGTGCCTTCCGAGGATGCTTGATCTTCCTTGAAGAGAAAAGTTGTATTGGCATGGGTTGGAAGAACGATCTCTCTCTTGTGAGGCTCAAATTCAAACTCCCTCCATCCTTTGGTTGGGAAGATGATTTTCTTTAGCGAAAAGACCTTCATGTGCGTCTCTGAAGGTTCTCTATCAACACCTGACATAAAATTGATGTCATATGATAACCAGGATTTATTCTGTGTTTTTCCATTAAAATACCCCCAATGATCTATGGCATAGTTGAATCGCGAAGGATTAAATTCCAGGTGATACTGGAATTCATATGGTTCAAATCCGGTTTGTTGAACTTTTGTCAACAAAAGTCGCTGATCTCCCCGGTGGTTGTTGGCATAAAAATCCGAGGGAGCAGAATTTATGATCGCAGATGAACAAGCAAAATATTGGTGAGTCAATGAGAATGATTTAGCTAATTTATCAGAGAAATAAATATCCACTTTTTCCAGTCGGCCTAAATTGTTGGGTGTGGGCAAGTCGCCCCTTGAAGAGCTGTAGGTAAACTTAATCTTATATCCATTATCTGAAATGATTTCATCTATAACCTTGCCAACCAAAATATTTGTCTTTGTCCAACAAATAGAGGGTGAAGGAAACGATGTTCCAGGTAAGGGTATGTAGTTTTCTGGCGCTATGCTTCTGGATTGATCCACACCATTGTAATAACTATAACTATACGTCAGGTACTTGAATTCTACCTTTCTTCCTTTGGCTGAAATAACCGAAGAAAGATAAAATGAGGAATTAATGTCTTCTGAAGGTTTAACCCAATCCCCACGCGGACAGGTGCTTTCCGTACGCTGCACTTCTTTTTCATTGAAATAATACGTGTTACCTTGTGAGTCAAAAATTCTAAATGTGCTGTCCGGGGTCTCGTTCTTTCGGATTTGAAGATCCGATCGCGGCACGCTAATAGCGGTGTTACTATTTGTCAATACAAATTTTCCTGACTTGTCCAGAAAGGAGAAACTATACACATCAGGGTCGGCTTCGTTAGCATGTTTAAACTGGTCACTGTTGGTAGAGAAATAATTCGTCATTTGGGTACCCGTATTGAAATAAGCCCCACTTCCTTCCCTTCCGTTAACAACGCAAGTAATCGTACCCCCGGCATGAAGTGACCATCCCAAACCGGCCGGGGAAGCCATTTCTTGTACTTTAATACCCGAGCCTGAATGTTTTAGCGAGATAGGAATTTTGATATCCTCATTTATCAACTCAAATAAGGGAATTTCAATCCCAACACTTCCACTTTTGTAATCTATGGGAGTATCCACAAACCTGGTAATGGAAGTGGCTTCCGGAGAAGCCGGTACCGAATTCTTGGGCGCCAATTCCTGCAAAAATGACTGTGCCATTAATTGCATTGTCATCATGATCGAAAAAATGGTTAAAGCCACCTTTAGTTTTAAGTTTATCATGAATTCTTAGTTTCTTATGACAAGATAAGAAGATTGTTATTACTTCACAACCTTGGAAATTCACTTTATTCCATTTGGAAGGCAGATCCCCTAAGTACTTAATGGCTGTTTTAGTGGTAAACAAGAACGTTCAATCAAAAATGGGCAGATCATGCCAGGCGACCAACAATAGCTAAAGTTGACCAACGTCAACTAGGGGATTAAACTGGGTTGAGCTCGTGTTGCAAATGCTCACTTGCGAGGGGAATCAGTTCAAAATAAGACTAATTAATGGAAGAAGGATCAGAGCAATAATTAACAGAAGGATAATACCACCTATGAAATTGGCCCTCTCAAATTTCTCATCATAAAAATCCTTAAACTCTCCTTTAAACCCTCTAATACTCCACCTTAAAATACTTCCTAGCAATTTAAGTATCTCAGTATAAGCCATAACTACTTTGAATCAAAATAACTTGGTTATTGTGGGTCGCCTGACCAACAATCTTAAATCTCGTTATGACGTGTCGTAATTCCAAACTCATCTATACCGGTTTTATAAAATTTTGCTGAACTCTATGAGGATACTTTTACTTGCGGTGTGTCGTTGGTGAAGAATACGAGCGAGCGATTGGGTTAGGCGACTCGCCTATTTGCCGTTGTTTTACCGTTCATTTGCCGTCTTTTTGCCGTTCTGGGCTGCTTGGCCTTCCCTGCTTCTCCTGACCTTTCTTCGGGATGACCATGTGGGGCCGGCAAGACCATCAGGCATCCGGGTTGTCATGGTTCGGGTGCCTCAACATGACAGGTAACGGAGACAAGACAAAGGCTATCCTCCATTTGTGACATTCAATCGAAAATGTCCAGATCATTTCCGGAGACTACTTTTCCCTGGTAACGAGAGGTTATCTCCCTGAGCAATTTCTCCTCGGTAGAGTCCCACATAAGTTGATGATACAAGACCAGCAATCGGGGCCGGGCCTGATTTGCTATCTCTGCCAGTTGCGTGGTGGAGGTATGAAAATTCTGATGATAGGTCTTCCATTTGGGAGGTCTGCGCGACCATCCATCTTCTGAAAAAACTTCGTGCACCAGTATATCACAGTCTTTAGCCATTTCTATGAGTCGCTCGCTATAGGTGCAATCGCCTGAAATCACAACGGTTTTATCCGGAGTAGTAAACCGGTAGCCATACGCTTCCGTCCATCCCCCGTGCGAAACGTTAAATGCCTCCACCGTAACCAACGAATCTTTATACACAATCCCCTCCTGAATTTCCTGGACAACCGTTCGATACGCAGAAGAATCTCCCTTCTCCAGGCCAAAAATCCGGATGCGGAAGTCCGGCTCATACGCCTTGACGATATGATCATTGAGCGATCGGGTGCCCGCAGGACCATATACAAATAGAGGGCCCTTACGTTCCAGTACGGCCGGGGTCAATAAAAAATCTGAATATCCGGATGTGTGATCCGAGTGCAGGTGTGTCAGGAACAACCGGTTGAGTCGGTTCGGTTGAAGGCCCTTTACCCCCTTTCTAAACGCTGCCGATGCCCTGCGCACAACCCCGGGACCGCAATCAACAACATAGGGTGTTTGATCAACAACTATCGCCACAGAAGGCCCGAATCGATCCGGATCAGCATTGGGAGTACCCGTGCCCAGCAAGACTACCTGTGTGCGTGATTGAGCTCCCAGGGAAAGCGAGCATAGAAAGAATACAATGAATGACAGAATCTGTTTATGCATCTGATCTGAATCGTTCATGCAAACGATGATCCATTAGTTCTGCAATACAAACCGGTGATAAACCCTTCTCCCTTCTTTGAGGGTATTGTAAAACCGGGAGCCTACCACCCCGGCAAAATCGCCAAACAATTTTTGCCAACGGGCAGGTACCAGTTTTTTAATCCGCGCTACTTTGCTTTCGTCTTCCGCCTCAATCGCCAGGATTACCCGCTCGCTGATGTTTTCGTGCGACAGCCACTTCATCCCGGTAGCCTTTAATTCTTCATGCAGGATTTCCATATTTTTTACTTCGTTCCGGAAATCCACCATGAGAAAATATCCCCCCGGTTTTAATACCCGTTTGGTTTCGCTTAGAAAAGCCGGCACACTTCCATACGCATGACAAGATTCTACATTGATGACGACATCGACACTTTTGTCAGCCAACGGAATTTTTTCGGCACTCCCCTGAATGAATTTTAAAGTAGACGATGCATAATGTTTATTGGCCAGATCAACTGCGCTTTGGGCTAAATCCAATCCGATATAGGAAGCCGGTTTTAAGTGTGTGGCAATGTAATTAGCTCCTCCTCCGCGCCCGCTGCCCACTTCCAAAACGGTTTTTCCCGCGATCTCGGTTTTTGTGGCCAGGTAATGATACATCTGCAAGGGATATTTTTGAAGATGGGGATCATCGGGAAGTTGAAAAGGCGGCTCATTTTCCGTAGGCACGTATCCATAATTCATAAACTTCCATTCTTCTGTAGGAATGTGCTTGGCCAGAATTTCGTACGTGATTTTGGCATTCATACGCTTGAACCAGGAAAAGCGTTTGAACACCCGGATGAGCAGATTAATCATAGGTGAGGCAAGATAAGAGAAAAAGAAAGAAGTGCCTCTCCTGCACCTCAAATACACAGATATTGTTCTTTGTGGCAACAGAACGGTATTTTTGCTACCCAATAGATGGTTATGGTTTTCGCTACGATTCGCTCCGGTCGATTGACGGTTTATCCTGAATTATCCCCCGCTGACACCAGGCATCTGCCTGTTACTCTCATCTCTGCCGTTGTAGAAGGGATTTTTCACATAACCAAAAACAACACATGAAAACATGGTTTAAATTTTTAACCCCCGGCATCTTTAGTTTGATGGTGCTGGCCCTGGTAACGGTATCTATTACCAGTTGCAACGATGATGATGACGCTCCGGTTGCCACACAAAACATAGTGGCGCTGGCGCAAAGCCAAAGCAATCTGTCCTCTTTGGTTACCGCGCTTACCAAATACCCTGACCTGGTTACGCTTTTGAGTGGGTCCGGAAACTTTACAGTCTTTGCTCCAACCAATTCGGCTTTTGAAGACTTGCTCGAAACAGTCGGACAAAACAGCATCAATGATCTGACCGAAGACGTGCTGAAAGAAGTGCTTCAATATCATGTGGTCACATCCGGTGCCGTGCTGTCCTCTCAACTGACGGCCGGAAATGTGGTTACCGCCAATGGTGAAAGTATTGCCGTCACGACCAGCGGAGGTATTCGCCTGAATGCCAATACGCAAGTGGTTACTCCTGATGTGCGAGCGACCAATGGTGTCGTACACCTGGTGGATCAGGTGCTGGTGCCACCATCCATCGTTCCCATCATCAATACCGTAGTGGAGTATCCATATTTTAACAAGAACTTTACTACGTTGATTGCTGCTGTATTAGCCGCTGACGAGGATATTCTCGCCTTGCTTTTAAACAGCACAGACAAGACCCTGTTCGCGCCTACCAACGAAGCCTTTGTTGCTGCCGGTATCACCACCTTGCCTGCGGCCTCAGTGTTAAATACCGTGTTGCCATACCATGTGATCGGGAGCGAAGTGCGGGCAGCAAATCTGCCAACCAACACCGCGCCTGCGAACTCTGAAGTGACTACGCTGGGTGGCAAAATCTACCTCAGCAACCGTGGAACACAAGGGGTATTTATCAATGGAAGAACGCAAGTAACAGAAACCGATATTTTAGCGGACAATGGAGTGGTGCATGTGATTAATCGCACATTGATGCCTCCATCACAGACAATTGCCCAGATCGTAACTTCTTCTGCTGCTGCCAATCCTGCTCAGTTTACAAAGTTGCTACAGGCCCTGAGCCGTACCGAAGCTGCTTCTTTGTTAGCTACTGCCGGAAATGCCACCGCCAACCTCACGGTCTTTGCACCTACCGATGCAGCCTTTGAAGCCTCTGGCATTAACCTGACTACCGTGGATGGAAATACATTGGTGAGCGTGCTCCAGAAACACATTATCAGCGCTCCCACAACTACCACCGGACGCATCTTCTCCCGTGATTTATTCACCGGAAATGCAGCTACGCTGAATGGAAACGTAGCGATTAATGCCACGGCATTAACCGTCACCAGCGGAGGTGTGACGGCCAACATCGTGACCACACCTCCCGGGTTGATAAATATTCTGGGAACCAATGGTGTGATCCATGCCATCGATAAAGTATTGCTTCCGTAGCGTGGTTTGAATTCTTTGCATGTGGATATGCCCGGAGAAAATTCCGGGCATATCTCTTTTGAACATAAGCTTTTTTGACTTGTTTTAATCTGTATTGTTATGTTTGGCGTCCGCTACCGTTATATTTTCATTCTTCTGCTGGGGCTTTATTCCTACGCAAACATTCTTTTTACCGGAGGCGACCAACTATTTGGATTTACGTTACCGACCCTGCTGTTTATCGGAATCGTTCTGGTGTTGGTCGTGTTGGTTTGGGAGGTCAATCATCTCATTCAAAAAAATCTGGAGGTACTTACGCGCTGGCTGGGGCAAAAAATAAATCCATTACTTATTCACTTTTCGCTCAGTTTGGTGGGCGTATTGGTGGTGGCCATCCTGCCGGTCTTGTTGCTTCACGAATGGTATGATGTCGGCAAACCTCTTTCCTGGCTGCCCATTAAAATTGCGTTGGGGTTTAGTTTTCGAATCAATCTTTTTCTCCACTGCATCAACGCCATTGTCTTTTACATGAACAAATACAAGCACGCCCAACTGCAGGCCGAATTGTTAAAGAAACAAAGCATTGAAGCGCGGTTTGACGCGTTGCGCAATCAGATCAATCCGCATTTTCTGTTTAATTCATTTAATGTTCTTTCTCAGTTAGTGTATAAAGATCCGGACACTTCAGCCCGATTCATTGACCAACTTTCTAACGTTTATCGATACTTGCTGTATAATCAGGATCAAAAGCTCATTCGCCTGAAAGAAGAATTGGATTTTCTGGAATCCTATATTTACCTTCTGAAGATTCGCTTCCAGGAAAACCTGAAAGTGGTTCATAACATCCCCGAAGCCAAAAAAGAATCGTTTATCGCACCTGCCACTCTTCAGTTGCTGATTGAAAATGCGATCAAACACAATGTGGTTTCGAAAAAAGATCCGTTGGAGATCCGCATCTATTGCGAAAACGGTACTCCGGATGTGAACAAGCTGGTGGTGGAAAACAACCTTCAACCCAAGCCGATCCCGGAAGAATCCAGCAAGTTGGGATTAAAAAATATCCGATCCCGATATGATTTTCTGGTGGGGCCGGAAGCCGTGGAAGTAATCACCTCGCCTGTATTTACCGTAAAGATTCCGCTGGTTAAGCTTGCCTACGAAAAAGAGTAACATGAAAGTGTTGATTGTAGAAGATGAACAGCTGGCCGCTGAACGATTGGAACAGATGATTCTAACGTACGATCCCTCCATTACCCGCGTGGGGCCGCTGGATACCGTTGAAGAAACGGCCCAATACCTGAGTGAACATGCCGATATTGATGTATTATTTCTGGATATTCAACTGGCGGATGGCAAGAGTTTTGAATTGTTTGAAAAAATCTCCTACCACAAACCTGTCATTTTCACCACGGCTTATGATCAGTACTCCCTAAAAGCGTTTAAGTACAATAGCATTGACTACTTACTAAAACCAATACGCTATGATGATTTAAAATTTGCGTTGGATAAGTTTAAGCAGCTTAACCCTGGAGAGCTAAGTGTCGGGCTGACCAAAGAAGTGATTCGCGAACTACTGAACGGGTCAACGAACACGTATAAGAAGCGATTTTTGGTAAAGCAAGGAGGAAAAATACTCTACATCCCGGTAGAGGACATTGCTTATCTTTTTGCGGAAGGAAAGATGGCCTATCTGGTGAGTAAAGAAAATCACCGGCAATATATTATTGATCATACACTGGAAGAGCTGGAAGACGGATTGCTCGATCCGGCCGACTTTTTCCGCATCAGCCGCAAACATGTTGTGCGGGTCGATGCGATCCGCGAAGTGCAAACCCAAAATTCCCGGATGGAGGTCAGGCTTTCACAGGTGTGCGATCCCCCTTTGACGGTGAGCCGGGAAAAAATAACAGAGTTTAAGCGCTGGTTAAATCGTTAAACAAAGGTTTCAACTTCCATATCGTCTTTGTTATTTTAACTTTCAGTTATGAATCGGTGTGTGTTGCTATGGGTGTTTCTGTTAGGCAGTAACATCTATCTTTTTGCCCAACAGGTGTCTGCAAACCTTTCGGAAGATTCTCTTCGGGCCCAAGTCCTCTCGTTACAGGCGGATGTTACCAATATTCAGATCAACCTGGGGTTATCGCAAAAGAAGTTCCAAAAGGGAATGGCATTGGCTACGTTGGGATACACGGTTACCATTGCCGGGGGCCTGATGTTGGGACGTGAAAATGATCAGTTAGGCCAGGGTTTATTGGTAGCCGGAGGGATCACAGGAGTGACGGGTACATTTATGTTGGTGGATTCGTTTAAGTATCTGGGGCGGGCATCCGGAAAAACCCGAAGAAAACGCTGACGACAGGCGTGGGTAAAATTTGTACCTTCGCTTCCTCATGTACGCTATTGTTGATATTGAAACTACGGGGGGGTATGCTGCCAATCACCGCATCACGGAAATTGCCATCTATCATCACGATGGCACCCGTGTGACCGATCAGTTTCACACGTTGATCAACCCCGGAAGAAATATCCCTTCCTATATCACAGGCCTGACCGGCATTACCACTCAAATGGTGCAAAACGCCCCCGCCTTCGAAGAGATCGCGACCGAAATTCTGCGATGGCTGGAGGGTCGGGTGTTTGTGGCGCACAACGCTCACTTTGATTATAGTTTTTTAAAAAAAGAATTGGAAGATGTAAATCTTTCGTGGTCCCCCAAAAAACTTTGTACCGTTCGGCTGAGTCGGAAAATTATTCCCGGACTGCCATCCTATAGCCTGGGCCGGCTGGCGGAAAGTTTAGGTGTTCGAATCAACGACCGTCATCGGGCGGGGGGCGATGCTTTTGCTACCACTCAAATCTTTGATCTTCTGCTCAAGCGCGATCATGAAGGCGTGATTGGAAAAGCTCTGAAACGAAATTCCGGTGAAACCATTCTCCCACCCAACCTGCCCAAGTCTGAATTTGAAAAGCTGCCCGCCAAACCAGGAGTCTATTATTTTCATGATGCCCGTGGGCAAGTGATCTACGTGGGCAAGGCCATTAATATTAAAAAGAGAATAGCTGGTCACTTTGTGGGGGAAGCCCGCGAGTGGAGTCGATCCAACATCCGCAACGAAATTCACCAGATTAGTTTTGAACTAACCGGCAATGAATTGATCGCGTTAATTCTCGAATCGCAGGAAATACGCAGGCTGTGGCCCAAATACAATCTCGCGCAAAAATTCAAGACCGAAGAGTGGGGCATTTACGATTATGAAGATCGCAACGGATATCTGCGGTTTGTGGTAAACGTGGTGAACAAGCACACCAAGCCGTTGATTTCTTTTTCCAATAAAACCGATGCCTGGAATTTTCTGTGGGAAAAGGTAAAGACGTTTGACCTGTGCCCCAAGCTTTCAGGGTTGCAATTGGCCAAAGGGTTGTGCTTTAGTCATCAATCCGGTAGTTGCAAAGGGGCATGTCAGGGTGTGGAAGGAATGAAAAAGTATAATAAGCGCGTCCAAAAAGCCGTGGATTCTTTTTTTGAAAAGGGAGCTACGGTGGCCATCATTGGGCGAGGACGAAGGCCGGAAGAAAAATCAGTGATTCTGGTCGAAAATGGAAACTATCTGGGGTTTGGTTTTTTTGATCATGAGCAGCAAGTGTCTGATTGGGAAACAGCCCGAACGATAATCAAACCCAGCCGCGAAAATCGTGTTGTGCAAAACCTGATTAACTCCTACCTGTCTAACCCGAAGGGAGTAGAGCTGGTGGCCTTTAATTGATTCTAAAAACAAAACAGGATTAATCAACGTAAACTAATAATCGATGAGAGTCTTGATCATTTCTTCACTTTTTTGTGTCTCGGTATTGACTAGCCGGGCTCAGGTATCCGACAGCCTCCGAAAAGCGGATTCCATTCGTCAGTGGAAATCAGATTCTATCCGTGCCGTCAACGCCTCCCCTTTGCGGGTGAAATCTGCTTCGCCTGGTATGTCTAACATGGGCATCAAGGGAAGCGATCCCAAAGTAAAATCGCAATACCAGAAAGATAAGGATGGCAATGTCACCGGGGGTTCAACTACCTTGCAGTTGGGGAATAAAAGGAAAAAGAAAAATTAAATCCCATGGGCTACCGGTAGCGTCTTATTCTCTTTCAACTATTTTTTTTATTTGAACTAAAATCGGATTCCAGCCTTCGCCTCCATTATTGGAATCTTGAAACCTTTTTTCTCCTTCGGCAACCAGAGCATAGTCCCCTTGGGTGACGATGAATCGGGTGCTTCCGTCCTCTTCCACCAAATCATAGGTAACTATCAGATAGTTTTCAGGTACATCGGGTATCGCCTGATTGTTCGGATCAATAACCGTATATGACAAATGGCTACCCGGCTCTATTTTGATCACTTGCCCTTTCACAAAATCCATTTCTTTTCCTTCGTAGCTTCCTCGCCAGAGCAATGAACTTCCTTCTTTCCAGTCGGTGACCGGAACACATCCAAACATGTATTGAATAGTTATCTGTGGATTTATCAGCGCATCCCACACACGCCATGCCGGAGCATGAATAAGAATTTCATTTCGGATGATCAAAGGCGTTTTCATAGATAAAAAAATTAGTGATGACAAAGAAAGGTGAGATGTGCGTCAACCCTATGTCAGCAGTCTATGCCCGTAGGTGATCATATTGAAATGACCGCACGATGATAAAATAACAGCAGCCCAACGAGGGTAGTCATTGGGCTGCGCAAGATTGCGGGTTTTTCACCTATCTGTTTTTCTTTACAGGTCGCTTGTAACGAATCGGTGCCTGGGGTTCAGGTTTCATTTCCACCGCTTGTGTTTTTAATAGTTTTAATCCCTCCTCTACGGCCCGTTCCAATTGAGGATCTCGTCCTTTGATCACATCTGCCGGTGTTTGCTCCACCATGATGTCGGGTGAAATTCCTACTCCTTCTACGGCCCATTCGCCTTGTGCATCATAAAAACCTCCGCGAGGAGCCACCATACGGCCACCATCGATAAATGACGGAGTGTCCCATGTACCCACCAACCCTCCCCAGGTCTTGGTGCCTACCAGGGGACCTATCTTCATCTTGTTAAAGAGATAGGGGAGTAAGTCTCCACCAGAGCCGGCACGCTCATTGATCAGCATGACTTTCGGGCCAAAGATACCTGCATGTGGTGTGCGCAAGGGTGTATGACTTTCGGTGCGGCTGTTAAAATAACCATACAACTGGCGGGCCATGATATCTACCATGTAGTCAGCCGCGCTGCCTCCACCATTGTTGCGCTCATCAATAATGGCACCTTTCTTATCTTGTTGGGCAAAATAATACCGGTTAAAAGAAGTGTATCCGGGGTTACCCGTGTTGGGCACATAGACATACGCCAGTTGTCCTTTGGAAAGTTCATCTACTTTCCTGCGGTTACCCTCCACCCAATCAATCTGTCGAAGTTGGGTTTCGCTGTCCGTGGGCACGACCGTCACTACACGCGATCCCTCCAGGGATGGTTTCTGGTTAACCCGAAGCTTTATCTGCCGGTTAGCTGTGGCTTCAAAGTATTTATACAAATTCGTGGAAGCCTTGATCGGTTGTCCATTTACTTCCAGTAGATAGTCACCCACCGAAATGTTAACTCCCGGTTCGCGCAGCGGAGCTTTTAAGGTTGGATTCCAGCTTTCTCCGAGATACGTTTTCTTTATTCGATAATACCCGTTGTCGGTTTCATAGTCAGCCCCCAAGAGCCCCACGGGAATATTTTCAACGGAAGGGAAATCGCCTCCACTGGTATAGCTATGACCTACGGCTATCTCTCCTCCCAGAATATCTACTATATAATTTAAATCGCTGCGATGGCGAACGTGATCCAGCCAGGGGCTATACCATTGGTACACATCATTCCAGGGTGCACCATGGGTATTATCAACGTACAGGAAGTCACGCTGATACCTCCAGCCTTCGCGGAAAATTTGCTTCCATTCGTCCAGCGGATTTATCTTCAGACGCATGGAGGATACTGACTCCAGTTTTCCATCGCCTGCTTTTTTGTTGGTGTCCGTAGTTCCTAAAATTCCCCAGGTACTGCCTGCGCGATACAAAATAGATTTGCGATCGTGCGAGACCGCTGCACTATTCACACCTGAGAGAAAGACTTCGCTTTTGCGATCTTTAAAATGATACCGGTGGATGGTTTCACCCGCCTGATTGTTGATCGCTTCACTATAGAATACGTACCCATCAGGTGCCGGCATCAGGTTTGTATAGTTTCGCTGAGGTACATCCACCGCTAAAATCCGGTTGCTTAGTCCCGGCCAATCAATTTTGACCAGAGGGGTTCCTTCCTTCTTTTCATCTTTAGGTTTTTCCTTTTCTTCATCACTTCGCGGGGCCAACGGAGAAGACTCGGTATTGCTTAACACCACCACATACAAGGCCCGGGTAACGGGTCGCTCATATGAACTCATATCTAACCATCCCGTGTTCAAAGCAAAGTTGGTGCTGGCCAGGAAGTATAGATATTTTCCGGTAGCATCCCATACCGGAGCAATGGCATCTGCCATGTGGTCTGTTAGCTGCTGCTTTTGCAAGGTCTCTACGTTAAAGACCGTGATCGCCTTGTAATGGCTTGGCAATAATTTGGGATAAGCTATCCACTTGCTATCGGGTGACCATACCGGATTCATGGTCCGATCCGGATGGGCATAGAGTTCGGTATCAATTTTTTTAGTGGTTCCGTTGGCAACATCTGTATACCACAGATTATAATCGGTATCGGTAAAGGCCAGGTACTTACCGTCCGGAGACCAGGCTGGCTCAAAATAAAATGTAGGATCCGGAAATGAGATGACTTTAGGTTTTTCAAGTCCTTCCTGGTCGCCAATCATCAGCTGATATTCACCGCTGATGTCACTAAACCAGGCGATGCGTTTTCCATCGGGTGACCAAACCGGTGAGCGATCCGCTGCCCCTGAACTCTTGGTTAGGTTCCGCCAGTCTCCCTTTTCTTTCGGCACCGTAAAAATTTCGCCACGGTATTCAAACAACGCACGCTGACCCGAGGGAGATAAGGATGCGTTTTGCAAAGCGGTGGCCCGGACATCTTCCCATCGTTCGCGGGCCCAATGAAAGTCGCCCCGCACTTGAACCGTGAGACGTTTGGTTTCTTGATTCGCAGGGTTGAGAATATTCAAATAGCCGCCCTGTTCATACACAATCATTCCTCCACCAGCATCCAGGCTTTTCACATCAAAGTCGGCATGAAACGTTTGTTGTTTCAGTTCTTTTGTGGCCGGATTGTATGACCACACATTGTTGGCGTAGTCACGCTCGGATAAAAAGTACACTACGTTATTCAGCCATACCGGATCGGTGTGACGTTCATGGTCGGTTTGGGGTGTCAGTTGAAGGGAATAATTTTTCAGGTCAACAATCCAGATGGGTTTGGCCTGACCTCCACGGTAATTTCTCCATTCCGGATCCCAGAAACCAATTTGCTGGTAGGCAAAGTATTTACCGTCTTCCGACATTTCCCCAGCCACTGCCCGGGGAATTTCCAGTGGCTCTTCCATGCCGCCCTGACGAGATATTTTAAAGATCTTCGACTCTTGTGTCGGATGTCCCTGACGAGAGGAGGCAAACAAAACAAATTCGCCATCCGGAGTCCAGCCAGTGACCTGATCAGCACCCGGATGCCAGGTAAGCCGTTCGGGCTGACCGCCTTCTGCAGGAATTAAATATACATCGGTGTTTCCGTCATACTGAGCGGTAAAAGCAATGAGTTTTCCATCCGGAGAAAAATGAGGATTGTTCTCAGCTCCCTCATTGCTGGTGAGTCTGCGGGCATCACCTCCATCTTTACTAACCACCCATAAATCATTGGCATAAACAAAAACGATATGGGTATGACTCATCGTAGGCTGCCGTAAGAGCATAGTCCCTTGCGCCAGTACATGCGTGACAGAAAACAAGGCCGCTCCCAGGATGAAGGATTTGATTTTCATAAAAAGAAGGTGTCTTTGATTTTGACGGTACGAAGTAAGTAAAGGAACACCTCAATTGGATTACCGTTGGTGGAAGAAACGCGAATTAGCGATAAGGGGTCTGATGCGGGTTTGTACGAGTGAAGACCACCAACAGAATTAGTTGGCAAGCTATTTGAAAGAAACCATTACCTTAATCACTTCTAAATCTCCCCTTATGAAAAGACTTGGTTGGCTCACCTTATCTCTGTTGCTCCTTTGCGCGATTCCTTCCGCGGGTCAGAAAAAGACGATTACAGTTTACACCGATAGCTTCTCCGGTCTCAGCGAATCCCTTGGGGTAGGGAAGTACAACAGTGTGTATTTAGGGCAGTCCGGTATCTCTATGGTAAGATCCATCACAGTACCTGCCGGCATGAAAGTAATTTTGTATTCCAAAGATCATTTCGAAGGAAATAGTCTCGTCATTTTTGATGATGCGACCACCCAGTATCTGCAAAGCAAGGGATTTGCCCAAATGGCACAACGGGTGTCGTTGATTGTTGCTGAAGCCTCTAAAGAAGAGCTGGCCGCCAGAGGCCGCATGGTCACGATTTATCAGGACAATTTTGCCGGAGCATCTAAAAATCTGCCAGTCGGTTATTATGAGTTTGCCGATTTCGGGTTGATCGCAAATGATCAAATCTCCTCCATTAAAATTCCGAAAGGATTGAAAGTGACATTGTATGCCAATAGCGGGTTTTCCGGAAAGTCACTGGTGCTTTCGGAGGATGCCGTTTTGAAAACAAAAGAATTTAATGATATCACCTCCTCTCTACGGGTAGAAGAAGTGGAAATAGCGCCTGTCGTTGTAACCCCCTCTGCTCCACCTGTGGTTAAAAAAGAAGTGGTGGTGCCGGAAGTCAAGGTTGAAAAGCCTGCTCCGGTGGACCCTGATCATCCGGTGGTCACTTTTTTTCAGGATAACTTTTCCGGTTCATTTAAGCAATTGGTCCCCGGCCGATATGATGTCACAACTTTGGGGATTGCAAACAATGAACTATCCTCGGTATGGGTTCCCGAAGGTCTCAGGTTAACTTTGTATGAAAATGAAGGGTTTAAAGGTCGTTCCCTGGTGATTGCAGAAGAAAACGCCAGTACCGATTATCTGTCCGCATACGGCTTTGACAATGTTGCTTCTTCCTGGATTATTGAAAAGATACCTCAAGTCACGCTTTATCAGGATAATTTTGCCGGTAATTCTTTTAGTGTCAGGGTGGGACGATGCAACCTTGGCGACTTTAAGATCGAAAATGATGAATTATCATCTGTAAAGTTAATGCCCGGTATGTGGGTTCTTCTTTTTGAGGATGACAGTTATCAGGGCAAGTCCTTATTGATCACTCAGGATGCCAGTACGGAGTTTTTACAAACACACGGTTTTGACAACGTGACGTCATCCCTGGTGGTCGGAGATTCCCGCAGTCCGCTGCCTGTGGCTACCTTGTATCAGGATGATTTTACGGGGCGTTCCAAAAAACTCACTCCGGGCGAATATGACTCTCCATTGGTAGAAATCGGAAACAACGCACTTTCATCCATTGAGATTCCAAGAGGCTTGCGAGTAACGCTTTTTGAAAACAATCATTTTGATGGTCGTAAAATGATCCTTTATCGGAGTGAGGGTACCGGTTTTTTTAACCAGCATTCCTTCAATGATCTTACCTCTTCCATCATTGTGGAGATGGTTGATCCCCGCAATCTTGTGGTTACCCTCTATACCGATTCGTTTAAAGGCTTTGCTCAGGATTTGCCTCCGGGTAAATACCGCGGACAGGATTTGTATGTCAGTACGGACATCTCCTCCGTACGGGTTCCTTCAGGTATGCGAGCGACTTTGTATGAACATGACAATTTCACAGGACGTTCTGTTACCATTGATCGGGATACGGATTATACCGGATTTCAGATGTTTGATAACTTTTATCATTCCGTAGTTGTTGAGGATGCTTTTCTTCCGGACATAACACCGCTCCCTGTGTCGGTGCCTGTAGTGGAGGTGCCGGTTACTACACCACCCGTCACCGAAGTAGTGGAGGTGGTAGCGCCTGTGATAGATTGCGGTCTGTCCGACAAAGAGTATTATCTGGCATTGAAGGCTATCGAAGCCAAGGCATTTAGTGCAGAAAAGATGAGTATGGCCTTACTGGTCACCAAAGAAAAATGCCTGAACAACGAACAGATACGAGGTTTTGCAGGATCGTTTGATTTTGAAGATCAGTCGCTGGAGTTTGTCAAGTATGCCTATGAGTTGGCTTCTGAAAAATCCACCTACTATACCCTGGACGATATTTTTAAGTTTATGTCCAGTAAAGATGCTTTTCTTCAATTTCTAAAATCGAAATAAACTTCGGGACTCGAACAATCGGATATTTTTGCCTTGGATTACTCGTTATGACCGCAATTGTACGTGCCGCTTATTTGTCTGACCTGGATATTCTTGCCCGGTTTCAACAAAACATGGCTTCAGAAACAGAGGGGATCACTTTGGATCCTCAGGTTTTGCAGGCAGGATTGGCTCAGCTCTTTCATGATCCTACCAAGGGGAAGTACTATGTAGCCGAAATAAACGGAACGTTGGCGGGCTGCCTAATGACTACCTATGAATGGAGTGATTGGCGAAACGGAACGGTTATTTGGATTCAAAGCGTGTATATCGATCGCCCTTACCGCGGAAAAGGGGTATACCGGGCTCTGTACGATCATATTCAAAAACGGGTCTTATCCGACCCTGCATTGCGGGGAATCCGTTTATATGTAGATAAAACCAATGAAGGCGCCCAAAAGGTGTATGAAGCCCTTGGTATGAACGGTGAGCATTATCAAATGTATGAATGGATGAAGGGGTGACTTGTAGGCGTTTTAATCCCGGCTTAGTATATTTGTCCTTCCTTTCGAAGACCAAAAGATGAACATCTTCCTGATTGAAGACGATGAGATATATGCCGAGTTCGTAAAACGATCTTTGGGTCAGAATTCTTCCTATTCTGTTACTGTCTTTCATACGGCCGAGGATGCCCTTCGGGTCACCAATAGCTCGATGCCGGATGCTTTTATTGTTGATTACAAGCTTCCCGGCATCAGTGGTATTGATTTATATGAAAAAATCAAACCCAATGTTTCCCCCAAACAAAAGGTGATCATGCTTAGTGCGCTGGATGATGGAAACATGGTTCTTGGTTTTATCCAAAAGGGAGTTCGTGATTACGTGATCAAAGATGAAAGTGTAATCGAATCTCTGAAAGCCATTCTGGAGGGAAAGGAAGACGACTACTATCTGTTTAACTGAGGCTCTCCGGTCGGAATTTCCTTGGGCAAGGAAACAATAAAACGGGTTCCTTCCCCCAGTTTACTCTCACATCTTATAGTTCCCTTCATCTTATCGACTATCTCTTTGACAATCGAAAGACCTAATCCGGTGCTGCTTTCACCACCGGTAGGACGGGCTGAAAGACGCATATAGTTTTGGTATAGCTTCTTTTGATCTTCTTCGCTGATGCCGGGTCCTTCGTCCTGGACTGTTATGATAGCTCCCAAGGATTCCTCGGTTACCGTCACCCACACATTTTTTCCTTTGGGTGAGAACTTGATCGCATTCCCCAACAGGTTTTCAATGATCCGAAGCAGGTATAACTTATCCGATTCTATGATGAGCTCTTCCGGTGTTTGAACAGACAATTGGATTTGCTTTTTATCGGCCACTGTCTGATAACCCCGGACAAAAGAAGAAATGACGTTGGCCACGTTTACCATTTCTGGTACAAGATCAATGCCGCGCTCTTCCACCCTTCGTTTATCCAGCAGATTTCGAACCATGGCTAATCCGTCTGCAGATATGTGTTGAATCTTTCCTAAAAACTCCTTTTGATCAGCCGGGGCATTGGGAAAGGACAACTCCATCAGGTTTACCAGAGCAAAAATGCGGTTGAACGGGCCTTTCAGATCATGTGATACCAGCCCGATTAACTTAGCCCTCTCTTCACTAAGCCCATGCAGTTTTTCATTTTGAATTTCCAGTTCGCGTACTTGTTGTTGAATCTCTTCTGTTTGTTTTCTGATAAGCGTATTTCTGGCTCGTAACCTTAGGTAGGCAGATACTTGCAGGGCCAGGGCTGCCAGCAATAAAATCAGCGCAACGATTAGTTCGAGTTCCAGGTTCATGGTGAACAAAGAAACGAAATTACAGATCGCTGGTACAAATTAAATTTTAAGCCGCAACTGGTCTTTATAGTCAACCGGGATCTTCACAACTACCCCGTGCACCCGCACACGCAGGTAACCCACATACCTGATTTCATATTTTTTCCCTCCTCCGAACAGGCTTCGCAAGGCATCCATTAATCCGAGTTCCTTTAAACTCAACTGCGCCCTTACCGGCACGGAAAAATCTGCCTGAGCCGGAATTTTTAGTTGAAGTCGTTGCTGAACAACGGCTGCTTTTTTTCCATCAACAAAGACTTCCAGATTTATTTCGCGCAAACTCATGCGCACACGATTCGGGTTAAAGAAAATGGCTGCCCCCTGAATGATCGGATCTCCTTCCGGGCTTCCTTCGATCACCACTTCGCGGATGTTTTTGAAAACAATGCGTTGATCTGGCACGCAGGCCAACATCAACACTATCAACAAGAGAAAGGACCAGCGTTTTTTCATAAAGTTACCTCCCAACAAAGGTCGGGAATGATATACTCATTCCGTGTACTTTTGCGTCTGAATTTATGCTTATGCAAAATCTTTCGTATGAAACCATGGTTGATGATCTGGCCGAAAACGGATACACCATTGTTGATCATTTTTTGAGTGACGATAAAGTATCCGAACTTCTGCACGGAGACGAATTTAAAAACCATTTGTTACATTTTCATCAGGCGGGAATAGGAAAGCGCTCCGAAAAACAGGTAAACGAAGCCATCCGTGGCGATTATATTCGCTGGATTGATCCCAGACAAACCAGCGGGGTGATTCATTTGTATCTCTCGCGTTTGCAAGAATTCATGCAACATATTAATCAAAGTTTGTATCTGGGATTAAAGGATTTTGAAATCCACCAGACGGTATACCCCATAGGCACTTTTTACAAACGACATCTGGATCAATTTCGCAAAGATGATCACCGTAAGTTATCTGTGATCTGTTACCTCAACCCAAACTGGCTGGAAGAACACGGAGGTCAACTAAGAATTTATGTAAATCATTCCCATGTGGATGTCTTGCCGATCGCGGGAAGGCTGGTCTGCTTTCGAAGTGATCTCCTGGAGCATGAAGTACTTCCGGCCACGCGCGAGCGACTTAGCATGACGGGCTGGCTGCTGAATCAATACGCAGACTTGAAGCATTTGGGATGACCATAAAAAAATCCCGATGGATTAAGCTCCATCGGGATTCTGCTTCTGATTTTAAAAAGAATATTATTTAGCGGTGGGTCCGTTCTCTCCGGTTGGCTTAGCATTTACCATCGCTTTAAAACGAAGGGTCGTTGTTTTGGGCCAGGTGTTGGCAGTCACTGTAATGGTTTTGTTCTGAACGCCTGGTTTACCCTGGCTATCAAATTCTGCTTCCACAAATCCTTCCCCCCCAACCGGGATTGGTTCGCGTGACCAGTTCGGAGCTGTACAGCCGCAAGAAGGTTGCGCGTTTTGAATGATCAGGGGTGCCTCGCCTGTATTCTTAAATTTATACACATGCTTTACTTTTTGACCTTCATTGATCGTACCAAAATCGTGGTCAATACTTGCAAATTGGGCTACCGGTAAGGGGCCTTCCGGCTTTTCCTCTGGTGCGGTGGGCGTAGCCTGCGGTGTGGTGGTGGGAGTAGTTCCCTTATTTCCCTCTACCTGGCTTAACCGGCTCTCCAGTTCAGCAATACGCTTTTCGGCTGCCCGGTCTTTGCAGCCCATGGCCATACTCACTACTAAGGCCGCTCCTAAAATTTTAGCTGTTGTTCTCATATAGTTAATCGTTTCAAGTCTCTGATAATCGGACAAAAGTACGTGGCAATAATGGAATGGCGCAAGTCCAATCCACGGATTAACAAAGGATTAACTGTTTTTGTTACCCCGAAGCTGTTCCAGGAGCCGGTCTACATCTTCCAGCAGGTGTTCAGCCTTGGTTTTGGCCTCATTTACGACTTTATCTCCCTGTGCCTTTGCTTCGGTTGTCAGCGGAGTTTCCTTTCCTGTCCCCAGATCATCCAGAAATTCCTCCAGCATCTTTTTGTACTTATCCAGGCGGAGAGACAATTTTTCTCGGGTTACAGAGCCCTTATCCGGTGCATACAAAATACCAAGGATGGCTCCCACCGCAGCTCCTGCCAAAAAGGTGACTAATGTGTTGTTTCCGTTCTTTGCCATGAATCCATCAAAACATGTTTTCAAAGATACAAATTCTATCGTACCTGACCGAAAGGCAAAGAGGAACAATCTGACATTTTAATTCCCACACAATGATTGCATTTCTCCTGACATACTGTTGTCACTGTTTTGGATTTCTTTGCATCTATGGAGCCTCTCAAAGAAATGTTCAATCTGGCGTATTACACAAAGCTGACCAGCGCCTTTTGTCAAGTGTATAAACCCTTTGCCGGAAAAAAATTTTTGGCCGATGTGCTTGCATCGCTCGATTCCCTCTCGCTTAACGAGCGGATGCGTCACACCAATATCGTCTTGCACAGACACCTGCCTTCTGATTACCAAAAGACGGTTGCGTTGATGATGGATGTTATCCCGCTTTTGCCAAAAGGCTACACTAATTTGGTCTTTCCGGATTATGTGAGCCAGTTTGGCACTGCTCATCTGAAACCCAGCCTGAAAGCGTTGGCTTTCTTCACTCAGTTTGGTTCCTCCGAGTTTGCTATTCGCACCTTTCTTAAAACAGATTTTAAATACACGCTTGCGCAAATGTATGATTGGTCAGAGGATAAAAACGAGCATGTGCGCAGGTTGTCTTCCGAAGGGAGCAGACCCCGTTTGCCGTGGTCATTTAAGCTGGACGAAGTGATCCAACATCCCAAACACACTCGGCCGATTCTGGAAAATCTGAAAAAAGATGAATCCTTATATGTCCGAAAATCGGTTGCCAACCATCTCAACGATTTTTCCAAAGACTCCCCCGGGTATGTGCTAGACCTGGTTACACAATGGGATTTGTCACATCCACACACGGGATGGATT
>ERZ1066130.233-NODE-233-length-25458-cov-13.668425_pt1 | contig 25458 bp, 18 predicted proteins | sample MGYA00382777_ERZ1066130 | MGnify/ENA primary metagenome ERZ1066130 (study PRJEB33369, sample SAMEA5778360) | biofilm metagenome | biome: Industrial cooling water; feature: Water cooling tower basin; material: Biofilm | place: United Arab Emirates | collected...
AAACGGTCAGTGGACCGGCTGGGGTTACGTTTGGAGTAGTTGGGATCGGGGTAACCGTGACGACACTCGTGCCGCTCAGTAATGTGGTACAGGTGGTCGTTGGATTGGTGGCCCGTACAGTAATCGTAGTGTTCGCGGTTAATGCGCTGGTCACAAGATTGATCGATCCGCCTGTGCCCGCTACCGATGAACTCAGTGACGTAACTCCGTTGAACAATTCATAGTTAATGCCGGCCTGGCTGCCTGCAATGTTGACCGTGACCGTTGAGCCGCTGCAAACAGTGGTAGTCGCTGGCGTGACTACCGGAGTGGTTAACGGTAACGCATCAATGTTGATGACTACCGCATTCGATGCTGCCGAAGAACATCCGCTGACCGTGGAGATAACCGTGTAGCTGCCGCTGTTCGAAGGAGTGGTAGTAATGTTTAATGTGCTGCCGGTGGCCCCTCCGATCGGTGAACCGTTTCTATACCATTGGTTGCCACTGGCTGCATCACTGGTTAATACGATCGCTGATGAGCCCTCGCAAACGGTCAGTGGACCGGCTGGGGTTACGTTTGGAGTAGTTGGGATCGGGGTAACGGTAATGGTTGTATTATCTGTATCCTCAATTCCATTACCATCTTTTACCGTCACTGTATAGGTGGTAGTGGTCGTAGGTGTGGCTACCGGATTGGGAATATTCGTTGCACTTAGCCCTCCCGCCAAAGGAACTGAAGCCCAACTATATAAAAATGAGGGATCTCCTGTAACACCAGTATTCAGGTTAACAGAGCCTCCCATGCAAATGGTCACTCCACCTCCAGTAATGGTTGCTACCGGTGGAGCTCCGGTTATCCCGGTAAAAGCATTCGGTTGTCCAGACAACAAACTGGCACCCGTAGCCGTAAGGGTATTACCGCCCAATGAACTGAATTTAACCCAAGGGTTTGTAGATTGATTAAATACCCCTCCCAATTGACCAGCACTTATGGCAGTCTCTGTTCCTGATACATCAGTAGTTGGATAAGTAGCTGAAATAGATGCTATCCCTCCAACGATGGTGGAGGGGGTTATCTCCCAATAGCGGGTCAGGAAATTAACTGGACTGGCATTATTGGGATGCTTTGAATCCATAACGGATACTCCAATCGAAGCCGGAAATCCAGTCCCTGCCGTCAAATTTACAGTAATGGGAGAATACTCGGCAGAACCTGTGTTATCACCGATCGGAAACAAGAATGTACCCAGAGCAGAAAAATTCTTGATCACCCGGTCTCCACCAGACGCAATAATCATTCGAGTAGCAGATGGTGATGCAACAGATACAGATGCTGAGCTACCCAGAGTTAAGTCAAACCCATTTAGATTAAGATTACCATTGGTTAGCGTAAGTACTCCATTGACTGTAACACCACCTCCCAAAGATGCTTGCCCTGCTGATTGATTAATGACAAGATTATTGTAAATACCGGAAGCAACCTGTTGGGAGGATCCGTAGTAAGTAATAGTTCCGGTTGGAATTGCCAATCCATTCGAAGTGCCTGAAAATCTAATGGTGCCTGTATTTGATGTGGATACCCCTAATGTTAATATATGAGGGCCCATATCGAAAACTGATCCGTTGGTAAGAGTTCCACCGACAATAATTGGACCATCCGCATTTTTTTGCCCCCCGCCTGAAAAAAACAAATTATTATAAGTTACTGCACCTACCACTTGGGGAGAAACTCCATTAGTATACCGAACCGTTCCTCCGTTGTTATTAAATGTACCTGCGTTGGTAAAATTTCCTGAGAGTGTTAAATTTCCTGAGGTGGATATAAATGTACCTGCATTAATCGCCAACCCATTAATGGTTATTGGATTACTTCCCATGCTTAAAGTACCCGCACCGGCCTTCGTCAGGTCGCGCGTTGATGCAACGATTGCTCCTCCCACCGTCAAAACACCGGCATTGACGGTCACTTGTCGGTTGCTGGGTAGAGATATGGCTCCGGTACCCAAATCAAGATCATTGCTACCCAGGAACGTAAAATCGTTGTTCCACGCAAGGGCATTATTGGTAGACAACGTAATAGCGCTTCCACTCGTGTTATCTATCGTGCCACCGCTAAAGGTTAATGTACCCGTTCCAATGGCCGTTGGGCTATTAATGTTTAAACCACCAGATGCTAGTGTTGTTCCTCCTGAATAGCTGTTATTCCCGGATAAGGTCAAGGAACCACTTCCGGCTTTGGTAACACTGACGGTGCCTGAACCATTCTGAATAATTCCAGAAAATGTAGTACTGTTAACATCACCAATGGTAAAATTAATGGTAGTCGCTGCGGCACTGTTCGTGACTAAACCTGAACCTGACAGCGAGCCAACCGTTTCGTTATTGCCATTTAAATCCAAAGTCGAATTTACAATGACAGCACTTGGATTTGGAATGGCGCCTCCCACTGCGGCCACCCGAAGAGTTCCAATATTAACATTGGTAGATCCGGAGTATGCATTACCCGCATTGGCAATATCCATTAGCCCTAATCCACTCTTAACAATACCGCCTGTACCAGTAATAACACTCGCAATATTCAAGTCAGGAATAATTGCAGGAGAATCGTCTACAATAAAAGTTCTGGTCGCTCCACCCAGATTAATGGGGGCACTAATAAGAGAAGTTGCCGAACTTGAAGTGGTACTTATGTTACCTGAGAGGGTTATCGTTCCGGTACCTGTAATGGATGTACCGTTCATATTAATGGCAGAAACTGTAGTTATATTATTTGCAGCTAAAGCAAATACCCCGCTATTAACAAAAAGAGTTCCGGTAATCGCTTTACTCGCTATTAAAGAAACTGTATTGTTTCCACCGCCACCTGTATTGGAAATGGTTAAGTTATTTACAGTTGCGGGTAATCCATTACCAGTGGACTGATTAGCACTTCCGTTATAAGTATAATTTGCACCTGTTGAAAACGTTCGTGCGCCTGTGTTTTGGATGTTTCCAGTTGCCCCTCCTACCGTGATACCATCTGTTGATCGAATTCCTAAACCAGCTCCAGAGGATAATGTAAAATCATTTCCGCCAACAATTGTTCCAGCTGCGGCCATCTGAAGGAACGAACCATTGTTTACAACTAAATTTACAAAATTGTTGATTGATCCTCCAGATGTAAAAATTTGGATACCAGTTCCATTAAAGGCGATTAATCCACTCCCACCACCATTTTCATCAATTGTTCCACCGGTATGTGTAAAATTTCCCGCTACATTCAGCATGCCGACTGAGGTACTACCATCCTCCTGCATTTCCAACGCACCTCCAAAAATATTAACATCCCCTGTGACAGATACCGTGGAATTTGCATTCCCGGTAACGATGGTAAAATTTCCGCTGTTTATATTCAAGTTGCCACCAATGGTTAAAAAACAAGAGCCTGTGCTATTGTTCATTTTGAACGCGCTATTGGTAACAATAAAATTGCCTGCAACATTAATGGAGTATCCAGTTGCTGTATTCGACATCCGAAGGGCTCTGTTAATTGGGTCGAATGGACCGGTATTTAAAACTGAGAAATCTCCCGACAAGTCAAAATTGGCCTGTAAATAAATATTAGTATTTTGTCCCGGGGAGTTCCAAGTTAGATTACCAAAGGTTTGACCATTAAAACCTAAAGGCGCAGTGCTAATTACTCCAGTTATAACACAATTAGAATTAGAAGCCCAAGTTGCGGTTGGAATTGTACCCCCATCAATTGAATGAACATAGGTTCCGTTGACTGCCATGGAACCTACGATCAGGCTCCCACCCGTTGCGGTCAATGTGCCTCCTAAATTAATAGTAACAGAACTTGCCGACCGAGCACCATTTAAAGAGATATTATGGCTATTATTTATAATAACAATGTCACCGCCATCCGGAATATTATCCCCATCAATAGGACCGCTAACGTTCCAAACTGCGAGACCAGCATCCCAGTTACCACTTGCAATGGAGTTAAAGGTTGTTTGTGAAAAACCGCTAAAACTGGCTAATAAAAATAGTAAGACTGCAAAGAGTCTCAAGGGTTTTAGTTCAAATATAGTTTTCACAATCATTTCCAACATGGGTAAATTAAACTTTAAAAACCCAATTATTGCCAAACACAAAATGACCAGAGATATTTAAAAAAGGATGGCTAAGGAAACTGTTAAAAACAAAGAAAAAGCATTTGAGTGAACTAAAAATCAAAGGCATAGGTAAGGTATTAGCCAAAATCAGAGATTGAATACTAAGGACAGTCCAAAAGTAACCAATTTGGCTCAAAACAGGAATTATTCTATGAATTTGCCTTCCGCGTTAACCTTTAAAAGGGCTATTTTTTTCTGATTCCCCCCTACCCCAAAAGTGCCCACTATTACAATGGATCCATCCGATAGTTCGGTAACCGAGCCGATGGTATCATCAAATTCGCCACCAAAAATCACGGGCACCGGCCAGGCAAGCGTTCCATCATTTGCAATCTTGGTCAGAAGAATGTTACGTTCGCCCACGCTTGTGCCTTGTTGATTGGCGATGAGGTAGAATCCGGAACGATTAGATAAATTAGTAGTAGCTGTATTTTTAATAGTTCTATCAATCTGTTCAGACAATACTATTGGCAAAAGAAGCCCTAGTCTATTATTTTCAGGAAATGAGCTAAGGGTGTCGAGGAAAGAAGCAACAAAGACGCTAGCTGACCCAGTTTGATTTATTGAAATACCATTTATTAGAATTCTCTTGACTCCACCAAAAGCACTTTCAGAGGCAGAATACAATATTTCATCAGTTACATCTAATCCTATTCTTTGGTCAACCGCTTGAGAGGACGCTACGTTACCGTCATTTGGATTGATGGCTGCAACGCTAAAATTAAAAGACCCTTCCTCAGTAAGACCTTCTACCGTATTATATCCAAACATGTAGAGGGTATTATCATCAATCTCTGAGCACGCTGTAAAAGCATCCACTCCCTTTCTTCCATAAATCTGCCGCCAGGCGGGTGGTGATATATTGACCAGATCAGGTGTCAATAATAATTGGAGATTGTCCAGCAAATCACCTGGATTGACTCCAGATTTAGGGGATATATTTGTCGTGGTTCCCACAATAACCAAGTTTCCGGATTCTAGTTCAAGAATTGAGTTACCAACTTCATCTTCCGGAACAGCGTCACTGTCAACGTCTTCGCTGAGAACAACTTCATCAGCCACCAAAGAAAGTTCCAAATCAACCTTCAAAACACAAATATCTCTGTCTGTTGCAGAGTTGACAATTGAACCCAGAACAATTAGCGATCCATTGTTTGTTAGAAGTAAATCTTTAGCAACATATTTTACCTCATTTCCGGGATCATTAAAGAAAATCTTCTCTGAAATCAAATTCCCTTCCGAATCTGTCTTTGCCAGATAAATTTTACTGATTTGCCGCACCGGATCAAGTGTGGATGTGCCCAGAATATAGAAATTCCCCTGTCCGTCTACCACCATATCTACGCCTTCCTGACTTCCTTCTCCTCCCAAAAATTTCACAAAGTACTTTTGGTTGGCTTCAAAATCCGCGGGCGTATCGCAAGCCAAAAAGGAAATAAATATTGCAAATAGTAAGACCCTCTTCATTCTTTGGTCGTTTCAGAAAGTCGTTTGGCTACTTTCTTGGTCGTGGCTCGCTTAATCATCCGGGGCTGATAAATAGGTAATACATATCCCACCGATATCGTAACCGAGTTGATGCTCAAAAAATCAAATACATACTGATACTTGGTTAGTTCTTCGACCAATGCCTGGGGGTTATCTCCCTGAGTGCGATAATACACTCCTTCGGGCTTGGTTATATTGGTCATGCCATACATATACCGCAGGTCGGCAAACACATAGTTCTTTCCTATTTTGTATTTGACGCCACCTCCAATCACCAATGATCGGTTAATCAAATAGCGACTAGGGTTTACACGGATATCCGGCCCCGCTTCGGGCGATTCCTGCCCCTGGCTGGAAGAGCGATTAACAAAATCGATGGTAGCGCGTGACCCAATCAACAGATTTAACGCTACCCCTGCATATCCAAACGGTCTCCACTTACCCTTATCATCTGAAAACTTTACATACAGCGGAATGTCAACCCAGGTTTGTTTGTCAATAACATTAATGTCGTCACCATCAGATATACCCGAAACTTGTTTACGGTAGGAACGGAAAGAGAGCACACCTTCTGTTCCGAGGCTCCATTGATCGGTTATGTTCCAGTCCATCCCTACGCCAAATTGAAATCCCGGTCGTAAAAATTGTGAAACATCGGTGGGTACCGGACTGGTTGAATTGGATACGATCGTGCTTGACCAGGCAAATGGCAAACCCAGACGGGCATGCGGTGTGAACACCGGACGTGTGGTGAATTTTTGACTGAGAAAGACCACATCAATAGCATCTTTATCTTCGCTGGCGATATATTCAGGATCTGCTCTCAGAAGTTCGAGATAGCTTGAGTCTGCTAAAGCAGGCTTGTCCAAGACAAGATAGGTCTGAGATAAAATCGAAAAGGCTCTAACCTTTTGTTCTTTTGACATCTTTCGGGTGGCAGAGTCAGTCAAGATTCTTGGAATGCCAACAAAATGCCCCAGGTTAAACTCGCCTGAAGCCCGGGTAAGCAAATCTTCACTAGCCGTTTCCTGTGCTGAAAGTCTAAAGATCATGAACACACCCACACAAAAAATAAATCCCCTTTTCATCATGCTAGAAATTACTGATCAAAAGGCTGCGGCAAGTAGATTCGTAATCAATATTGTTTCCGACATAAGCCTCCCATTCTTCCGGAGTCATGTTGCGGGTAAGTTTGGGACATATTTGTTCTGCCAAAGTTTTGGGATTGGTTGGCCAAACACGTATTTCACCATTGTTGCTGGAAGCTATCAGGTAATCAGAACCCTTGGCAAAAGCAATATCCCAAACGTTCATGTTATTGTTGTCCATAAGGATAGGCAAATCTTCTTCTTTATCCACCACCCACATTTGCAGTTTATTATCCAATCCGGCACTTGCCAATAATGTACCATCCGGGCTGTAGTCCAGATCAGATATTGCTGAGATGTGGCCTTCCAGGCTTTTCAATACCTTGTTTTGTCGTAAATCAAAAAGTTTCACGGTTCCGCGCATGGTTGATCCTCTGGCATCAAGTACTTCTACTCCATAGGCAATTACCTGACGCGTTGGATGATAGGCCACCGCCAAAACACGGTTGGGAGCCTCCGTATGGATGGTTGTCAACTGATTCGTACGTAAATCTAACCGCATGATTTGGCCGGTAGCTGCGACCGCTACGACTTCTGTGCCAGCAGCATTAATGTCCATTGATTTGATAGCCACTGGCGAAGTCGCGATTACTTTCGAGGTTCCATCCACCTGAGTTAACCGGATGGTTCGATCAGATGAGGTTGACAAAAATCCACCATTGAACGGCAAAAATTTGATCTCGTTCACAAAGCCCTTATGTCCTTTTACTTTGATGATTGCATCTCGGCCAGCGGCTGTCAGGTTAATAATTTGCATAAAGGATGAATCACTTCCATTCACCAGATATTTTTCATCCGGACTTAACGCCAATACCCTGTTGGGGAAGGCGTTAGCCGCAATCTCTTCAGAGGCTTCGAGTTTTTCAAAATCGCCAGCAAAGATACGACCATCATTGCCGGTGGTGAAGAATTTGGAATCGGTGCGACTAACCGCCAAAGCATACATGCGGTTCCGGAAATTACCTGGCACTTTCACCGCATTGTAACTCAGTCCGTTCAATTTAGTCAAGGCGTAGTATAGCCCTCGGAAAATGTATGCATCCCTTTCGCGTCCTCCGTTTTGCGAGTGGAACAAGAATCCCTGCATGGCCGCTAATCCGGCCATATTTTTGTCTTGAATGCCTTCGGCTTTAGCTCCTAATTGCTGAGCGATGGAAAGTAATAGTTGTTGATTTGCTTGTTTGGTAGCAGCGTTGGCAATTTCAAGATTCCTGAACGCCTCGGCACGGGCAGCAATAGCATTGTCTCGTTCAGACTCCGCCAATGCTTCACTTCGCTTGGCCAATTCCGTTTGTCTCTCAGCTTCCCGATAGGCAGCTTGCAATTCTATGTATGAACTTTCTAATTCCTTTTCCCGGGCTTCTACTTTCTTTTGGGCCTCTACGGCTAACTTTGTTTGCTTTTCGGCCAGCAATTTGCTTTCCTCGGCTTTCGCTCTCTCTAATTTAGCCTGATTGGCTTGCTCTATTGCCTCTGCCGTTTGTTTCTGAGCTTCAATTTGTTGTGTAAAACCGTACAGGAAAAATCCAATGGAAATTAACAACAGAATAGCCAGAATCACCGAGGTTATTCGGGATCTCCGTAAAATTCTGCGTTGTAAGAGTTCTTGGTTTTTTAATTCTGCTTCATACGTGATGCGGCTGGTATCCAAAAATACCACCGCCCGTTCGAAAGCAATATCATATCGTTGAGCCCAGGTGCGCGTAGGTCTTTGTTTCTTCTGCCAGTTCAATGCCAGTTGCAGATCGGGTGGTCGCCATAAGCCCGTTTTTCCAATCTGATACATGGCTGCTGCGTCCGAGATGCGCTTATACATATGGGCCGACTCATGCTCTTCGTCCACCCACGAGTTCAGTCGGTTCCAGATCCGCATTAAACTTTCATGTGAAAGTTCAACGATGGATGAAGAATTCAGAACCGTATTTCCACCGGGCATCAGGAACGACCTACCCGGCTTGCGAAATACCTCCACCACTTTAATGACTTCTCCCTCCTGAGCCGAGGCTAGTTCAGCTACTACCCCTAATCGGGTAGCTCTGCGCATGCCCTGATTTTCCTGATTCTTTTCTGTGATGGATTTAAAAAGTATCTCGGCAATCTCTTTCTCCCGCGTATTCAGCTCATCAAATGCTTCGTTGGCATGTAGTGAAAGTGCCTGACTAACTTTGCCGATCGAGTTATAATGGCGAATGTCCATTGGTTCGCCTTCCTCGTGATTATTCACCCAATAGTCCCAGGTGCGCATGAGCGCATGTTGCATAATGGGCAACTGATCCTGGTTATCACCCATATCACTCAACAGCCTTTTGACCAGCCGAGGAGAAATCTGACCGCCTCCTACGGCCACCGGGCCTTCGATTGCCAGCCGTTTTTGATCACGCGTCATTTGAGGCACCAGGTAATTACTTTCATTGATCATCTGGGCCAATCCAGGAAAGGCAGCACACTCACCAATAAAATCTGACCTCATATTGAGCGCCACATACACCGGCTGGTCGCGCTGATGAACGGCATGAATCACCAGGTTGGTATACAACAATGCCTCGTTCTCAGATTCTTCACCTCCATTGGATTTGAATCGAAACAACTCTTCAAACTGGTCTACCAAAAAGAAAACGTTCTCTTTCAGTTCCGTTTGGAGATAGCTGGTCAGTTCCACCAGTCCATTAGAGCCACTTCTGAGAACGGAGCTAATGATGGCTCGATGAATGTGGACATCTTCCGGTAAAATCCGATTACTGTCTAGTAAAAGTTTAATAGCGGCCTGCGTCAGATTTTCAATCGGAGCATTGCCTGGTCGGACAATCAGAACTATCCAATGAGGGCCCTGATTGGTCATAAATCCGCCATAGAGCGTAGGAACCAATCCGCAATGCATCAGACTGGATTTACCACTGCCCGAATAGCCCATGACGGTCACAGAGTGATTTTTTCCCAGCTTTTCCAGGATTTCATCAACCTGACCCTCGCGACCAAAAAACAGATGCGATTCGTCAATCGTGAATGGACGTAGTCCTGGAAAAGGATTCAAACCAATGCTGAATTGACGCATTGGCTCTGACCCCAATTCCTCCTCATGGCCAACTTTGACTGAGTAATTAAGCATCTAACCTATTTAGCAACTTGAAAAGTAATCAAACTATCGAAGATTTCAAGGTTCTACCAGAATTCTAGCTTAAAAAATAGCCCTCTTAACCTCTCCGACTAGCAAAAAATCCCTGAAAACTAGTCAAAATCATATATATTCCAAAACTTTATCCGCAAGCTTAACATTATCAGATAAGAGCTCGTAAAATCTGTCCTTGTTAAACTTGAGTAAAATCGTGGGTTCTTTGGCGAGGATATGGTTGGCTTGAGCAAAACCTGATTGAGCAACCATTTCACCTATAAACTGGCCTTTGGTAAAATCCTGTATGTATTTGCCCTTATTGTAAAACTGAACTACTCCGCTGTAAACAATCAAAAAATCATTGTTCACTTTTTCATCAATGGACATCGATTGATCTTTGAGAAGAAAGGTCTCAAAAGATATATCAGCTAAAAACGACAGACCAATGCCCGGAATACCCTCAAAAACAGATACCGTTTTGAAAAAGATGATCTTATCGTACAACATAATTCTGTTTTCAGCAGAAGAAACAACTACCCGATCCAATCGCCTTTTCTCGTCTTCTCCCAACCTGACTACATTTTCGTTATACAACTCAGGGTTAATCTGATACAAAGCACGGGCAGCCGCCTGACGAATAAGTAAATCCGGATTAAACAATTGAGCAATCAAATCCAGTGAAAACGCTCCGAGTCCTTGTTCTCCAATCTGATTTAGCACACAGGCCTTTGTCCATCGGTTAGATTGTGTAAAATCCCGATTAATTAAGAATTTGAGATACAACTTTTCGTCTAATTGTGTTGTCGGGAAAAAGATTTCCAATCGGTTAATTTTCTCCCGAACGGTGAGGTCATCCAGGACGGGTATTACTCTTTGTTTGAGTTGATCCGACAGGAACACATCCAGTAGTTCAACAGCATAGGTAGTTCCCTCGGTCGTGCCACTTTCAATGTTTTCTTTCACTAATTGTATGGAGCGCGTATCATACAACATCGCCAGAAGCATGTAGATATGTTCAATGTCGCTTTGGATTTCACGCTCAAGCGCCTGAATCACCTGAATATTCTTAGCATTCCCCTGCAATTCCTGAATGGCGGTCAGATTCCAGGTAATGTCCTCAATGTCCGATTCAATCGCAAACTTGATACGGGTAATTTGAGACATCCCGGCCTTAAATCCAGCTTCTCCCAGAGAAAGCAAAACCTGAGAAACAATTACTTTATCCGGATAGTCAATTTTATTCCATAAAGAATCCTTGGCTTTTTGGCCTCCGATCCGGCCCATCACCTGAATGATCCGGATCATCGTTTGCGTGTTTTGCCCGGAACGATAAAATGCATTATCCAGATGGGGTAAACAAGCCCCTCCAATGAGAACCAGCGCATTGGTGGCCTGATTACTGTGGAGGGGGTTATTCAAGCTATCAATCAGCGAGAAGATTACCTCACTATTATACTTTTTACTCGAAGTGGTGATCGCAGAGTTCCGGACTTTCGGTTCGGGATCGTGCAACAATTCGATCAAAAAAGCCATGCTGTCATCGGACTCGGTGTGCAAAATAAGTTCTGCGGCATAATGTCGATCATTAATTTCCGAAGATCGGGCCAACCGTTGAATCCGGGTGCGGGTAATATCTCCACCGCTATTGACAATGAGGTCCAGATCGCCTTTGGATAATAGTTTTTTAGAAGGGTCTTCCACCCGGCTCCTGTCCATCCGTATTACATACGAATCGCTGACGGAAAGTCCTTTCATTTCATTCAACCTTCGTTGAGCATATTCTTTTACTTCTTCTTTCGGGTTACGCATCAACGAGTTTACCCATTGGGAAAGGTTGGCAGGATTAATCTTCTCCAACAGCTTAATCGAAAAGATAGCGCGAGAAGTATCCTGCGAAAGAAACGTCTCTAATCGCTGAGTGATTTTTGTAAATCCTATTTCCAGCTTGTCTTGTTGATAATCACTGGACTCAAGTTTAAGACGAATTTTTCCTTTATATCCCGCATAAAGTTTTTGAATAACTAAAAAGTAAATGGCTACCAGAGCAATGACAATGGCGGGAATCCAAATGATCTGAAAAAATGGTATTAGCGAAAATACAAAAATGACCAGGCCGGCAATAAAGCGTCCGGATTCATTAATGACTCCTTCTATTTTGGATTGAATGTTGAACCGATACCGGGCATCCAGCGGAATAAACAAAAGTTTAAAAACCGGGCTCTCCAGCGACTCTCGGAACATTCCATTAAACAAACGGGTCAGCGCAACCAGTAAAAAGAAGAAGATAAAAGTGGTGGATCCGGCCTCTGGTATGTATCCAAAAACCAATCCTGTTCCCAGTGCGGCCAGCGAAAGCAAGCCCACTACCACGGGTAATAAAAACAAGGAAATGCGCAACCCGTAGTTGCTTAGCAGCCGATCGTTAACATAGGTTTGCATGACCAAACTCAGCGCGTAAATGGTACCGTTAAAAAAAGCCAGAAAGTTCGTCAGGTCGCGCTGCTGGGGATACTGTTGATTCAGTAATGTCTGAAACGAGAACTGATTAAAAACATAGGTAATCATGCTGGCAATCAGGAAAAAACTCAGCAAGACAATGTACCGATCTTTAAAAATAACCTTGAACTTGGTCTGCTGGCGCACGGTGGAATCAGTAGATAACCCACTGCTGCTCAGATTGAAGCGTGACGCCACGGAAATCAGACACATCAGCGCCCCTAAAATACTGACGTTACAGACGATCAGATAATTAGAAGTATCCGGAAAAAAGACTGAGGTAGCCGGAATTGCAAAGTTGGCAATGATGATGGCCAGGAGCTGCCCCGTATCGATCCATCCAATAATTCTTTTGGATTGACGAAAATCAAAAAGCCGGCTAAAAACCCCCCAGTAACACAGCAGAAGGATAGCGGTCATCGGGCCTGTCAGGCAAAACATTCCAAACAAAATGTAATTATGTACATCTCCTTTGGCCTGCCCTTCACCTGTGTGGTAGACAATATAGACGAATGTGGTAACCGCCACGATCAATACAATCGAGGATATGGAAAGTGCAATGAAGCGAACCCGGTTCTGAAAATTTGAAAACAAGAGTGTGACCAGGATTCCCAAAAGTCCGGAGATCAAAAAGGCTTTATCCAATTGATCACTCAACTCATTGATAAACAACGATTCGGCTGTTACCTGATAAGTAGCAATAAAAATCCCAATAAAGAAACCCATGCCTAACATCAGCAAAACCTGGGTATCTTCTTCCGGGCGGACTTGTAAACGTGCCAGTAACGAACGGATCACACGCAAAAAATATGAGGCAAGGTACAAAAAAAACCGGCCTTTTGAGCCGGTTCCCATATTTCTCTATCCAGAAACTATTTCTTCACTCCTGTGGAGTCGGGCTTTACACCCGTGGCTGGGGTGGCTAATTCGTTTTTATAATCTTCGTTCAGTCCTTTGACTACCTCCATGCTGATGTCCAGATTATTGCTTCCGTAAAGTACATCACTTCCCGGGTTAAACTTCATGACGATTTCCAAGCCATTGGCCTCTCCGTATTTCTTCAAATAACTGGTCACCTTTTTATAAAGTTCTTCCGTTACTTTTGCCTCTTCACTCATCAACTCCTGTGAAAGACGCTCCTGATGAACTCTCAGGTTTTGTTGTTTGGCAGCCAATTGTTCCTCGGCTGCTTTCGCCTGACCGATAGTCATATTACCCAGATTGCGCTGATAAGAATTGATATCGTTCTGAAGGCTCTGCGCTCTGTTTCGGTAATCCTGATCCAGGGTTTTGGATTTATTTTCCAACTGAGTCAAGGTTGTTTTATAATAATCGTAGTACTTCAAAACCGTATCGGAGTTAATGTACGCCAGCTTTAATGTGCTTGCTTTGCCATCGGTAGGTATTGGAGCGGGGCGGTCACTCGAAAAATGTAAATAATAGAGAACGGCCACAGCAATTAGCAAAACCGCATTAAGGGCAAGAGATAGGTTTTTCATTTTCAGGTAATTCGTATTTCAGGCCGCAAATATAAACAGCTTTGGCGACTTGAAAAGCTCTGGCCGGGTTTAGTAGGTTCGGTTATGCCCCAAGGCTTAGGTAGTGCGGGGCTCGTGTGTTTGAAAGGAGTAAAAAGAATCATCCAATACCAGACTATCCTCGTTGAACTCACGGATAAATTTTTCAATGATTTCGGCCGTGATGCTATCCACTTTCAAACCAATGTCCAGGCCAATACCCTCTTCGGCATGTATATCAATATCCACATGCTCTTTTACCTTTATCTCACCCTCCTCCTCCAACTCCACCATTACTTCTGCCATATAGAGTCCGATTTCTTCTTCCAGGGCATCCAACGGTTCCATGTTTCCATTCTCGTCTTCCTGATAGGATATCTTTTTGTACTGAGGAAAATGTTGTGCCGCGCGATGTTCGGCCAACTCAAATACCTCACTTTCATGCTGCAACCTCAGGGTATAAATCACGGCATCATATATCACTTCTTTTCCTTCATAGGCTCCGATAAAACGAAAATGCGCATATTCATCACTGGCATCTTCTTCCTCTACCAACTGATAAGGCAGCCCTGAGGCTCTTAGTTTGTTTTTAAACTCAGCAATAGTGTTTTCCGGAAGGTCTGATGCACTGCTCATGTTTCAATATAGAAATAACTTTGCAAATTCACCATATGGTTGGCTTTTTTTCGATCAATGACACTGCTTTGGAGATCTTCTGTTAGTTTAAGTGAGGGGATCAACTGGTACCATTATTGATTCTTGTACCACTCTGCATACATCGGATAGTTTTTGGCAGTTCGTTCAATCACAGCTTTCATCTCGGCACCCACATCCTTAATCTTTCTGGCGGGTATCCCCGCATAGATACTCCCGGGTTCCACCTTTGTTCCCGGCAATATAATAGCACCAGCCGCAATAACCGATCCTGTGCCAATCACGGCATCGTCCATAACAATGGCTCCCATGCCAATCAAAACCTCGTCTTCAACGGTGCATCCATGAATTACCGCCTGATGAGCAATGGAAACTTTGTTACCAATCACGGTCTTTGCTTTCTGATATGTACAGTGAATAATAGCCCCGTCTTGAATATTGGTATCATCCCCGATTGTAATCGAATGAACATCTCCCCTCACTACGGCATGATACCAGACGGTACACCGATCACCCATCACCACTTCCCCCACCACTACAGCTGTTTCGGCCAGAAAACAGTCCTTCCCAAAACGAGGCTCAAAACCTCTTAATGCTCGCACAATAGCCATACTCAGTGAACTTTTTTAAGAATTATCTGATTTACTGACAAGTTGTCATTTCGTGAGGCAAAATATCTTAAATTTGCATCCCAAAGTGGATTTCATGGAGAATTTAATTTCCGATATAAGTTTTCTGGAAGAAAAAGACCAGGAGCAAAAGGTGAATGTGTTGGGCGACTCCAGCATGGGCAAGGCTCGAAAACTTTATATTGAAAGCTATGGATGCCAGATGAATTTTGCAGATAGTGAGATTGTGGCATCGATTCTGGAAAAAGAGGGGTTTGATACTACTTCCCGCATCGAGGAAGCGGATTTGGTTTTTTTGAACACGTGTTCCATTCGGGAAAAAGCAGAGCAAACCGTACGTCATCGTCTCCTGCATATCCATGGCTTGAAAAAGCACAAACCAGACCTGATGGTAGGCGTGTTGGGATGTATGGCCGAGCGCTTGAAAACCAAATGGCTGGAGGAAGAAAAAATCGTAGACCTGGTAGCCGGTCCGGATGCCTACCGGGATTTACCCGGACTAATCCTTCAGGTAGATGAAGGACAAAAAGCCGTCAATACGTTTCTTTCCCGTGAAGAAACGTATGGCGATGTCTCGCCCGTACGTCTGAACTCCAATGGCGTCACTGCTTTTGTTTCCATCATGCGGGGCTGTGACAACATGTGTACATTTTGTGTCGTTCCTTTCACCCGTGGACGAGAGCGCAGCCGCGATCCTCAATCCATTCTGGCCGAAGCTCAGAATCTGTTTGACAAGGGCTACCGGGAAGTCACGTTGCTGGGGCAAAATGTGGATTCGTATAAATGGAGCCCGGAAGAAAATAACAAAGCCTGGTTGGAAAAAAAAGGAATCAACGAGGTTGTCACGTTTGCCAACCTTCTGGAAATGGTGGCACAGATCAATCCTTTGCTGAGAATCCGGTTTTCTACATCTCATCCGAAAGACATTACTGATGATGTGTTGTACACCATGGCCCGATATGAGAATATCTGTAATTACATTCATCTGCCGGTACAAAGCGGAAGCAGCCGGATATTGGAGTTAATGAACCGGGGTTATAGTCGCGAATGGTATCTTGGGAAGGTCTCTAAAATCAGGGAGGTACTTGGTGCCGACTGCGGCATATCTTCCGATATGATCACTGGTTTTTGTACTGAGACGGAAGAGGAACATCAGCAAACCTTATCATTGATGGATCTGGTAAAATATGACTTTTCATACATGTTCTTTTACTCTGAACGTCCTGGCACGCTGGCTGCCAAAAAATGGGAAGATGATGTGCCGGAGGAGGTGAAAAAACGAAGGCTTAACGAAATCATCAAAAAACAAAACGAACATTCCCTGCTCAGCAATCTGCGCGATGTGGGTAAAGTCCATCAGGTTTTAATTGAGGGTGAATCCAAAAGATCATCCGATTTCTGGCAGGGCCGGAATACTGCCAACAAAGTGGTGGTGTTTCCGAAAGAAACGTTCAAGAAAGGCGACTATGTAAACGTATTGGTTGAAAGCTGTACCGGGGGCACGTTGATCGGCCGCCCGGTAACATCATGATTTGAGAACTATGGCTATTACAGATTCAGAAATACAAAGTATTAAACAGCGATTTGGAATCATCGGCAGTTCGGCTGCCCTGAACCATGCCGTCAAGGTAGCCATGCAGGTGGCTCCTACGGATATGTCCGTACTGATTACTGGTGAAAGCGGCAGCGGAAAGGAGTCATTTTCAAAAATCATTCACAACCTCAGCGCGCGCAAACACGGCCAGTTCATCGCCATTAACTGCGGTTCTATTCCTGAAGGAACCATTGACTCCGAACTCTTCGGGCACGAAAAAGGGTCTTTTACCGGGGCACATGAAGCTCGCAAAGGCTACTTTGAAGTGACCAATGGGGGAACTATTTTTTTAGATGAGATCGGAGAAATGCCTTTGGCCACTCAGGCCAGATTGCTCCGTGTGCTCGAAAACGGTGAGTTTATCAAAGTCGGTTCTTCCAAAGTTCAAAAAACCGATGTGCGGGTAGTGGCCGCTACCAATGTTAACCTGCTGTTAAAAGTAGAACAAAACAAGTTTCGGGAAGATCTATACTACCGACTCAATACGGTGCCTATTTTTGTTCCCGCCCTTCGCGAACGTGGCAAAGATGTGGAGCTGTTGTTTCGCAAGTTTGCGACTGATTTTGGGGAAAAGTATAAAGTCAAACCCATCGTTCTTACCGATGATGCCAAAGCCATTCTATTACAATATCGGTTTCCGGGTAACATCCGTCAATTAAAGAATCTGGTTGATCAGATATCTGTTCTTTCTACCGATCAAAAGGAGGTTAACGGGGAAATTCTTCAGTTGTATCTGCCCAAGCAACCAACCTTGCCTGCGTTATATGATTCCGCCACCAAGGAGAGTTTGAGCGAACGTGAAATCTTATACAAGGTGCTGTTTGAGATGCGTAAGGATGTGAATGACCTGAAAAAGATTGTGATGGAAGGTGTAAGCGCCTCCACCCTATCGGTCTCTAAGGAGAATACCAATCTTTTTGAAAATCCTGCCCTGGAAACCACGGAACATGTTCATTCCAAAGAACCTATGGTTCTGACAATCCCCTCTAACACTTCCACAGAAGATAACGATCTGGTGGAAGAAGTGCAGGACATCAGCCACATTGCAGAAGACGACTCTCTGTCCATTGAAAAGAAAGAAAAAGAGCTGATTGTTCGGGCTCTTCGTAAAAACAATAACAGACGAAAATATGCGGCACGCGATTTGGGTATCTCTGAACGTACGCTGTATCGGAAAATCAAGGAATATGAATTGGAAGAGTAGCCTTCGTGTGATCAAAAGCCTGTGCTTACTGGCGCTCATGGCTACGTTTGGCAACTGTGGAATTTATTCCTTTACCGGCTCCGCCACAGCCGCCAAAACCATTCAGGTGGATGACTTCTTCAATAACACCGATTTAGGACCTGCTAATATTGGTCAAAATTTTACCAACCGGCTAAAAGATTATTACCAGCAAAATTCGCAACTGAGCATCGTAGCAGAAAATGGAGAGTTACAGATCGAAGGAATCGTTTCCGACTATCGGATCAGCCCTGTAGCACCGGTTGCTTCCGGCAATGCTCAAAATCTAAGTACGGCAGCCCAGACTCGCCTGACGATCACCGTGAAGGTAAACTATGTTGACACGCTGGTCCCGACCAACAGCTTTAAGGATCGCACTTTTAGCTTTTATGATGATTTTGGGAACGATGAGGAGTTGACCTCTGTGCAGGAAAGACTGGAACGAAAAATCTTTGACCAGATCCTGATTGATATTTTTAATGCAACTGTAGCTAACTGGTAATCAGATGGTTTAATGCCTTCGTTGACAGTAAAAGATAATTTCATACTTTTACCTACCCACAACGGCTGCGTGTGACCAAATCAGAGTTTTATCACCTGCTTCATAACTATACTTCGCTCACAGCCGAAGAAGCAGAATCATTGATTCTCTTGAACAAACAGTTTCCTTACAGTCAGGTACTTCACAGTCTGGCTGCGCGTGCCGCCCATGATCTTAGTATTGATCAGAAAGACACTCTTTTGCAACTGAGCGCCATCTATACGGCTGACCGGAGTGTGTTAAAGTCGATCATGTCTGCACCACCCCGCGCACGTGAGGTAGTAACGCTGGCAGATGACACCCTTAGTAATCATCAAGAAAATAAGATCATTTTGGTCACAGAAACTCAGAAACTGGAGACAGACGCACGACCAAAAGTTGAGATTCCAGTTGCTTCGAACAATGCTATACAATTGGAAGACGTCCTGAAGGATATTTCCAGAATGCATGAGTCGATGCATCGGTATGAAGAAGTCGTCTCTCAATTAGAGCATGGAACTTCCGCTGGCATAAAGCCTGAAGTGAATGCCAAGTCAACCGCCAAAAGTGAAAAGCCCATCAGCACAGATAAATTGATTCCCACAGAACAGGGTACAGACGGAATCATTGATGAAATCAAAGCCACTAAAAAAAAGGTAAAGCCTGAAGGAACTCATCAGAAAGAACAACAGGAGATTATTGATCAATTTATCAAAACTCAACCCACCATCACCCGCCCCAAACCAGAGCAATTGAGCGAACAAGCCCCAGACCTGATGGCTAGCCTTACCGAATTTAATGACAGCATCATTTCTGAAACGCTCGTGGAAATCCTTCTAAAACAAGGCAAAAAAGAAAAAGCAATCGAGGTGCTCAAAAAGCTAATTTGGAAATATCCCCAGAAAAAGGCTTACTTTGCGGCTCAAATTGAAGATTTAAAGAAATAGTAATCATGGGTATTTTAATCGGTTTAGCCATTTTCTTCTCAGTGCTTCTGGTATTGGTTGTGTTAGCTCAAAATTCCAAAGGCGGTGGCTTAACTAACCAGTTTGGAGGTTCGGGAGCCAGCAATCTGATTGGCGTAAAAAAGACGGGCGATCTGTTAGAGCGATTGACCTGGGGCTTTTCGATTGCGGTTATGGTGATCTCCATTTCTACCAGTTTTGTTTCCAGAGGAGTTTCTTCTTCACCCGCCAGCGAAATTTTAGAAAGTTCGAAAGGTCAGCAAACCACTGCTCCTTCGGTTGAACTTCCTCCAGTTAATGACAGCGTTAAATAGGCTGATTAATCAATAAATTTTCAGAAGCCCTTGTCAAATCAAGGGCTTCTTCGTTTCAGGCTTCTTTTGTAATATGCTTGATTAACAACCGCTTGGCAATGGGGAGTAGCGTAGGTTCCTGCGGCACCTTGAGTTTGCTTTCCACTACGTAAACACATGGGTTGGGCATATCGGTAAATGATCGCACCAACTCCATTTTCATACGTTCGTAGGTATTCGAGAGGCTGCGTGTCTCGCGAGCTAAGAAGCGCGTGTGTAGTCCACGACTATTGTCATGATCAAACATCGTTATCTGGTAGGCATAAATGTCGGTATCGGCTGCAGGCGGCTGCGCAATAAACATATACCCGGCATGCGTGTACAAAGGAATGAGGCCAACCGGCAAAATCTCACAATGACTTTCAATCTGCTCGTATACCTCCGAACCTTCCTCTACAGAAGATTTGATCCGGGGAATAGAATACTCCAGAATACTTTCCAATTCTTTCATCAGTTCATCGTCTTCCACCATTTGTTTATAGGTTAACTCCAGCGTTTTGATACCGGTGGAAGTCAGTTCTTTCGGGAAAGAAGACGCTAACAGTCTTTTGTTTTCTTTTAATTGAAGCAGATTTCGGTAATGAAAAATCAGGTCGGAGAGCGTGGGATAAAGCTCAACTCTTCCAAACGCTTCGCTGGCTTTTTTAAGGTAAGCCAATAGCATGTATTTCTTATACTCAAAATCAATCCAGCCATCCGTTAGCCAGGTAGGTTTTAATGTTTCCATAAGAAAAACCGGTTTTGTCCGACTAGTTACTTAAAAACCTGGAGACTGTCAATTCAGGAGAGTCTGACATTTTGATCTACTTATCTGTCAGTCTTCTTTTGACCTTATCTCGTGAATGACAGTTTTTTGGCTTAAAAACTGACAAATCGCCTGTTTTAAAGCAATCTGGCACTATGGCATAATTATCGTTGCTTGGCCGCTGTGTTAAAACCTTTAACTAAATTTTAAAACCATATGGCAAAAATCAACTTTAAACCAAACGAAGACAGAGTGCTGGTTGAGGCAGCTCCTGCTGAGGCCAAAACAGCCTCCGGCATCATTATCCCTGATACAGCCAAAGAAAAGCCCCAAAAAGGAAAAGTCATCGCAGTGGGAGATGGTCTGAAGGATAAACCTGTGACTGTTAAAGTTGGCGACAATATTCTTTATGGAAAGTATTCTGGCACCGAACTTACCATTGACGGTAAAGAGTATCTGATCATGAGAAACTCTGACATCTTTGGAACTATCTAATTCACATTAAATCAATCAATTATGGCAAAAGAAATAACCTTCGATACCAACGCCCGTGATCGCATCAAAAGAGGCGTAGACAAACTCGCAGACGCAGTAAAAGTGACCCTCGGACCTAAAGGCCGTAACGTCATTCTTGACAAGAAATTTGGAGCCCCTACCGTTACCAAAGACGGTGTGTCTGTGGCTAAAGAAATCGAATTGAAAGACCCTGTAGAAAACATGGGTGCCCAATTGGTAAAGGAAGTAGCTTCCAAAACAGCCGATGCTGCCGGTGATGGAACTACCACTGCCACCGAATTGACTCAGACGATTTTTGCCCACGTTATTAAAAATGTGGCAGCCAGAGCTAACCCGATGGATTTGAAGCGCGGAATTGACAAAGCTGTCATTGCCGTAGTCGAAAACCTGGCCAAGCAATCCAAAAATATCAAAGGCGATCAGGAAATTTCTCAGGAAGCTAAGATTTCGTCTAACAATAATAAAGCCATTGGCAAGATGATTGCCGAGGCGATGGAGAAAGTAGGGAAAGACGGTGTGATTACCGTAGAAGAAGCCAAAGGAACAGAAACCGAAGTAAAGACTGTAGAAGGTATGCAGTTCGATCGCGGTTACCTCTCCCCTTACTTTGTTACCAACACCGAGAAAATGGAGGCTGACCTGGATCATCCTTACATCCTGATCTACGACAAGAAAATTTCCTCGATGAAGGAATTACTTCCGATTCTGGAGGCAACTGCCCAAACCGGCAAACCGCTGGTGATCATTGCCGAAGAAGTGGAAGGCGAAGCATTGGCTACCTTGGTGGTAAACAAGATTCGCGGTGCCTTGCGCGTAGCTGCTGTCAAAGCCCCTGGCTTTGGCGACCGCAGAAAGGCCATGATGGAAGATATCGCCATCTTAACCGGTGGAAAAGTGATCAGCGAAGAAACCGGTATGAAACTGGAAGATGCTAAATTGGAATACCTGGGCCGTGCCGAGAAAGTAAACATCGACAAGGACAATACAACCATCGTGAACGGAGCCGGCAAAAAAGCGGATATCCAGGCACGTGTAGGTCAGATCAAAGCTCAGATCGATGCTACTACTTCTGATTATGATAAAGAAAAACTACAGGAGCGTTTGGCCAAGTTATCCGGTGGCGTAGCCATCCTCTACATTGGTGCAGCTACCGAAGTGGAAATGAAAGAAAAGAAAGATCGTGTGGATGATGCGTTGCATGCTACCCGCGCAGCCGTACAAGAGGGAATTATCCCAGGAGGTGGCGTAGGCTATATCCGTGCGATTGAGGCCCTGAAGAACGTGGTGACTGAAAATGAAGATCAGGCTACTGGTGTAAACATCGTTCGCCTGGCGTTGGAGTCTCCGCTACGTGTGATCGCTGAAAATGCTGGTCAGGAAGCTTCCGTAATCGTCAACAACGTGCGTGATGGCAAGAAGGATTTTGGCTACAATGCCCGTGAGAACAAGTTTGAAAACTTCTTTGATGCCGGAATCATCGACCCGACTAAAGTATCGCGTCTGGCGCTTGAAAATGCCGCTTCTATTGCAGGATTACTGTTAACTACCGAAGCGGTGGTATCAGAAATACCTGAGAAAAAAGAAGCACCTGCCATGCCTCCCGGAGGAATGGACGGAATGATGTAATATCATTTTTTTGAACAAAAAAAGGCTTCATGTTTGACATGAAGCCTTTTTTATTACTTTTAATACATCTTTCTTACATCATAATTGAGCCCTATGGTCATTCATTCCACTTTTTCTGATTTTGCGCTTTTTCTATACATTCACATGGCCCATGCGGATGGGTACTACCACCCTTCCGAGCAGGACGTGATTCTGGAGAAGCTACCCAAACTTTTCCCATCTGAAAACAATCCTTCCGGGAAACTTTCGGCTGCCATTCAGGAATACAAAAAACTAAATCCGGACGATTTACCCACGCTCATTCAGGAGTCGTTCAGACACTTTAACGAAGTCAAGTTTACCCAGCGCTATAAGATTTATACGGATATGTATGACATCATCAATGCCGATGGTAAAGTAGACGAATCCGAAACCCGGGCTCTCAATGCATTAAAGTCTATCATTGATGCCGGGTCACACTCGCACAGTGCGTAGGTATCATGGTAAGATACCACCCATAGAGCAAATCTCTTTTATGAAGTGTCAGGTCTAAAAGTAATCGCTTCCTCCCAGGCCTTGGTTTAACTTTCGTTACCCATCTCCTTTTCCAACGGTTTTCTCTTTTTTCTGGTCTGTGCCGTGAATAAAATTTAGTTGCATCCTGGTTTTTACTGTCTCTCCTTCCTTTGTGCCCACAGCCTTCAAGTCGTTAGTACCCGGTGTAAACTCGGCTAACCAGACATAACCATCCACCTTTTTTCTAATTCCCTGAGACTTACCATTGACAAACAACTCCACGTTTTCGCAGTTGCTAAACACTTCCATCGGTTGTTTTTCACCCGGCTGGCCATACCGGTGCGTCCACGTGTGAGAATGAATGTAAATCATCGGTTCGGTAGTCCACTCGCTTTGGTAATAAAAATATACTGACTTCGGCTTTCGGTCATATGTCATCATTCCTTTTTGGTTAACATGTGGAATGTTACCCACCTTGGCAAACGATGCAAAGTCGAATATATTCCAGATCGTGCCCCCTAATACAAAGTCATTCTCGCGGATGGACTTCCAATATGCTTTGTGAAGGTTAACCTGATACGACTCGCTATGATCGAATAAGGCCGGTTCGTTGAGATGATAAGCGTGCTTACCTTCTGCACCGTATTCGCTTACGAGCACTTTCCAATCGGGATGTTTTTTGTGTTCTTCCTTTAGTTCTTGATCAAATTCATTATAGGTTTTTTCATACCAACCAAAATATCGGTTGCGTCCCTGAATATCGGTAAGGGGCAAAATCCGTTCGGGGTGTGCTTGACTATACCGAACAAGTGACACTGCCAGGTTTGCACCTCCTTTGTACGCCCGGCAATGATGTGGAATCTACTACCGCATTAGCTGCTTCTGGCTGTACGATGATACTCTTTACCACTGGGCTGGGAACACCTACCGGCAATCCTATCGCACCTACCATCAAAGTCTCAAGCCATACACGTTTATTTGAGCGGATGGGCGACATCATTGACTTTGACGCAGGAAGTATTATCACTGGAAGCGAAACTCCCGAAACGAAAGGACACGAATTAATGGACTATGTGTTGAGAGTTGCCAGTGGCGAAGCTATTCCACATGCGGTGAGACTTCAACAAGATGACTTTATTCCATGGAAGAGAGGAATCTCCCTATAAAAAAAGTCACTACGAAAACGCAGTGACTTTAAATGTAGTGAAATATGGGCTTCTGTTTTCAATGGTGAAAGCAATATTAGTAATTCTTAATACCCATGGATCTCATCTTGTAAAAAAATTACGATTAAGGTGTATAACTTCCATTCCTTCACTTTTAGCTGACTCAATCATTGTCACTCGGTGTCGAGCAGCCTTACTTTCAATCATAAATGTACGTTTTAATTTAACACCGAGTCTCTTATTAAGCTTTCTTATTGCTTCGGTTTGTAGGCTTAAGTCAGGATGGAGTTCGATTTGATTGTCAATTTTCAACTCCATTTTTGAGACTACTCCTGGGTGCTGTTGCTCAATCATTTCCAATACCCAAATCTCCATGGCAGTATGGTACTTTCGAAGTTTATGGTTTGAGAATCTGATCGAGGTGTTCTTATTGCGTCCTATTAAAGAATCAAGATTCACAATTTCCGTAACGAATATTGTCCTTACTATACCATCTGGTTCACGGCTAGCATTTGTAAGCACATAACCGAACCCGTAGTTTCCTTGGCCGTTGACAAGAAAAGGCATAGCAAAAGTTACCGCACAAACCGCTAAATATTTCATAGGCCTCTTAACTTAGTTTTCTCAAACAACTTGGAAGTCAAGGTAAACTTCTCTGCCATAACAAAGCCTTTAAATTCAACTTCATCTTTGATTGGTAGGCTAGTGTTAATATCTAAAACGATCAAGTGTATAGTATTATTGTCCCCCTCAAGACTAGCATTTTTGCCGTAAACGAAATCGGGATTAGAAAAGCGTTTGGAGCTACTGCCCAGCAAATATTATATCGAATAAGACGCAGGTATTTTTCTCTCATTGGAATTGCTGCCGTGATTAGCATTCCGCTTTCCAATCATATCATGACTAACTGGATTTCCAAATTCGCGTATAGAATTGAAATCACATGGCAAGTATATGGATGGATTATTCTCTTTGGACTTGTTGCGATTGCGGTCACTGTAAGTTATCATGCATTAAAAGGTGCAAGCTTAAATCCTGCAAAGACACTGAAGCATAGTAACTGATAAGGAGTAAATC
>ERZ1066130.234-NODE-234-length-25449-cov-12.333425_pt1 | contig 25449 bp, 17 predicted proteins | sample MGYA00382777_ERZ1066130 | MGnify/ENA primary metagenome ERZ1066130 (study PRJEB33369, sample SAMEA5778360) | biofilm metagenome | biome: Industrial cooling water; feature: Water cooling tower basin; material: Biofilm | place: United Arab Emirates | collected...
ATGTCCACCACCCCTGCTGTCAAGCGGTGATATTCATTAATGGTGTCCATGACAATGGTGGTATTCTTCAGTGTTCCGATTCTTGCATTCTCCAGAATCAATACTTCATTGTTTTCGGGAGTTATCTTTGCATCGGCCACAACGATGTAGGGAATTCCGCTCACCTTTAGTTGCTGTGTTTTGATATCATATTCGGCTTTATCGGCATTGAAGTAAAGTGAGTCCAGATCTTTGCGGGTGGTGTAGAAGTAAGAATTCTCCAGTGGCACATCTTTCGCTTTGGTCATCACAATCTTCTGGGTGTTTAAATCCCAGCGGGCCTGAGGGATAGATGTTTTGAACTGAGCATAGGGGAATTCAATCGCGGCCTCTCCTTCAATTTCCGGGCTGATGGTTGCATAATTCTCACCCAGATTAAACTTGAGACGCACGTCATTACCAGCCAGGGCAGGCTTGTCGCTGCCGGTGGTCAATACTGAAAACTTTGCATGACGAGCTCCAAAGTCTTTAGACGTAAAGTTCATTTCTTTGGAAACCAATTCGCTACCGCGTGTACTGAGTTTGCCGTTACCGAACACTCCACTTTTTGAAACGGTTAGCTGACCATCCAGGGTGGCGGTATTCTGGTAGAGGCTAAACGGGTCTTTCACATTACGAAGATTCATCTTATCCTCCTTGGGCAACCATTTGAGTCTGTATTCGGGCAACTTTAACTGTGGAAAATTGACATTCCCATACTGCTTTTCTCGAATCTCCCCCACATTTCCTTTGGTCGTGACGGAATCCGGATAAAAAATGAAATCGGTTGATTCAAGGGTGGCTGCGAGGTAATCAATTTTACCTCCTACCCGAATGCCTGAATTACTAACCGTGATATTCCCATATACTTTTCCATCACCCCGAAAAAGCTGATAACCGTTTTTGGGTATGATGTGTGTAAACCCCAACGACTTGTCAAACATGGTATGGAGTTTTTCCTTAAACCCTGGAAACATACCACTGGTGATAAACGTACCGTCAAAGTTGATGGAAGAGGGATCTGCATCACTTAAACTATCTAACTTGAAAGGAGGAACTACAAAGAAAACCGATCGGTCATAAGCTCCGGCCAATACCTCCGGCCGGTCAAAATAAATCACACCTCCTCCGGTGGCATCCAGCCGTGGATAATTGGGAATTTTTTTGAGACCTGCCTTATTGTTTGGCGCATTGATAAAAAGCGTGCCCGATGATTTCGTGGCATTGGCGGAAAGACCACCAGCTGCCACAGCCGCGGAGTCTGCGCCCATCATGGCATTATCAACTTTTTTACGGTTCCCGTTTTTGTCGGTCACAAAAAAACGGATCGAATCAATTTTATTCAGATTGATAAAGAAACTATCATACTTCAACATGAAGTCCTTTCCGGTGATTTCAAAATTGCCAGCCGTAATGACTCCATTGAATTTGATATCGCGGTTTTGAAGCAACGTAACCTGTGCACTATCCGGTTTGATAATTACATTCAGTGAATCACTGACATTAAACTCTTCAATTCCCCGGATTTTCATGGTTCGTTTCGCGAGGTTAAGCGTAGCATTGGGTTCTTTATAAGAGTAGGATTGAATTTTCAGATTATCATAGTCAGATTTTCCGCGGTAGGCATCCACCCACAAAAAAGCTTTGTTATAGACTCTGGCCCGTTCGGTCTTCTTATCATAGTGAACCATCCCTGCGCTGGCTAAAAACTCCATGGCCATGCGCGCCTGCTCAGGGTTAATATTTACATCTGCCGCGATCTCATATCGGTTAAATTCACGCACATTATATTTATTGCAGTAGTTGACCACCATCACCAATGGGTGATATGAAAAGCCCACACCCCGGAGGCTGCGGTAATCTTCCGGAGTAAAAAAGTCGTTGGATTCCAGAATCATGGGGGCCACATTGCCACTTCCCGGGATAGAAATATTCAAACTGTCGGATTTCATGTCCCAGGTAATCTGGTCCGCCACAAAATCCATGTCAAAATAAGAAGAGGTAAATGGTGCTTTGCGAAGTGAGCTCTTCTCTTTAGCCGCCACAAAAAATTCTGAACCGATACGGTAATCGAATTGAAGCGAGGGGTGGGTAATGGAATCATATCCCTGATAAATGGCCACGCGCGCCCGCGAAGATGAAATAGTTGAATCTCCAAAGACAAATGCATTGGATTGCGCCATTACCTTACGATCATCTTTCCCCTGTATTTCCAATACGGCAGGCACCCCTGATACGCTCTGACTTCCCATGTGAGCTCCGGTGAGACTAAATCCACCCGAATACTTTACTTTGTCAGATCCTAATTTGGAGAGTTTAATGGTACTTTCATAGGACGTAAAGCGTGGATAAGTAGCATCAGTCGGGCGTTTGTGAGCCACACTTTTATATTCAAATTTACCTGGTACCGGGCTTGATAGTTTTCCGGTATAAGCCAGTCTGCCCTGTCCTGCTGTCAGATGCGGGACTGTTGCTTTGAAATGGTATTTCTTAAAATCATAATAAACAGAATCACCCGGAAGTCCAGCGGAAGTCCAGTCGAAGCGGCCTCCTTCCCCTATGAACAATTGATCCTGAAATGAAAATATGCCGCGTGTCCGTTGAAGCACGACCGAGTCTGCCGGTGTTGCGAATATCAACGACAAGGATGAAAACCGAATGACCGGCCCTAACGGGGTTGGCTGAGCTTGCTCTTGCATCCAGGGGGGTTGATAGCTTTGAGTGGTATCTTCCTGTGGCTGAGCATAAGGGTCATAATACGCAGTGCTGGTGTCCGGATAGATGTAATCAAACCGGTAGTCGTCCTCTACTGGTTTTAACCGAAAGGCCCGGGTATAGGTCAATGCATGATGTTCAAAAAAATCGCGGGACTGGGCAAAAAATGAGTTGAGCTGAAGAGCGGTTTGTTGCGCAATGGTTTGAGTGACCACGTTCAGATAGTTGGTCAACCGCGCAGGATCTGCTTTTTCGATGGTCACTGCCGCTATCCACGCTCCGTGGTAGTTAAGTTGTTGTGGCTTTAATGGAATTCGTTTGCGCTTCATCATTTGCACCTGTTGCTTGATGAGTCGTTGCTGTTCCGGCCCCAGGTTGGACCATGCCGTAGTAATTCCCGCGGCAACGGTAACGGCATCTACGGTATTGATCCGTTCAACCGCCATGCGCAGACTATCCTGAAAGGAGAAAGGCTGGGTATGGGCAATTACCCAACCAAATAGCAAAAGCGTAAGAAGGAAAGCCTTTTTCACAGATAAAAACCCTGAAATTCGTAAATAAAAGCGGAATGTACCAATGGTCGCATGAGGTCTCCTGAATCAACGAAAAGTCAGATGGTTTTTGTTTTGATAAATCACGATTGATGATGTCTGTTAGGGAATCTCATTTTAACAGCGGTTGGGCTACTTTCTAAAGTACAGCCCTCTCAGCAACACGGGCGTTTAACCGATAAAATTCCCTTAAGAAGCGGGTTCGTTTTCAACTTGGCGACCATGCAAGCATGCCCTTGTGCTTTTACCTGATCTCGGGCGAACATGAACCGAAGTAAGATTACCCCGAAAAGCAAACGTTTCTGAAAAGATTGGATAACCTTTCTCGAACTAGTTTTTATGTAACACCAGTGATACCCAACCTTCCCGCTCATAGTATCTGACTTTTTGAAGGCCATACTTCCCTGCGGAGGCCAGCATATCTTCCAGATCGGTCAGATAAAAGCCACTTAAGAGAAGAGTTCCTTTTTCATCCAGATGGGCGGCTAACGCAGCCATATCGGCCAGCAGAATGTTTTTGTTAATGTTAGCTAGTATCACCGCAAAAGGCGATTCATATTTTCGCATTCCGATTTTGCCCAGCCATACCTCCGTATTTTTACATCCATTAATCGTTACATTCTCACGGGCATTTTCAACACTCCATTCGTCAATGTCAAAAGCATCTACCCACGCGGCTCCCCGATGGCAGGCCATGACGGATAAAATACCGGTTCCACACCCGGCATCCATGACAGATTTGCCTGCGTGATCCACCTCCAGTTGCGCCTGCAACATTAAATGTGTGGTCGGATGATGCCCGGTGCCAAATGACATTTTGGGAGTGATGATAATCTCGTACGGATATTTCTTTTCCATCTGATGAAAGGCGGCCCGAACCAATACTTGTTCCGCCACTACCACCGGCTCCACATTCTTTTCCCACTCTTCATTCCAGTTTTGTTTTTCCATTTGATCAAACCGGAAAACAGGTTGAATGTGGTGATATTTTTCACGGATAGCTTCGAGGCGCTCATTTGAATAATGTTCGGCATATGCCTCAAAGCCTTCGTCCGTTTCCTGAAAGGTATCGAAGCCAGCTTCGGCTATTTCCGCAATGAGAATCTCATTAAAATCCGGGGGGCAAGTAACGGTCAGTCGGGTGTACTCCACAAATGAAAACCGTTCTTATATTCCCTTCACGATTTCTACAAACTCTCTTGATTTGAGCGAGGCACCGCCCACCAGACCGCCATCCACATCTGGCTGGGAGAAAAGCTCTTTGGCATTGTCAGCTTTGACACTACCTCCATACAGAATAGAAATGTTATTGGCGATGGCTGCACCATATTTATCCATCAGATGTTTGCGGATGATCACATGCATGTCCTGAGCTTGCTGAGAGGTGGCCGTTTTTCCGGTACCAATGGCCCAAACAGGCTCGTAAGCGATTACCACTTTTTGAATGGCTTCAGCCGACAAATGAAACAATGCTTCCTCCACTTGTTGCTTAACCAACGTCTCATGGGTTCCTTTTTCGCGTATTTCCAGAGGTTCTCCACAACAAAAGATAGGGGTTAACTTTTGTGCAAGCGCACGATCGATTTTTTTGACCAACACCGGGCTATTCTCAGCAAAGTATTGTCTTCTTTCGCTATGGCCCAGGATTACATAAGGAATCCCTGCGGAAGCCAACATAGAAGCAGATGTTTCGCCCGTATAGGCGCCCCATTCATGTTCACTACAATTTTGGGCACCTACTTTTATACGTGCCGCTGCGCCTAACTGATTTTTGACGGGTAGAAGGTAAGGAAAAGGAACACAGACCACCACCTCGGCAGACGTTTTAACCTCATCTGACACCATTCCGGTAAGTTCCGCAATCAAGGCATGTGCTTCTTCCAGTGTTTTATTCATCTTCCAATTGCCAGCTACTATTTTCTTTCTCATGGGTATTGTATTTCTGCGTTTTTTATGGAGTTGTCTTATGGATTTTTAACCAATTACTTTCCCTCAAAGGTAAACACATCTTGCGGTTTATCTGCCAACAGGCGCGTACTCTTCACCGGGCTTTTGTATGTTACGTGCACCAGGTTGGACTGGTCATCATGAATTTCCATAATTGCATTGTACCAGACATCCAACCGTTTCATTTTTTTTACTCCCGGAAACTCGATGTAACAGATCAACGCTACATCTTCCTTCTCAAAACCCAGATAACTACCCTTCACCACTTTTCCATCCACTTTGAGCACCAAATGCTCGGCCAGATATTCCTTGACGTACTGATCAGTCGTTTGTCCTGGGGGTGGTTCCAGAATATCTAACTCTTCATTTTTCACTTTTTTCCGAATAGCGAGCTCCAAATCATCAATAAACAATCGGGTGGTCAGTTGCAAAGCTTTGTCTTTGTCAGAATAGGTGATTTCCGTCACTGATATGTGAATGGGATGGGACCACCCCATGCATACGAGCCCGATGAATAGTAAAAAGCCTTTGGTCATAACTGATATCAACCGTTAAAATTACCCCGAATTGGCCTATTTCAAAATTACCAGTATACTTGTTCCCTTTGTTTAAGGTGAAAAGATAAGCCATGAGTGATTTTGGGATCTATTTTCAGTACGGAGTAGAACATATTTTAGATATCCAGGACGGTTACGATCATATTTTGTTTGTGATGGCGCTATGTGCAGTTTATGGATGGTCCGATGGGAAACACATATTGATATTAGTAACCGCTTTTACGATCGGACATTCCCTGACGTTGGCCCTGGCTACGCTGGGCTGGATTCAAGTCAATACGCTTTTGATTGAGTTTTTAATACCTGTAACGATTTTCGTAACGGCCCTGTCCAACCTCTTGCGGGAAGAAGTTTCGTTGAAGGGAAAAAGAATTCATTTTAATTACTTGCTGGCCATTATTTTTGGTCTGATTCATGGGATGGGGTTTTCCAATTTTTTGCGTGCCATTTTAGGTCAGGAACGGATTGTTTCCCAATTGTTCGCCTTCAATGTGGGGCTGGAACTAGGTCAAATCGCTGTAGTTATTGTATTTTTGATGATCTCCTTCGTTGTTTCAAAGCTAAAAGTGAGCCCGCGAGATTGGAAAATGGTGGTGTCTTCCATGATTGCCGGTATGGCTCTGTTAATGATAAAAGAATCTGAGTTTTTAACCCCATAGCCTGTCATCTTTCTTTTGTAAATATTTCTTTAAACAATATCTATTCCATTTATGAAAAGACTAGTAATAGCCCTGATAGTTTTGGTCAGTATGCCGGCCCTGGCACAGCAGTGGCAAGGCAAGTTTGAACAACTTGATCAAACTCTCCCCACACCCAATGAGTATCGTTCTGCTTCCGGAGCCCCAGGCCCCAGATATTGGCAACAACAGGCCGACTATGTGATGGATATTGTGCTGAATGACGATAATCAAAGCATCACAGGTAAAGAGACCATTACCTATACCAATCAATCTCCTGATGTACTGCGGTATTTGTGGCTCCAGTTAGATCAAAATCTTTTTGCTAAAGGCAACAATACAGACAAAACAGCCGGAAGTGTGGTGCGTGACTCGGTCAATACCAAGACCATTGCCGGACAGCTCAGTCTCTACGACTTTGAGGGAGGATTCAAAATCAAGTCCGTAAAAGATATGAATGGCACGGCCATCCCGTTTGTCATTAATGCCACCATGATGCGGGTGGATATTGCCAGGCCTTTGAAAACCGGAGAGAAAGTTTCTTTTCAAATCGAATGGTCATTCAATATTGTTGATCGCAATTTACTTGGCGGACGCAGCGGGATGGAATATTTTCCCGAGGATAAAAACTATGTCTATACCATTGCCCAGTTTTTTCCCAGAATGTGTGTTTATGATGATGTCGTAGGCTGGCAGAATAAACAGTTTCTGGGAAGAGGTGAGTTTACCTTGCCCTTCGGAAATTATGAAGTAAAAATCACCGTTCCGGCCGATCATATGGTAGGCGCCACCGGAATGATCCAAAATCCGCAGCAAGTATTAAGTCCTACCGAACTTCAGCGCTTTGAACTGGCCAAAAAGACGTTTGATAAACCAGTGATCATCCGCACACAAGCAGAGGCCGTTGAAAAAGAGAAAACCAAGGTGAAGGAAACCAAAACATGGGTATTCAAGGCTGAAAACGTCCGTGATTTTGCTTTTGCCACCTCTCGCAAGTTTATCTGGGATGCCATGGCAGTCAAAGTAGGAGACAAAACCCCGTTGGCGATGTCATACTATTCCAAAGAAGGGAACCCGCTATGGGAAAAAGAATCAACGATGGCGGTTAAACATACCCTGGAAGTATATTCCAAATTCACTATTGACTACCCCTATCCGCAAGCCACCTCGGTTCACTCTGCGGCCATCGGTATGGAATATCCTATGATCTGTTTCAATTTTGGTCGTCCCAATGCCAAAGGTGAGTATTCGCCTCAAACACGGCAAGGTATGATCGGAGTGGTCATCCATGAGGTAGGTCATAATTTCTTCCCGATGATTATTAACAATGATGAGCGCCAAACCACCTGGATGGATGAAGGCATCAACAGTTTTGTGCAGATGTTAACGCAGTTGGAACGCTACCCGGACATTGACTGGACGCGCGGCAAACCAGCCGGTTTGGTTCCCTATATGAAAGGCGATAAGAATATGATGCGCCCGTTGATGACCAACTCCGAGCAAGTAATCATGTTTGGGCCCGAACAATATGCCAAAGCGGCCACCGCTTTGTACACTTTGCGCGAAACAGTGATGGGACGCGAATTGTTTGATAAAGCCTTTAAAGAATATGCCCAGCGCTGGGCGTTTAAGCATCCCAAACCTGCTGATTTCTTCCGGACCCTGGAAGACGCGAGTGCCGTAGACCTTGATTGGTTCTGGAGAGGTTGGTTTTACACCACTGATAACTGCGATATCAACCTGGAAAATGTGAAGTGGTATCAATTAAGAAAAGGGCAAAAAGATGTTGAAAAGAAAACAAATGCACCGGATCTACAGGCCGGAAAAGAAAAGGGTTTTGCCGATGGGCCAAATTTCTTCTCGGTGATTCCCACCGATAGCCGACTCTATCGGGAGTTTCAAAATAAAGTAGATGATGCCGCCATTATCAGTAAGCTGGAGAAGAAGAATTTTTATGAAGTGACCTTGACTAACAATGGTGGATTGGTCATGCCGGTCATTATTCAGTGGAACTATAAAGATGGCACAAAAGAAACCGAACGAATCCCCGCAGAGATCTGGCGCACCAACGAAACCAAAGTAACCAAGGTATTTGCTAAAGATAAAGAAGTAGCCAATGTGGTTATTGATCCATTGAAAGAGACCACAGATATTGATGAGGACAACAACGTGTTTCCCCGGGTGGCAAAGCCTAGTAAATTTGATGAGCTAAAAAAGAAAACCAATTAAGCTTCAGCGATTCCTTCAAAACAAAGTTTAAAACGCTGACACCTGTACTATGAAGAAGATAATCCTTTTTGCACTTATCGCCCTTGGCGGTCATTCGGTTGCCCAACAAAAAAACTGGAAAGGCAAATTTGAGCAGCTTGATCAATTGCTGCCCACCCCTAACAGCTACCGGACTTCTTCCGGAGCTCCGGGAGAAAACTATTGGCAAAATCGGGCAGACTATGTCATCAATGTGGAGATCAATGATGAAACCCAGGTGGTGACCGGATCGGAAACCATCACGTATTACAACAACTCACCGGAAACATTAACTTATCTCTGGCTTCAATTGGATCAAAATATTCTTGCCAAAAATAGTATCGCCAGCCAAACACAACCCAGCCGGGTAGTAGATTCCATTGCCACACGCTTTTTTGCCGGGGTCGTGGATGGATATGATTATGAGGGTGGATACAAAATCAAAGCCGTGAAAGATGGAACCGGAAAACTACTGACGTACACGATTAATCAGACCATGATGCGGGTAGAACTTCCCCAACCCCTGAAGACGGGTCAGAAATTCTCCTTTGGAGTCGAGTGGAGCTATCGCGAATATGACCGCATGAAATTTAATGAACGCGGAGGCTATGAATATTTTCCGGAAGATGGCAACTACCTCTACGCCTGTGCGCAATGGTATCCGCGAATGTGTGTGTTTGATGATTATGAAGGATGGCAAAACAAACAATTTCTGGGCAATGGAGAGTTTACAGTTCCCTTTGGAAGTTTCCGGGTAAAAATCACTGTTCCCAGCGACCATATTGTCGGAGCTACCGGTTGGCTTCAGAATCCCAAACAGGTATTGTCGCGAGACCAACAAGAACGATTTGAACGCGCCCGGAAAACATTCGATAAACAGGTGTTTATTGTGACCGAAGAAGAGGCTCGTAAAAAGGAGAAAGAGCGCTCGAAGAAAAAGAGCACGTGGGAATTTTATGCTGACAGTGTGCGTGACTTCGCGTTTGTGTCATCCCGCAAGTTTATCTGGGATGCCATGGCCGTCAAGGTTGGAAATAAAACCCCCCTGGCGCAATCGCTGTACCCCAAAGAGGGAAATCCACTCTGGGCAAAAGAATCGACCCGGGCTATCAAAAACACCCTGGAGGTTTATTCACAGCGCACTTTTGAATATCCGTATCCTACTGCCTACAGTGTTCATACTGCCGACATCGGAATGGAATACCCCATGATCTGTTTTAATTTTGGACGTCCGAAAAAAGATGGAACGTATTCCCAACGTACCCTTGAGCGGATGGTAGGGGTGATTGTTCACGAGGTAGGCCACAATTTCTTTCCGATGATTGTGAACTCTGACGAACGTCAATGGACTTGGATGGATGAAGGCCTCAATAGTTTTCTGGAAAAAGAAACCATCCGTTTGCGATATCCAGGTTTTGATTATTCAGATAACACCCCTGCTGGCATGACTTCGTTTATGAAAGGGGATAAAAGTATCATGCGCCCCATTATGGCTAGTTCAGATAATCAGGGGCGAAGCTTTGGCCCCAATGGTTATAGCAAACCGGCTGCTGCACTTACCGTGCTGCGCGAAGTGGTTATGGATACCGCTTTGTTTGACCAATCCTTTAAAGAATATGCGGTGCGGTGGGCCTTTAAACACCCCAAGCCTGCCGACTTTTTCAGAACGATGGAGGATGCCAGTGCCGTGGACATGGATTGGTTCTGGAGGGGTTGGTTTTATTCAACCGACCATGTAGACCTGGAGTTGGACGAGATCAAGTGGTATCGGGTAAAAACGGAAGTGGCTACCCCCGAACAAAAGAATCCGAAGGTAAAGTCGGGCGATTTAGCCAAGACACGGGAAAAAAACATGGATTTTAGCCAAGGTCCTCAAGAGTTTACAGTACTGAATTCAGGTACTGAAGCTTCCGGCTCCCGGGCCAGTGAGTTTAGGAGTTTGGTAGATGATCAAGCTATCCGTGGTAAGCTGGCGGGTAAAAATATCTATGAAGTTACACTAAAAAATAAAGGCGGATTAGTTACACCCGTAGTGATCGAATGGACGTATGCCGATGGAAGCAAGGAAATAGAAAAACTGCCTGCTGAAATCTGGCGAACCAATGAGTTGGAGGTAAAAAAGGTATTTATGAAAGAAAAACAAGTGGCAAAAGTGATCATAGACCCTGCTAAAGCCACAGGAGATGTCAATACCCAGGACAACATTTTTCCCAAGGTAACTGAGACTAAGTTTGATCAAATGAAAAAAGGGAATTAATTCTTTTGCAAAGGAAAACACAAGCGGCTGTCCCAAGAGGACAGCCGCTCGTGTTTTTATCCGAAACATCAAAACACTCCATCTGATCTATAGACATTCAATTGCGTCTATCCCGTAGTTTCGCTCCCGAAATGTCACCTTTGTATTTAGCAGGTTACGTCTGCGCGCTGTTTGTGGGTATTGTGCTGGGATTGTTGGGGGGCGGAGGATCCATCCTTTCCATTCCAATTCTTGTTTACCTGTTTGGCTTGGAGCCTGTCATTGCTTCGGCTTATTCATTATTCATCGTAGGGATTACCAGTTTTGTGGGTGCTATTCCAAAGTACCGTGAACATCTGGTCAACTTAAAAACGGCCATCGTTTTTGGAGTGCCTTCTATTCTGGCCATTTTTGGAACCCGCAAGTGGATTGTCCCGGCTCTGCCGGAAATCATTCTGGATCAACCTTTCTACATAACCAAGCGGTTACTTCTGTTGGGAGTGTTTGCCATTCTGATGGTACTCGCATCGATTGCCATGATTCGCAAGCGTCAGGACTCTGTTGAAGAACCCACCCGCTACCGAACTTTTTTAGTCATGGTGGAAGGTCTCTTAATTGGAGCATTAACTGGTTTTGTCGGTGCCGGTGGCGGATTTCTGATTATTCCTGCCCTGGTGCTATTAACCGGCTTGCCCTTCAAAACAGCAGTCGGCACTTCTCTTTTTATCATTGCAGCCAATTCACTTTTAGGCTTTGCCGGTGATGTTCTCAATTATTCGATTGACTGGTCGTTTTTGCTTTCCATCACAGCGGTGGCTGTCGTGGGTATTTTCATCGGATCAGCGCTAAACCGAAAGGTTAATAGCACGCTTCTGCGCAGATTCTTTGGCTGGTTTACCTTAGCCATGGGCATTTTTATCCTTTTCCGGGAGTTGTCATAACAACTAAAAAAGTCCCCTTTTTATCATATTCAGGTGGTTTTTTAATCTTTGGCAAGAAAAAAGCGGTCTTTTCTGAAACTTTTTATACGCCAACTACGATATATAATAGTATTACTATCACAAAAAGGTAAAATACTAACTAAATGGCTAATCTTACTTTTAAACTAAATCAGGGACTGTACTTGCGCGACCCGCAGCATACTGAATTAGGTCAAAAGATTATCAGAAAAAGCGTTGAATTAATTGATGACCTGGGTTTTGAACAGTTCACGTTCAAGAAACTGGCGGAAGAAATCGAATCCACCGAAGCTTCTATTTATCGGTATTTTGAAAACAAACACCGTCTCCTCCTTTACCTGGTTTCGTGGTATTGGAGTTGGATGGAGTATCGGATTGATCTTTTTACGAGTTCCTCATCGGATGCAAAAGCTAACCTGCGTGCGTGCATTCGAGTGCTGTGTGAGAAAAAAAAATATGATCCTTCCTTTGAATTTATCAATGAAGAAGCCCTTCATCGCATTGTTGTATCTGAATTAGACAAAACCTATCTCACCAAATCTGTAGATCAGGATAATCAGGATGGTTTTTTCAGCGGGTTTAAATCGCTGTGTAAGAAAATTGCCGTCTGGGTGTCCGAACTAAATCCCGATTATCCCTTCCCTAATGCATTGGTCAGCATGGTTCTTTTGTCAGCGAAGCAACAATTGTTCTTTTCTCATCATTTGCCTTCTCTTACAAACCTGCCCCTGGCTGGAGATCCACATATACCGCTCACTAGCTTTTTAGAAGAAGTGCTTTTCCGAACCATTCAAAAAAACTGATCCCATGCTTTCCAATCAACATATTCTTCAATCTCTTCGTGAACTAGCCGTGCTGGTTAAACACGACTTTAATGTCGATGATTTACGTCATCTCGAAGTTACCCGCAACTATCAAAACAACGAACTGGAGGAGTTCAAGCGTGATCTGGTGGAAGCAGGAAATAAAATACGAATCCTGCTCCTGGAAAATAAGTTGCCCATCAAAGATTTTATCCAGTTTTTTAAAGATCAGGAAGCCACGGTCTTGTTGGTTAATCAAACACAGACTGATTCGTTTCCACGCATTCTTCATTTTGATCGTAAACACAAAGCTCAGGCTTTTGACATTCATGGCGATCATATCCTGACCCTCACAGACTCGATTGACGATGTTATCTCTCAACACACCGATTCAAATGGGGAAATTACCTTCTATGCCATTTTTGCCTATGATAACCCATTGAGCAATGCCGAAGAAGGTCAAACGGCCAGCCCGGTGCGAAGGCTGTTTCGTTTGTTGAACACGGAACGGAAGGAGATCTATTACATTCTGTTTTATGCGATCATCGTTGGTTTGGTCGGCTTGGCACTTCCGCTCGGGATTCAAAATACCGTTCAACTGATTTCCGGAGGAGTGGTTTTTAGTTCGATCTACTTGTTAATCGGTATTGTCATTGTAGGTGTTCTCCTCACCGGAGCTTTACAGATCGTACAAATCAGTCTGGTGGAATTTTTACAGCGAAGAATTTTTACCAAGGCATCGCTGGAATTTGCCTTTCGAATTCCACGGCTGAAATTGGAGTCCATCACTAAAAACTATGCTCCGGAGTTAATCAACCGGTTCTTTGATGTGATTAACATTCAAAAGGGGCTACCCAAGTTACTCATTGATCTTTCCTCCAGTGTGGTACAAATCCTTTTCGGACTTCTATTGATATCGCTCTATCACCCGTTTTTTGTATTCTTCGGTATCATTCTTCTGGTCACGCTGGTGATCATATTCTATTTCACCGGTAAGCGCGGACTGGATTCTTCCATTATGGAATCCAAGTATAAATACAGGGTTGTGCAATGGCTGGAAGAATTAGGCCGGGCACTTCACTCTTTTAAAATTGCGGGGAGTACAGATTTACCAATCAGAAAGACGGACTATAACGTGAACAACTATCTGAAACACCGGAAGATTCATTTTAATACGCTGGTGACTCAATACTCCTTTATTATTGTTTTTAAGGCAGCCATCACCGGAGGATTGTTGATCATGGGTACCTCTCTGGTCATCAATCGGGAGATTACGTTAGGTCAGTTTGTCGCGTCCGAAATTGTGATTATCCTGATTCTGAATGCCGTTGAAAAAATCATCATGTACATGGATGTGGTTTACGACTTGTTAACAGCAGTGGACAAGGTGGGCACCGTGACCGACCTCCCCATTGAGCGGGTAGGTGGGTTGGATTTTCCAAAAGTAGACGTCAAAGGATTTAGTGTCCGCACGAAAAATCTTACCTATCGCTACCAGGGATCCGATAAAGCTATTATTAACAACGTAGACCTGGATATCAAACCTGGTGAAACGATCTGTCTGGCTGGTCCGGGAAGTTCGGGCAAACGAACGCTGACCAATATTCTCACGGGCATGTACACCAGTTTTGAAGGGGTGGTCACCATCAACCATTTGTCATTACGTGATCTGGATTTAACCCATATGCGCGATCAGGTAGCCAAAAATATATCGCAGGAAGGATTATTTGATGGAACCATTCTTGAAAACATCACCCTTGGCAAGACAGCCGTATCTGTTAATGATGCGCTCATCGCCCTCGAACAGGTCGGGTTAAGTGATACCATTAACAGCCTGAAGGAAGGACTAAACACGCCAATTATCAGTGGCGGCAAAGGGTTATCCACTTCCATGGCGCAGCGCATTATTCTGGCCCGTTGCCTGGCCAAAAAGCCTAAGCTCATTGTCCTGAATGATTATTTCAACAATCTGTCTAAAACCGATAAGCTGGAGTTGATTGCTTTACTGATCAAACCTAACCATCCCTGGACGATGATTGCTGTCTCCAACGATCCGGTGGTCATGGGTGCGTGCGATCGGATTATCATCATGAAAGAAGGATCCATCCTTTCGCAGGGTACTTTTCAGGAATTACTGAAACAAGAATTGTTAAACGACTTTATCCAATAACGCATATGCTCAAGCTATCGAAGAAATCTGTAGGTAAATTGATGCCGCAGGAGAAGATGTACTCCTTGCGTTCGCTCGAAGCGCCTAAAGCCGGAAAGTTACTGGCACGCTGGATCATGGGCATCGGACTAATCGTTTTTGTTATTCTCTTTTTTCCCTGGCAGCAAAATATCCGAGGAAAAGGTAAAATCACTGCCTTGTCTCCCGGTAACCGGCCTCAAACAGTAGAAACAGTGATTGCCGGACGAATTCAGGAATGGAAAATACGGGAAGGGCAGTTTGTGAGCAAAGGAGATACCATTGCCGTCATCAGCGAAGTAAAAGAAAAGTTTTTTGATCCTAAGCTGCTCATCCGATTACGTGAACAGATCCATGCCAAAGAAGGAAGTCTGACTTCGAAAGAGATGAAGGCCGGGTCGTTGAAAAGACAGATCAAAGCATTGCAAGCTGGTTTTCGTACCAAAACAGATCAGGCAAAAGCCAAACTGGAAGCCGAGCGTGTGCGCTATACCAATTTGAAAAGCCAATTTGAGCGAAACAAAACACTATTTGAAGCGGGCAACATTCCTTTGACCAAGTATCAGGACATCGAATATAAATATCAGGCCGCTACGGCTGATTTTACAAATGCAGAGATCGAAATTGCTCAGGTAGAAGCGGAGTATCTGGATAAGATCAACAAAGCCGAATCTGATTTGAATAATACCCTGGCAGATCTCTTTGATACGCAGGCGACTCTTGCCAAGTTGTACAATGAGTACAGCAATATGGAAATACGCAGTAACCAATATTTTATTCTGGCCCCGCAGAGCGGAGTAGTCGTAAAAGCAACGCAGGCAGGGATTGGCGAAACGATTACAGAAGGTGGCGCAGTCTGTACCATCATGCCTCAGTCAAATGATGTGGCGGTAGAGATGTATGTTCGTGCCATGGATGTACCTCTGATCAGCAAAGGAAGAAAAGTCAGGATTGAGTTTGATGGATTCCCTGCTTTGCAGTTTAGTGGATGGCCAAGTGTTTCCGTGGGTACTTTTGGCGGACAAGTCGAAGTAATTGACCTGGTGAATACCAGTCCGGGGCAGTTCAGAATACTGGTGATCCCCGATCCATCCGATGAAAAATGGCCTCCCCAGCTACGGGTAGGCTCTGGCACACAGGGCTGGGTCATGCTGGACAATGTACCCGTATGGTACGAACTCTGGCGACAGTTGAATGGCTTCCCTCCAAGCTTATATGAAGAGCCTTTACCCGAGGTAAACAACACCATTAAAGATGAGAAACCCAAGAAAGATGAAACGGAATAGGGTCATGACACGAGGCTTTCTTTTGGCATGGGCTTTCTTCATGGGTGTATTCCTACCACGGGCCTATGGTCAGTCCGCTTTTGATTCATTGTTCATCCTTCCGGACACCGTGAAAGCTTTTAGTCTTGAAAATTTTTATGCCTCTATTCTGGAATTTCATCCGATTGTCAAACAAACCCGGTTATTGAACGAAACGGCCCGGCAGGAAATTCGCATGGCCCGCGGAGCTTTTGATCCGAAAATTGAAACACAATTAAATAATAAGGATTTTGACGGCAAGAATTACTACAACAAACTTTACGGATCCTTTACCATTCCCACCTGGTTTCCGGTGGATCCAAAAATAGGAATCGAGCGGAATACAGGTTCGTTTTTAGGGAATGAATCTATTCTACCAGCAGAAGACAACCATCGTCAGTTGTTTGCCGGCATCTCATTACCCATCGGCCGTGGATTATTCACAGACGAGCGGAGAGCAGCCTTGCAGCAGGCCAAATTGTTTACGCAAATGGCAGAAGCGGAACAAATTAAGCTGATCAACAAGATATTGCTGGAAGCTGCCAAAGATTACTGGCAATGGTACTATGCTTACTATAATTATCGACTTCTGAGTAACAATGCCACCATTGCCCGACAAGTATTTCAGTTGGTAAAACTGGATGCTCAATTGGGTGAAGCTTCTGTTATGGATACTATCCAGGCTAAAATAACCCTGCAGCAGCGATTGGTGGAACAACAAGAGGCGTTCATTGATTTTTTAAACACCGGTATTCGTATTTCCAACTATCTGTGGGATGCCGATGGACTCCCGGTAGATCTTCGGGCCCAGGTGGCACCTGTATTGGTGGCAGATGATGGCGCCTTGTTGGCAACTCAAACCCTTGAAAGCCTGACCGAGTTGGCCCGAAAGAATCATCCCGATCTGATGAAGTTAAATGTCAAATTGGATCAACTGGAAATTGACCGAAAGTTGGCGGTAGAATATTTGAAACCCCGGTTAAATCTAAACTACAATTTTTTGAATCAGCCCCTTAACCCTGCCGGTGACTTTCAATCATTTCAATTTTTAGAAAATTATAAATTCGGGCTGGATTTTTCCATCCCTATTTTTTTACGGAAAGAGCGGGCGAAATTGGCTCAGACAAAAATCAAAATTCAGGGAACTACATTTGAACGTACCCAGGCCGAACGGGATATCCTCAATCAGATCAACGCTACTTTTAATCAGATTATCAACACCAGCCAAATTGTGCAGCAGCAAGAGCAAGTAGCCGTTAATTATGATCGTTTGTTAAAAGCAGAGCTGCTGAATCTTGAAAACGGAGAAAGCGATTTGTTTAAAATCAATATCCAGCAGGAAAAACTGATTCAATCACAATCCAAACTGCTCAAGTTGAAAGCCGAATATGAAAAGATGAAGGCCACCATCTATTGGGCTTCCGGGGTTCGGAATTTGAACTTTACCCGGTAGTGTATAATTGCCTCGGTGTTTTGGGTGGTCAAAGCTGGCAGTTTTAATGCCGCTTTGCTCGGATTGTACGTTGCTCCATAGCCTGTACAAAAACTCATGAGATCCTCGAAGGTCGCTACATTTTTAGCATGACCTGTTTCTGTGGTACTTGCCATTGTGTTTTGAATTTAAAGGTGAAACATTAGAAAGAACGAGATACGATATTGTCAGGCAGGAATCGCGTTTGACTAATATCTTATTCTTACACCGTTTGCTTTGTTTTGCTGTTGCGGAAAAGGCAACCTTTTCATTTAGGCATCTAGAGACTCGTGCGAGAAATGCTTAAATAATGCGTTTTTAAAAAGATTTTTTTCTTTCCAATATTTGCCAAGCAGTTCAAATTTTGGTCAGGAGACAAACAATAACTGGGTTCGGCTTAACTTTAATCAGTAAACGAACTCTATTATTTACCAGCTGTCCAAAAGTCTGCTAGTAACTCAGCTTGTTTTAGAACCGTATCTATTGCCTTAGCCTGTTTGTCTGGAGGATAACCCCATTTATTTAATGTCCGTCTTACCAGTACCATGAGCTTTGCTCTTGCGCTTTCGCGGATGGTCCAGTCGATGGTGGCGTTGGTTCGTACTTTGTCTGCGATTTCTCGGGCAATTTCTTTCAAGGTGTCGTCACCTAATACCTGGACGGCACTGTCGTTTATTTCAAGAGCGTTATAGAAAGCCACTTCATCATTATTCAGTCCCAGTTTTTTACCTTCCTTGTCTGCCTCTTTAATTTGCTTGGCAATGTTGATGAGTTCTTGAATGATTTCGGCAGTTGTCAGTAAGTTATTTTGGTAGCGTTTGATTGCTCCTTCTAACATTTCTAACAGTTTTTTGCTCTTGACCAGATTTGTTTTGGCTCTTGCTTTCAGTTCATTGTTTAGAATCTTTTTCAGCAACTCAATAGCCAGATTTTTGTGTTGCATTCCTTCGACTTCCATTAAGAATTCGTCTGAAAGAATTTCCAGTCCTGAAATTTCGGGCTTATCAATTCCGGCTGCGTCAAAAACGTCTATTACTTTATCACTGCTTAATGCATCGTCAACAATTTGTTTAATGGCTGTTTCAATTTCTACATCTGTTTTACCCCCGCCTGATGGAGCATCAAACTTGGCTAATCTGGCTTTTACAGCCTGGAAAAAGGCAACTTCCGGTAAATGTGGCTGCACTTCTTCTTTGGTAATGCAAAGCGAAAGTGCCTGACTTAATAAACTCACTTCACGAATGAATCTTTCTTTTCCCTCCTTCAATCCTAAAATGTGTTCTTCGGTTTGCAGAATGATGGAAAGTTTTTCCTGTGGATTTATGACAAAGAACCTTCGGTAGTTGAACTTCAAAGACCCTGTAAAATAGGCTTCTGGTTCTTCTACTAAAATGTCTTTTCTCGTTGCGCTGTCCTCATTGAACATTTGTTGAATGATTTCGAGTTTCTCCTCGAAAATTTCAAATGCCTTTTCCATGTTTTCGGCAGGATCTCCTTTTCCTCCGGCCTGACCATAAAACGAAAGAGCCTTTTTCAAGTCGGTGCCAATACCTAAATAATCAACAATCAAACCTCCCGGTTTGTCTTTGAAGACCCTGTTCACACGCGCAATGGCCTGCATCAAGTTGTGGCCGCGCATGGGTTTGTCTACATACATGGTATTCAAACACGGAGCATCAAACCCGGTGAGCCACATATCGCGCACAATCACCAGCTTCAATTCATCGGAAGGGTCCTTCATTCTTTCCGACAGGTCTTTGCGTTGTTTTTTGGTGGTTTTAAACTTTGAAAGCAATGGGCCTTCCTGGCTGCTTGCCGTCATCACCACTTTCATGGCACCCTTATCCAGATCATTGTGGTGCCACTCTGGTCGTAAAGCTATGATGGCGTTGTACAGCTCAGCCGCTATTCTTCTGCTCATCGCCACAATCATGGCTTTGCCTTCAAAAACCGTTTGACGTTTTTCAAAATGGGTGACAATATCCCTCGCAATATTTTTTATTCGTTCCGGATGACCAATAATGGCTTCTAATCTTGCCCATTTCGACTTGGCCTTGGCAGATGAATTTGTAAACTGTCCTTCACCATCTTCCCATGCAATTAATTCCTCCTGCTGTTCGTATTCATTTATCAATCTTCTTCCTTCTTCATCCAGACTTACTTTAGCCAGACGACTTTCATAGAAGATCCTGACGGTTGCGCCATCATCCACTGCATCTTTAATGTCGTAGCGGTCAATATAATTGCCAAATACCTGTGGTGTGTTGACGTCAGTGCCTTCGATGGGTGTGCCGGTGAAACCGATGTAGGTGGCATTGGGCATGGCATCTCTCATGTATTTGGCGAAACCATAGGCTATCCGGTTACCAATCACATTTTTGCTCTTATCTTTTTCATCAATCACCTTTGCTTCAAACCCGTATTGTGTGCGATGCGCTTCATCTGCAATCACCACAATGTTTTTTCTGTCAGAAAGTTGATCGTATGTTGATTTCTTCCCTTCCGGTAAAAATTTCTGGATGGTGGTAAAGACAATGCCACCGCTGGCTACTTTTAACAGTTCTTTTAAATCATCCCTGCTTTCGGCCTGGATGGGTTCTTGCCGTAGCAACTGAACGGATGATGCAAAGGTGTCGAACAACTGTTCGTCTAAGTCATTGCGGTCGGTGATGACCACAATGGTTGGGTTTTGCATTTCGGTAGAAGTAATGAGCTTGCCCGAATAAAACACCATGCTCAAACTTTTGCCTGAACCTTGGGTGTGCCACACGACCCCGCCTCGTTTATCGCCTATTGTATTATTCCCCTCCTGCAGCCCCACTACATTCTTCCCCTCCTTGGAGGGGTCAGGGGTGGGCTGCACCCGCCCCACTAAATCATGCTTTTTCTCATCAATCCACTGTCTGATTTCAGCCACCACCTTCTCAACCTGATTACGAACCAGCATATCATCGAAGCGCATGAATCGTACACCCAATGACTCCAGGATCTCCTGACGATTGGCATCGTAACTCTTGGCTTCATCACCCGAATGACTGTCCCCATCTATCTCAATAGCCAACATCAGGTCTTTGCAATAGAAATCAACGATGAAATTATCAATGGGCCGTTGACGGTCGAAGTCGAAGCCAAGTTTGCGTTGTTTGAGTTCGTTCCAAAGAGCAACCTCACCCAATGTCATGTTTTGGCGTAGCTCTTTGGCGCGCTCCGTGAGTTTTGGGTTGTAGGGGATGATCTTGCGCCTGAATGTACCCACCCCCGACCCCTCCAGGGAGGGGAGTAATACAGATGAGGGGCGCGATACAGCGGGAGGGAGAAATGCAGAGGAGAGTGGAAAGCCGGATGCTCTTATTGTACTTTCCACGGCCTTGTTCACGGCATAGTATTGGTGATAGGCTGCGAGTTTCTTAACGGTTTGTATTTGAATGAGCCCGGTCTTCAGGTCTTCTTTCTTTGTTTTCTCAAATACAATAAAATTGCGGACAAGGTCAAGCAAGGTGACCGGTTGCAACATGCCTTTTAGTAAGGTTTCCAGTTGTGGCTTAAACCGCGATGCTTCTTTGATGCCGTCTGCGGTTTTCCATGTCATGTAGCGACTGAGGTCTGCCGACACGCTTCCGGCCTTGCACTCCAACCCATCCGACACAATGCAAATGGCATTGTAAGTAAACAAGCTGGGTATGGTTGCCTTGTAGGTTTGCAGTTGCTGATACGCGCTGGTGATGCTGGCGTTATCACTGGCGGCATTCTTAAGTTCCATGATCACCAACGGCAGACCGTTAACAAACAACAACACATCTGGCCGCTTGTGTTGGTTGTTCTCGATGATGGTAAACTGATTCACCACCAGAAACTGGTTGTTGGCTGCGTTCTCAAAATCTATGAGTGCCACCTCATGGCTGCGCTCATATCCGTTTTGCTGGTAAGGAATTTTTACTTTCTCCACCAGCTCTTTATGAAACAACTCGTTGTTGTGCAGCAAATCCGGGGAAGCAATACGAAGCACTTTCTGAATGGCCGCCTCCTGCGCATCCAACGGAATGTTAGGGTTGATACGGGCAATGGCATCCCGCAACCGGTTCACCAATACGATCTGACCAAAACTCTCACGCTCACAGAAAACACCCTCTGGCGAAATCTCTTTGCCATTGACATACGCCCACCCAAGCCCTTGAAGGATTTCAATGGCCGATTGCTCAATGATATTTTCGGTGATGGGTTTCAAGAAAGTCCATTTTTGATCAGTCGTCAAATTTCTCTCTTAGGATATCAGCGATTTTAGTAGTTTCCTCAAGATCTCGACCTGTAGTTAGCACATTCAATGCATATGGCCTTTCAGACTTATGCAAGACAATTTCAATGACCCCTCCAGGAGTCACCTTTCTTATGAACCTGTTTCCGCCCCAATCTGTTGATTGCATTTCTACAACATACGGGCTGAGTTTAAGTCTTTTACAAAGTGCCTTTAGCTCGTTTTTTCCATGATGATCAGAGATGTGAATTTTCTTGCTATCAGGATGCAAATCTGTTTTTAAGAGTAATTCATTGCTGTCTTCTAAAAACTTAAAACACCAAGTTCTGTAGTTATCATTGTTCCTGATCTGCTTTACTTCTGGAATACCAGTATTCTCAAAATCGATTCCAAGAAATCCATTAGTTTCCGATTCGCAGAATTCATTAGCTGCTGTTTCATTTTCTATAAGCTCCAAACATGGGCTCAGATGTTCTAAAAAACGATAAATCTCTTGCTCTTCGTAACCCATTCCAGCTTGATATAGACCATCTACTAATATTGCTAGTCCATAAACTGATTCATGCTTAAAGAAAACATGCCCCTCCATTTTTTCAATTGCAATTAATCGTAAACACCCTGCTTTAAACAGAACATAACTATCAACGCTAATTGCCGCATTGTTCAAGAAGAATTGACTCATCCTTTTCTAATTTTGAAAAGTTCAGAGAAATCAATCTGGCTTTGATCAAAGAAACCGGAGGGCCATTCTGTCAATTCTCCTTTAGCAGTAATTTTGATTGGAATAACAGTTGGCTGTTGTTTCGTTCGAGGCATCTTTTCCACGTCTAACTCTGCCTCAGGTTTAATAATATTGTTGAAGAAATTTATTGTAACATCCGTGTTCACTATCTTTTGCTTAGCCACAGCAAGCTGAATCCCATTGATAATATGGTCACTATGCGTTTCAACAATTACCCTAACTCCTGCGTTTGCTATTACTCCTAAGAAATAGCCCATTTTTGATTGTGCGGACGGGTGCAAATGTGCTTCCGGGTTTTCAACTATTAAGAATCTATCCCTTTGAGCAATTAACCCAGAAACAATAATCGGAAGAGCGTAACTTATTCCGAAGCCTGTGTTTGTTGGTACAATCGGATTGCCCTTGGAATAGATATTTTGAACTTCAATTCGAGCAGTATGTGTCTTATCATCATAGTATGGAATGATAGATACTCCCCTAATTATCAGATCTAGCCATGCATTTATATGATGTTCGAGACGGTTGCCTTTTAATAACTCCCTATTAACCCTTTCCTCTTCTACCTTGAAACTATAATTTAAATTGGAAATTAACTGAGCTGTATGTTCACCTTTAAATCCAACGTTTGGATAATCATAGAACTTAATACTCTGAGATAATCTAGGGCCAATTCTTTCAGCATTAAGATAGTAGAACTCCTGAAAGTTAAGGGGATTGTACTCCAGGTTGTTCACAAGTGGTTCAATTGGAGTCAACCAAAGTTCGTTACCGGTATTAGTACTATAATGCACTTCGAATTGGGAGTCACCCTCAACAATCCCAATAGTTATTTCAGGCACTTCAAAATCTATTGGCAAAACATAGGCGCTGTTGCCCAGACTTAAACAATAAACATCATTTAGTTCTACATTTAACCCATTCAATGAATCCAAATTATATCTTCCATTCTCCCACCGAGCACAATGCTCAATGGTTCTCCTTAAGAACAACAGAGCCTGAATTGCTGTACTTTTTCCATTTCCATTCGCGCCAGCAAAAACGGTGAGTCTATTCAGATTTATCGAAATATCATGAAAGCATTTAAAGTTTTTAACTATTAACTTCATCATTTCTAATATTTGACATTACTTTCTATTATCTCTTTTAAAACATTGAAAGTATAAATGAGGTTCGCTCTTCCATTTGTTCCATAGGACAGGTAATAGAACAATTCTTTATCTCCATCAATTTTCCGAGCAAGTATTTGTTGTAGACTAAGTGGTTTGTTGAATTTTTTAATTTTCTCAAAATCAAATTTCGCCAGAAGAATCGAGGTGCAAACAAAAAGTGCTTTGTTTATCAATTGCTTATATGCATTTGGCGTAAGATCTTTTGGTTGAATCTTTCTGAACGCATGTTTATTGCCAAACAATAGCTCAGCATTTTTCATTGCATTTGAAAACAATGCAACATATTTATCCAAGTCTTGTTTTCTAGACTTTATGTTAATCTCGGTATATTCATCAAGAAGGGTCTCCATGTAGCCTTGGTAAGAGTCTATGCTCTCGAATTTTTCTACCATTTGATAAAACACAAGGAATCGTAATGCAATTTCCTGATCGTCCATTCTGGTGCTCTTTATACTATTGTCCGTAGCTGACTTAAATTCGGGAAGTGATACCATTTCCTTTAAAATGTCTCTCAAACCTTGACCTGTTAAACAATTCCGTATTTCCTGATTGTTCAAAGGCCTTCCGCCTGTATTAATTCTTCTAAATATGTCATACTTAACTTTGTATGGTGAAGTTGGGTCAATAATGTTAGCCGACAAATTTGTCAAGTTAAACCATCTGAAATATTTTGAGTCAATTCCTTTCTTCCTTCCAGAAGATTGGTAATACTTTCCCCCGCAAGATTCCTCCAGGTACTGCAAATCTCTTAATCGAAATTTGTTATCCATAAATTCCTTAATTGTTGATATGCGCTGTAGGCCGTCTACAACTGAAAGCTTCCCATCTTTGTCTTCTGCAAAGTAGAACATTGGTAAAGGAATTCTTAACAGAATTGATTCAATAAGCCTTGATTTTTGAAGATTGCTCCAGACTAAATTTCGTTGAAAATCCGGATTCAAGTCTATATCCCCATCGTCAATCATCTGAGAAATGAGAGTTATTGAAATTCTATCCGATCGCACCTTTATTTTATCTGGATCATACGGATTTAACTCTAACAATTCATCTTCATTATAGCTGTCAGCTCCAGACTTTTCAACTTCAACTATTTCATGATAGAGTTCATCCAATTTTGCGTTTATTACCTCCTCATCATCAGTAATTCTATGATGGACAGATAAGACCTCTATTTTTTGCCCCACTACTTCTATCTCAATCCAAGTTTCTCTATGATCATCAACTAAATTAAAAAGTAGTCTATTATCTTCATTGTACTTCTTGAAGGGTCTTAAGATCACCGATTCTTCATTCCCAATGTTGAACTCTATTGTCATATTTTTTTTCGATCTACTGCAATTTATCTAAATTCTAAGATACGCGCACCTCCCCGCTCATCAACTTGGGTAGCAAAGTATCCCGTAGTTGGGTGAGCGTGCGGATTTGGGTTTGGTTTGTAAATATCTTTTCAAACAACGGACTAACAGTCATATCAAATTCCTTCAAGAGGCTTTCTGGAGGAACCACAATATCAATTTTTGAAAAATCTCCGGTGTTTAAGTTATCAGTTGCAGTACCACCACTGGCCATAGCAAGAAGCTCATCTTTCATCGTAAGCATCTTTAGATATAGGA
>ERZ1066130.235-NODE-235-length-25431-cov-15.255005_pt1 | contig 25431 bp, 37 predicted proteins | sample MGYA00382777_ERZ1066130 | MGnify/ENA primary metagenome ERZ1066130 (study PRJEB33369, sample SAMEA5778360) | biofilm metagenome | biome: Industrial cooling water; feature: Water cooling tower basin; material: Biofilm | place: United Arab Emirates | collected...
TCCTGAATATTGGTCAGTGTCGATGATGAGTGCGTAGATTTTCATGTCATCCTACGTGTTAAATTTGGCGGAGCGACTGGGAGTCGAACCCTGGGTAGATTTTTACGTCTACGACGGTTTAGCAAACCGCTGCTTTCGACCACTCAGCCACATATCCATTGTTACATCATACAGCATTATGTTGTCACTGTCAAGGCCAATCTGATAGTTCGCCAAATTCAGTATACAACTTGCGCCGTGTCTTATCTTTGTTTGGTGGAACAGTGGCCTCAAATAGCCTGAAGTAGAAGTTTCGTTTAGTCAAGTCAACGTCATGTTTTCCAACATAAACTACACTATCGACATCAGGACAATACACTGCCCAGCCATCTATTGCATCAAAATTAATAGGTCGTTGTTTAGAATTAACCATGCTATGGTAATTCACTTCAATTGAACCTCGCACGAGAGATCTGTATTTGACCTGCAATCGGTAAGGTTTGTAATTGCCATCAACTGCTATAAGGTCTACAGCACTGCTATCACCAAAGGGCAAGAAGCATTCGTAACCTTTACGCTGTAGGTCACGAATGACTTCAATTAACCCGGCTTCGCCTTTGCTGTTGACGTTCATCACACTCGTATATTTGGCGGACAGTGAGGAGATTCGAACCCTATGCCGGTGTTAGCGGCACCCTCTGTTTAGCAAACAGTGACAGAAACCCTTCTGCTTCTACCGTCCATATTCTGTGGTTACGCCCAACCGTAACCTGATTTCACTTCCTTGAACAGCGAGCCGTCCTTCTTGACGCGGCGCCAGGACCAGTGGTTGCTCACACGCCCATTGCGCAGGTAAGCACCGCCGACCAGTTCGACCAGACCATCCGTCGGATGCATCACTCGCATCCCGGGCGTCCAATCATAGCACGGGCCGCCGAACTCACGTTGCAGGTCAGCAACCGTATCTTCAATGCGCCGAGCAGCCAAAAAGTTGTTGAACATGTCACGGTTCCTTTTGCTTACATGACCAATATAAGCGGTAACACCACGGTTGTCAACAGCAAAAGTATTTACTTGTTCTGTTCTTTTGCCAGACGGCGGCCTTCTTCGATCTCTTTGACCCAGTCTGGGCGTCGCCAGAACTGAATGTAAAGCTTGCCCAGCATAATGAAGAACCCGCCCTCACCATAGTCAGCTTTATTAAGCCAACCAATGCCTAACTGCCAAGTATCTCCTGTTGAAAAATGCATCCAAGGTTCCTTGATGATGGCGGAGGGTGGAATAATCGAAATCCGCGGTGTTACCCGCCCCGGGAGTTCGAATCCCGTTTGGCACCTTGCCGGCACCCTCCAAATTTTGGTTGCCCCTTCCAGGTTCGAACTGGAGACCCCTGTCTTATCAGGACAGTGCTCTACCACTGAGCTAAGAGGCAAAAATGCTAGATAGTGTTACAGTCAAAGGAACGATTTTTCTCAACTCCGGGCCATGCTCGTCGTTCCACTCATTATAGAAAGGTCACAGCCTAACCTCTCACTCCTAACTAGCTTGCTTTATTCAATTCAATCAGCTCTCGAACAAGAGCTGGATTGGGTTCGCATACTCCCACGCCGTGACCGGTGCCAAACATGTTGACTCCCTTGCCGCCGCACACCATGCAGTAATAGCCTTGATAAAGACCAATGGTTCCGTCTGGTGTGCGTCTGTAGTGTTCGGCAGGCATTGACATCTCCCTTGTTACTATCAATATAGCATTGCAAGGTCGCAGTGTCAACCATTATCTTGGCTCCGGAAAAAGGAGGTCGATTAGGCCTCGTATAAGTCTTCGTAGGAGCCACCTGGAAAAATTTACTGCGGCAGGAACGTCCTCATCGTCGTCGTAATCATCATCTTCATCGTCGTAATCGTCGTCGATGTGTTCACGCGCCGTATCTTTAAACTTGCCGTAGTCCTTGTAGTAATCCTCGTTGGGCTTGAGTTCTCGCCAGTTAGCTGACGGATTCATGCGCAACTTGAACATCACAAAGTCCTCTTCACTTGTGAATTCGGTGATGTGGAACAATGTGCTGCACCCACCACCAATGCTTTTGACAGGACCGTGTTCCAATCCTTCAATAGCATCACGCAAGCTTGCTCTAGCTGAAGTCATCACGCGGATGATAGTCTCAGGCTTGCTCAGCCTTGCTTCAATTTCAGGTGTGAGTTGACGAATATGAGCAGTATTCTCATCGTCGATGACCAAATGACAACGCTTGATTTTGATGCTACCTTTGGTAGCTTCGTTGTCTGGGGTCTCTTTGGTGGACCAAGGGAGTTCGCATTCAACGTGGTTAACGTAGTAGGTCTCGCCTTTGGCCTTGATCACCCACATTGGGATCGTAGGATCCTTGAGGTGGCCTTTGTTGAAGTGAAAAACCACTTCCTTACATGCTAGTTCGAAGTTCTAAGAGTTATCGCCCATTTGATTTATTCCTTGTATGAGGATGGTATTTTGCCCTCATCGATGAGGGACTGGATCGCTTCTTGTCGTGCAACCCAGGGTAACTTGCCCATCCCAACATCAGGATAGGCATCATCATAGTCTATGATACGCTGAGTGCGTTCATCGACCAGATCTTTCAATAGTTTCTCGTATGTGAAGACTGGCATGGTGCCCTGCTAGTATGATCCAATGCCACGACGTGCAGGACGTTTGGGTTTGTCGTCGTCATATTTGTCGTGGATACGAGCATCAAAGGCAGTGATGTTGCGCTCGTCGTAATTTTGCTTGGCATAGTCCAGCAACTGCTTCTTGGTAGTGATGCCCAGCTTGCGCAGTTCTTCACTGTCAAACTCGGTGGAGTAAGTGATAGTGGTGTGGACGGTGTATTTCATTTTATGGATAATACGACATTTCTACGCCGTTGTCAAAGTCTATTTCGTCTGGCTCATCAGTGATTTCAAAGCCCAACTTCTGATACCATTTAACCAATTGGCGTGTATCGGTCTGGTAACGCTTGTCTTTGGCGTATGCTTTGGCAAACAACTCTAGCACTACACTGTGCTTGGCAGCTAGCTTTTGCATCAGTCTGAGAGCACGAGTGGCATGCCCCTTATCTGGATCCAGTGTGAGCACGTCATGTATGTGAACACGGTTGCCAGTTCTTATCGCGCTTGCTTCAATTGCTGCGCCGCCGATGATGCGTTGTTTGTTATTGAATGGGTGTGGCTGGCTGAGTTCTTCCAGGTCCTTCAGAAAGGCAACAGCCCGACTATTGTCAGTCGAGCCCAATCGAATGCGCAGTGGCGCTTCGTCTTCTGCTATCTGGTGAACTTTCATGCTGTTATTTAGCATGATGTTTTGGTAGCGCCAACGGAATTCGAATCCGTGTTTCCGCCTTGAGAGGGCAGCGTCCTAGGCCGCTAGACGATGGCGCCAAAATGACAATGGGCAGGGTCATGTTCTAACACCCTGCCCGACTATTAAAAAATATCTAGTTACCCGTTAGGGCGAGGCTCGAATCGAAGTCATGGTTCCTACACTCCAACTTTAGTTTCTGACGTTTTGTGCTAATCTACAACTAATGCTACGGGGTTCGACCTTACTTCATGTCCTTGGACCTTCTGTTGTCTTCGTTGCCTACATGTTCAATATAAGCTATGCTGACGAAAGGTCAAGAACTATTTTGCCTTTTCTTGAAAAAAGTTTCCAGTTAGCGAGCGTAATACTGCTTGAAGCGGTCACCACTGTTGCTGACTGAAATCTTGCCTTCTTTGTATTGGCGTTCCGCAGTTGCATAGGCGTCAGCACGTATGGCATCAATGAGTTCATCACTGTAGCTCTGGCGAGTGAACTTTTGCATCTGGCGAGCGAAGTCAATGTAGTTCTGAGTGGTCATGTCGTTCTGCTTGTGAGCGTCGACGTCGAGCTCGAACACTTCTTCTACCTTGAGCCTTGCGTAGTGTTTGGCGCGAAGTTCTTCCCACAGCATGTGGATAGGGTCCTTGCCATACAACAGCTCATCGCTTCCTAGAGCGTGAGCAAACTCTTCTTCCATCACCAACAAGTTGACGATGGTAGGCCTGTTCGGAACGTTGGCGTATCCTTCTCTGCCTTCCCAAGGACCAAAGTCAGCCGTGTAGGTATCAGGAACCTGGTCGTGACGTTCGGAATGGTTGTGCTCGACTTTGACACCCAATGCTTTCATTTCAGCAATGCGTTGCTCCATACGAGCAGCAATCTTGGCTGTAAGTTCATCAGAAGCAGATGGAGCAGCTTTTTCAGGACCGGCGGGTTTGGCAGCTGAGGCCTTGGTTACGGGTTGGACGTCTACCGACCAGTTATCGGGCGAATAGTATGGATTGGTGTCAGCGTGTGGTGAGTTGTGAATATCTTGTGCGATAGCATGGGCCAGATCTTGAGCAGCGTGTGCTGGCATTGGACCTATCATGCTGACGTTCACTCCGCCCACTGCTACGGCAACAAAGGCCATGGCCATGCCAATGGCCTTGACAGCGTCCTTGTTTATGCGGACTTCTGCAAGCTTGTCATCGTTACGTATATGAGCGTAGGTGGGTGAAATTTTCGCCAGCACAGCCTGTGCTTGGCGTTTATCAACCTTTGCTTCATTCAAGCGGTTGATGTAGTGACGCATTTCTTCAGTCAGTGTTACCATCCGTGATCCTTTTGAGTATTTATGGGATTGGTGTTACCACCAATCCCACACATACCCGTCAGTGTCACTGCTTTTGGGTGCCGATGTAATATACCAGTATTCTGGATCCATCATAACCTTCTTGCAGTATCTGCGATTGCCCATGCGTGTAGCTTGTGCACACTGCCGCTTAAAGCCGCGGTTGCGACTGGATTCAGTGCAGCCTGCACGTCCATCACGTCGTGCTTTGTGGTAGTCCCAAATTGCTTGTGCAAGCAATTCTTCGTCTGTTTTTGTTGCGATACCATGCAGCCAATAGATCCGTCGACTGCATTGTATTTCAATCTGTGCATAACGATTGCGAAGTTGTCTTGCACGATCGTATGCTTGGTTGACCGACTGCCAATCAGCAGGGTTCCGATATGTTCTTGACATGTTAAGCCTCCTAGGTTGTTAACCTAGAAAGCGTGGTCGTCCTCGTAGTATGGCATTTGTCTATTCCTCATGACGAGAAAGGGATGGCATTCAAAACCATCCCTTCTCTTTCTAAACCATTTCGTAACATCCAAAGCAACGAAATAGCGGTTATTGGGTGTGTAGGCTGGGTCGCTACCCCCGCATCCTCCTCCCCCATAACGGAAGGCGCGCACAATTTTGCGCCACTACACGGTTCTCAAGACCACGTTTATGCATACGTGGCGAGCTTACCAAATTCTTTAGTGCACTTAGTCACGTCTGATACTCTGTCTGCTTTCCCGGAGGATTGCGGGCGCGAGTGCTCCTGGGGAACAATGGCGGGGTGAGCCGAACAACTCGGCATCTCAGGCTCGACCAGCCTGTATCCTGTGGTTCTCATTGTTTAGACGATCACCCCTATATTTGGTGCCCAGGAGAGGAATCGAACCTCCACGCCCATTACGGGCACCAGCACCTCAAGCTGGCGTGGCTACCATTACACCACCTGGGCAAATTTTGACCTGCTCTTCACTACACGATTCGTAGTCGTGTTGCACCTTTTTAGATGCCAGTTCTAATCTAAGCTTTTCAGAGTTGGCCAATAATTGGAGGCTGGTGGAACAATGTTTTAGTGTTCCAGAGCCATCCGTTGTAGCAATCATGATATACGTAAACAATGCTGCGGTTTAGGATATCATCAGCGTCAGTCAATTTCACAGCCAATCGTTCAAATCGATGTCCCTCACGGACTGGTCGAATAACTGGTCGGTCTTCAAAATCAGCCGGAATGGTTACCATTACCACTCCTTGATTTTCTGACGACGTGTAATTCCATTCAATGCCACGAAATACGCAATTGCGATACTTGTCGAACTCGCCTGCTATTAGCGACCATCCACCTGCCTTTTCAAGATAGAACTGGATGTCTGTCTCATCAAACCTAAGATGGCTGGTTACTGGAAATAGGACACCGTCAAATCGGTAAAACAAAGCCATGAAAATCAGCAGCGCCCATGTGGCGAGTGTTGCTGCAAAAATGTTCTGACTGATATAGACATCGTGCCTGTTCCTTCGGTATATTTATGCCAAAGGATGAATTGGTGCGCGATGAGAGGATTGAACTCCCGACCAGAGGTGTGTAAAACCCCTGCTCTACCGCTGAGCTAATCGCGCGTTATTTGTTTTTGGTGTAGTGATCTCGTCCCCAGCCGAGCTCTTCAAGAATATCACCAGCATCAACACCATGTTCAAATGCAATGTCTTTCAACAAGCCTTCGTCAAGTGCACCCATGCGGTTGTATACACGGGCTTCAGCAACGGCTTGATAAAGTTCATCTGACATGACAGTCTCTTTTGATGGTGGATCCGAGAGGATTTGAACCTCTGACTTCTTCCGTGTCGGGGAAGCACTCTACCCCTGAGTTACGGATCCATTGTATTTGGAGCGGGTAAGCAGATTCGAACTGCCGACATTCTGCTTGGCAAGCAGACGCTCTACCCCTGAGCTATACCCGCATACGTTTATTTATTCATTGACCCAATGACGGTGCCAGCCGACCTGGGCATTTCGTTCCACAACAGCAAACTTGGCGCCGTGGCTGATTCGCCACTCAGTGCCTGGTTTGTATGACTGTTCAGTCTCGACACAATCGAAACTCTTTCGGTTCAGCCGGGTGACTCGCATCCATGCGCCGTGGCCGCCACGTCCTTTGCAATAGACGAACAGCTCTGTGCCAAGTTTGACATCGTCCAGCGTCATAAATACCTCTATGCAGCCAACCTTACTCACATACATTACTACATTCTTCATGCTGTTGTCAACAGCTTTATTCGCAGACCCTAGTATTTTGTCTGTTGATGATCATCGTGGGCCTTGGACGGACACCATTGACTTGGATGCCGAAGGCTACGCTTACCAACGGCAATCCCAATGGGTTTACCACGGGTCAACTGCACTGCGCTTTGAATTGCGTGATGGTGACTGCTACACTGCCTATCCTGAAAATCCCGCACAGGGCTGGGATGATTGCACTAGGGACCGTGAACGCTCTGAAGTGCGTGAACGTTGGAATGCACCAGTCGATAAGGATATGTGGTATCAATTGAACATGCTTATACCAGCTGATTACACGCCCATGTATCCCAAGCAAATCTTTTGGCAGTGGCACAATGGAAACAATGGACCAAACTTATACTTCCACCTAAATGAAAATCGCTTCCACATCGACATTCTCACTGAACCTGGAAAGACCACCACGCAATACACATTTGGTGACAACATTCTTACTCTAGGCACCTGGCACGAGATCACTGTGAATGTAGTGTGGTCGAACAATCCACGTATCGGCAAGCTGCGAGTATTTGTGGATGGCGTGATGATAGTGGATCACCGTGGTGCCACTATTGACGACGAAAGCTATTACAACGGAGTAGGTCCGTTTGTCAAATATGGAATCTACCGCAGTCACTTATCACGCTATGAATACGAGGGGCCGCATCCAACACACGTATTGTATTTTGATGAATATCGCCGGGGATTTAGCGAGGCTGAAGTAGAAGCCTTCAACTATCCCGGCGATTGAATTGGCGGAGAACTAGGGGATTGAACCCTATGGGTTGCCCCATGATCCGCTTTCCAAGCGGTCGTCAGCCCCAGCTTGACAAAATTCTCCATGTTTTGGTAGCGCAGGCCGGATTCGAACCGACGATTTCCAGGTTATGAGCCTAGCGAGATGACCAACTTCTCTACCGCGCAACTGTTTAGACACTGTAGGTGGTCTTACCTGGCCAGTTCCCGAATTACCGCGGCCGCGTTGGGACCCAGGGTGCTTTCCCGAGCAGTTTTGAGAACAGTGTCTAATTCTTGACGAACGACCGAATGTCGAACGGACTGTATTGAGTTTCTTGAATGCTGACCGGAAACTGGATGGCGTTGCCGTGGATCCAGGAGTCATAGACGGCATCGTAACGATAGCCGCGCTTGGCAAGGAAGTCCAGGGCCTTTTCGCGCGAATCGAACTCACCAATCACAGTGCGTTCCACAACCGTGTCACGGAGGGCGCTGAGCTGCTTCTGGATCAGTTTGACTTTGGCCATGTGTTTGTTCCTTGCGTTGCTTACCAGGCTAATATAAGCAGCCTGGCGAGCAATGTCAAGAAATTATTTGAAAGGATTCAGTGCGCCCCATAGCACACGGAACCATACCCACGGAAACGGCAGTGGCAGGATTCGTGTATGTGGATCATTTGTAGGACGCCAAGTTGGATAGGTGCTGTCGATCCAGCCATGGTCACGATGCCACAGCATAACATGCCGCGGCACATATTTCATAGGGAAAATGCCCAAAAATCGCTTCTTGCTCGCACGGTTGGTGTCACTGAGCGCAAACCAAAAGCACACTTTGAATGGATTGATTGCGGCTAGTAGAGCGCGGAACACACCGCCTTCGGTAGTAACTAGCACAGTCCAGGCAAAGTCCTGGCAAACACCTTCGTATGGTGCTCGGTCGATTCGTTTCCATCCATGTATGAACGGGATCTTCTTGCGATAGACAAACTTCGCAATAAACTCTTGGGTATTCATGATGTTCTCCTTGGCTTACAACCAAGGGTATTTATGGTATCCCCAACGGGACTCGAACCCGTTTCAACTGATTGAAAGTCAGTTATCCTAACCCGTAGACGATGGGGACATATTTTGGTTGCGCAGGCTGGATTTGAACCAACGATCTCTTGGTTATGAGCCAAGTGAGGACGACCAGACTCCTCTACCGCGCGTCAATTGTTTAGTTGTCGGGTTTATTCGGCCCCGACTACCTAGTCCGCATTTCTTTGGACACCAGAGGCCTCTCTAGTTTTTGAGATTTGCTGCTAGCCAAGCACCACCAAGGCCAATCTCTTATCTTAACCCTTTCGGGAGGACAATGGGCAATCCTATCTGGTGCATGGGGATGGATTCGAACCACCGCGACTTTTACATAACGGATTTACAGTCCGCCGCAATCGACCACTCTGCCACCCATGCATATCTTTTGGTAGCTGCTCGAAGTAGGCGCTACATTACACCATTCTGATGACACCACTGGTGTCCGGTAATGAGCTAACCCTTCTTGCCGGTATCCGTTGCTACCGTCTTATTAAATCAAGGCCAGTAGAAACAGCCCCGTAAACGTGACAAACGACACAAAGCTTACCAACACCACTACCGCGGATACAGTGCCTACCACTTTGAGTGCCGTGCTGGCGTTGCTTGATCCTGGAATGGCTGCTACACATGACAGCAATGACACCCCGAGTAAGATCAAAGATCCTAGCGCAATCATTCCATAAGCCATCTTGCCGTCCTTTTGTTGGTGCGCCTGACTGGACTCGAACCAGCACTGTAGACGTTTTAAGTGTCCTGCCTCCTGCCATTGGGCTACAGGCGCATATATTGGAGGCCCAGGATGGACTTTAACCACCACCCCAACCCGTGCATGGGTTGTGCATTCGGCATTTTTGCTACCGGGCCGTATTTCCTGCAACGAGGTAGATTCACTACCTATAAGTTGGCCAACTGTGGACGTCTCGCATGGGATAGCCCGACGTTGCATTTGGTGCCAGCGCCTCCGCTCTATTCTTAGGATGTCAGTAGTAGAAACTACCAACGCGGGGTGCGATTGGAAATCGCTGGACTTGAAATGGTGCCCCAGGTAGGAATCGAACCCACGCACCCGCTTTACAAGAGCGGACCTCTACCATTAAGGATACAAGGGCGTATCTGTTATTATTTAGTATAGTGCAGGACGCACGTTGCGTCAACTGTTATTTGCTGTAGTATGGATCTTCTGCTTGCATATACCAATCAGGAACACGACCAGTTTTTGCAAAATCAGCAACGTTAGGTGCGTTGAATTCCTGTTGAAACTTCAGTGCATCTTCGTGGTTCTCGAAGGTCTTGATTTCGTCAACCTTACGGCCCCAGCCACGCTCGCTTTCGATGATAGCTACTTTCCACATGCTACACCTCCTTCTATACTTAAAGTGTAGCATTGGCTGGAAAATTGTGTCAACCGGTATTTGGTGCCCCGAGTTGAAATCGAATCAACTATCGTCCGCTTACGAGGCGGCTGCATCGCCAGCAATGCTTCCGGGGCGTATTGGTGTGTTTACTATGAAAATTGGTGCCGCCGGTAGGGATCGAACCCACATCTCCTGGGCTTCAACCAGGCGCTAAGACCACATCAGCTACAGCGGCAAAATCTGTCGTCTCGACAAATACAAACTTCTTGTCTTGGTGCTGTTCCATAACAGCTTGCATTTTTCTTCGGTCATCGCCCCACCAATAACCTTTGACTTCAACGTATCGGTCAAACTGCGGCAGGTAAAAATCTGGCGTGTAGTGTCTTTCCTTGCCATCCAACACGTATGCTAGCGGCTGACCTCGTTGCCATTCGACGCCATGCTCTTCAAGATAAAGAGCGAAATCTCGTTCCCAAGTTCCCTGGACTTTCTTGCCTGCTACTGTGAACCACTTGCTTCGGCCACCAGGATTATTTTCTGACATCCGTATTGCAAGCTTATCGCGAGCGGCTTGCCCCATTACATTAGGGCCGTATTTTTCAACACGTAAACCCATTGCCTCGCTTCGATTGCGTGTAACAATGTCTCCGCGTTTACGAGCAGTTGCAATTGACTGTTGAGACATGCCATATTTGGCAGCGATATCTCTGTATGTCATTCCTGCGTCATAATCAGTCTGGATCTGATTCCAATCGTATTTGTTTGTAGTGCCCATGACATTATTTATCACAGGCACGTGCTCTACCAGCTGAGCTATCTGCGCATCTTTTCCAGCAAGTCATAAACTTCCTGGTAGGTCTTGCACCACACAGTATCATGGCCGCGCTGCATCACACGGATGCCACCTGGTCCAAAACACTGGATAAGTCCAAAGCCTGGAAATCTTCCATTACCTAGACGCCTAGTATTCCATCGAGTCCGACGGCTATACGGGTCGTGGTATTCATGTGCAATGCCTAGGATACGGCTGCACTCTGCGTAAAATTCTTCTCTCTCATTCATCATAGTCTCATTATAACAGTATTTGCGGAAGGAGTCGAACCTTCATTGCCGGTTTCCAATGCTGCAATGCTATACCGGAGTCCTACCTTTAGACGACGCTCATACTGCTCGGTCCGCTCCTACATCAAGATCTTCCAGTGCCCCCACTCTGTAGTCACAACGTTTCCACTTGGCTTCCACTTTGCTCGCCTACCATGCCTGTCTGGCCCTGCCCCAGCTCACGGTTTTTATAGCTTTGCAACATGTTACACGGTAGGTCCACTCTGCTTTCACCTCGCTTTCGCGCTGTCTTGCAGCTTGGTTCTTCAGTTGCCCCTTGATGCGGTGGCTTACGATATGGTGCCCAGCCAATTTCTCAATGTTGGCGCATCACGTTCATGCACCTTCGGCTTTCGCCACTGGACATAGGGTTGTTAGTTGTAGAGATCGCACAGTGCCTGTAACATAACAGGATCAGCATCTCCACCACCAGTGTAGATATCCTCTGGATCCGTTCCCGGGTCCTGCCGAAGTCCATCGATCACGAAAGTGACACTGATGCCTCGTTCTTCACAGAACGCTTCAAAGTCATAGACGGAAAGTTCGCCGCCACAGTCGCTGACTACGACAAAATTCTGCCCATCGACATCAAACACAAAGGTGCCAGACCATTCGTCGATGTATTGATCGATTTCGGGATTCTGGAAGATCTCCCGCTGCACTTCCATCCACTCTGCAAGCTGCTCGTCTGTGAGGAAAGCCAATTGACTGTCACAAACTTCGCCAAACTGACAAAGGTCATCTTCGGCTTCAGCAACCACTCCAACCAGCATAGTATGCGGCTTGGTAGTAAGCCCATAGCTGAAGAACTCGTCACTCATTGCAGTTTTGATCGTTACTTGCATTTCCGCTTCCATGTTCATAAATCCTTTGTTGCGGGTTAAGATAACACCATTGTTATCTTGTTCAATATATACAGCCTGTGTATACATGTCAAGTATTTTTGGCTCCGGGAGCAGGACTCGAACCTGCAGGGCCATTACAGCTACCGATTAACAGTCGGCTCTCTTACCATTCGAGGCATCCCGGAACATTCTTTAACGGGCGGCAGAGGGGAATCGAACCAGGTCCCTAAACCCTCTCCTCTTTTTTCGTCAGCTAGGGAACCGACTACTTTAGCACTTTACCAGCACCGCCTCTTCCTCTTTTGCGACTGAGTCGCTATCTTTGGTGCCCAAGGTGAGACTTGAACTCACACTAAACAGGGTTTGAATCTGTTGACTCTACCAATTGGCCTACTTGGGCATTGTAATGGTGGACAGTTGGGGACTTGAACCCTCTCTGATTGACGGACGCAACCTGTCAGTGCCTACAGTGTGTAGGAGTAACAGACGTCTAATGGCCTACCCTAAGCCACGCACAACCGCCCGAAAACTTAATGGGCCGTTTTACATCTGTCGTTCTCACTGCCCAGGATGGTTCTCGTTAAAGTGGTTATTGCTCACTTACATGCTGTTACATCATTTAGCTCACAATGACTGGGGATACATGTTAGCCCGCTGCCTCGGTGTTTTGGTGGAGAATATCGGAATCGAACCGATTGCCTTTTCACTGCCAGTGAAACGCTCTACCCAAGTGAGCTAATTCCCCATTTAGTTTTTAGTAACTCATCAATGATTGGCTCTAATTCTGTCTTCCATCTACTATGAATCATTTCATGATGATTAGGGCATAATGGTATTAGATTCATTGGATCATTGTTATTATGATTTTCATCTAAATGGTGGACAGCGACAATTTTGTCAAACTTGCATATTGCGCATTCTTTTGGCCAATTCTTAAATGCTATTGTCCGATATTGCGTTGCATTGTTATCCCACCAATGTTTACGACTATTTGAGCAGCTTTTACTACAAAATCTTACACGAGAGAATTCTTTAGTGAACTCGCGACCAATCCAAATAAATTCAGAACCACAATTAGCACATATTTTGCAATGTTCAACTATCGGACCAAATCGACGAGAATTTTTCTCTTCTTGCAATAGCCTATATTGATCAGTATGATATTTGCCGTTGTTCATGTATTTATTTATCTAAATGCGATATGCGAGCGCTCTCCCATCTGAGCTAAGACCCCATTAGTTATTGTGTATCGCCCTTTTCTGATACGATGCAAGTTTGCAACTTCCCGCCAGGCTCACGCTCTATCATAACAACCGCGGCAGCCATAAGCAAGACGATCGACTGTTACTTGAATACACAAAATTGGTGGCAGGAGGGGGAATTGAACCCCGTTCGTTCTAATCTGCCCTTACCACGCAACCGCCCCCGCCATATTTTAGCTTCGGTTTTTCGGTAGGGTATTCAATACATGCTGTTGGAATGCTGAACGTTGATCACTGAACCATTGCGTGTAATGATACGCACTGCATGATGTGAACGCATACGGCTGGTTTCGCCATACGGCATTCCAGTTACCTTGTTCCATTCTTGTTCATCTTTACGATTGAGAACTTGACGGTAACCATTGCTCTGCAAATACTTTTTGATTGCATCGAGGTCGTTGTTACCTCGCCCACGATAGAGATGGGTGGTTGCGCTGGAGCTCGACCCAAACTCGTGGTAGTAATCAGGCAGCGTCTGCATGAACTTGGAGAAGGCTGCTTTGGCAGTCAGTTTGGGTGCCGCAGGTTTCGCAGGTGCAACAGCTTCCATCAGCTTCCTCATGAATTCTCTCGGTGTCTTGGCCATCGGCTACTCCTCCACATTACATGCGATTATTTATGGAGTCAATGGGTAATGGCGACCTGTAGGGGGATTGAACCCCTGATCTCTTGCGTGACAGGCAAGCGTCTTAAACCACTCGACTAACAGGCCATTGTGTGCAATTTGTTGGTCCCGGCGGGAGGTATCGAGCCTCGCTACTGGTGGTCCACAACCACCCGTGTATCCGTAAACACTTCACCGGTATAACTCTCGGGGAGATTGCACACTCCCCTTCCCCCGCACCGCTAGGCGTGCAATAGCGCCACGGGGAGTATTCCTTACATGCCCAGCATGGTTTCCATGGTGTTGCGAGCAACGACCTTGGTCTTGGCCGCGCCGAACATCACACGGGCCTGCGCCTCAGTGCACTTGTATTGTGCGCCGCGCTTGGTCACATAGCTGAACGGATATTTCCAACGGCTGGGCGTGTAGCCCGTCAGGCGCTTGCCTTCGGCGTTGACCAACTGGAGACCCAGTTCAGCAACCTTGCGTTCGAACACGCGATCAGTTGCAGTGGTGACGCCCTTGAGCTTGCCCTTGACTTTGATGTTGACTTCGTCAGCGCCGTAGCGCATGGCACCCACTTCGAGATCGAAGTCTTTGATACCGGCTTTGTTCAGTGCCGCTTGCATTTCTGCACGGAGGACACGAAGTTGTTCTTTGGTGATTGCCATTGGAGTCGTTCCTTTTTCAACTTGCTTGTAGACATTACAGCAAGACGTCTTGGCGGTCAACCAAAAACAGAACGTGGCATGGATTATTTTGGTGCCCTAGGCCGGAATCGAACCGACCTTCCCTGGTTTAGGAAACCTGGCTCCGGCCCAGCGGCAAGGGCATTGATTAAGCAGGCTACAGACGATCTTAATGGGTATTGGCAAAAACGCCTCAAGGTTCCTGGACACTGCTTTCTACTACAAACCTTTTTTCGATAGAGAATTAATGTAACCGTGTGTCCGCAGTTTTTGGACACCATTGGCTCTGGTGTGTCCCGGACACAAACGATTCTGCCACAGTGGACATTTAACATACTTTGTTGGTTCTAAACGTAGTCCACAAACATCGTATAGTGCTTTAAGCTTCTTCCCGGCCGTGTGCCCCAGCTTAACAGGGTATATGGGTCTCTCACCCATCCATCGAGTTTCTATGAATACTCCGGCAAACAAGAGCAGGTCAACACAAATGAGGTGCAGCCTGCCAGCACTAATTTTTGGAGCCCCCAGAAGGAATTGAACCCTCCGTCGTCGGCTTCGAAGGCCTTGTCCGTCCCAGCGGTGGGGGCAATTTTTGCGTGTAGCCATAATCAAGTAGCTAGCTGTTTTTGACTACACGCTCACGTCGCTGACCGAGTTTCTCAAGTCCCCGTTTTCATTGGTAGCTAGCCAACTACGACGGCGCTCTCAACTCGACCGCGCCAGCGACTGTTCTATTGGTGCTGCCGGGAAGAATTGAACTTCCGTAACCTCCTTACCAAAGAGGTGTAATGCCATTATACGACGGCAGCGTTATTTTTTGCGAGGGACTATGCTGGTCTTGCTGACGTCATCAGGCTCTCTACTACCACGGCTCGCAGCCTGTGTAGGAGTAACGCCCATGATCTTGGCCGCCTTGTGGATCATGTCCTCTTCAGCAGGCGTGTAAGTGACAAAGATCATATTTTCAGCATAGGGAGTTTCTTGTTCAAAATCAGTGTTGTCATTCATCGCTGCGGCAATTGCCACGCCCATACGATATTGCATGTAAGCGTCAGTGTTGCGCAGTTCTTTGAATGTTATCATGCCCGGGCTGACACCATCAAAATCGGCTTCGATTTTGGATGTCTTGCCTGTAAGCTTTGGCATGAAGTCTTCGTTCAGTATGTCTTTGATACGCATGTTGGTCCCTATCACGTATTTATGTGTTGGGGACCCAACAGCTTGTTTTGGAGCGGGTAGGGAGAATCGAACTCCGCGTTCTACGGCTTGGAAGGCCGGTGGTCGCCCTTTGACCTTGTCTACCCGCAATTATTTTCTAAGAGTTTTGTAATCTTCACGTGCTCTTTTTCGCATTAGCTTGCTAATACGCCGTTCTTCTTTTTGTTGAGGAGTTATTGCAGGAATAGCATCGTATTCAGCAACTAACTTTTTAGCATCTTTTGTAATTTTGCTATACAATGATTTGACGTTTGTCATAAACTCCCTGCCTTTGATTCTATATGATAGCCTTTTGCACCTGCAGGACCTTGACTCGAACATCAGTCCCTTGGGGACTCGAACCCCGCTTCATCTATCCTCCGTTACCCAACGGATCCGGATTTAACCGGTCTAACTCAAATCACAGTGATAATGGTCGACGTCAAACCAAATTCAGATTTGAGTATTGTTTGCATGAGCCGCGCCTTTTGCTCTGCTGCACGAGGCAGCGTAGCGTCAGGTTGCGGTCCTCCTAGCGAAAAGCTTTTGCGCAGTCGTGCATCAATCACTGCCCTCACTGCGCTCTCAAGCTCTCGTTGTATCTCGTAACGTAAGCGATAACCTGCCGTTGCGTTGCCACTTATGTAGATCGCAACTGAGGTATCTTGTGATTGTGTGAATGTTACCATGTCGATATTTATGAACAACATAGCAGGGCTCGAACCTGCAAGGAGACCTGGTTCTGACGGTGCTCCAGCCAGTTTTTACACCAGCATGTCTACCACTTCCAACATACGTTGCTCAAACTTGGATGCCCGTCGAGGATTCGAACCGCGATTATCTGATTCAGAGTCAGATGTCCTACCATTAGACGAACGGGCAATAAAGGGTATTTGCAGTTTGCTATGTCGCACCGTCAGGGGCTAAATCCGGAACGCCCTGCCGCACTTGTTTCTAGATGCGTTTGAACTGGGATTGACACAAGGGCCCATTACCTCGGTGCCGTAGCACAGGTTATGGTCATTGCTGCCGAGCTGCAAATTATTGGTGAGAGTTTATCCGTCGAAGGAGGCGTTACCGCACGAGGTGCACTGTCCCGTTTGACCTCTAGTTACCGAATGGCCATTCTGCAACCTGTCACTTCACTCTCATAGTATGGTGGACGGAATGGGAATCGAACCCACATTGCGCGCTTGCTTGCCCAAAGCTAATCCGCCCATTGTTTTGGTGCTTCTGTAAGGAATCGAACCTTATCGTAGACGGTTATCGGCCGCCTCCCTTTCCAATAGAGAGTCAGAAGCAAATTCTATGTGTGTGGGCCTTGCACCCACCCAGTCGTAGCATATTTTAAGTCCTATGACGCGACTCAGGACTTCTTGTATTGGAACCGGATATGGGAGTCGAACCCAATCCACCTCAGTCACAGTGAGGGATGCAAAACCGTTACACCTTATCCGGCATTGTTACATGCGAATGATACGAACCTGATAGTCCTGGAGATAGGAGTTGGGGTCAATAGCAAAGCCTGCTTGTTCCAACACCTTAGCCGACCAGCGGCTACCCATTCCACGTGGTCCATACCATGTATAGTTGTCACCGCCGTAACCATCTTCACGGCGGAAATACTTGGGGATCGCTACCTTGTCTGCTTCGGCACGGGTCAGTTCACGACCGGAATGCCGCAGTTTGAGCTCAAAGTAGCTACCATCAGCTGCTGGCATCACGGTGACCATCAGCATGTCTGGCGGAATCACATCCAGCACCTTAAGATCCGGCTCGGTTGCTGCAAGATGCTTGCGGTGTTCTGCGGCCGCGTTCTTACCGAACGTTACCGCGCCACTTGTGCCGCGAACTTCAAGACGCTTCTCGATGTCAGCAATGCACTTGGCAAAGTCTGGCTCCAACACACCATAGCTGTCAACGCCGTGATGCTTTAGGGCATCTGCGTCGTCTTCATCCTCGTCAGCATTGCCGTAGGCTTGCTTGAGGGTGCGGTTGTATACGTTGCCATCGCTGGGGACATACCCGCGGAATTTCTTGCCGTCGAAGTAGAAGGCAAACAACAGCGGGACCTCCCAGTCGCCACCTGCCGACACCAATGCAATTGGCACGCCGTTCGACAAGGTCATGAATTTCTCGATCTCGACGTTCTCGTAGTCGAAACGGATCTTCTGCACATCTTCATGCACAGTGGGGAACCCATGATTCATCATGCCGCCTGCGATGATGTTCTCAACATCGTCATAATCCTCGACGTCATACTCATTTTCAAAGTCCTTGGACTCAGCAAACGCTGAGATCGTGGCTTTGAAATCTTCTACAGACATTGCTGGTGCATAACGTGGCATTGGATCTCTCATCGTTTGAGTTACAGTTGGAATTGGTATTTGACGCAAGTTGGCCAACTAATCGCCTACTATCTGTTCCTGGACACATGTTTGTAACCTTTCGGCTGCCAATGTCTTTCTTGTGCCTCACTGTTCTTCCAAGTAGGAGATTTGCGTCAAAAATTGGTCTGCGCGAAGGTTTTGATCCCTCTCTAGCCGCCCTCGCTTGGCGGTCGTGCTCACATTACACTAATCGCAGGGTTATATCAAATCTATATGTTGGTGAACCATGTAGGATTCGAACCTACGTAGACGCGGGGTAAGAGCCCGCCGCTAAAACCAGCTCAGCTAATGGTCCGTTGTTCTTCCGATGTTCTTACCACGCCACGTATCTGTTTGACTGTGACAGTTTGGGCAAAGAAATCGCAAATTCTCCCGTCGGTTATCATGCTTGTCGCCATTGATGTGATCAAGCTCTAATACCAGTTGTTTACCTAACCATTCGTCGAATCCACAGTGCAAGCATTTCTGCTCTTGCTCTTGTAACACTCTTAGGCGTTTAAAATGAATGGATAAGGTATCAAAGTCATCTTCGTGCAGCTTGCGAACACTCTCGATACGTTTGTTTTTATGTGCAACTGCCCTGGCCGCAGCAATGCCTTTTGTGATTTGCTGCTTTTTAGCTACATCAAAGGAATTCCATGAAGCCCTATTAGACGTTGCAATTTTTTGCTTTGTTTCTTCTGAATGTGTTCGTGTATTTGCACAAGAACGCGAACAAAATTTCTTGATCCATTTTGCAGTAGGATCGCGTTCGAATCCTTTGCCACATTTTTGGCAGTTTGCTTGTTCCATAAATTTGAACTCCGTATGCTGTTCAATAGTATTTATACGGACATCGAATTTATGGCGAACCGGTGAGGTTTCGATCCCCTTACCATCGGCTTAAAAGGCCGACGCAGCACCATGCTACTCTCGGTTACCGGTCCAGGTAGTGCAACATCATCTGTCATACCATCCTGGACCGTTGCTGGATTCCAGGACAGTTATCGCTTGTGTTTCCGTTTCATAGCGTCTGTCTTTCTTTCTAAGTTGTGTCCTGCTGGACGGTTAAAGATCGATCACCATCTTGTTGTGCCAAAAATGACAGGAAGCAAGAGCAGTGTCAATGCAACTGCCGCAACGATACCGGTAATCTGTGGAATCATCATACATAACGACACCACAAATAGTATCATCAAAGCATATGTCATATTTTTCTCCATGACAACATAAATGGTCGGATTTGACGCGGATATCCGTAAACCGCTTCCAACTGCCTAGACGCACGGCATCATCCGTGTAGGACCATTGTCCCGCCTCCGCCATCGCGCAGTCTTCTATTGGTCGGAGTGACAGGACTTGAACCCACGACATCCTGGTCCCAAACCAGGCGCTCTACCACCTGAGCTACACTCCGTTGAATTGGCCCCTGGACAGTCAGTCTCTACAAGCACACCTTCCAGGGCTGTTTTCAGTTTACTACCACATGGTCTAGAATATGGATTCAACCTAGTGCTTCAATTGGTAACCCCTGTTGGAATCGAACCAACGCATGTCGGCGTGTAAAACCGAAGCCTTCCCATTTGGCGAAGGGGTCATGATTTGAATGCAATGCTGTTGGACTTGCACCAACATTTGGCATATGCGCAACAGCACATAACCCTGTCAAGACCTATTGAGGACATTGCAATTTTGGTAGTGCCGGATGGAGTTGAACCATCCCTGCAGGCTTATGAGACCCGCGTCCGAACCACTCGGCGTCACCATATACGAAATGGTCAGGGTAGGTGGAATTGAACCACCGCCGCGAGCTTCCGAGGCCAGCAAGCTACCACTACAACATACCCTGAAATTGTCCCTGTGGTGGGAGTCGAACCCACCACCCGCGCCGCCATTACCAGTGGCATTACGGTTTTATCCACGCCCACTTTCTGCAACCATCTGGTAAACAGTTGCATACTCACTGCGCCACAGTATTCTGTTTTCAGCTATCCTACTGCTACCAATCACAGTATTTTACTGTCACAACCCGAAGATTGTTTGACATCCCCGTCAATTTCGGCGGCGGTGTAGGATATGTGAAAACAGAATGGGTATGCCTACGATTTGAACGTAGGAGCAGCGTTACCAAGTATAACTTGGATTAAGTGGCAACTCTCATGCCTATTACACGCTTCGCATACCCTATTGACGTAACAGTGGTTTGGAGTATCTGTCTGATTTATCTCTTGAATTCCAACACCGTTACCAAGGACGCTACCAGTTTCCTGCTCACGTCATCATCTGTTTATAGATACACGCCACACGTTCGCACCATCCGGCAATCGGACAGGGAGGGCGTTACTCCTCGCTTGACGCATATGTATAATCAGATGGCCGTCGTTTTATAGCTCTCGCTTACCCAGGCAGCTACGCCAGGAACGGCCTTCTGTTCTGCTCGCACCTAACATCCAGCTTTTAATCACTTCTTTGTTTTGCGTGGTTCGTGACCCCCACTCTGGTTGCTGGTGAAGCAGTTTCCAAATTGTCAAAGAGCGCTTGTTTCGTTCCATCACACTAGCGTATGTTGACCATGCTGTCAACAACTATTTTGCCGTGGCGTTCACAAATTGTATGGTGTAGCTTGGCCTGTTTGCAACAATTCTTCATTGAGGTTCGTCATGTCATCCCCATAGAACACTGTGGCTAGGTAACGCCCAAACTTTTCCTTGCTGTCCTTAATGGTAAGGATCTTGATTTCAGTGCCAGGCGGTATTCTGTCCATCACAAACTGTTTTGTAATCAAGCCCACTGGTCTCTCATCCCCGCTTATCTCTGGTGCGTCTATGCCCCACAAACGGATGCTTTGGTTATACATCCATATGTTGAACCCCAAGTCAATATCAGCGCGAATAGTGTCGCCATCATAAATGCTACGCACTGTGGCGTTGTAGAAGTAAAGTCTCATACTAGCCTCCTGTATGGCTAGTATTTATTTGGCGCACCTAACGGGACTCGAACCCGCCTTTACCCGTAGACAGCGGGTAGCCTTCCCTGACGGCAATAGGCACATTGTTTGGTATCCCGTATGGGTTTTGAACCCATTTCTCCGGCTTGAAAGGCCAGCGACCATCACCAAGTAGTCCTACGGGACGTGATTCTGTATTTGGATGCCCGTCGTGGATTCGAACCACGCTCCTGAGATTCAAAGTCTCGTATCCTACCGCTAGACGAACGGGCAAAAATGTCTGGAGTTTTGTTTCTGCGTTCCGCTACGATACGCCCTGCAGACTCCGCTGCTTATTGGTGGCAACTAGGCACTTGACTCTTCTGCACAAGGGCAATTACTCCGTGTGTTATCATCAAGCCAGCCCGCCCTTCTCCTCGGAATGTTAACCGGTATACCAGGAGCCGTTGCCGTTTTATCTATGTCGTGGTGGCGACTGTTCTCAAGAGACTTTGTATCCTACTCACACCGCACTACTGGTGCCCATCAGCATCAAACCTTATCCAGGGTCTGTGCTCGCCCTGGACCACCTCAATATTCCCAACAGCTGACAAAATCTTGAGAGGATTCGAACCTCTGACTCCCGCCTACACGGCAGGCGACCTCACCTCTAGTCCACAAGATCATGCTCCACGTCTCCATCAGCAGAGCGGCGACCCTTTTGACTTTGACCTTTCACATGTTCGGCTGTTGGAGGCCATCGCCGCGGCCTATCTTTTGGCTGGGAAGGTAGGATTCGAACCCACAATAGCAACGGTTCAAAGCCGCGCTGGTCACCATTTCTCCTCTTCCCAACAAACTGTATGATGCTGCACGGATTCGAACCGTGTTTATCCAATGCGGGACTCGAACCCGCGGCACTCGCTGCCTCGTTCCGGCAGGTGACCTACCTAGGTCAGCATCAAAACTTGGTGGGATGGGTTGGAATCGAACCAACGACGCAGAACTATTACCCGCTCTACCACGACACCTTTGGTTCGCGACCCTATTGTGTCTCTGAGCTACCATCGCCATATCTTGTATTTGGTGCCTGAGGTAAGGATCGAACTCACATCTCCTGGGCTTCAACCAGGCGCTAAGACCACATCAGCTACTCAAGGCATGTATTAAATGTCAGGCAGACCGGCTGCATTTTCCGCCTCCAAAGCGGGGGTGTTGGGGTGTCTCATGTTACACTACTGACAAATTTCTGGTAGGCCTGTGGGGATCGAACCCAACACTTGACGTGATCATGTCATAATCACCGACTACACCATAGTTGCGGCCTATAAATTTGGCGGAGGGATGGTAGAATCGAACTCCATGCGGGTATTAGCCGCACCCATCGCTTTCAAGGCGAGTCCCGGCCCAGCCAGGTTAACCCTCCGTAATATGGTCAGGGTGGGAGGATTTGAACCTCCGGTCTCCTCCTTCCAAGGGAGGCGGTATCGGCCAGACTAACCTACACCCTGCTATTTTGGTGCCCCTGGTCGGACTCGAACCGACACTGTATGGCTTCTAAGACCACTGTCTACTACCAATTGGACTACAAGGGCAAAAATTTCGTCCCACCGTTGACGTTTAGCTGATTTGCGCCTCTTTCATACTATGCACGGTGGGAACACATAGCGGGCGAAAGACTGGCTCAGTTTATCTCGAGAAACACTGAACTCAGTCAATTGTTTTGCGTGACGATCTTCCTTTGTGCCATCCTAATGGCACATCATTTCCCTTTATTTTTCTGTTTTCTTGGCCGTTTGTAATCCACATTGTGCCAAATTGGCTATTCCGATTACCAGAATGTGAAGCAGACATTTTTGCTTTAGTCTCGTCGGAAAATTTCCTGCCTTTAGTCGATGGAAGATAAGTTCTTATTCCATCTGCCCATTGCTTTTTATTGCTATTTTGAATTATACTTCTCTTATGCTTGCTTTGATTACAACTCCAATTAGATTGGCTATAATCACGCGCATCAGCTAACATTCGATTATGAGCATTATGATCACGAGTGCGGTTTATGTAACTAAATCCGCCTTGTCCACCAACACACAAGTTGTAATTGGTTTCTTGAAGGACAAATTCCTTTGTTACTAACTCAGCTTCTTTAGCATTCATGTCAGCTTCATTGTCAAATACGTGGAGTATTTCTTTATTGAAATTCTCAATGCCATACTTGACAATTGCTCTGCGTAGCAATTTTCCTGAACCAAGATATCCATCATTTAGATCAACGGTGACATGCTTACCAATGTAAACTTTGCCGTTGATCAGATTGGTTGTTTTGTAAATTATGTAGTGCAGCGATTGCATAGTAAGTCTTACCTCTATGCTTATTTATGCAATCGCTGCACTTATGTGGAACGCTAGGAAATCGAATCCTACACAGCCGCATTGCAAGTGCAGCTCGCCAGCCCTTGGAACATGGCGCCCCGTATATGATCGTTGAATTGGCAGGGTTGTCAGGATTCGAACCCGATTTGCACAGTTTTGGAGACCGGCCGCGCATTGCCACACGCACATCCCTATAAATTTCCGCCAAGACCGTTGGGACTTTTACCCCGCAACACGGATTCCCGCTGCATCTCTGCGCCAGCGCCAAGGCGAGCTGGCTTGCGTATTCCGATCCTCCAGATCCGGCCGAATCCGTCGGTGTCGTTTAACTTGGTGCCCCTGAGAGGATTCGAACCTCCAAAACCTACCTTCTGAGGGTAGTATGCTATGCCAATTACATCGCAAGGGCAAAACTGGTTCCGGCCACGGTCGCACCCGCGTCCTGCCGGCTCTATTGTAGTCTCTGGGCCCATCCTCTACAACAGCTTTGGTATTGACTGGGCTCGTTTGCGGCCTTGACCAGCCGAACTGCCCCCTTTGGAACAGCCAGCAGAGAACCCTTTCGAGGCCCCCTTTGTTGGGTCACCCTCACAAGGGGTGATTATATCCAGTCAATTGGTTATAGTAGAGGACCGATCCGGTATGACCATCGAAGGAGCCTGCTTAACCTAACCGGATTTAGCGGAAACAGGCATAAGTTGCGCTCTACTATTTTGGTGGGTCCCGGGCAGACTCGAACTCCTTGCCGTTTCCGGAGGTGGGTTACAGCCACCTGAAAGCACCCGCTATCCTTACTTGCAGGACCCATATTCTAAACTTGTTTTCACAGCCTGGATTCGAACCAGGATTAAACCACGCCCTGCGGCGCTTGCATTCCAATCTGCCACTAGTCGGATTCGAACCGAATTGGTTACGGCCCAATGCCGCTTGCATTTCCTATCTGCCACTGCGAAACTTGGAGCCCCAGACAGGATTCGAACCTGCATTTTCGTTCCAGTTACCTGACTCAACGTTCGTAGCGTCGGGGGATACTGGGGCATATGTGAATTGGTGGAGCCTTCTTTAACGTCCTTAGCTTCCGCCGACCATTTAGTGGTCTACTCCCGTGGACGGACATTTCGCATGGCTCAGTGTGCACCTACCGCACCATGCTACTGTCATATTGGCTTCCCAGTTTGTTCCATTGCTACCGATCGCCATAGCTTTGGCTGGGAACTTGGAGCGGGTGAAGAGAATCGAACTCTCGTCATCTGGGTGGAAGCCAGTAGCTCTACCATTGAGCTACACCCGCATATCTTTGAATTGTTACTCCTAGTGGGAGTCGAACCCACGGCCCGCCGTTAGCACCAGCTGGCTTACCATCATTAGGAGCGGGCCGAATAGGGTGCAACCACATTCGGCTTGATCTATCTGGCTGGCACTCTCTCCACCGTCACGACTTTGGTTGTCACATAGCAGGTTGTCGTTCCCTGCATTAACTACATGTGGTTGGCCCTTGCCCCGAACAGGGTGGTTTACTCGCCTCTGCGCTCAGCGATACCGGATTTGGCGTCCCCCGTCGGAATTGAACCGCACTCCTACTTCGGTGATATCACTTCCGAAGCAACGCATCCCACGTTGAGAGGACATTCTGGCACCGGTGCAAGGATTCGAACCCTGGACGCGCGGTTTTGGAGACCGCCGCTCTACCACTGAGCTACACCGATATATTCCGCGGAGGCCCTTGTCCCTTGGTTGCGGGATGACTTAGCTGGACGGATCTCTCCAGCACCTCCATTATTGTGTTTGGCTGCTTTGCCTGCTAGGCACATTTAACTGACAGCGACAGTCAGCACCGCGATTCAGCCGGAAATTCTTTAATGCTGCCGGATCAGTCATGGTTGGTTTCTCCTAGTCTTCCCAAACGCATTTCACAGTCTCGCCGTTCGAGGTCTTGGGTAGGAGAACTTGGAGCGGATAACGAGAATCGAACTCGTTCCTGTAGTGTGGCACACTAGTTGGC
>ERZ1066130.236-NODE-236-length-25424-cov-11.821554_pt1 | contig 25424 bp, 20 predicted proteins | sample MGYA00382777_ERZ1066130 | MGnify/ENA primary metagenome ERZ1066130 (study PRJEB33369, sample SAMEA5778360) | biofilm metagenome | biome: Industrial cooling water; feature: Water cooling tower basin; material: Biofilm | place: United Arab Emirates | collected...
CATCAGGGTATCGGTTTCCCAGGTTAACTCAAGGGTAGGAGGGTTGGTTACTAAAATTTCTTTTTTGGGTTGACAACTGGCCGCCCAAAGAACAATCATCGGAAGTAGTAGAAGGGATCTCATGAAGATTTTGTTTTGACCCAAAGGTAATCCATTTTAACGTGGAGCCATAGAATGTAGGAAGAACGAACATGGTCAGGATTACTTTTTACCTTTGTCGGGTATTTGAGGAGCATGCGAAAGATTTTATTACTTGTGGTGTCCACTTGGTTGGCTTTTCAAACTCCGGCTTTTGCTCAGGTGGTGATTAACGAGATATGCCCTGCCAATGCAGACGTTCGGCATGATCCGGACTTCTTCAACTTTTCTCCCTGGGTCGAACTATTTAATAGTGGCACCACGAATGTCAATGTGGGGGGCTATTTTCTGACAGACGATGCGACCCAAACTTCTAAGTGGGTTATTCCGGCAGGGGTGAGCATTCCCGCGAAACAATACTTGTTGATTTGGTGTGATCAGAAAGATACGGGTCTTCATACCAATTTTTCACTGGATAGCGAAGGCGAAAAGCTGCTATTGTTAAATCCGGCCCAACAGATAGTCGATCAGATCACCTTTCCGCAGCAGTATACAAATATTTCTTTTGGTCGGATATCGGATGGCGGCACCAACTGGTCCTACCTGGCGGATCCTACCCCTCTGGCGCCCAATGTATCGGTTGCGGCCACCGCTCAGCAATCCAAGCCTTTGCTCTCGCTTCCGCCAGGACGGTATTCATCTTCCGCTTCCGTTTCACTTTCGGCTGAAGTCGGATCTGAAATACGATATACTTTGGATGGTTCAGAGCCTACCCGATCCTCATTTTTGTTTTCGGGTCCCATTACCATTTCTCAAACACGTACCCTGAAAGCAAGAGCTTTCGGGGGATCTAAACTGCCAAGCCAGACTACCAGCGCCACCTATTTTATCAACGAGCATACATTTTCGTTACCGATTGTTTCGATCTCCACCCAACCTGCCTACTTATGGAATGATCAAATCGGGATTTATACAAATGGAACCAATGGCATCCCGGGTAATTGCCAGGGGAACCCGGTGAACTGGAATCAGGATTGGAGCCGGCATGCCTCTTTTGAACTCTTTGATAAAAACGGAACACGCAAGTTTCAGCAGCCGGTAGATATCAAGATCAATGGCGGATGTAGCCGCAACAATCCGCAAAAATCATTCGCCATCCGCGCCCGTGATAAATATGGCAGCAACGTGATGGAACAGAAATTTTTTTCCACCAAACGGCATGAGTCGTATGGAGGATTTGCACTCCGAAATTCAGGGAATGATTTTAACGTGACCATGTTTCGGGATGCTTTGATGCAATCGCTCACCATTGGACAAATGGACGTTGATCATTTGGCATATGAGCCTGCTGCCTTTTATCTGAATGGAGAATATTGGGGGATTCAGAACATTCGGGAGAAAGTAGATGGAGACTACATCGAAGCCAATTACGGTATTAAAAAACAAGATATCGATCTGCTGGAGTTGTGGGGCAATCCGTTGGAGGGCACCAGTGATGCTTATACAAACTACCTCGCGACACTCAGCTCCATGGATCTTACCAGTTCTTCTGCATTTGCTTTCATTGATTCAAAAATTGACGTGCAAGAGTACATCAATTATGTGACTACTCAGATTTATGTCGGAAATACGGACTGGCCCGGCAATAACATTAAATTCTGGCGGCATCGCTCTCCCCTGGGAAAATTTCGATGGATTCTGTTTGATCTTGATTTTGGTTTTGAGCTTTTTAATTTCTGGAGTTACGCTACGCATCCTACGCTTGATTTTGCAACCGATCCTGACAGTGGCGTTGGTTGGCCGAATCCTCCATGGGCAACCCAGCATTTGAGGCTATTACTACAGAACCCGGAATTTAAGAACAGATTTATTCAGACCTTAACCACGGCCAGAAACACCGTGTTTCAGCCGCAGCGAATTCATCAGTTTATTAACGATTTTCAGCAAAAGATTGGAGCGGAGATGCCTTACCATAAGCAGCGATGGGGGGGAGATATGGATGGATGGAATTTTGAAATTCAGCGCCTGCGTGATTTTGCTGTTCATCGGCATCAATTTATGGGACAGCATATAAAAGACTTTTTTAGTCTTCCGGAACAAATCTATCTGAGCGTTCTGACCTCCTCCACAGGTACTGCCCGATTGAATGGGATTACCCTGGAGCAACCACTTCTGGCAGGCGAATATTGTAAGGGAGTTCCCTACCAATTGGAACCCCTTCCTTCTCCCGGATATTCGTTCAAACACTGGATTGTGCGCCAGCAAGATGTTACCTCGGTATCATTGATTGCACAGAATCAATCCTGGAAGTATTATGATGCGGGCAACTTACCGGCTCTTGATTGGAATACCGGAAGCTATGCTGACCAAACCTGGAGTCAGGGAAATGCCCAACTGGGTTATGGAGATGGGGATGAGCAAACCATTGTTGATTTTGGATCAAATCCTTCTAATAAATACATCACGACCTATTTCCGCAAACAGTTTACCGTGACAGATGCTTCCGCATTGACGACACTTCAAGGGGCAGTTTTGTTTGATGATGGAGTAGTGGTGTATGTGAACGGGACAGAAGTATACAGAAACAATCTTCCGGCAGGAATGATCGGATATAGCACATTGGCGAACCAGGCAATTGCCGTTGAAAACACATTCCATACATTTCTGATCCCCCCGTCCATTCTGGTGGATGGGCAAAACACGGTGGCTATAGAAATCCATCAAAATGCCGTCACGAGTTCTGATATCAGTTTTGATTTTACCCTCTCGGCCCTGCAGGCCGGTAATCAGCAGGAGACGGTTGTAACAGAAGAGAATCTGAAAAGTATCGCCTTCACAAATGTTGAAATAGAAGCTGTGTTTGAAGAGGCAACAGAAATCGAAGGGTTGGTGATAAATGAAATCAGTGCATCGAATAATTCAGTGCCAGATGAATTTGGCGATACGGATGATTGGATAGAGTTGTATAATAACGGATCCGAGCCGATTGAATTGGGGAACCTGTTTGTATCAGATAACTTTCGTTCCAGGTTGAAGTACCAGATACCTTCAGGAACAGGTCAAACAAAATTGGCACCCGGGAGCTACGTTCTGTTATGGGCTGACAAGCAAACCGGGCAAGGTCCCCTTCATCTTCATTTTCAGCTTTCTTCCGAGGGGGAGGAAGTAGGGATATATCAGCTCATTGGAAATAATGTGATCACCCTCGATGAAATAGAATTTCCTTCTTTAAACTCCACTCTCACATTTGCGCGTATTCCCAATGGCACAGGACCATTTCTTCCCAATCTTCTGCCGACTCCTTATCAGGAGAACAAATACGTCACCGGACTAGAACCGGAAACAGATTTTCAGCTGTCAGTTTTTCCTAACCCAACAGACGGAACAGTTCACATACAATGCCAGGAAGAAATACAAGAGATACGAGTGTTTAATATGATTGGAACTAAGCTCCTGGAGAAGGCACCCAAAACCAGGGAATTAGAGATTTCATTGGTTAATCAAGCAGGAGGAGTATATTTTTTACAGGTACGACTGTCCAATCAAACCAAAGTCATAAAAATCATACGGAACTGATCCATTGCCAGACGATCACGGCCAGCAGCAAAACGGCCAGCCAGACAATCCAACGGGGATATTGAGTAAACTCATACCCGCAAATCGGGCAGACCTTACTTTTGTCATCCACGTTCATGGCACAAGACGGGCATTCTTTCTTTTTCATTTATGACAGTTTAATAAGCAATGTCAGGAGGAGTGAGACTAAAATAATTCCGAGGCCAACGCCTGTGAACCCTACAGACCAGCCAGCCAGCAGCAGAATGGCGAAATACAGCGGGAACAAAAAAAGACCCGTCACAAATTTTAAAGAAGCGATAAATACAGGATCTTTTATCTTTTGCCGAAACATTTTCCAGATCAACAAAACCGGCCCATGAATCACTTGCCAAAGGAGATAGAGAACAGACGTCTGTGGTTTTTTGATTGGCAGAACAGATCCAACGGGTAACCCTTCCTCCACTTGCTTGATTCTTACGTTGATCTTTTCCGGATGCAGGTACTCCTCCGGAGTGGCTTGGATGGCTTGGATCACTTCATCATACCGGGTGGCGTCTTCTACGTGGGTGATGATTCTTTTTAATCGCTGACTGATTTGTTCACGCCACAGACCGGCTTGTTTGATTTCTTCCGTTGCTAAAGAAGTAATAGATAAGGCCTCGCCATAGATGACGCATACACTGCTGCGAAAAGCAGTGGGTGATGAATAGTTTAATCCGACCGGAACCACGTGGAGAGTTTGCCCGGGATACTTATGCAAAAAATCAATGATCAACCGGGTAAACCCTTTGCTGAGCGGACGCAATCTCCGTTGCCAGCCATGATTGCCTTCCGGAAATATGATTACCGAATCGCCCCTCGCGAAGATGGAAGAGACGCGGTCAAATGTTTGTTGGTTTTGTCCCAGCTTTTCAAACCCATCTCGCATTCGATAGACCGGTAGCAATTGCATGGATTGCAAAAGAAACCGAGCCCATTTTTTTTGAAAGATATCCGCCCGGGCCAGGAAGTGAGTGCTCCGATGGTTGGTACACACCACCACCAACGCATCCATAAATGCATTTTGGTGATTGGGCATAAACAGGATGGGGCCCCTGGGTAAGGCATCGTACCCACGCACGATTATTTTTTGATAGAAGAAGAAAAGCCCCACCTGAACGTAGGATCGGAGTAAATAATACCAAAGTTTTTGCATGATTAAGCTGCTTGACTTGCGCGCTGCCTCGACCAATAAAAAGCCAGCGATAATCCTGAGACGATATGCCAGATCCCCCACCAGGCGGCTACGATAGCCATGCCTCCCATTCCATCAAAAAAACGAAAAATCAGAATCAACCCCAGTCCGGAGTTTTGAATGCCGGTTTCGATGGCAATGGTCTTTTGATCGCTAAACGAAAGCCCTGCCCAACGGGCGGCCCAGTAGCCCGTCAGAAGGGCCAAGGCATTATGGGCAAACACCAGCAACACCACCCGGTGAACGTGGTTCATAAAATGATTCAAATTATGACTAAAGGCCAGAAGAACGAAGAGTATAAAGATGATAATGGAGAGAGGTTTTATATATCGTGAAAATTTTTGGGCAAAGGCCGGAAAGAAATGGGAGCACATCATGCCTAAGGCCAAAGGTATCCCCGCCAGGGTGATGATGGTTTGTATCATCTCCCAGGCATCCAACGAAATCTCTTTTAACAACCCGGAGGTGGGCGGATAAAGACTCGCCCACAAACTCAGATGAAGAGGGGTGGTGACAACAGCCAATACCGTACCTACGGCTGTCAGGCTCACCGACAGGGCCGTATTGCCGCGCGCCAGGTGTGTTAAAAAATTGGAAATGTTTCCTCCTGGACAGGCGGCTACCAGCATCATTCCCAGGGCTATGCTGGGCTGCGGCCGGATGAGCCAGATAAGCAAAAAAGTAAAAAACGGGAGCAGCAAAAACTGTGATAGGATGCCTACTACCGAAGCAGTGGGCGAATCGGCCAGCCGCTTGAAATCAGCTATCTTTAACTCTAAGGAGACCCCAAACATCAGGATGGCCAGAACGACATTGAGAATCCATAGACTGTCCTGGCTAAAGTTTAGGGTAACAGCATCTAGTTCTTCCATGGGAATTGATTGTCCCGAAAGTAAGAACATCTGCCTGAAATTGGTTAAACAAGGAACTCTGAAATATAAATTCCGTTTCCCTTTTCGTTGGTTTGGGTATATATTCGAAATCTAATTGATAAAGAGTATGAAGTACAGACGCATGTGGTGGGTAGGGTTGGTGATCCTTGTTTTTTCGTTTTCCTGCGATCAGGATGATGCACCGGTCAGTGAAAATGAATATGTCAATAATTGGATTTTGGAAAACATGCAGTTCTGGTACTACTGGAATCTTGAGTTGCCAGACAATCCTAACCGCGCACTGGCACCTGAGCCTTTCTTTGAAAGTTTGCTTTCCAATAGCGATCGGTTTTCCTGGATTCAGGAAGATTTTCAGGAATTGCTGGCCAGTTTGCAGGGAGTAAACAAAGAAGCCGGCTATGAATTTGTTCTGTATCAGGATGGGAATAACCCTGGCAATGTATTGGCACAAATCCTGTATGTAAAAACAGGCTCTCCTGCGGCCGCAGCCGGGTTGAAGCGTGGCGATATCATTGATAAGATCAACAACCAGCAACTGACAGAATCAAACTATCAGTCAGTGCTGGGTCAGATAGGAGAGCCTCATACCATTACGTTTCGTCCACAGATTGACTTCACCAGTTTTGGAACCGCTACCACCATCTCACTCGCCACAGTGGAGATAGCTGAAAACCCCAATTTTTTAAGTGAGATTTATACCTATGGCGATAAAAAGATTGGATATTACGTCTACAATCTTTTCAGCACCGGGCCCACCAACACCAGCACCATCTACAATGAGGAAATGGATGAAATCTTTGCATCGTTTAAGGCCCAGGGAATAACGGATTTAATTGTGGATCTGCGTTATAATAGCGGTGGAGCTGAATCAGCCACGCAAAACCTGGCCAGTTTGATTGGAAAAGGCGTTAACAACACAAAAATTTTTACCAAACGCCAATACAATTCTCAGGTAAACAATGAAATTATCAACGATCCTGAGCTCGGCTCTTCCTTTCTCGAAGTAAAGTTTTTGAACAAAACCCAAAACATCGGAAATCAATTAACCCGGGTATATATCCTGACCGGATCGCGGACAGCCTCGGCCAGCGAATTGCTGATCAATGGGCTAACGCCTTTTATGGATGTCGTTCTGATTGGCAGAAAAACGGTAGGAAAGAATGTGGGCTCGATCACGTTGTATGAAGAGAATGATGCCCGCAACACCTGGGGAATGCAACCCATTGTCGTGAGGTCATTTAATAGCCTGGATCAGTCGGACTACAGCAACGGGTTTATTCCCCACATTGAAGATCTGGACAATAGTTTAACACTATATCCGCTAGGTGATCCTCGCGAGCGCTTACTAAACATAGCCCTTGAAGAAATTACCGGTACCCCTGTAAATGGAAGGAGAGCCCCGGCTGAACGCTTCGATCGGGAAGTACTGGCCACCTCGTTCGATAACAAGGCCATCACTAATCAACTTATCATTGATCCCGCGGTGGGCCAGGCACTTCAAACCATCCGAAAACGTAAACAATAGGATGGTGTTTTGAAAAGTCGCTGTTGCTGGCGGATGTTCCACGTCTTTCATTTGGCAATGGGCTGCGGCTAACCTATTTTTGGCGTTCTATTTTTATCATTGCCCATGAAACGCGACAAGCAGATTTTTGATCTCATTGAAAAAGAAAAACATCGCCAGGAGAGTGGCATCGAACTGATCGCCTCCGAAAATTTTACGTCACTCCAGGTGATGAAGGCACAAGGTTCGGTGTTAACCAATAAATATGCAGAAGGCCTTCCCGGGAAACGCTACTATGGTGGTTGCGAAGTGGTTGATGAAGTTGAACAGTTGGCCATCGATCGGGTAAAAGAATTGTTTGGAGCCTCCTGGGCAAACGTACAGCCACATTCCGGAGCGCAAGCCAACGCAGCCGTGATGTTGGCCTGTTTGAAACCCGGTGATAAAATACTTGGATTTGATCTGTCGCACGGAGGTCACCTGACCCACGGGTCACCTGTTAACTTTTCGGGGAAGTTATATCAGCCGGCATTTTACGGGGTAGAACAGGAAACAGGATTAATTGATTTTGATAAGGTCATTGAAATCGCCCAGCGCGAAAAACCAAAAATGGTTATTTGTGGAGCCAGTGCCTATAGCCGTGATTGGGACTACAAAAAACTGCGCGAGGCAGCGGATGCCGTAGGGGCCGTATTGCTGGCCGATATCTCCCATCCTGCCGGATTGATTGCCCGCGGGTTGCTCAATGACCCGATGGAATACTGTCACATCGTAACCACGACCACGCACAAAACACTGCGCGGCCCGCGTGGCGGATTGATCATGGTGGGTAAAAACATCGATAATCCCTTCGGGTTAAAAACACCCAAGGGTGAATTGCGAAAGCTGGGATCCATTTTGGATTCCGGAGTCTTTCCTGGCACCCAGGGAGGCCCACTGGAGCACGTGATTGCCGCCAAAGCAATTGCCTTTGGAGAAGCATTGACCGATGAATACCTGGATTATATTGTTCAGGTGGCGAAGAACGCTAAAACCATGGCGGAGGAATTTGTGCGGAAAGGGTACCGCGTCATTTCCAATGGCACGGATAATCATTTGATGCTCATCGATCTGCGATCGAAAAACCTGACAGGTAAAGCAGCTGAAGAGGCCCTGATTCAAGCGGATATTACAATCAATAAAAATATGGTGCCGTTTGATACACAGTCGCCCATGGTCACTTCTGGCATGCGCATCGGCACACCGGCCATCACCACCCGCGGAATGAAAGAAAAAGATGTTACCAAAGTAGTAGAACTGATTGATGAAGCCTTAAAAAAGCCAACCGATTCCAAACATCTGAAAGGTGTGAAACGCAAGGTCAACACCTTTATGAAAAAATTCCCACTGTATTCTTAACGCGGGTATTTGCCTGCTTTTACTCATGCCATTAGATCAACCTGACGACTATCCGGAAGAAAAAGAGATGTCGTTCCTCGATCACCTCGAGGAATTGCGTTGGCATATTGTAAAGTCCGTAGCGGCCATTCTGGCGATGATGGTTGTTTCTTTTTTCTTTACCGAGTGGATCTTTCACAATATTGTATTTGCCCCTACACGCCTGGACTTCCCCACATTTAAGTTGCTCTGTCAATTGGGCGAGTGGACCGGTGCACAGGATATCCTTTGCGCTCAACCCTTTCCGTTCAAAGTACAAAGCCGCTTTATGACAGGTCAATTCACCATGCAATTGACCACTTCATTTGTACTGGGGTTTGTTCTGGCCTTCCCTTATGTTTTTTGGCAGATCTGGAGTTTTATAAAACCGGGCTTACGGCTAAAAGAGAAAAGCTCTTCCCGAGGAGCTGTTTTTGCTGTTTCCGCCTTGTTTACACTAGGAGTATTATTTGGGTATTATGTCATGTGTCCGTTGGCGATCTGGTTTTTGTCTACCTATACCATCAGCCCTGTGATCAGCAACGAATTTGACATCACCTCGGTGGTATCCACGATGGTGGCGTTGGTCTTTGGCAGTGGTCTTCTTTTTCAATTGCCGGTGGTCGTATATTTCCTGACCAAAATAGGAATGATCACGCCCCAATTCATGCGCAAAAACCGCAAGTATGCTATTGTTGGCATCCTGGTCTTAGGGGCGATTGTCACGCCTCCCGATCCTCTCAGTCAATCGTTGATTTCATTACCGTTGTATCTCCTATACGAAGTAAGTATTTTCATTTCGGCAGGGGTGATGCGTAAAAAGGCGAAAGAAGAAGCATTAGCATAATTCTCTGCAGGTGTTCTATATTTACCATGTTAGACTGACGCTCCCCTCATGAATCCAACCCTTGCCATTGGTGCCGACCATGCCGGCTTTGAATACAAAGAATTATTAAAAGGCTGGCTTACACAAATGGGTTATGAGGTCAAGGACTTTGGAACGCACTCAATAGAGTCGGTTGACTATCCGGATTTTGCACATCCGGTGGCTTATGCGGTAGAAAAAAAAGAGGTTGATTTAGGTATCCTTATCTGCGGAAGTGCCAACGGAGTGGCCATCACCGCCAATAAACATCCTGGCATTCGGGCGGCTATTTGCTGGACAGAGGAACTTGCTTCGCTGGCACGTTTGCATAACAATGCCAACGTTGTGTGTATTCCGGCCCGGTTTGTTTCTTCACAGGAAGCTGTAAAAATCACGGATCGATTTTTACACACAGCCTTTGAAGGAGGCCGCCACGAACGAAGAGTCACCAAAATCAATTGCTGACCCGTTCCCAGTTTTCACCTACGCGTTTGTACTTCCCCTGTAAATAGGGAAGCCGGGAAATAACTGCGCTCATATAGTTCTGGGGATCAATAATGACTTCCGGTAATTGATTTTTAAAGGAACGATCCAGAAGCAAAATATTTTCAATCACATCTGTTTCTTCAAAGACTTCTTTCGACAATTCCCAATCCAAAAAAAAGGAGGCCGGTGTATTCGTTTGGTAAAGCGAAGGATCATCGGTGAGTATCAGAATTTTTTTATCGTGAACCATCGCGGTGCGAGGGGAAGGGGTTACCCACAACCGGCTATAATCTACCGATGGAATCTTTTCATAGCGGGCCAGTAAACTGATGGCAACAACACCTCCTGCATAAATCCATAAGGAAACTTCCGCCAACCACCGCCTGCGGATCAGTAACAAATAATAACTCATCAGATAGATCAGCGGAGGCAAGAGCGGAAGCAAACTTACCGGTGTCATACCAGGCACAAAAATGATCAGACTTACCCCGGCCATCAACCAAATCAACATCGTTTGTAACAACTGAGTTTGATACCTCGTCAACCGGGCTTCCCGACTCATCATAAACAATGAAAAGACGAAATAAACCATCGGTAGGGCAAACAGTATCAGGAGACTTCTTCCGGAAATCAGATCCGGCACAAAGCTCGTGACAGACGAAACATAAAAATGATTCCAGATATCCGCAGTGGCATGAAAAGTATAGTACCAGGAGATTAACATCACATGAGGCAATGCAAACCCCACGATCAGCAGAAACACCCTCCGGATATCCGCTTGCGCAAACAGCAAAAGTAAAATCAGAGATACGGGCAAAAACAAAATGTGGACAAAAACCGTCAGCGATGATAAGGCCAGATAGATTCCCATACTAAAAACCGTTTCATCCCGCTGCTGGCGAAACTCCATTTCCTTAAACAAACTCCGAAGAACCAACATCAGAAAAAAAGAAGACAATAATTCAGGGGATAGCTGAAAAGCATCAAAGGAGAAGAACGAGGTAATCACAAAGAGAAAGGCCGGCAAGTAGGTGTTCTCTGTATAGGCGTTTGAGCGAATCAGAATCACACTAAACAAGCCCGCCTGGACGAAAATGAAGATCAAGGCCAGGCATTGCCGCGCCACAGAAGACATACCAAAAAGAGCATAGACCACTTGTTGAAAGACAGCCGTCAGCGGAGGCGTACGGTCCCGGATTTCAGTATACAGTTGATACCCTGAGCTTACTTGCTTTCCGATTACTTGCCCATGAAGTTGCGACCACGATTGCGGAGGAGGATCAATCATCAGAAAAAGACCCAACCCAATCGCGATAACCAGAATCGCCAGCAGACGGTAAGGATCATTGATGCGGAAGAATCGAAGCACAGATAGCGCGGGTTGATAATTCAGGAACGGGATGTAAAATTATCAAATCCGGATGGGAAAGAGGTATAGAAAAATCAGATCATCGTCCCAGGGGCTCAACTTACATGGATGAAATAAATCGTGGAGCTTGACGGTGGCGTGTGGCTTGCTCATAACTATAGGCCAGTTGAATCAGCAGTCCTTCTGCCCAGGCTTTGCCGGTAAACGAAATCCCCACGGGCAATTCATCAATAAAGCCCATCGGCACCGTGAGGGACGGATAGCCTGAAATAGCAGCGAGCGAAGAACTGCCTCCGATAAAATGATCACCATTGATCAGATCTGTTTTCCACGCAGGCGCTCCGGTTGGAGAAATCAAGGCATTCAGTTGATAGTCTTTCAGGAGTTTATCAATTCCTTCTTCCCGCGTGGCGGTGATCATGGTGGCTAATGCATCCAGATACTCTTTTTCCTGAAGAGAGCCTTTCGCCTGAGCCATCTTTAACAATTGCTGATCAAAGTACCGAAGCTCAATGGAATCCTTTTTGTTGAAGGTCATCAACTCGTCCAGATTTTTAACGCGGGCTTTACTTCCCAAACCGGAAAAATAGTTGGTAAGGCCGTCTTTAAACTCATACAATAAAACGGTGAAGGAGGCACCATTCACTTTTCGATCCAGGGTAAAATCAATCTCCACCACCTCTGCCCCTTGTTGGCGTAAGTCCTCGACCGCCTGCTTCATTAAAGAGTCTACCCGGGCATGATATCCGAGGCTGTTTTTTAAAAGCCCGATCCGTTTTCCGGCCAGGCCATCGGATTTCAGAAAAGGAGTGTAATCCGTTGCAAAATTTCCCGAAGATGCCAGAGTTTTGTGATCGGTTGAGTCAACCCCGACCATAACACCCAGGCAGATGGCTACATCACTGACGCTGCGACCCATCGGGCCGGCCGTGTCTTGCGTAAATGAAATAGGAATAATGCCCGTGCGACTGATAAGCCCTACCGTTGGCTTGAGGCCGACCAATCCGTTGGCATTGGAAGGGCAAACGATCGATCCGTTGGTTTCGGTTCCAATGGCGATGGCGCATAGACTTGCCGATGCCGCAACACCGGAGCCACTGCTGGAACCGCATGGATTGCGATCCAGAACATATGGATTTTTGGTTTGACCCAACATTCCGCTCCAACCACTGCTGGACATGTCTGCGCGAAAGTTAGCCCACTCACTTAGGTTTGCCTTGCCAAGAATAACAGCTCCGGCTTCCCGCAATTTTTTGGTCAAATAACTATCGTATGGAGGGTAAGAGTCGCGGAGCACCGTGGCCCCGGCTGTGGTAGGCATATCATATGTGTCGATGTTATCTTTCAGGAGGATGGGAATACCGTGAAGCGGCCCTCGGCTTTTTCCAGCTCGTAGCTCCTCATCCAGCTCTCGGGCCGTCTCAATGGCTTTTGGATTAATAAACAAAACAGAATTTAACTGAGGACCTTGCCGGTCAAGATCTTCGATTCGCTGCAGGTAATCACGTACTACTTTTTCAATGGTGAAATCTCCCTGCTGATAGCCTTTTTGCAGATCGGCAATACTGATTTCTTTCAGGTAGTCAGAGTCACTAGACGTCTTCTTTTCAGTCGGACCACAGGCCGTCAGAAGCATCAACACTCCCAAGAGTTGCCCAAGCGATATCTTCCTCATGTATTTAGATCGGTTAAATGAAATCAAAGATTCATCCTTTTCATCAGGTCAAAGGGTTACCCTCCGGCAACCACCACTTCTGTTTGCGTTTCCGGGAATGAGATGCGGTTCAACTGATCGATCAGATATCCTTTCACTTTCGCAAACGCTTCCACGTGATCAGGTTTAACCGGTTGGGAAGGAGGCAATTCGACTTTTAAGGCATCCACTTGGACACCATTTCTGAAAAAGCGATAACACAGATGAGGGCCGGTAGCCAACCCCGTGCTTCCGACATAGCCAATGATCTGACCCTGACGCACCCGTGTGCCGGGCGTCATACCATTGCCAATGCGCGACATATGTAAGTACGCGGTGGTATATGTGGCATTGTGACGGATTTTTACATAGTTGCCATTATTGGTCTTGTATTGCGCTTCTTCCACCAGGCCATCGCCCACGCTTCGGATAGGGGTACCTGTGGGAGCGGCAAAGTCAGTGCCCAGATGTGGGCGAAAAACTTTGGCCACCGGATGAAAGCGGCTCATGGAATAACGCGAACTAATTCGGGTAAACTCAATCGGATATTTTAACAACGCTTTGCGAAGACTTTTTCCTTCTTCGTCAAAGTAGTCCGTTCCTTCACCCTGATCAAACGGGAAAGCATACATGCCTTCTGTCATGTGTTCAAAATAGATACCTTTAATGCCACCGATACCAATGGACTTTCCTTCCACCTGAAGTTCATCATAGATCATCTTAAAACGATCACCGCGTTGCAGCCGTTGAAAGTCTACCTGCCATCCGAAAATATCAACAAACCGGTTGGTGAGTTCATGAGAGATGCCCATCGCATCTACTGTTTCTGATAACGATGAATAGACTACCCCGGCAATACTTTTTTCAACGGTGGTTACTTCCCGCTGACAGGTTTCTACCACCAAAGAGTCTTTCAAATGAAAAACCACGTAGTCAATCGCATTCGGCTCATAAATCAATGCCCGTGCCGATTGGGAAGAATCATTTTCTACCAGCAACGTATATTTTTTGTGGGCAGCTATTTTCCTAAAATCATAAACACTTTTCGGAAGGACATTTAACTCCTGAAGGGTTCGGGGAGAAAGCGAATATCCCTGAAATAAGTCAGCAAACTTCTGGTTGCGCTGGATCGTTTGTTCAATGACCTGAAGATCATTCGTTACAATTCCATGGATCACCACCGGCACGGGTGGAATAAATGGAATGTTGCTCACAACCGGAGGGTCTTGTGGTGTGGAACGAATCTGCCATGCCCACCATCCGGCACTCATCAATCCGAGAATGCTGACACATGCACCAACTATAACAATCCATTTTTTAGACAACGAAGTCACTTTTTGTAGCTACAGACCTACAAGTTTAAAGCAAAAAGCCGGGAAATACTATTTTGACAAGCGTTCCATCAATGTAAGGAAGCCGAAAGAATCTGGCGGGTGGTGAGTTTGGACAAATCATTTTCCAGACGCACTTGTGTTTGATCGGAAAGTTCGCTCTCGCGAATGACCAATGCTAATAAGTCGGCCAACTCACTCACCCGAAGCGAGGCATAGATAAAATTGGCTTGTTGAAGGAACCCAACACTTTGCTCCCAGCGCGATTGGTTGAAGGCAACGATGGCACGGTTATACCAAAGCAAACCGGTAAGGTTGCGCGGTTCAACCACCCGATACAGATCAAAGTGAAACTGATATTTTACCTGCTTCGCGGCAGAAGCACTTTTAACACGATTGGTCTGGCGATAGGTATTGGTCCGCTGCTTGATTTCATCCGGATTCACGACAAATCCATTGAGCCGATCGGTCGTTTCTAATAAGACCTCCCCGGTCGCAGTTTTCACCATCATGAAAATATGGTAGTTAGTTTCAATGATATGATAATCGAATCCCAACTCTCCCAGAATCACACTGTACAAGGCAGTGGCCGTCAGACAATCATAACGTCCGTCTGAAAAAAGTGAGGCAAAAGGCACATAGGCCTCATACTTTTTCAGGAACCGTTGCTGGGTTTTTTGAAAAGCGAATTTTAGAAAATGCTGATCGTTGGCATACTTTCCCTGGCGCTGCTGAAGGTCAGCGATAAAGCTGGTGATGGGCTGCCGGGCGGCTTCTTCGGAAGTAAAAATGGAGGAGGTCTGCAAAAAATCAGGCAAAAGGGAGACTTGACAAAAAGCCTCTGAAGCTATCAAAAACGCATAAAATAAGGTGATTTTTCCCTTCACGTTATCCCTATGTTACCTTTGTTAATCTAAAGTTAACAATTTGGTAACATTGGACAAATTTCCAGCTTAGTTTTTTTACAGAATGGTTTAGATGATTTGATCTACCTTTCCCTTTTCAAGGGTATGAGTATACATCCGTCAGCATCTGCGAGTCCCCCTTCCTCCATTCGGGAAGTATTCCATCGCCAAAAAAGTTATGCCCTCGAATGGCGTCAGTCCGCCCTCAGGCAACGCAAGCAGTTACTAAAATCCTTTCGATTATATATTCTTGATCAGGCAGATGCCATTCAGCAGGCTGTTAGAAAAGACCTGGGTAAGCCGGTGGCGGAAGTGAATCTTTCTGAAATTTATCCGGTGGTCAGTGAGATTAATCACATCATCGCCCATCTGGATGACTGGTCAAGGCCGGTAAAAGTAGATGCGCCTCTCTCCATGCTGGGCACCCGCTCAGAAATCAGATATGAACCCAGGGGAGTTTGCCTGATCATCGCTCCGTGGAACTTTCCATTCATGCTCGCGATGGGACCTCTGGTATCATGCCTGGCCGCAGGGAACACCGCGATTGTAAAACCTTCTGAACTGACACCTCACACATCTGCTTTGATAAGTAAGATGATCCGGGAATTTTTTAAACCTGAACACGTAAGTGTGGTGGAAGGAGGGATTGAAGAAACGACTTCGTTATTAAAATTGCCGTTTGATCATATCTTTTTTACCGGAAGTCCTTCCGTTGGAAAAATTGTGATGAAAGCGGCTGCAGAGAATCTTACCTCGGTGACTCTGGAATTGGGAGGAAAATCACCAGCCATTGTAGACGAAACCGCCCGACTGGAAGATGCCGCCAAGCGCATTGCCCATGGGAAGCTATTAAACAACGGGCAGGCATGCATTGCTCCGGATTATATCTGGGTGCACGCCCGTGTGAAAGAAGCATTTGTTGTGAAGCTCCGGCACTTTATGCTTCAGCATTTTGGAGAAGGAAAAGCCATCACGGAGCAATCTCCCGATTATGCCCGGATTGTTAATACGCGCAACTTTCAGCGGCTGGATGCACTGATGCGCGATGCCCTTCAAAAGGGGGCCAGGGTGGAATGGAGCGGAGAGATTAATGAAGCCTCGCGGTTTCTACACCCTACGCTTTTGACGGAAGTTCCGATGGAGGCTCATGTGATGAACGAAGAAATTTTTGGACCCATCTTGCCCATCATCAGTTATACCGATGAAAACGAAGTAATCCGCTATATCCATGAACAACCCAAAGCATTGGCCCTGTATGTCTTTACCACGCGTTCATCCTTTTTTGAAAAAGTGATGAAACAAACTTCGTCAGGAACAGCTTGTTTAAATGACTGTGTGCTCCAGTTTGCTCATGCCAATCTTCCTTTTGGCGGTGTAAACAACAGTGGCATGGGCGCGGCTCATGGTGAAGCGGGCTTTCGGGCATTTTCGCACGCTAAATCTATTCTCAAACAACGAAATGGGTTTACATTTGCGTCTGTCGTTTACCCACCTTATACCAGACGGGTACGTGGGATGATTCAAAAATTGATTCAATGGCTTTAACCCCCTCCACCAGCTTATGAAATTACAATTGATCGTTTTTGGGTTCCTGATGTCCGCGACCCTGGCAGCACAACCGGTGACGATACGCTCGGTGACCGAAAAAGACGTAAATGCCATTGATTATCCAAACATGGCAGGCAATACCCGATCCACTCAGGCTCATAAAGGAACGGTTACATTAAAAGACGGAACAACTGTTCAGGGAAAAGTAACATTGTTTAAAAAGAAAGAAATATTTGATCGTGTGAAAGTCAATACCGGAGAAGAAAAGAAGGAAATTCCGGCCGGGGACATTGCCTCTATCAAATTGGATCCTATCGTATATGAACGAAGCTATCCCAACGATTTCAAAAATCCGGAAAAGAATTTTCAACCGGGATACATCGTCTTGGCGTCTGGTGAAAAGCTGAATGGAAAAGTCGCTCAACTGCGCGATTTTAGTGACTATGATTTTTTTGTGTACTCCATCGCCTTCTTGCCAGAGGGAAGTAATGTAGCATCCACCATCAAGGGAGGAGCACTTTCAGAATTTGCACAGGAAATAGCCGGAAAATGGAATGTGTGGGATGGCTATGCCGATGGCTATCTTTTAAGGTTAACGGAGGGGCGCTATCGCCTGAGCCGCAATCCGTATTCAAAAACCAAAAATGAGTTTTTTACCGGACTGAAAAACGAGGCAGCAGGGGAGTTGAGCAAAGAAGCTACGGAAGCGGCCTTTGAGAGGAGTGTCAAAAGCGGCAGTAATTTGAATGAGTCTATTGAAAATGCGACCAGTGCCGGTTCGGCTGTGGGTGAAGTGCTGGGCAGCATTGAAGTGAACCGCAAAGAATTTCTAATTCTGGATACGAAGACTAGGATATTGACCACCGTCAACAAAGACAACTATAAAGAGAATTTATATCGGCTGGCTGCCGGATGCCCGGCCTTTGCATCGGCCACGGTTGCGTGGGATAAAATTCAGGAAGCGATCGAGATCATAAATAATGGATTTCAATAAGGCGATCACTCCACAAATCCGACCGCCACGGTACTATTGGTATACTCATCCAGCAGGATAAAAGATCCCAAAGCTTGATTTTCGGTATAGCGATCTAACGGTAATGGTTTGGCAGTTTTGAGTTGTACCTGCGCCAGGTCATTCATCTTAACCGTCACAGCTGATTCATTTCGGAGTAAAGAGGCTGGATCTTGAACAAAGTTGACAGCGGTGAAGCGGGCTTTTACCCGCTGGGTGCCCGCCTGGATCAGATACGTCTTGCCGGAGTTTAGGGGTTGGTTTCCAAGCCAGCAGAGATATGCCGTAAACTGCGATAACAATGCCGGCTGTTGGGAAACCTTGGCAAGCACATCTCCCCGGCTGATGTCCACATCATCCGTTAGTGTAATCGTCACGGATTGCCGGGCCTGTGCCGTTGGAAGTTCCGTCTGGTAGCGATAGATTTTTTTGACGCGGGAGGTCCGCCCCGAAGGAAGCGTAACCACTTCATCCCCTTCATGGAGTACACCACTGGCAATACGTCCGGCATATCCCCGAAAGTCATGATGATCTTCCTGGCGTGGCCGGATGACATACTGCACGGGCATGCGGAATGGTTTTGCATGCAGGTCGCGCGTGACCTCCACTTCTTCCAGCAATGAAAGCAGCGGCTTTCCATCATACCACGGCATGCGGGCCGATAGGCTGGTGAGGTTATCTCCATGCAACGAGCAGATGGGAATAAACACAATCTGTTGTTGTTGATTGGGCAATCGGGAAGCCAATGCCTGAAAACTTGCCCGGATGGTTTGAAATGTTTCTTCCCGGTAATCCACCAGATCCATCTTATTGATGCAAACAAACACATACGGTGTTCGGAGCAGATTGGCAATGAAATAATGACGATGAGTTTGTTCGACCAAACCGTGACGGGCGTCCAGGAGAATAATTGATACTTCCGCTTTGGAAGCACCGGTAATCATGTTGCGGGTGTATTCTACATGACCGGGAGAATCGGCAATAATGAATTTTCGTTTGGGCGTGTTAAAGTAAATGTGCGCCACGTCAATGGTAATCCCTTGCTCACGTTCCGCCATCAAACCATCGGTGAGTAAGGACAAATCGAGAAATCCGATGCCTTTGCGGGCACTGGCCTTTTCAATCGCCTCCAGCCGGTCGGTGGTGATGGAATGTGTTTCATAGAGCAAGCGACCAATCAAGGTACTTTTTCCATCGTCTACACTTCCTGCCGTAGCTATTCGCAATACATCCATTTTTCTTCTTCTTGTAAGTAATACTGAATCCCTCATGCCTAACCCCTAATGCCTAACTCCTACTGCCTAACTCCCCATGCCTAAAAATACCCACTCACTTTTCGTAACTCCATGGCGGCTTCGCTTCGTTTATCATCCATGCGTGTACCTCGTTCAGATACGGTTGTGCCAATGATCTCTTCGATGATTTCATCCAGGGTGCTGGCAGCAGAGGGCAACGCAGCGGTACAACTCATGTCTCCCACGGTCCGGAATCGTACCTGTCGTTTCACAATTGCTTCCCCGGCATCGGTATAAATGAAATCGGAATAGGGCCATAACACCCCTTCGCGTTCGATGACTTCGCGTTCATGCGTAAAGTAAATCGTAGGAATGGCCAGCTTTTCTTCTTTGATGTAATTCCAGACATCTAATTCGGTCCAGTTGCTGATGGGGAATACGCGCACATTTTCACCCGGTTGTATTTTTCCATTGAGGTAGTCGAACAATTCCGGGCGTTGATTTTTGGCATCCCACTGACCAAAGTCGTCACGCACGGAGAAGATCCGCTCCTTGGCGCGTGCCTTCTCCTCATCGCGTCTGGCGCCCCCCAGGCAGGCATCCAACTGATGTTCTTCAATCATGCGGAGGAGTGTGGTAGTTTGAAGTGTATTCCGGCTCGAAAATTTTCCTGTTTCTTCGGTAGCCCGGCCGGTGGCGATGTCATCTTGCACATACCCTACGATTAGTTCCAGTCCGACCTCTTTCACCAGCCAATCGCGAAACTCGATCGTCTCTCTAAAATTATGACCGGTATCAATGTGGACCAGAGGAAAGGGCACCTTGCCGGGATAAAATGCTTTCTGAGCCAGTCGTACCAGCGTGATGGAATCCTTGCCTCCCGAAAACAAAATGGCTGGCCGCTCAAACTGGGCAGCCGCCTCGCGAATAATGTAAATCGCTTCGTCTTCTAACTCCCGTGGAAATTCTTTTAGATAATCGCGCATGTGCTTTGAGTGATAGGTCAATTTACTTTTTCACGTGTGTTTCATGCAGGCCACATTCTTTGGCGGAGGTTTCCCACCACCACCGACCGGCCCGGGAATCTTCCCCAGGTAAAATGGCCCTTGTGCACGGAGCGCAACCAATGCTGACATACCCTTTTTTGTGCAGAGGGTTGACGGGGATATGGTGATGGGAAATGAAATGACGCATTTCCTCATCGGTCCACTCGAGTAGGGGATTGTATTTTATCAGATTCATCTGGTGATCCCATTCTACTCTGGCCATTTGCTGGCGGTTGGCCGATTGCTGGCCCCGCAACCCGGTCACCCATACATCTGCCTTGGCCAGAGCGCGCCTGAGCGGTTGCACCTTTCGGATGTTGCAGCATTCCTTTCGATTCTCCACCGAATCGTAGAAGGCATTAATACCGTTGGCGTTTATCCAGGCTTCCACTGTGGTTGAATCCGGAAAATAAGTGGTGATGGGGCGTTGATACTTTTTGCGCGTCAGATCCAGAAGGTCATAGGACTCGGCAAACAGCCGGCCCGTATCCAGCGTAAAAATTTCAATCGGAAGATGTTGGGTGGAAATAAGATGGGTGATGATCTGATCCTCTTCCCCCAGCGCACTGCTAAACGCCACGTTCTTGAATTGCCTGCTTACCCAGGCCAATCCCTGGTCGGCCGGAAGCCCTGACAGCTCGTGGGTGATGGAAGCAATGGTGTGCATGTGGTTGTAAAAATGATGGAGACCCCTTCTGCGGATAACGTAAATAGCCGCAAATATAGGGCAAATCTTTTAATTCTATGGGATTGATAGACTACCTCAAAGCGTTCGGGGTCCCCAACACAAGGAACGCATGTTTTTTTCGTTTTTAAGCAAGGAAAATGAGAAATGCCCTACCCGACATTTTGGCCTCTGAATTGTTACCTTTGTCAGCATTTTGGAATGATAGGAATGGCCATTTCGAATCGCTACGCACGATCATTCAGGTCATTCCGTTAAAACGCATAAAAATCAGATAGTAACAGATGAAAATTCTCAAAAAAATTCTCGTAGGTCTGGGGTTGATAGTGGTTTTGCTGGTGATGGCTGCGATAATCTTGCCCATAATTTTTAAAGACGATATCAAAGCGGCTATTGATAAAGAACTGGCTAAAAGCATAAATGCTGACGTGGTCTTTGACGCTGACAATTTCAGTTTGTCGGTGTTCAAAAATTTTCCGGCCATGACGGTACAGATGAAAGAGTTGGGCGTATTTAACCGGGCGCCATTTGAAGGGGTGCCGCTGTTCGTTATTCAACGGCTGGAGGTAGAGGTTAATCTGAAGGACGTTCTTTTCGGGGATCAGTTACGTTTGAAGGGAATCACGCTGGTGGAGCCTCAAATCATGATTAAAGTGTTGCCCGATGGTCAGGCCAATTACGACATTGCTATTCCCTCCACCGATACGGTACAAATCACGACTTCCGAAGAAGCCACGGTTTTTTCTTTTGGTATTGATCATTGGGAAATCATCAATGGTGAGTTGACCTATGATGATCAAAGCCTGAAATTTTTTACCGCCCTAAGCGGACTGAATCATACCGGCAGCGGAAACTTTAATGAGAAAGCGTTTGATCTGAAAACCCACACCGTGATAGACACCTTGAATCTATCCTTTGAAGGAACGGAGTATCTGGGAAGCAAACGAATTGAAGTAGATGCTACCCTGGGGATAGAAGAAGAATACACACGGTATACCTTTAAAGAGAACACCGCCCGGATTAATGACTTTTCCATGAGTTTTGATGGATGGTTTAAAATGAATCCATCTGATTTTGGAATGGATATCTCTTTCAAGAGTCCTGAGAATTCATTTAAGAGCATTTTATCGTTAGTCCCGGGTATCTACACCAAAGATTTTTCTGACATCGAAACGAAAGGAGATCTGGCCTTCCATGGTTTTGTTAAGGGAACGTATAGCGACACACAGATGCCCGCGTTTAACCTGGGATTATTGGTAAAAGATGCCATGTTTCAATATCCCGAATTGCCCACCGCCATCGAAAACATTCAGGTGGATCTGCTGGTGGATAATCCGACCGGAGTGATCGAAAACACCTCGGTGGATTTGAAAAAACTTCATCTGGATTTTGGAAGCAATCCGGTGGATGCCCGATGGAAGATTGAAAATCTGAAAGACTACCGGATGGATGGAAACCTGACAGCCAAATTAAATCTGGCAGAATTGAATAAAATGTTTCCGATTGATGGCCTGGATATGCGTGGCACGTTTGTCCTGGCGGCAAAAGTCAATGGAGTGTATGACAGTATCCGCAAGATCATCCCTGCGGTGAGTGCACAGATGGCCTTCACCAATGGTCATATACAATCAAAAGAGTTTCCGCTGCCATTGGAAAATTTACAAATGGCCGCTACGGTCGAAAATACATCTGGCCAGATGGCAGAGACCACCATCACGGTGCCTTCTTTCTCGATGATGCTGGATGGCGAGTCGCTGGAGGCCAGCGCCATTGTTCAAAACCTGAATGACTACACCTGGGATCTGAAAGCCAAAGGTGGTGTGGACCTGGAAAAAATCACAAAAATATTTCCGCTGGAAGGAATGACATTGGCCGGAAAGGTCAAGGCCGATCTTCAGACCAAAGGAAAAATGTCAGATGTAGATGCCGGACGCTACGATAAACTCCCCACCAGCGGGTCGGCCCGGATGAATAATTTTTCGTTTGCTTCGAAAGATCTTCCGTATACCGTAGCGCTCACCACAGCAGAGGCGGTTTTTGATCCGAAGAAAATCGAACTAAAACAACTCAAGGGAACCGTTGGAAAGACAGACTTTGATGTGACTGGCGTGGTCACCAATTACATCGCCTATGCACTGAAAGACGAAACCATTAAAGGCAATGTCACTTTTAATTCGCAATTGGTGGATCTGAATGAATTTATGACCGAGACCGAAGAGGAAGCTTCGACCCCAGCCGACTCCAGTTCCCTGAGCGTGATCCCCATTCCGCGAAATATTGATTTTGTGTTAAAGTCCACCATCAACACGGTGAAAATGATGGAATATACCATGAGCAATGCCTCTGGTGATGTGATTCTAAAAGATGGCATTGCCAACCTGAGCAATTTAAAGTTCAATATGCTGGGAGGCGCATTTGTGGTGAATGGATCGTACAATGCCAATGACCTTCAGCACCCAAAGTATGATTTTGGTTTGAAGATAGACGGCATGCAGATCCAACAGGCTGCCAGCAATTTTTCCGTTGTCAAAACGTATGCCCCCATTGCCGGATTGGTAAACGGAGCCTTTAACACTGACTTTAAAATCAGTGGAGAGCTGAAGCAAGACATGATGCCCGACCTGGCCACCGTCAGCGGGGCAGGATTGATCAAGATTGCACAAGCGGCCCTGACAAAGTCAAGCCTGGTTTCCAGTGTGACGTCACTGACGAAGCTTGAAAACACTGATCAGGTGACGCTCAAAGATGTGTTAATGTCGGCTACGATCAACAATGGCAAACTGAGTGTAAAACCCTTTGATGTCAAGTTTGGAAATTATGTGACCAACATTTCGGGAAGTACGGGTCTGGACGGAAGCATTGACTATCAGCTAAAGATGAATGTCCCGGCCGGAAAACTGGGAAGTCAGTTTCAGGGCTTCCTTTCGCAATATGGCGGAAGTGGCAACGCCAACAACGAAATACCGGTAACGATTGGGTTAGGCGGAACGTATGGCAGTCCTAAAACCACGTTGTTGATGACGGAGCAGAAAGAACAGGTCAAGCAAGCAGTTACCAATGCGGCCACCGAAAAAGGAAAAGAGGCTGTCGACAAATTGCTGACAGGTGAAAAGCCCAAAGACGTGTTAAACAACATCCTGAAAGGAAACACGAAGACAGACACTACTAATAAAACGAAAGACAGCACCGCTGCCAAACCCGATCCGGCCAAGCAACTTCAAAACAAGCTCAACAGTTTGTTAAAGAAAAAGAAGAATTAGTCAGATTGTTCCGGCACAGGAGTTTTCCGAGGACAAATACGCACGCTGAATTTCAGGAGTGCAGAACTCCGTCTTTCGCCAACTCTTTGATAAAAATCAGGTTCTCTTCTTTGATGGAGTCAGGAACAAACACAAAACGTTTGTCATAAATCTGACGGCCCACATAATAGCTTACCCAATACTCGTTATTGAGATGAAAAACCTTTGGATCAATGGGTTCAACCACCACATAGCCCTGGGCGGGAACGGTTTGTAAAAAGTGCCGCAAGGTGGAGGTGCGTTGTTCGTGTCCGTCTTTTTCACCATATCCTTTGCTGGCGACCAATGTATTCTCAATCGCAAATTCATTGTTATTGATCAGGTACACTTTCCACTCCTCCTGAGCCAACACATTTTTTTCACGAACGATGGCGAGGGTTACGTTTTGCACAGAAGGGATTTCAATATCTTTCATCATAAGTTAAACCACTTTTTTAAAATACCCTCGGCCTTTTTTTGTTGCGGAGTAAAATCAACGGGGTGCAACCGGTGGCCTGCTTTCGGATACCACTTCCAGAAGTAAACTCCCGCCATCCATTTCTTGTTCCATACCTTTTGAAAAAACGCTTCATAACAATTGGCCTGGGCCTGTTCAGAAAGAAGAGCCTCGTCCGTGGGTTTGGGCCAACGCCACGGTTCGATGGCCGCATCTCGGGTGCTGCGGTAGCCAATCTCCGTAAACAACACCGGCTTTTGGTAGCGCTGCTGAAGTTGTTCAATCGCTGTGAGGTGTGGATTCCAACCCTGCACCAGCTCGGTCACAGACGGTTCGTTTTGCTGACTTAAGGCAAAGTAGGCTTGAATGCCGATAAAGTCGAGGGCATCCCAAAAACGAATGTGTTCATATTCTTCGTGAAAATTAGCTGCGTACGTAAGTTTACCCTTGTACACTTCGCGCACTTTTCGGATCAATTCGCGCCATTGCTTTTCATGGGTGGTGGTTTTTTGTAATTCGGTGCCTACGCAAAACAAGTCCACGGAAGCGGCCTGAGCCAGACGGGCATAGTGAAGAATGAATTTTTCATAGGAATTGAACCAGGCTTGCCAGTCAGCCTCGCTGGTCATGGCAATATCTCCAGGCCAACCCTGACGCAACCAGAGGTGGGGCTTTAATACTGTTTGAATCCCTTGCTTGCGCGCCAGCTCGGTCGTGATTTGAATGCCCACGTCAGATTCTCCCCACCAGACTTTCTCACCCGTGTTCATTTGAATGGCGGGAACATTCGCACCAGCTTGCCAGCCAAACGGTGTTTGCGAAATCCAGGTG
>ERZ1066130.238-NODE-238-length-25313-cov-9.886689_pt1 | contig 25313 bp, 11 predicted proteins | sample MGYA00382777_ERZ1066130 | MGnify/ENA primary metagenome ERZ1066130 (study PRJEB33369, sample SAMEA5778360) | biofilm metagenome | biome: Industrial cooling water; feature: Water cooling tower basin; material: Biofilm | place: United Arab Emirates | collected...
TTGCGGATGCGCGTCTCCCAGTCGGGGCCCGCCCCGGGGACGACCCTCGGGGTGAGGATGACCAGGAGTTCCGTCTTGACGTTGGACTTCTTGGTCGTGCGGAAGGCGGGTCCGATGATCGGGATGTCGCCCAGGCCGGGGACCTTGGTGCGGCGGTCTTCCTCGGAGGACTGGATGAGCCCGCCGATCACGACGGACTGGCCGTCCTTGACGTTGACCGTGGTCTTGAGGGTGCGCTGATTGATGACGGGTGCCGAGAAGTCCTCCGAGACCTGCGTGGTCCGGGTGGTGAGGGAGGAGATCTTGGGGGCGATGTCCATCTGGACAAACCCGTCGTTGGAGATTCGTGGCGTGACCTCGAGGATGATGCCCACGTCCTCTCGGGTGACGTCGGCGCGGGTGGAGCCCTGCGGGGTTCGCTCGGAGCCGGTGGCGACAGCGATGTTGTCGCCGACCTGGATCGAGGCGGTCTTGTTGTTGTTGACCATCACCTCGGGTCGAGACAGGACCTGGAGCTTGCCCTGCACCTCGAGGGCGCGAACGAGAAGCGAGAAGTCCGCGGAGGAGACGGCGAGGTTGCCGCCGCCGAGCGTGTTGACGATCCCGCCCGACCCGCCGCCGGAGTACGACGCGCGGTACAGATCGCCACCGAAGGGGCCGACGCGGAGATCCATCCCCCAGGAGTCCTCGCTGTCGAGCGTGACCTCGGCGAGCAGAACCTGGATCGTGACCTGCGGCGGGGTGGCGTCGAGTTCGTCGACGATCTTGAGGACTTTGTCGATGAACCGAGGGCTCGTGGCGATGAGCAGCTTGTTGCTGTTCTCATCGCCGACCACGGTCACCTCGGCCTCCAACTGACGCTCGAGTGAGCCGATCTGCTGTGTTCCGAGGGTGGACCGAGTGAGGGACGACTCGGCGCGGAAGACGTCCTGGAGCGTTGTCGCCATTTCCTTGGCCTTGGCGTTCTTGAGGTGGTAGACCGTCTGCAGGCGTTCGACCGCCTCGATCGAGTCGAGCTTGTCGACCAACTCGCGGACCTGGTCGAGGTAGCGCTTGGTCCCCGAGACGATGAGCGTGTTCGTGCGGGCGTCGACCGCGATCGACAGAGCCTGACGCTCATCCGGAACGGCCGTCACCCGGGCCGTGGTGTCTGCGGGCGTTGTTTCCTCCGTGGAGTTGGCCGAGTCGTCGCGGGGTACGAGCACGTAGCTGGTTCCCTGCTGGCGGAGGGTGAAGACGCGGGAGAGAACCTCCGCGGTGCGGGCCGCGTCGGCGTTGACGAGGCGGAAGTACGCGATCTCTCGGTCGGCCTTGTTGCTGTCGAGATCGTTGATGATCTCGCGGATCAGGGTCAGCACGGGGGGCGGGGCGTTCACGAGCACCGCGTTGGTCCGGATGTCCGGGGTGAGTGTGACCTGATCGCGGATGGCGCCGTCGATCTCGGCCTCGGTCGGGGGTCGATCGCCCGCGACCAGTTCGTCGACGATCTGGTCACGCAGGTACTGGATCTTGGTCGCCTGGCGAACGCCAAGACGGGTGCCACCGACGCCGCGACCGGACAGCACGTTCTCCAGCAGGTTGACCACTTCGAGGCTGTTGGCGCTCTTGAGTTCGATGCGGTCGAGCTGGCGGACGAGGGCGATCTCGGTGGATTCGAGCCGCTCGACGAGCGCCCGGATCTCCTGGATGTCCTTCGCGGTTCCGTTGACGAGAATGGCGTTCAGTCGTTCGTTGGCAGAGACGGTCACGGCGTTGGGCCCGCGCCGCTCGGCCTCCTTCTTGACGTAGATGTCGTTGACCTGGGTCACGGCGTCGGCGACGGTCATCTTCTTGAGCTGGATGAGGCCGGTGTCGAGCGCGGCGGCGAGGGCCTCCCCGTTCTTCACGAGCGCGTCGACCAGTTCCTTCACGACGCCGAAGTTCTCCTCGCTCGACGCGATGATGAGCAGGTTATTGCTCGGCTCGGCCTCGATCGAGAACGCATCAAGAGGGTTGGTCACGCCGCCGGCCCTGCTGGCCGCCTCGATCCGTTCGCGCATCAGGCGCTGGATCTTCGAAGCAAGCTGCGTGACATCCGCACCCTCGACAGGGAGCAGATGAAGTGAGACGCTCGGGCTGGCCTGGGCGCTATCGAGCGCCTTGACGAGGCTGTCCACGACCGCGAGAGAGCGGGCCGAACTGGAGATGATGAGGCTGTTGGTGCGGAAGTCGGTGGAGATCACCAGACGATCTTCGGGGCGCAGCGCTCCCGTCTGCTGACGCTGCTGGAAGAGGTCCTCGAGGATCCGGGCGGCACGGTCCGCGGCGGCGTTCTGGAGGGCAAGGATGCGGAAGGTGTTGGAGGCGGCGACGGCCTCGACGTCGAGCTGAGCAACCATCTCGCGGACCACCGCGATGTTCCCCGCCGAGCCGATCACGATCAACGCGTTGAGCGTCGGGTCGGAGGAGATGACCAGGCCGTTGAGCGGGGCGAAGAGGTCGGCCTCGACGCGGTTCTCGGGCTGGTTGGGGTCCTTGCCGGCCATCACCATGCGCAGGCGGCCGTACTGCTTCTGAAGCCCGGCGGCCTCGGGCGTGGTCGCCAGCCCGCGGACGAGCACGTCGTTGAGACGCTGGGCGATCGCTCCCGCGTCGCCATGGCGAACCTGGATGACCACCGGCTCGATCCAGTTGCTCATGCGCTCGCTATCGAGGTTCTTGACCAGCACCTCGACCAATGCGAGGGCTTCGTCAGGCCCCGCGACGACGATCGTGTTGGTGCGTTCGTCGAGCGCTACCGCGACCGAGCCGATCAACGCCTGGCCCGTCGTGCTGGTCGGCTCGCCGGCACGCTGCGTGCCCGGCTGGCGTGAGAGCGTCGCGCCCTGGCGGAAAAGCTCGTCGATCACGAGCTTGACACGAGCGGCCTGGGCGTTCTGCAGCGGGAACATGCGGATGAGCACGCTCTCGCCGAGCGGGAGCGTGTCGAGCATCTCGATGACCGGAGTCAGCGCGGCGATATTGCCCGGCGTCGATCCGACAACGAGCGAGTTGCTCGTGTTGTCGGGGACGAGGCGGATCGGCTTGGAGAGGTCGATGTCAAGGTCTTCCTGGCCCAGGCCGCTCCGGGTGAGCTTGATCCGGCGGAGTTGCTCCGCCAGAGCGGGCACGGGCCCCGCCTTGTTCGCCGAGCGGGACTGATCGAGCATCGCTGTCAGCGTCTTCGCAAGGTCCTCCGCGGCGGCCCGCTTCAGGCGAACGATGGTGACGGTTTCACCGGCCTGCGGGGGGGTTGCGTCGAGCGCCTTGACGAGTTCGACGATCGCCGGGCCGTCGCCCGGGCTTGCGAGGATCGCCAGCGCCGACCGGGTGACCATCGGAACAATCGTCACGGGTTCGGACACCACGCCGGGCCGATCGGCCGGCTGGGGCTTCGTGAGCCCCATGTCGTCGAGCATCTTCTGGACAGCGGTGGGGGCGTTGTTCACGAGGTCCACGATCAGAACGCTCTGACCCATTCCGCCGGCGGTCGGCTTTCCGTCCACCCCGAAGGTCGCAACGTCAAGCTCGCGGAGGGTCTTCTCAACTTCGGCCTTGAGACGCTCGGAGCAGGCGACAACGAGCGAGTTGCTCCCTCGTTCGATCTCCACGCCGATCGTCTCGCCCATCTGCTGCGCGATAGGGGCGAAGGTGCGCTGGATGGTGGGCGCGATCCGTGCCGCGGGAACGTTCGCCAGCTTGAAGACGTGCGGCAGGACTCGTCCGGCGTCGACGGCGGTCTGGAGGCTTTCCGCCAGCGCCTTGATCTGCGCGAACTTGTCGTCGGGGGCGCGAACGATGAGCGCCCCGGCCGTGTCCTCGCCCACGATGAGCACGCCGCGGATCTTGCTGTCGCGTTCGTTGCCCAGATCATTGAGGAAGAGTGTTCGGATCTGCTGGGCGATCGCCGAGGGCTTCCCCGCCTTGAGCGGGATCAGGCGGATGTCGTTGATGTTCGCCAGTGCCGGCACGTCGAGCTGGCGGACGAGCGACTGAATCCTCTCGAGCATCTTCGGCCCGGCGAAGACGACGAGGCTGTTGGTCTGCGGCTCGGCCGAGACCGTGGGGATGTCCTGCGCGTCGATCAACACGCTGGGCTGCAGGAACTCGTCGCGGTCGCGGCTGCGCTGCCCGCGGGCCTCTCGCTCGATGCGGATGCGTTCACGGTCGAGCTCGGCCTGAAGGGGCGCGCGGAGCCCCTCGTTGATCGCCCGAGCGACGGAGACCGCGTCCGCGTGCTGCAGCGCGATCACCGCAGACTGCTGCGACGTGTCGTACTCCTTCGTGTCGAGCTTCTTGAGCAGCTCGCGGATGCCGGCCCAGACGCTCTCCTCCGCCGAGATGACAAGCGAGTTGCTCGCCGGGTCGGGGATGATCGTCACGTTCCTCGCCGCCGGGCTCGCTTCGAACGCGAATCGCCCGTAGAAGTTCTCGAGAGCCTTGGCGGTCTGCTCGGCCTTGGCGTAATCGAGCTTGATGAAGTCCATCCGCCGCGGCTTGTCCGGGGGCAGATCGAGCGACTGGATCATCTTCTCCACCTCGGGCATCGCGTCGGCGGAGGCGGCGATCATCAGCGTGTTGTCGCTGCGGTTGTAGTCCACGCTCGCCGTCGGCTCGCCGTCTCCCCGCGGGCGTGCGGAGAGCATCTGCCGGACGGTGAACGCCAGGTCGTCCGCGGAGGCGTTCTCGAGCTTGAATCGGCGGAACACCGTGAGAGCCTTAGGCTTCTCGGTGTCGAGCTTGCCGATCTGCTCGAGCGCGAGCGCGATCGCCTCATTCGAACCGGTCAGCATCAGGCTGTTGGAGCGTGCGACCGCGGTGATCGCGATCTTCACGTTCTGGGGCAACGCCTGCTTGAGAGCGGTCGCCACCTCCTGCGCCCGGGCCGAATTGAGCGTGATCGTCTGGATGTTGGCCTGCTCGGGCTTCGGAGCCGCGTCGAGCTGACGGACCAGCGCCGCGATCTGGTCGAACTGGACGATCGGCGCCGAGATCAGCAGCGAGTTCTGCGAGGGTTGCGGCGTGATGACCACCCGCTCCTCCTCCTTGCCCGCCCGAGGGAACATCGTCCGCAGCGTGTTCGAGGCTTCCGTCGCGGTCGTGTTCTGAAGAACGTAGATCTCCGTTCGGCGGTCGTTGCCGAGGTTGTCGGCGTCGATCTGCGTCAGCAGTTCGCGGATCACCGCGAGGTTTGCTTCATCCGCCGAGACCACCAGCACGTTCCCGTCCGCCGAGCCCATGATGCTCACCGGGCTTTCCGCCAGCCCCTGCGCCCGCGCCCGCTCGGTGAAGAACGACCGCAGGCTCGAGGCGGCCCGGTCGGCCTTGGCGTGGTTCAGCGGGATCGACTCGATCTTCGTGTCCCCGCGACCGCTGGCCCGCTCAAGCTCCTCGATGTACGCCTGCGCTTCCGCGACGCGCTGCTCCTTGCCGACGAGCACAAGGCTGCGACGCCCCTGGTCGATTTCGACGCGCACGCCATCCGGATCGACCCCGCGCCACGAACGCCAGCCCGGCGTGCTGAACGCCTGCTCGATCACGTTCTTCACGGTCCGCAGGTCGGCCTTCTGGACGCCGACGGCCCGGATCGCGAGCTTGGCCCGGCCTTCTTCGGGAACGTCGAGCTGGGTCACGATGCGCTCGACGGTCGCGATGACATCGTTATCGCCCATGACCACGAGCGAGTTGGTGCGCTCGTTGGTCTGAATGAAGACCTTGTCGGCCCTGTTCTCGCCGTCCCGCCCGCCCGTCCACTTGAACTCGTCGATCAGGTTCGTGACGGTGCTCTGAATCTCAGAGATGCGAGCGTTGCGCAGCGGGATCACCTTGAACTGCATGTCCTGGATCGGCGCGGGCTGGTCGAACGACGTCGCCAGTTCCTTGATCTGCGCGAAGTCCTCGTCGCTGGACGCCACGACAATCGTTCCCGTCCTGCGGTCGCCGATGATGGCGACCCGATTGGCCGTTCGCTGTCCGGGCTTGGCAGACACCTGCGCCCGCTGGGTGTAGAACTGCGTCAGCGCCTGGGCGGTTTGCTGCGCGTCGGCCCGCTCGAGCTTGATCGAGCGCACGGGCAGCCCCGAGACCTCCGCCGAATCCACCTGCGCGATCAGTTCGCGGATCTCGGCGATGTCCTCCTTTGGCGCGCGGAGCGCGAGCAGGCTCGAACCCTCCTCGGCCGACACGCGGATCCGGTCACGCTTCGCGGGGTCACGGCCGATCACCACCTGCTCGATGATCCGCTGCACCGTCGCGGGCGACGCGGTCTGGAGAGACAGGATCGCCGTCTCGAGCTGTTTGTCCTCCAGCGAGAGGTCGGCCGTCGCCAGCAGGCGCGTCACCTCGTCGTGCTGGGGGCTCGACGCCGTCACGAGGAGGGCGTTCGCCCGGTCGTCCGCGATGAAGCGTGCCTTGGGGGCTTCCTGGTTCCCCGGGCCCTGTTGCTGGGCGTCGAAAAGTGTCTGGAATGTCCGGGCGAGATCCGCCGCCCTTGCATTCTTCAGTTCGTATCTGCGGATCGCCATCCGGCTTTCGCCCGGGGACTGATCGAGCAGCGTGACAAAGCGATCGAGGATCGCGATCGCCTCCGCCGGCGCGGACACGATGAGCGACGCGCCACCGGGGCCCGCCGACACACGCACCAACGCCGGATCGAGCTTCGCGACCAGCGGCTTGCCGTCCGGCCCCATCACGCTCACTTCCGCCGAGCGAACCCTCCTCGCCTGGGTGCCGGTGGGGGAGGGCGTCAGCAGATCACGGACGGCGTCCTCGGCCTGTCGGGCCGACACGCTGTTGAGCGGGTACACCTTGATCGTCAACTGGTTCGCGCCCGACACCTGCGCCACGCCCGCGATGAGCGAGCCGATCGTCTCAAAGTCCGTCGAGTTGCTCAGCACGACGAGCGCGTTGCCCGTCGGGTCGGGCAGCAGCGAGACCGGGCCCGTGAAGCCGCCCGGGTTCGTCGCGGATCGCCGCCCGATCGTCGTGATCGTCTGGCCCACCAGCTGCGAAAGCGACTGCTGATCGATTCCCGCGGGAAGAGTCACCACGCGGACCGTCGCCGGATCACCAGGCATCTGGTCCTGGAGCATCGCCGCCAGTTCCGCGAGCTGCTCCGTCGTCCGTGGGCTGCCGACGATCATCAGGCTGTTGGTCGCCGGATCGACGGCGATCGTCACGCCCGGTTCGTCCTTGGCGGGATCGCCGCCGGCCGCAGGTTGATCAGAAGGCTGCGAAGGCGCGAGGGGCGCCGCGAACGCAGCGCTCGCCATCGCCGTGAACAGCGGGTGAGACCCCGCATCGGCGAACGTTCGAGCGTCCGGCCGCGGGAGCTCGAGCATCGCGCCGGGCTTGCGGGGCGGGTTCTTCTCCTGCTGGCGGCGCAGCAGCTCCTCGACCGAGATCACCTCGACCTTGGAGCCGCCCTGCTTCTCCACCATGCGGCGAAGGGTCTCGGCGATCAGTTGAGCGTCGGCCTTGCTCTTGTCGAGCGGGATCATCTTGATCTGGCGATTCCCCGCCAGCGACGCCTGATCGACCTTCCGCACCACCTCGTCGATCGTCGCGAGTTGTGTGGCGTCGGCGCGGATGATCAGCGAGTTGCTCGACGTATCGACCTGGATCGTCGGGGGCACGCCCGCGGGATCGTCCTTGAACACGGCTTCGAGGCTCTTGGCGATCTCGGCGGCGTCCGCGTTCTGCAGCGACAGCACGCGCACGCTCCGCGAGCCCGCCTTGGGGTCCTTCACGGAGGGGTCAAGATCGAGGTCCTTGACCATCTGTTCCGCAAGATCGAGCAGCGCCTTGGGCCCGCTCACCACGAGCGCGTTGAGTCGGGGTTCCGCCGCCACGCGCACCTTGGGCTGCATCGTCAGCCCGCCGCGGCTGATCACCTGCGCACGCTGCGCCGGCGGGAGCATGTCGAGCATGCTCTCCTGCGTCAGCACGCTCTCGATGACCGGCTGGACCGACTCCGCGCGGGCGAACTTCAGGTTGATCGTCCGTACAGCCAGCATGTCGGGCTTGGCCATCTGATCCATCGAACGGATCAGCTTCTCGACCTCGTCCAGCTGGCGGCGAGAAGCCGAGATGATCACCGCGTTGCTCGCAACCTCCGCCGTCACCTGAGGCTTGGGCTCCGTCGGTTGCGACGCCGCGCTCAGGGACGACTGCAGCGAACTCGCCACGCTCTGGGCGTCGCCCGCGTCGAGACGGAACACGCGCACTTCCGCCTGCCCGCCCTCGCTGCCGGCCTGGTCGAGCTGCATGATCAGTTGCTCGGCGGCCTTCTGCACCGACTCGCTGCCGCTGATTAGCACCGTGTTCGTCGGACTGTCCGCCGCGACCGCGAAAAGCCGCTGCAGGTCCGCCGCCGTCGCATCCCGCGGTGCGTCCGCCGCGACCCGGATCATCAGCAATCGCTCAATGACCGGCTGCAACTGCCCCACGCGGGCGTTCTTGAGCGCGTACATCCGCACGATCCCGGGCTGGCTGGCGGCCTCGGCGTCCGTGTCCTTGATCACCTTCTCGATCGTCGCGAACGACTCCTGCGGTGCGCTCACCACGATCGTCCGGCTGATCGGCTCGCTGCTCACCGTGACCGGTGTCGTCGGAGCTGCTCCGGGGAGCGCGTTCGCCGACACCAGCCCGCGCAGCGTCGTCGTCAGGGCCGTGAGGTCGGCTCGTTCGATCTTGTACGTGCGAACCTCCGCGTTGCCCGCGACCTTCGCCTGGTCAAGTCGACGCACGATCTCCTCGAACCCGGAAAGCCGGCGAGACGGCGCGTCCACGATCAGCGAGTTCGTCGCCTTGTCCGCACGCACCACCACCTCGCGAGGCTGCTTCAAGTCCGGGCGAGGCTGCCGCGTCCGCGGATCCAGCGGGATCGGCGGCTCGGGGAACATCTGGTCGATCGTCTGGGCCAGATCTTCCGCCCGCGCGACCGTCAGCGGGAAGATCCGGATCTCGCGCCCGGACTTATCCAGGGTCTGCGTCTCGTTCAACTCCAGCACGACCTTCTCGATCTCCGGGAAGATCTCCGGGTGTGCCGAGATCAGCAGCGTGTTCGTCGCCGCGTCCGCCTGGATCTCGACCGGGTGCTTCCCGATCGCTTCCGGCGTCCGCTGCGAGTACGCCTGCTGGAGCACCTGCGCCAAGTTCGCCGCGTCGCTGCTCGTCACCTTCAGGATCCGCATCGGCGGGCGGTCCGATGCACGGCTCGCGTCAAGACCCTTCACCAGGGCCTCGATCACCGCCAGTTGCGTGCTCGTCGCCGCAACCATCACGCTGTTGGTCGTCGGGATCGCCTCGAACACCGGGCTCGGGCCGCCCGAGATGTTGAGCGTTCGGCTGCCCTTGAGCAGCTCATCCAGGTACCGGACCACTTCCTCGGCCTTCGCCAACTTGAGCGACAGCATCCGGATCTCCCGCGCGGGGCCCTGTTGCTTGCTCAGTTCTTCGAGAATCCGGACCACGCGCGGCATCGCCACCGCGTCCGCCACGATGTTCACCGCGCTCGCGTTGTCGTCCCCCGTGATCTCCGCGGGCGTTGCCGTCGGGTCGCCCGTCGTCTGTGCCGCGTACAACTCCGCAGCCTTGCGGGCCAGTTCCGTCGCGCGTGCGTTCGTCACCGGGTACACGCGAAGCGTCCGTTCCGCCGGCACCGCCGACAGTTCCTTCAGGATCTTCTCGACCGTGCCGAACGCCTGCGCATCGCCCGCCACGATCAGCGTGCTGCTCCTGGGTTCCGCGTCCACCACGATCTGCACCGGCGGCTTTCCGGGCTGCGTCGCCCCCGTCAGCACGCCACGCGAGATCATGTTCTGCAGCGTCGTCCGCACCGTCTCCAGGCTCGCCCCGGCCACTCGGTACGTCCGCAACTCCGCCTGCGGCGGCAGCTCCACCTTGTCCAGCTTCTCCGCAAGGTCACGGATCGAGTCCATCTGGTCCGCCGGCGCGTACACCACCAGCGAGTTCGTCGCCGCGTCCGAAGACACCAGCACCGGCTTGGGCTGCTGAAGCCAGGGCTGCGGGCGACCCAGGCGATCCACGGGCACCGGCGGCTGCGGGTAGAGCTTGTCGAGCGCCGCCGCGATGTCCACCGCCTTCGCCACCTTCAGCGGGAAAAGCCGCGTCACCTTGTCCTGCCCAGCGCCCTTGTCCTTGTTCAGGTCTTCGACAAGCGACTTGATCTGTTCGAAGGGCTCGGGGTGAGCCGTCACGATCAGCGTGTTCGTCGCCGCGTCGCTCTTCACGTCCACCGGCTTGTTCGCACGCTCTTCCGGGCTCCGCTCCCCGTACCGCTGGTTCAGCATCGCCGCGATCTTGTCCGCCTCCGCCGTCCGAAGCTGCAGCAGCTGGATCGGGGGCAGCTCCTTCTGGTCGATCCGGTCGAGCCGCCGCACAAAGTCGGCCACCAGCGCGTGCTGCACCTCTTCCGCCGTCACCACGAGGCTGTTCGTCTGATCCAGCGCGCTGATCGTCACCGCGGGAAGCTCCCGCTCCGCGGGCACCGGCGCCGCCTTCAGCAACTCGTTGAGCTTCGGCAGAACGTCCGAGGCTTTCGCCTGCCGGATATCGATCAGCCGCGTCGTTCGAGCGGGCGGCGTCAGCTGCTGCGCCTGCGTCAGCGACTCGCTGAAAATCCGCATCGCCGTCGCCCGACCCGTGAAGATCGCGTTCCCGCTCGCCGCGTCATACTCGCTCGTCACTTCCCCGGCCTGCTCCGGTGGCAGCCCCGCCGAACGCTCCGCATACAGCTTCTTCGCCCGCTCGATGATCCCGGACGCCGACTCCGGCGGCAGCTTCACCACGCGGATCTCACGCGTCCCCGGTTCGTCTACGTCGAACCGCTGAACCAGCTGCTCGATCACCGTGATCTGCTCGGGCTGCGCGCGAACCATCAACTTCCGCAGGTCGTCGATCGGCTCGAACACAGGCTCCACGAACGGAGCTGCCTCGTCCGTCTGCAGCATCGGCCGCGACAATTTCGCCAGCCTCGCCGCCAGAACGCTGGGAGTCGCCCGCGTCAGATCAAACATCCGCCCAGTCCGCGGCACGCGAATGTTCCCCTGCGCCGTCTCCAGCATCTTCTGGTACGCCGCAAGCCCCGCCTTGCTCCCGATCAGCACCACGCTGCGGCTCGCCTCGTCCGTGTTGACGCTCACCGGCTCCTTGTCCTGGTTCCCCGTCGCCTGGTAAAGCCCGTCCGCGGCGCGGACCACCTCGGCCACCGCGCCCTTGTCGATCCGGACCACCGCCACCTCGCGCTCCCCGTTCGAGGACACATCGAGCGTCGTCACGATCTTCTCGATGATCTCCGTGTCCTCGCCCGGCCCGTGGATCACCAGCCCGCGACCGTCCGGCGTCGGCGCGAGTTTCACCATGTTCGCCTGCCGCGGCGTCAGCAGCCGCGCCACCGTCTGCGACACCTCCGCCGCCTTCCCATACCGCAGACGCACCACCGCCGCTCGCGTCTCCGCACGCACCGATCCACCCTCGTTCGCCACGCCAGGATCGATCGCCGTCAGCAACGCCATCGCCCGCTGGATCTGGTCCGCCGGGCCCATCAGCATGATCTTGTTCACCTGCGGCAGCGGGATGATCGTCGGCTTCTTGGGCTCGGGCTGAGACTTGAACAACTCGCCAAGCCTCGCCGCCGCGTCCGCCGCCGTCGCCTGAGACAGCGCGATCGTCACCATCTGGCTTCCCGGGCCGCCCTCCGCCGTCGCAGGCACGTCCAGCAGCGTGATCATCTCCTCGACGACCTTGATCCGCGCCGAGGTGCCCACCGCCACGATCGAGTTCGTCCGAGCATCCGGCTGCAGGTTCAACTGACCCATCTGGTCGTCCTGCACCGTCACACGCTTCCCGTCCGCCTGCACAAGCGTCGTCACCACGCGCTGAGCGAGCAGCCCGCGCAGCGTCTGCGTGATCACCTCCGCCTGCGCGTGCTTCAGCGGGAAGATGCGGTACTGCGCGTCCGCCACCTTCTGCTGGTCCACGGACGCCACGATCTCCCGGATCCGACGAACCTGCGCCGCGGAATCCGTCACCAGAACCATGTTCTGCTGAGGAATCGGCACCACTACCCCGAACGCTCCGAGCAGCGGCTTGATCTGCTCCACGACTGTCGCCGCCACCGCGTGGTTCAGCGGGATCGCCATCGTCAGGATTTCGTCCGGACGCACGCCCGGCGGCAACTCCGTCACCACCTGCCCGGGTTTCTTCGCCGCGTCCGTCAGCGAGTTCAGGTACAGGAACTTGTCTTGCCGGCGCAGCTGCACTCCGCGCGTCGCCAAGTTCAGGTTCAGAATCGACAACGCGTCCTCGAGGCTGTATCCCTGTGGCGAAAGGAACGTCAGCGCGCCCGCCGGGACTGCCGCCTCGAAGATCACCGGCAACCCCGCCTCGCGCGCGAAGAAGTCGATCACCTGATCAAGAGGTGTGTCCTTGAAGTTCAGCGTGATCAGACCGGTGCCCGGCGGAGTTGCGGCCGGTGTGGCGGGCGGCGGAGCCGGCGGCGCGGGAGGTTGTGCCGCTGCTTCAGGGGAGCCCGCCGCCCCCGCAGGAGCCGGCGCAGGTGTGTCGGTTGGCTGGTACGCCCAGATCGTCCTCGGAAGTCCGGCGGCGGCAACAAGCGCGGCGCAGAGCCAGATCGTCGTGTGCGGGCGAGAATTCATGCGTGTCTCCATCAATCAAGCCAAGCCTTCGCGCCAAGGCGAGGCAGTCTCCACAGTCTACCGGTCAGCCCAAGGGCGTCCGGTCGGCCAAAGTTTGGTGAATACGAACTCGGAACAACTGACCCCCGATCTCGAACACCGCCGTTTCCCCCGAACCGTCCACCAGCGTCGCGTCCTCCACCTTCGCTCCCTTCAGCACCGTCACGTTCTGATTCGTCCGCGTGTTGCTGAACATCGCCTGCAATCCCGTCGAGCGTCCCTGCACCACACCCGTCAGCTTCCACTCCGCGTAAGGCGGTGGGGGCGGCGGCAGTACAGGCGGAGGTTCGGCAGCCGGTGGTGCGGGATTCGCCGGGGCAGGAGTCACCACCTGCGGCGTTGCCGCCGCGACCGCCTTGCTCTCCTCGCGGAACGCGTTCCTCGCCACGATCGCGCGAAGCGAAAATTCCGCCTCGGGCGGAGCCTTCACCAGCGTCGGATCCGAGAGTTCCGACTTCAGCAGATCCGGCGCCCACGGCGCGACGATGTCCAGTTCCACCGTCATCGTGTCGTCCTTCTTCGACGCCGGCCGGAGCGCGAACCCATCCACCCGGCACCACGGCTGCGCGTCGATCTCCGCCATCGCGCGAAGAACGCTCTCCAGCGTCCCCGTTCCCGTCAGCGTCCCGCCCAGCACATAGAAGTCCGGCGCGTTGCGCAGAGGTCGCTTGATCGATGCCGGCTGCAACTGCCCCATCCGTGTGATCGGGTTAGCCATCTTCACCGGCTCCCGACGCGTCACGACCACCCGAGACAGCCCCGACCGTTCCGCGAGCGTGCGAAGCCCGGCCGAGAACCGGTGGTCCACCTCGTCTCGCTTTTGCCCGAGCGTCGACTGCGCGAACTCCCGAAGATCACGCTGCACCGCTCGGCGGTCGCGCAGACGATCTTCCAACGCTTCCACCGCGTCCGTCACGCTCGCCAGCCGATCCTGCGCGTCCGCCATCGGCCTCGCGTACATCACCGTGTACCCGCCGTACCCGATCAGCAACACGCCCAAGAGCGCGCCCAGCCGGATTGTCCCGGGAGACACCTTACTCTTCATCGCACGGAGATTCATGGCTGGACCTCCTTCTCCGTCGACGCCGATCCTTCACCCGCGGGCGCCGTCGGCGCTTCGGGCTTGGGCGACTCCTTCGGTTTCGAAGCGCCGGGCGCACTTCGTCTCGGCGGCGAGGCACCCCCGGGCTCCGCGTCGAGCTTGGTCCGCGCGGTCTTGAGCTGGAGAGAGAATCGCTCCGTCACGTCCGGGCCCACCGTCTCCACCGTGTACACCTCGCCCGACAGGAACCGCCCGCGCATCTGTGTCGCGATGCCGCGTCCCATCGAACGCCCACGGAAGTCGAACACCGCCGCCGGCGACGAGGTCCATTCACCGTCCGGATATCGCCCCGACGAACTGCCGGGCTTGGCGCCGCGCGGCACGAACGCCACCGGGGCGCTCAATCGTCCCGAGAGATCCTCCGCCAGCGCAACGCCGCCCTGAGGCACCTGCCCCGTGATCACGTTGATGTGCCCGAGCCAGTCCGCCCCCGCGCTCTGCCACTGCTGAATGTGACCCAGCTTCGCGTGCTCGACAAGGAACGCCTCGTACTCCGACGCCAGCTCCTTCCGCTGCGTTTCAAGGTCCTCGATGCGAGCTTCCACCGCGTCGATTCGGACCTTGGACATCATGAATCCGCCCATCACCACAGCCATGCACGCCGCCGCGCCTCCCAGCACGCGCACACGCATCTGCGCCGCCCGGTCCGGCGCGCGCCGGGGCGACGCGAAATCAAGAGTCTCCCGCCCAAGCACCGTCTCCAGCAGCAGCCCGAGCAGCGGCGCCGCCGCGGATCGTTCGCTGTCCGGCATCTCCGGCGGAACGCGGATCGTCCCCGGCAGCCCCAGCACCTGCCAACCCGTTCCCAGCAACTCCCCACAACGCTCGCCCACGCGACGAACCAGATCCCCGGATCCCAGCACCACCGCCGCGTCCGGGCTCGCCCCGGGCTTGCCCGCGCGGTAACTCATCCACGTCCGCTTGATCTCTACCGCCACGCGTTCCGCGAACGACTCGACCTCCGCACGGCTCGTGGGCCTCGGCGCGTCCACCGCTCGCGCGAACACCATCTGCCCATCCTCGACCACCACAAGCTCCGTCGAGCCCCAGCCCACCGCCACGCCCACCACCGTCCCCGCCCGTGTCTGGCTCATCGGCCCAAGCAACGCCGCCACGCCCGAACACCGCAGCCCGATCCGCCCCAGCCGAAGCCCCGCCGACGAGATCAACTGCCGACCGAACGCCACGCGGTCCGCCGGCATCGCCCCCGCCAGCACGTGCCGCGACCCGTCAGGGCCGTCCGCCAGCGGCGCGTAGTCGATCGTCACCGCCTCGATCGGCATCGTCAGCTGCCGGCCCATCTGCAGCCGCACCATCCCACCCAGTTCCGCCTCCGAAACTCCCGCCCCCGGAAAGCTCAGTCGCTTGAGCACCACGTCCCCGCGTGAGACCGCCAAAACCGTCGGCCCGCGGCTGATCCCAGCTCGTGCCAACTCGCCGGCCACCCACTCGCCCAACGCCTCCGGCTGCTCCAGCGACACCGTCTCCGGTCGCACCGCCGACAGCCACCGACGAACTTCCACCGCCTCTTTCGACAACACCGCCGAGACCGCGCACAAACGCGACCCGTCCAGCTCAACCACGCACACCGACTTGCCCAACGTGATCATCGCACGCCTCCCCCGGCCTTCCATCGACCGGTCCGACGGTCCATCATCGTTCCACCACCGGCCCCCGTTGTCTCCTCGGCACCTGAAGCGGGCCCACTCACTCCCTCAGGGCCATCCAACTCCATCCGCCCCAAATCCAACCCCGATCCCAGGTCCAATCCACCGAGATCGCTCGCCGGCGGTGGGGGGGCTTCTTCGATCACCAGAGGCTCCACAGGCGACTCCGCCTCACGACGCGCCGCCTCCGCCGCTGCCCGCTCCTGCATCGCCAACGCCACACCCAGGTGCGTCACCTCCCGCATGTACGCCACCCTCGGCGTGCGGTCCGCCACGTCCAGCACCACGTCAAAGACGACCCTGCTCCCCAACTCCGCTTCCGGGCTTTCCTCGCTCTCAAAGCCCGCCTCCACGCGGACACGCCACTGCATCGAACGCGTCGTCAGCCATCCCGCAGCCTGCTGAAACTGCTCGTCCGTGAGCAGCCCCGCTGTCAGAGGCCACGTGATGCTCGCCCGCTGCGTCGCCGACAGCTTCGCCCGTTCCCGAACCACGCCTTCCGCCGCCTCGCGCGTAAACCCGGGCAACGCCGCCAACGTGCGCGCCGACGCCAGATTCAGATCAACACGCCCCGGCACGAACAGATCATCTCGGGTCGTGAGCGCGTCGAGAATGGCTGGCCAACGGTCCTTCGGCACTCCGAACACGCGCAGCGCCCCCACGAGCGACTCTTCCGAATCCAGCGCGGTCTTGTTGTCCATGATCCCCTTGAGCGCCGCCGCAGACCCCGCCCCGAATCGCTCATCCACCGCTTTGCCGAGCTCGTCGCTCCAGGGCACGTTGATGTTCACCCGCACCTTCCCCGCGTGCTCCTCCGATCCCGCAACCCCCTGCTGCACGTTCGGATCGAACGAGAACGCCGTCAGCAGCGATACCAGTGCAAGCCGATCCCCTTCCTCCACGCCCGCCCCGTTCGCCTCACCTGATCCCTCCGGCGACGCCGCGCCCCCAACCCGCGGCCGCGCCCCCGCCTCGCCGACGTACAGCCGACGCAACGAAAGCCCCGGCACGGTCGCCAACTCCTCCACGCTCGACCAAGGCCTGCCTCCCCGTCCCGCGATCGCACCCGCCACCTCTGCCTCAAGCCCGCACGCCGACACCAGCATCTCCGCCGTCACCCGCGACAGGTCCAGCTTCGCGTTCTCCGATTCCGCCAGGATCGGCTCGCCTCCAACCGATTCCTGAGGCCTGCCCAGGGGCACAAGCCGCGCCACGAGAGATCTTCCCCGCCCTTTCTCGATCTCGTGCCTCGGCGAAAGCACCGGCAACTCGCCCGCCAGCAACGCCTCGCGCTGCGCCGAGAGCTCCGCCATCGCCGCCTGCACGCCCGACCACGCCGCCGCCCGCGCCGTCAATCGGTCCAGCGAACGCGCCGACGCCGACTCCGCCGCCGAGCCCAGCGAAAGCACCCCGAGACCGATGATCGATCCCACCGTGATGATCACCAGCACCGACAACAATGCCGAGCCGCGGGCCATCATGGTGCATCCCCCTTCCATCCCGCCCCAGGTCCATCCGGCACCACCAGCAGCCGCACCCGATCCGCAGGCCTCGCCGGCTCGGCGTCCTCCAACGCCTCCGAGACGCCACCCTCAGACTCGGGCATCACCTGATCCTCTCCCCACACCGGCCCACCTCGCGTCTGCCAGATCGACACTTCCATCGCCACCGGCAGCGTTCCCGCCTTCAGACTATCGAACTCCGTTCGCCACTCCCGCCCGTCGAAGTACCGAAACCGAACCAGCGCGACGCCCTCCGCCGCGGGCTCTTCGCCCCCGCCGCCCCCGCCCGCACCGTGCGCTCGCGACGCGCGAATCGTCCCAGATCCTCGGTCGAACCGATACCTCGTCGTCCGAAGGTCCGACAGCATCGCCTTCGTCGACTCCACCCCGCCCTCCGCCGACAACGGAATGCCAACGCCCCGCGAGATCAACGACAGACTCGTCGACGTGCCCAAGATCCCCGCGCCCATCGACGAATCCCCCGCGATGGCCCCCGTCAGGTCGTCCTCCAGCCGATCCATCAGCAGCGTCAGCGACCTCTGCTCCCGCGCCTCGGCCATCGACACACGCCGCGTCCGACCCAGGTTGTCCATGAACGCCCAAAGGCTGCCCGCGAGCATCGCCATCAGCCCCAGCGCCACCAGGACCTCCAGCAGCGTGAACGCGCGCCGTCTCATCGCGCACCCCCAGATTCACGCCCGCCGCCTTCACGAACGCCACGCCTCGCCGCCTCGCCTAGTTCATCCTCCGCACCGGGGCCCTCGAGCGACTCCGTCGTCAGCCGCACCAGCTGCTTCATCGTAAAGCTCGACGTCGCGGCCTCTCCCTCGCCCTTCCTCGCCCGCACCGTCACCAGCGAAAGCCCGAACACCGCCGACGGCTCCGCGTCCACATCAAGCGACCATTCCTCCTCACCGCCCGCATCGATCAACCCCTCCGAATCCAGCACAAGCCTCGGACCTGCCCCCGGCGACGACCTCACCAGCGTCGCCACGTTCTGAGGCGTTGCCAGGCCCGCCTCGATCGCCGAGAGTGCCGATCGCGCCAGATCCGCCGCCTGCTCCTGCTCTCGAACACGCCGAACCGCCCGCTCCCCGCGCATCGCCGCCCCGAGGATCGCGATCCCCGCGCCCACGAAGATCGCAATCGCGATCAGAACCTCCAGCAAGATGGTTCCGCGACGACTCAACGCGAAGCCTCCTCGGTACCCGTGTCCCCTCCGCCCGAGCCGGACGCGCCTTCGACACTCAACCCGTCCGCGTTCTCCGATGTCGACTCCTCGAGACGAACCTCCGTCCACCGCGCTTCGCCCGTCCACGACGACACCTCGAGCCGAACCGCACGCCGAGCGCCACCCGCGCCGTCTCGCTGAACCAGATACACCGCCTCGCCCGCACGCGAAAACGTCCCGTCCGGCAGCATCAGTCCGAGCACGATCACCCGCGCAGGCCTCGGCCCCTGCTTCGCCGCAACGATCGAGCTCTCCTCGTTGTCCTCGCCCCCCTCGCCCATCGCGCCAAAGCCGCTCCCGCCCGCTTCCGCGCCCCTCACGTCGCCACCCAGCATCGGCTGGCGAACGCTCGCCACCACGCTCTTGGGAAACTCCGCCAGAACGCGCCCGGGCGCGCTCGGCTCGGTTTCCTCCCCGACCGACGGTCCCCCCGCCCCCTCGCCCGCCCCCTCGCCCGCAACATCGGCCGGAGCTTCGCCCGTCTGCCCCTCCCCGCCGATCGACAGCGACTCGGGCTTCACCGCCCACGCCATCAGCTCCACCAGCCCCTCCCCAGACTCGACCAGCGCCAGCCTCCGCGGCATCCCGTCACGCTGGCTCATCGCCCTCGCCCGCGCAACCCCGGCCTCAACCTCGTCCGCGGCTCCGATCAACTCCGCCTCGCCGCGCCACGACGAAAGCGCCGGTGCCACCAACGCGCCCAGCATCGCCAGGATCGCAACCACAAGCACGACCTCGATCAGGGTGAATCCCCGACGGGCCTTCGCCACGATCCGCGCGGCACCATCGCGCCGCAGGGCTTGTCCCTGCTTCTTCATCCTTCCCTTCGTCCACACCGGAGCGCCCGGGGTTCGCCCGGCGACGCTCCTCCGCGTGACTGGTCCCATGACTGCCGTCAGGGCGTCGGCACCCCGCCGTCGCCCATCTCGTCGGTCTTCTTCCGCAGCGGAATGTCGTCCTCCGTGCCGTCCTGCTTGTCAGGCCCGAACGACCACAGCTCGAACACATTCTCCTCCGTGGATTCGTCCTTCTGGCGATACCCCCACGCCGTCCCCCAAGGGTCGTTCGCCGCGTCCTCCGCGTTGTTGATCAGACGCTCCCACTTCGTCACTTCACTCTCGTCCGTGATCACGGACTTGTCCCACAACGCCCGAATCCCCTCGTCGTCCGTCGGGTAACGACCCATCTTCTCGTAGAACCGCTCAAGAGCCTTCTCGAGCGTCCTCATGTTGATCCGCGCGGAGCTGATCTTCGCGTCGTCGCGCGCCCCGCGCATGTTGAACGCCACAAGAGTCACGATCATGATGATGATCGCCAGAACGATCATCACCTCGATCAGCGAAAAGCCCCGGCGGGCGGGCGTCACCTTCTTCTGCGTCATCTTCATCGTGCGGACTCCATTCCCCCCGGTACCCCGGCCTCGCCCCAACCCCAACTCCGTCCTTCTCCCGGCCCGGCAGAGACCCTCCTGTGGCCCCTTCCGCGCCGCCCGGTACCCCAACAATACCCCGGGTCATCGTGGCTCACACCAGATGTTACCGCATACTAGCGAAAGAGCCGCCCTCCCACAACCCGCCTGAATCAGGAAAACAAAGCCAAACATCCCAAGGACTTACGAAAGTCTAAAGCATCCGCGCCATCCGCGTCATCGGGATCACCAACGCCGCCGCCACCGTGCCCACCGCTCCCGCCAGCAGCAGGATCAGCAAAGGCCCCACCAATTGCAGGGCGGCCCCCAGCAACCGATCCACCCGTTCCTCCGTCGTCCGCGCGATCGTCAGCAACACCTCGCCCAGGTTGTTCGCGCTCTCTCCCACCGAGATCATCTCCAGAACGTCGTCGTCGAAAAGCCCGCTGCTCGCCAGCGGCGGCGCCAACGCCTGCCCCTGCCGAACCGCCTCCGTCGCTTCCTCGATCGCCCGCTCCATCAGCACGTTCCCCGCCGCCTCCCGCGCGATCGTCATCGCCGTGATCAGCGGCACCCCGTTATCCAGCATCGTCCCCAGCATCCGGCAGAACCGCGCCGCCGCCAACGTTCGAACCAGCGGGCCCACCACGGGCATCCGAGTCCGAACAACGTCGATCGTGCGCCGGAGCCGCGCACTCCTTCCCACCGCCAACGCCCCGGCCACCAGCCCCCCCGCGAGCACCGGCAACGCCGGCCAGCCCACCGCCACAAGGTCCCCAAGCGCAAAGACCGCCCGTGTCACCGCTGGCAGCTCGCCCGGCACGTCCTTCAGCATGTCCTTGAACTTCGGTACGAACACCACGAACACCACCACCAGCAGCGACCCACCCACAAACGCCAGAATCATCGGGTACATCGTCGCCGCGACCACCTTCCCGCGAAGGTCCGCCTGCGCCATCACCATCTGACCAAGCCGGTGCAGCACCGGCTCGAGAAACCCGCCCTTCTCGCCCGCCTTCACCATCGCCACGTGTACGTTCGGAAAGACGTTCGGCCTCTCCGCCATCGCCTTCGCCAGCTCCTCGCCCGACGACACCCGATCCGCCAGCTCCCCGAACACTTCCGCAAGCCTCGGCTTGCTCCGCCGATTCGCCAGAAGCCTCAGCGACCGAAGCAGCGGCACACCCGCCTTGAGCAGATCCCCCATCTGCCCGTACGCCGTCCCCAGCGCCCGCAGCGAAAAGCCCCGTCCCCGCGCAACCTTCTCCGCGCGCGCCGTCAGCGTCATCGGGATCAGCCGGCGAGATTCCAGTTCGGCAAGAACCGCCTGCTCCGTCGGCGCCGCCACCACCCCGCGGACCCGCTCCCCGCCCGCCGTCATCGCGATGTACTCGAACTTCGGCACGACGACAGTGTACCGCTCACGCCCCCGGCAGTTCGCGCAAGAACGACACCAGCCTCCCCAACCCCGGGCTCTCCGCCTCGCGGACGTACACCCCGCTCAGCCCCGTGCCGACCGCAAGGCACTCCGGCAGCGGCAGGCCGAGAACCTGCGCGAAGGCGAACCCCGCGTTGAAGTGATCCCCTGCCCCGGTGGAAAGCCGCGGTTGTGCGCACAGCGGGCCGTCAAACCACGCCCGCTCACCGGCGGTCGCCGCCGCCGCGCCCTCCCTCGGGTGAATCACCACGCACGACAGCCCAAGCCGTTCGCGGATTTCCGCCGCCGCGGCATCGAGGGTCCCCATCGCCACGCGCCCCACGCCCAGGTGCCCGCCAACGATCTCCGCCTCCATCAGGTTGAGCCCCAGCGTCACCTCGCCCCCGCCGCTGCGCTGCATGTCCCCCAGCGTGCGCAGGCACGCCGACAGATCTCCCGCCGACCGCGGCGAAGGGTCGGCCAGATCCACGAAGAACCTCCTCGGCGTGCGCGGCAGCCCGGGCATGACGTCCCTCGCCAGAGCCTCGAGAATTCCCTGGGTCCCGCCCAGCAACGACCAGTTCACCACCGCCACGAGCCGCGCCCGGGACAAGGCCGCCGTCAGCCCCGTGGGCCCGTACGCCGATCGCACCGCGTCCCACGTGACCGCCTGCACGTTCGCGCGGTCGTTGAGCATCAGTTTCCCGTCGTCGAACTCGTAGCAGGCCGTGGTGGAAGGCTCCCCGAGCGTCACCACGCTCGCACACCGCTGGGCGAAGGGCACGAACGCCTTGTGCAGGGGCGTGCGCGTTCCGGGCGAAGCGCCCACCGCGCCGGCGAACTCCACCGCAAGCCCCAGACGCCCCAACGCCCCCGCCAGAAGCGGCGCGTTGCCCCCGAATCGCGTCTCCACCAGCACCGTCTCGATGTTCGTGCTCTTGCCCGCGGCCGCCCCGACGCGAGCGGCAAAATCCGCCATCGTCCGCATCGGCTCGTAGTCATCCGCCGCCATCGACCGACGTTTCGCCACCGGCCGGAGAATCAGATCGATGAACCCGTCGAACCCCACGAAGCACTCGAAGGGAGCGGCGTTCTCGACGGCGTCTGCGGCCCGGGCGGCGATCTCCTGGCGGGTTGGCATGCGCCTTCAAGGTAGGCCCGGGTACGATCCTCGCCCATGCGCACGCCCGACGAGATCGTTCTTGCGACCTCCAACCCCCACAAAGTCGAGGAAATGAACGCGATCTTCGGCTCCCTCGAGTCGGGCCCACTCGTCCGCTTCCTGAGCCTCGCCCAGGCATGCCCGGGGATCACCTTCCGCGAACCCGCGGAGACGGGCGACACCTTCGAAGACAACGCGACGATCAAGGCCGTCGGCTACGCCCGGCAGACCGGGCGCGTCTGCCTCGCCGACGACTCGGGGCTGGAGATCGACGCGCTGGGCGGCCGCCCGGGCGTGATCTCAAGCCACTACGCCACCGACGGCCGGGAAACCGGAATCCCCCGCGAGGCCCGCGACAGCGCCAACAACCAGCGAGTCCTCCGCGAGCTTCTCGGAGTTCCCGACGAGGCGCGCAGCGCCCGGTTCGTCTGCGTGATGGTCCTCGCCGGCCCGGATGGTCGGGTGCTCGCAACCTCCCGCGGCACCTTTGAAGGTCGGATCGGGCATTCCCTCCGCGGCTCGGGCGGCTTTGGCTACGACCCCATGTTCCTCGTCGGGCCCGACTACACCCGCTCGAGCGCCGAGCTGCCGCCGGCGGAGAAAAACCGCCTGAGCCACCGCGGGGTCGCCGCCCGACAGTTGGCCGCCCTCCTCAGCCCCCCGCGAGCCTGACAACTCCGCCGGAGTACTCCGGCAGCACGGGCACGGAATCGATCCGAGCGCACGCCCGAACGTCCTCGGCCAGCCCGATCCTGGCCAGGCCGCGACCGCCGCGAGACTCCGCCATCGCCCGTTCGAGATCGTGCGAGCACGCGTTCCACGCCAGAATCGCCAATCTCGCGCTGTCGTCGTGCACGAGCCCTCGCCCGAGCGCAACAAGCCGCTCGACCATCGCCCCCGCGGGCAGCACGTCGTCGAGCCCGACATCCTCCCTCGACCCGCAGCAGAGCAGATGCACCGGGCGTGGGTCGTCCTGCACTTCCTGCACCACGCGCGTGAGATTCACGAACGAGCCCACCAGCACCCGCGCCGCGAGGCGGGATTGCAGCAACGCCGCCGTCCCGTTGGCCGTGGTGAAAACCACCACCCGCCCGGCGACGCGTTCCGGGGTGTAGGCACGCGGCGAGTTGTCGAGATCAAACCCGGGGATCAGCACCCCGCCTCTCTCTCCGCCCAGCAGCGGGGCCGGCTTGCCATTCGCCGACGCCCGCGACCGGTGCGACATCGCCTCCTCGACGGTCAGCGCGGGGACGACAGCTTCGGCGCCGTTGGCCAGCGCGGCCGTCATCGTCACCGACGCCCTGAGATTGTCGATCACGACCACCACCCCGCCCGCCAACTCCTCGGGCGTGACGAACCTCGCGTGGAGGTGCACGTGGATCGGTCGTTCGACGGGAGGCAGCGAAAGAGGCGTGAGGTCCGGCGCGGGCATGCGTGATCCTCGGAAGATCCCAGAAAGAAGCCCACGGGTTCGAACCCGTGGGCTTCCTTTGTCTCAGATCCATTACGGGCTTACTTCTCTTCCTTCACCTTGAATTCCGCGTCGATCACGTCGTCCTTGGCGCCCGACGTCGCCTTGGGCTCGGCCTCGCTGGCGGGCTGGCCGCCGCTCTTGGCCGCCTGCTCGTACATCACGCGGCCCAGCTCCATGCTCGCCTTCTCGAGTTCGGACAGGGCGGCCTGGATCGCCGCCTTGTCGTCGCCCTTGAGCCTCGCTTCGAGGTTCGACAGCGACGACTCGACCTTCCCCCGAACCTCCTGCGACACCTTGCCCCCGTGCTCCTCGAGCGCCTTGCGCGTCTGCAGCAGCACCGCGTCGGCGCGATTCTTCAGGTCCACCAGTTCACGCCGCGCCTTGTCCTCGGCCTCGTGGGCCTCGGCGTCGCGCTTCATCCGGTCGATCTCGTCCTTCGACAGCCCGCCGCTGTTCGTGATCTTGATGTCCGCCTTCTTCCCGCTCGCCTTGTCCGTCGCCGTCACCGTCAGGATCCCGTTGGCGTCCAGAGCGAACTCGACCTCGATCTGCGGCATGCCGCGGGGCGCCGGAGGAATCCCGCCGAGCTCGAACTGGCCCAGCGTGCGGTTGTCCTTGGCGAACTCACGCTCGCCCTGCAGGACATGGATCGTCACGCTGGTCTGGCTGTCGGTCGCGGTGGAGAAGGTCTCTTTCTTGCTCGTGGGGATCGTGGTGTTGCGTTCGATGAGCTTGGTCATCACCCCGCCCAGGGTCTCGACACCCAGCGAGAGGGGCGTGACGTCGAGGAGGAGGATGTCCTTGACGTCGCCCATGAGCACGCCGCCCTGGATGGCCGCGCCGATGGCGACGACCTCGTCGGGGTTGACGCTCTTGTTGGGCTCCTTGCCGAAGATGTCCTTGGCGATCTGCTGGGCCCGCGGCATGCGGGTCGAGCCGCCGACCAGCACGACCTCGTCGATCTTGCTCGTGTCGAGCTTCGCGTCACGCAGGGCGTTGAGGCACGGGGCCTTGAGCCGCTCGAACAGGTCCGCCGTGATCGACTCGAACTTTGCCCGCGTGATCGAGACCTGCAGGTGCTTGGGCCCGCTGGCGTCCGCCGTGATGAAGGGCAGGTTGACCGTCGTCTCGTTCATGGTCGAGAGTTCGATCTTGGCCTTCTCCGCCGCTTCCTTGAGCCTCTGGAGGGCCATCGGGTCCTTGCGGACGTCGATGCCTTCCTTCTTGCGGAATTCCTCCGCGATGAAGTCGATGAGGGCCTGGTCCCAGTCGTCGCCGCCGAGGTGCGTGTCGCCGTTGGTCGAGAGCACCTCGAAGACCCCGTCGCCGATGTCGAGGATGGAGACGTCGAACGTGCCGCCTCCGAGGTCGAAGACGGCGATCTTCTGGTTCTTCTTCTTGTCCATGCCGTACGCGAGCGCGGCGGCGGTGGGCTCGTTGATGATGCGCTCGACCTTGAGGCCTGCGATCTCGCCGGCGTCCTTGGTCGCCTGGCGCTGGGCGTCGTTGAAGTAGGCGGGGACGGTGATGACGGCCTGCGTCACCTTCTCGCCGAGATAGGCCTCGGCGGTCTCCTTCATCTTGGTCAGGATGTAGGCGCTGATCTGCTGCGG
>ERZ1066130.241-NODE-241-length-25116-cov-9.824069_pt1 | contig 25116 bp, 20 predicted proteins | sample MGYA00382777_ERZ1066130 | MGnify/ENA primary metagenome ERZ1066130 (study PRJEB33369, sample SAMEA5778360) | biofilm metagenome | biome: Industrial cooling water; feature: Water cooling tower basin; material: Biofilm | place: United Arab Emirates | collected...
CGAGGGCAAGGACTGCACGGTGGTGTCGTTCGGCCGCCCGGTGAACTTCTGCCTGGAGGCGGACGCGGAGCTGCGGGCGGAGGGGATCGAGTGCGACGTGCTGGACATGCGGACGATCCGGCCGCTGGACATCGACGCGATCATCCGGAGCGTGCAGAAGACGGGTCGGATCGTGGTGGTGGACCAGTGCTGGCCTTTCGCGAGCGTGGCGAGCGAGGTGGTGACGCAAGTGATCGAGCGTGCGTTCGACTATCTGGACCATCAGCCGCTGCGGGTGAACACGGAGGACGTGCCGACGCCTTACGCGAAGAACCTTGAGGCGGATTATCTGCCGAACAAGGGGAAGATCGTGAAGGCGGTGAAGAGGACGCTGGGGGTCTGAGCGTTTCGGGTTGAGGCGGTGGAGCGGGCGGTCAGAAACGGAAAGTCCATCAGGAAGCACCCATGTCGATCGAAGTGACGATGCCCCGTTTGTCCGACACCATGCAGGCCGGCACGATCGTGCGGTGGGCGGTGAAGGAAGGCTCGAAGGTCAAGAGCGGCGAGGTGGTCGCCGACATCGAGACGGACAAGGCGACGATGGAGTTGCCGGTGTACGACGAGGGCGTGCTGGCGTATCTGGCGGCGCCCGAGGGCAAGCAGGTGCCGGTGGGCACGCTGATCGCGGTGATCGCGACCAAGGGCGAGGACGCGGCGGCGGTGAAGGCGAAGTACGCGGCGGGCGGGGCGGCGGCGTCGGCGGCTCCGAAACAGGCGGCTGGTGGGGCGGCTGGTGGGGCGGCGGCCGCGGCGGTGGCTGGAACGCCGAAGGCGGCCGTCACCGCGCCGGCGGGCACCGCGTTGCTCGATGCGCCGTCGGCGGGCGGGAGCAACGGTCATCACGACGGGGGGCGGATCTTCGCGTCGCCTCTCGCCAAGAAGATCGCGGCGGAAACAGGGGTCAGCCTGGCGGGCATCCAGGGGACCGGGCCCAGCGGGCGGATCGTGCGGAAGGACGTTGAAGCGGCGCTGGCGGGCGGCACCACCACGAAAGAAGCCCACGGGCTTCAACCCGTGGCCGTCAGGATCCCCCCCACGACTCTCCCTCCGGCGGGCTCCTCGCTCACGGGACGGATCGTGCCGCTGAACAACATGCGTCGGACGATCGCGCGGCGGCTGGTGGAGTCGAAGACGACCGTGCCGCACTATCAGGTGACGGTCGAGGTCGCGATGGACGCGTTGATGGATCTTCGCAAGCAGCTCAACGAGCAGTTGGCGGACCGGGGCGTGAAGCTGTCGGTGAACGATTTCCTGGTTCGGGCGTGCGCGCTGGCGATGCACAAGCACCCGTTCGTGAACAGCCGCTGGGTGGGCCCGGCGGGTCAGGAGAACATCGAGCTGCTTGGCGACGTGAACATCGGCGTGGCGATCGCGCTGGACGAATCCAAGGGAGGCGGGCTGGTGGTGGCGACGGTGCGGCACGCGGACCAGATCGGCCTTCGCCAGATCTCGTCGACGTCCAAGGCGTTGTCGGACAAGGCACGGTCGAAGGGTCTGACGCTCGATGAGATGGCGGACTCGACCTTCACGATCAGCAACCTTGGGATGTTCGGCGTCGATCACTTCACGGCGATCATCAACCCGCCGAACGCAGCGATCCTCGCGGTGGGCGCGGCGATCCAGAAGCCGGTCGTCCGCGACAACCAGGTGGTGCCGGGCTGGGTGATGTCGATGACGATGTCGAGCGATCACCGGATCATCGACGGCGCGATGGCGGCGGCGTATCTGAACACGGTGAAGGGATACCTCGAGAAGCCGGCGACGCTGCTCGTGTAAAGCAGCGTCGGGCGCGATCGTTGGTTACCAGTCTTCACGCCGGACGGGGTCCGTCCAGGCGGGGTTGTTCACCGGGAAGTCGGTGGGGCCGCTGGCGGAGATGATCGCCAGCGGGACCGAGACCGGCGCGGTGATGACGACGAGCCCCGCGGTGGCGACGGCCTCGCCCGCGTCCTCCGCGGCCCGGCGAGCGGCCGACGGCTCGACCTTCGCGGCGAGATCCGTACGCCCGCTGGAGACGAGCAGCCCGAGGAAAGGCCTGACCGGGGACATGCCAAGCCCCGCGCGGGAGCGGGCCTCGACGACTTCGGCGACGATGCCGGGCTCGTTCAGGATGGCGGCGAGTCGGGCGACGCCCGCCGAGAGACGGCGGTCGGCGTCGGACGTCGCGGCCTTGGCGGCAAGACGCGAGAGCAGTTCCCTCGCGATGGGGCGGCCTTCGTCGCTTCGGAAGGAGCGCCTGAGTTCGGGGTGCTGCGCGAGAACGTAGGTGCCCGAGGATTCGCTCGCCGGTCCTTCGCTCGAACAGGCCTGCGCCCAGAGTTCGGCGAAGCCCCGCGCGGCGCTGGCGTGGTTCGAGGCTTTGGAGTCCTGGATCGCCTGCCGAGCGATCTGAATCGTGCGTTCGGCGCGGTCTCGCTCGGCCTGCGAGGCGGAGCAGCCGCCGGCGATGAACGCGAGGGAGAGGGCGGCCAGCCCGGCCGCGTGCATGGCGGCGCGTCGTGGTGCGGTGGTGTTCATGGTGGTGTTCATGGTGGTTCTCCTTGGATGAGTGCCGGTGCGTTGCGGGCCGCTAGTACGTGGCGAGCAGCCCCGGCGTGAGCTTGTTGGTGAATCGCAGGACGTCCCCCACTCCTTCCGCGAAAGACTCGCCGTCGGTCAGATCGAGGACCTTGGCGGTGTCCTCGCGGCCCATGCGGCGCAGGACATTCTGGATCGCGCGGCGCTGGTTGGCGGGCGAGAGCAGGGGCGTGATGAGGCGTCGGTCGGTCCGGCCGGCCTCGACCACGCGGACGATCGAGTCCGTCTGGCCCGTGGCGCCGACGAGGTCGTACCAGACCTCGGTCTGGTGTTCGTCGGCCTTGCCCGCGATGATGGCGGCCTCGAGGTCGGCGAGCTGGGCGCGGAGCGTCGGGGCCAGCAGCGGCTCGACGCGCGCGTTCTTCAGGACGATCGCGGTGCCGAAGGCGAGCGATCCGGGTGGGATGCCTCCCTCGGGCTGGGGAGAGACGGCCTTCTCCTTCCAGAGTTGGGCGAGCAGGTCGGCGGATTCCTGAGCCCGCCCCTCGTCGGCGGCGTGGGCGGCGCGCATCGCGCGGGCCTTCCAGTCGGCCTCGCGGGCACGGGCCGCGGACGAGGCGCAGCCACCGGTGAAGATGACACCGACGAGCAGCACCCCGAGGCCGATGAGGGCAAGACCCAGACGTTGCATCCGACGAAACTGAACCCGTTGCACGATCATGGCGACTCCAATCTAGTGTGTACTAACACTGAGTTAGTGTACACTACGCGGGAAGCGGGTCAAGGTTCCGAATACGATGGAATTCCAAAGGCCTGCGCGGGCCGATGAAAGCACCGGTCCGGAGCAGAGCCATGGACAAACAAGTCGCCCTTAGCACGTTCACCCAAACGCCGAACGCCCTTCAATCCCACGTTCGGGTGATGGAGAGTGGAAATCAGCCCGGTCCCGCGTACGCGTTGTTCAACGCCCACCTGCTGCCGACGGGCGCGTTGGCGACGCTGGTGATCTATGACCGTTCGAAGCTGCCGGACTCGGAAGTTCCGGGTCACCTGAACGCGTTCGGGCGGTTTGTGACGGAGGTCGGGAAGTCGACGCTGACGGCGGTGGACATCGTGGAGAAGATCGCCCCTCCGACGACGGCGCCGGCCGAGCCGCCCAAGGAGTATCACGTCGGCAAACTGATCGATACGGCGGGCTCGAAGCGGATCGTTCTTGTCGAGAACACGGGGTCTGATCCGACGAAGCAGTCGCCGATGGCGATCGCGGAAATTTTCGACGTGAACGAGGAGCAGTTGAACGCGACGTTCATCGTGTTCGACGAGCGTCTGATGCCCGAGGCGGTGGTGAAGAACGTGTTCGCGTGGCTTGCGAACGCGGCGGGGATCGCTGCAAAGCCCAAGAGCCAGGTGGAGTTGATCCCTGCCCGGTACCTTGGGCGTGCGAACGCGCAGGCGGCCCCCACCCCCAAGCCCGGCACGAACGGATAAGGACTCGGCGGACGTCAGCGGCGGACGCGGCGGGCGCTCTCAGGGGCGGCCGCCCGCGACGGACCATTCGAGGATGCCGGTCGAGAAATCCTCGGGGAGCGTGATCCGGAGCCGGATGGCGGAGGTGGTCACGGGGTCGAAGATGGTGGTGTTGGTGGTGTCCTTCTCGATGCCGAGGCCCTTGGCGTTGGGGACGGGCTTCCACGTTTCGCCGTCGAGATACTCGATGACGTAGGACTGGGGTACGCGGCACTCGCCTCGGCCGGTGTCGTCAAACCAATAGACACCCGCGCGGGAGATGGTGCGGGGAGAGTCGAAGTCGTAGCGGATCCACTGCTCGGAGGCAGGGGTGGAGTCACCCTTGGCGGGCCAGAAGGTGAACCGCGGGATGTTGTGATCGTCGCTGGATTGGCCGGCGACTCGGTCGAAGATCGCCGGGAGCCCCTCGCCGTGGCCGACGCGTGAGGCGGAGGCCTTGATTCCCGGGATGGGCAGGGCGTCGATGACCTGGAGGCTCTCGGGCATCCAGACCTTCATCTCGCCCGGGCCGCGGTTGTTCCAGAGGAAGTAAGGCCTCATGGAGATGCGGGCGGGCTCGGTGGATGGGGCGTCGCGGTAGAGGGACTCGGCGTCGGATTCTGGGCCGGCGACGGCGCGGAGCCCGTTGGCGTGGATGATGGTGACGCCGAAGGGGGCGCGTTCCTCCTCGAACTCGGCGCTGGGCGGGAGAATGAGGTTGTGCACGACGTTGTCGTTGTCGACGCCCTCGGCGGCGTAGACGAGCGGGCCTCGCATGATGGCGGCGCGGCCGACGAGCTGCTTGACGCGCGGATCGGCGTAGACGCGGCGGGGAATGAGCGGGATCTCGAAATCGACGGCGGCGGACTGTCGTGCGGCGACGGTGACGCGGCCGTAGCCGTCGCCGCTGTCGGAGCCGAACTGCAAGCCGTGGACCTTTCGAACAGCGAGCTCGATGTCTTTGTCTGTGGTGTTGCGTACGACGATGCGGGTTTCGCCGTCGAAGGGGTATCCGGTTCCCATCTCGATCTCGGCCTTCCCGCCGTTGATGTCGAGCGTGGCGCGGTTGGCGGCGAAGAGGTTGACATAGAGGGTGTTGCCGCGAACGGCGTAGACGTACCCGCTGAGGCTGGCGAAGAAGCGGAGAACGTTGGGCGGGCAGCAGGCGCAGGAGAACCACTCGGTTCGCGCGTGTCCACCGCGTGTGGCGAGGGGGTTGACGTAGAAGAAGCGGTCGCCGGAGGAAGAGACGCCGGCGAGTGCTGCGTTGTAAAGGGTTCGCTCGAACTGGTCCATGTAGCGGGCGTCGCCGTGGAGGAGGAACATGCGGTGGGCCCACATGCAGAGCGCGATGGAAGCGCAGGTCTCCTGATACGCGGAAGTCGTCGGGATGTCGTAGGGAACGGTGAAGCCCTCGTTGTGCCCGCTGGGCCCGATGCCGCCGGTCACGAAGACACGGCGTTGGGTGACGTCCTGCCAGAGGGCGTCGAGGGCGGGGATGTACTCCTTTTTGCCGAGGCGGGCGTGGTCGGCCATGGCGGAGTACATGTACGCGGCGCGGACGGCATGCCCGGCGGCCTCGAACTGCTCGGCGACGGGCTTGTGGTCCTGGGCGTAGTCGCCCCACGGGCCGTACATCGTGCCGTCGAGTTTGCGATGGGGCTTGCCCCGCATGTCGAGAAGACGCTCGGAGAGGGTGAGGTACTTGGCCTCGCCCGTGGCGTCGGCGAGGCGGACGAGGGCGAGCTCGAGTTCCTGGTGTCCGGGCGGCGCGGAGAAGGCGCCCGGGGCGTAGAGACGGTCAAGGAAATCGGCGGCCTTGATCGCGATGTCGAGGAGCGAGCGCTTGCCGGTGGCCTGGAAATGCGCAACGCCGGCCTCGATGAGATGGCCCATGCAGTAGGTTTCGTGGTCGTGCTCTTCGCGGGTGAATCGCTGGTCGAGCCCGACCTTGAGGGTGTAGTAGGTGTTGATGTACCCGTCGGGGTGCTGGGCGGCGGCGATGGTGGGGATGAGCGCGTCGAGTTCGGCGTCGAGGGCCTTCTTTCGCTCGGCGTTGGGCTCGATGGCGATGGCGTAAGCCCAGCCCTCGATCATCTTGTAGACGTCCGAGTCGTTGAAGAGCAGCCCTTCGTATTCCCCGACGTCCTTCTCGCCGCGGATCTTCCGGGCGGCGTTCTCGAAGTTGCGCACGCGTCCGGTGATGTCGCACTGATGGCGGTTGGCCTTGAGCGTGGCGTTGGTGAACGTGGCGATGCGCTGCGTCCAGAAGGGCCCCGCGAGGCGCACGGCGGAGTAGGGAACGGGCGAGAGTGGGCCGCCCCGCGCGGGCTGAGAGGCCGGCTCGGCCTGGGATGGCCGGGCGTCCGCGGGCGGGAGGAATGCGGGGACCGAGAGGGCGGCGAGCAGCGGGACGATGGAACGGATCATTGGGCGAACCTCCGGCAAAGAGGCGTCATGGTACCGAACCTCGCGAACGCGGTGTTCGTCGTCGGGAGTTCATGAAGGCCGGGGGTGATCAGCGGATGAAGAGGCTTGCGACGGCGGCGGTCATCCAGCAGGCGAGCAGGCCGGCGAGCATGGCGCGGGGCGCGAGCGAGGCAAGATCGGACCGCCTCGAAGGTGCGAGGGCGGAGAGCCCGCCGATCTGAATCGCGATGGAAGGAATGTTGGCAAACCCGCAGAGGGCGTAGGTGGCGATCTGGGCGGAGCGGGGGTCGATGGTGCCGGCCTGAATGAGGGCCTGGAGTTTGATGTACCCGACGAACTCGGTGGCGATGACGCCGGTGCCGACGATGCCGCCGATGGCGGAAGCGTCGGCGGCGCGGATCCCGAAGAGCCATGCGATGGGTTGGAGAGCCCAGCCGAGGAAGTCGGAGAGCGAAAGGCCGTCTGGCCCGGGGAAGGTCCCGAGGAGCCCGGAGACGAGTTCGGTGCGTCCGAGCCAGGCGATGGGCAGATCGATGAGGGCCAGGAGGGCGACGAAGGCGATGAGCATGGCGGCGACGTTGGCGGCGAGGCGCAGGCCGTCGGTGGCGCCCGCTGCGGCGGCGTCGATGACGTTTCGTGTGGTGCGTTCGATGTTGCGGAGGGTCGCGAGATCCTCGGCGGGGGTTTGCTGGGTTTCGGGGAGCAGGAGCTTGGCCATGACGAAACTGGCGGGGGCGGACATGACGCTGGCGGTGAGCAGGTGCTTCGCGAAGAGGATTCGGCCTTCGTCGGGCGAGGCGCCGGGGGAGAGGGCGGCCCAGCCCTCGCCGAGGATGCCGACGTACGCGGCCATGACGCTGCCGGCGATGGTCGCGAAGCCCCCGGCCATGACGGCGAGGAGTTGCGAGCGGGTCATGGAGGGGAGGAACGGACGGACGAAGAGGGGGGCCTCGGTCTGGCCGACGAAGATGTTGGCGGCGGCGGAGACGGCCTCTGAACCCGTGACGCCCGGGCCGAGCACGCGTCGCAGCACCCAGGCGACGGCGGCGACGACGCGCTGCATGATGCCCAGGTGATAGAGCACGCTCATCAGGGCGGCGAAGAAGATGATGATGGGGAGCACCTTGAAGGCGAAGACAAAGCCCCACGGGCCGGAGGGGTTGGTGAGGTTGGGGCCGAAGAGAAACTCGATGCCGCTGTCGGCGGCCTTGATGACGGTGTTGAAGCCGGAGGCGACGTACTCGAAGCCTTGGCGGACCGGGCCGAAGGAGAGCAGGAGGAAGGCAAGGAGGATCTGGAGGAGAAGGCCGGCGAGAACGATGCGCCAGTTGATGCGGGAGCGGTTTGGGCAGAGGAGGACGCCGATCGCGACGAGAACGATGATCCCCAGAATGCCCTGCATGTTGGTCATGATCGAGCTCGAACTGCGGCCTTCAGGCCCCCCACCGTCTGCCCGAGGCGCCCATCCGCTCCGTCCATTAGCGGGAGGGCATCCACCGCTGCGGGGCAGACTACCCTGATGCCGCGATGGCCGCCGATGGGGTTCCAACATCGATTCCGTGGGGCGAGGCCCGAGCGGTGATTTTGGACCGTTGTCGGGGGATGGGCGGGCGAGTGGTGGGCGTGACGGGCCCTGTGGGTGCAGGGAAGTCGCGGCTGGCAAGCGAGTTATCGCCTTGCGTGCTGTCGACGGACCGATACCTGCCGAACTACGACGAGGTGGAGTACGAGCGTCGCGACGAACCGGAGGAGTCGGACCTATCGCGGTTGGTGCGAGACCTTGAGAACCTGGCGTGGGGCCGGCCGGCGTTGGTGCCGGTGTGGTCGTTCCAGACGCATCGGCGGGAGGGAGAAGAGCGGATGACTCCCCCACCGCCGGGTGTTCCGGTGGTGGTGGAAGGACTGCACGCGCTGGAGGCGATCGTGAGGCCTGCGCTGGACGTTCGCGTGTATGTGGAAGCGCCGGCGGAGGTTCGGTGGGCTCGGTGGGAACACCTGGAGACGACGGGGGTTCGCGGGTGGGGTCCCGAGGTGGCGAGGGCGTTCTTTGAGGAGGTGGCGGAGCCCGCGTTCCGGCGGCGTGCGTCGGAGTATCGGCGGGAGGCGCATGTGGTGGTGGAGAACGGGTTGTGGAGGCCCGGATAAGCCCTTGGCGGGAAGAGGCGAAGAAGCCGAACACACGTCCGGGTGTCGGCGTACCGATTATGATCCGGTATGAACGTACTTGTGACCGGCGCGGCCGGGTATATCGGGTCTCACGCGGCCGACCGACTGCTGCGGGACGGGCACACGGTGGTCGCGGTCGATAACTTGTCGCGCGGGCACCGGGCGGCGGTGGATCTGCTGGCGGCGGGTGCGGGGCCGGGGAAGTTCACGTTTGTGCGGGCTGATCTGGGCGATCGAGCGTCGCTCGAGGACGCGATGCGTGCGCACAAGGTCGAGGCGATCATGCACTTCGCGGCATTCGCCCTGGTGGGCGAGAGCGTGGAGCAGCCGCTGGTGTACTACCGGAACAACGTGGCGGGGATGGTGTCGCTGCTGGAGGCGGCGGTGTCGGCGGGAGTGCCGCGGTTTGTGTTCAGCAGTTCGTGCGCGACGTACGGGCAGCCGCCGGACACGATGGTCCCGATTCCGGAGGATTGTCCGAAGTCCCCGCTGTCGCCCTATGGGTGGTCGAAGCTGCACGGGGAGCACATCCTGCGCGACGTGGCGGAGGGATGCCGCCGGACGGGCAAGCCGTTCGGGTATGCGGCGCTGCGGTACTTCAACGTGGCGGGGGCGGATGCGAGGGGGAGGCTCGGGGAAGATCACGAGCCGGAGACGCACATCATTCCGGTGGTGATCCAGGCGGTTCTGGGGCTTCGGCCTCATGTGGCGATTTTCGGGACGGACTACCCCACTCCGGACGGGACGTGCGTGCGGGATTACATCCACGTGGAAGACCTTGCGGATGCGCACGTGACGTGCATGAATGCGCTGAAGCCCGGCGATGAACGGCAGTACAACCTGGGGATCGGTCGCGGGTACAGCGTTCGGGAGATCATCGACGCGGTGAGGGCGGTGACGGGGCGGGAGTTCAAGGTGATCGAGCAGGCGAGACGCGCGGGGGATCCGCCGAGGCTTTACGCGGACGCGAGGAAGATCAAGGCTGAGCTGGGGTGGTCGGCGTCGCGGACGGACCTGCACGAGATCATCCGCTCGGCGTGGGCGTGGTACCAGAAGAACCCGCGGGGGTATCCCAAGTGAACGCGGGCGGTCGTCGAGTGTGGTTGGCGGTGATGCTGGCGGCCTTGAGCGCGGCGTCGCTGGCGTGCGGGGTTCGGGCGGACCAACCGGAGCGGCGTCGGCCTGCGGCGGTTGAGACGCCGACGTGGACGGCGGATCCGCAGGGGGCGTACTTGCCCTTCGACGGTGCGTGGCCGGAGCGGGTCCGCGTGGGCGGTCGGCTCGGGGTGATCCGGGACCAGGGATCCGAGGTGACGGGGTGGCACCAGCGTGGGTCGTGGTTCGGTCGGATGGCGCAGACGGCGGAGGATCTGGCGGACGCGAAGGCGATCACGGAGGCGCTCGGTCGGGACGTGAAGGTCGAGTTCGAGGGGCAGGGGGCGTATGTGGTGAGCTTTGATCCGCGGGAGGATCGGCGGTACACGCAGACGCCGAGGGTGTGGGATCGGCCGAGCCGGCAGTTCAAGTTCATTTCGCTCGAGGCCCGTGGGGGAGAGAAGGGCGTGGAGTCGTACGCGATTCAGCGGACGAGCTTCGTGTGGTACACGCCGTTCGCGGACAAGGACGCGAAGGTGGCTCGGGCGGACATGTCGGGTGCGCGTGGGGTGGCGTTGGTGATGCCTGGGCTTTTCGGGACGCCCGACCTTGTGATCGACACGGTGGTACGCCGACTTCGTCAGGACAACTGGGCGGTGCTTCGGCTTTTGTCGGCGTCGAGCCGATTCACGGAGACGACGGAGTTCGTGATCAATCCGAGGACGAATCTGGAGCGTGAGGCGCAGCGGGCGGCGGACGAGCTGTGCGGGCGTGCGGCGGAGATCGCGTACGCGGTTGAGTCGGCGTTCGAGCACATGCTGAGCCAGAACCCGGAACTGCGGGGGAAGCCGAGGGTGGCGATCGGCGGGAGCGCCGGGGCGATGACGATGTGCACGGTGGTGGCGCGGGACCCGGCGGCGTATCGAGCGGTGCTGATGATCGGCGGGGGCGCGGACTATTGGCTCATCAACGAGCGGAGCAACTATCGGCGGACAGCGGACGCGATCCGGATCGACTGGGTGGGCGGGGATCCGGGCGAGGAGACGCGGAAGCGGTTCACGGCGGCGTACATGGAGCACGCGCGGCTCGACCCTTACCACACGGCGGCGGCGCTCAAGGGCAAGCCTGTGCTGCTGTTCTATGGGTCGCTGGATCGGGCGGTGCAGGCGGCGCTGGGGGATCTGCTGTGGGAGCGACTCGGGCGCCCTCGGCGGGATGTTGTGCCGTACGGGCATGAGTTTCTGTTCGGGCTTGTGCCTTCGAAGCTGGACGAGTTCTCGGCGTGGCTGATCGAGCAGAGCGGGACGGGTGAACGATGAGGGGCGAAACGTGCTGATGGCGTTGAGCCCGTATCACCTGACGACGCGAGAGGCGCCGGCGATGGCGTCGTTGCTGCTCGGCGAGCGGGTGGTGACGTTCATGCCGGGGGTGATGGGTGAGGGTGCGAAGGCGAGGCTGGGTGAGCGTGCGCGGTCGAGCGTGCGGTATGCGCGGGTGATGGAGTCGTGGAGTTGGTGCCTGCCGCTGTGGCGGGCGGGGGTGATCGGGTCCGAGGAGCGTGGGGACGACGCCGGGGGGGATATCCGTGCGGCGTGGGAGCGAGTGGGCTCGCACGACGCGTACGCCGCGCTCCGGCCTTTCATGAAGCCGGAGCTGGCGGAGGACGCGGAGGCGCTGCTCGAGGCGGTGGCGTTGGACGTGCTGAAGGGCGGGCCGGATCCGGCGATCAGCGTGCCGCTGGCGGCGGGGCTCGATCGGTTCGCGACGCGGCATGGCCTGATGGTGGCGCGGTCGTCTGGGGCGAGCGTGGCGCAGAAGGCGGAGCTGGAACTGGCGACGTCGCGAACGACGATCGTGGTCCCGGCGATCCTGCAGGGGTCCGGGGAGCGGGTCCTCGAGGCGAGGTCGCGGCTTGCGGGGGAGCTTTCGTCGCTTCGTCGGGCGTTGGCGGAGGTGTCTCGGGGCGTGCCGGCGCTGGAGGCGGGCGTGCGGAGCGCGGCGCTCGAGTATGAGCGGTCGTTCCACGTTCACGCGGCGGAGCTGTCGGTGTCGCAGGAGCCGGACGAGCTTCGGGTTCTGGTGGGCCCGGTGTCTTTGACGCTGGCGAGCCTGCCGACGGACGCGGTGCTTCGATCGAGCAGTTCGGCGGCGCGGGCGGTGCTGGAGGGGCCGAGGCGTGCGGGGCGGTCTGGCCGGCCTCCGGCGACGACGCTGCCCGTCCGGTCGGATCCGATGGACGCTGGGCGGGTTTCGGTGGTGTACGTGAAGGCGATCGGTCGTCCCGGGCCGGCGGCGTGAAGGCTGCAACTTGGGCGGGGTGGGGCCAATACAGTTGTGCATGGGCATGGTCGAACCAGGTCGTCGTGGCTGGGCGTGGGTGGCGGCGTTGGTGTCGATGGGGGTGCTGGCACTCGGGGGGTGTTCGCGGGAGCCGACGTACAGCCAGGCGAGCCCGGACGATGTGATCGCGTCGGCGCAGGCGATGATCCGGAACAACGACGCGGAGAAGCTGCACCAGCTGATCTACGCGGACGACATCTACATGCGTGGATTCCTGGTGCGGCTGGGGAACCTGATGGGGCACCTGCAGGAGCTGACGACGGACCTGAACGCGAAGTTCCCGGAGGACATCAGGAAGTTGGAGGCGGAGGCGCAGGCGCGGGCGTCGGCGGCGGCGCGGCAGGGTCGGCTGTCGGGTGTCGGCGCCTTGTTCGGGCAGTTGGCGTCGGGGGGCCGGGGTCGGGCTCCGGGCGGGCCGACGACGGGGGCGCAGCGGGAGGACGCGTTCCGCGACACGATCACGCAGATTTTTGCGGATCCGTACTCGTGGCTTGTGGCGGGAGCGGAGCGGATTTCGACGGTGCGGATCGATGACGAACGGGTGGCGGTGATGTGGGACAAGAAGCCGATGCCGCCGTTCGGGATGGTGATGGAGAAGAAGGCGGATGGGAAGTGGTACGTGCTGCTGCCGGTGAATGTGCCGGTGCTGAACCGGTACGTGCCGAGAACGAAGGCGGAGTGGTCGATGTTCGCGAGCCTGGTCAAGGTGTTCGACAACGCGGTGATCGAGCTGCGTGACGAGGTCCGCAACGGGCAGATCCGGTCGTTCGCGGACGTTTCGCGGAAGGCGGGGGAGAAGATCTTCGTGCCGGCGGGGCTGGCGGCGCTGGCGATCGGTCGGCACTACGAGACGAAGTTCGCGGCGGACCGGAGGGCGAGGGAGGCCTCGAGGAACGCGGCGGGCGGGAACCCGGCGGCGGGCGCGGGACCGGGATCGGGGTCGGAGGGGCAGAATTCCGGGGCGGGCGGGGGCGGATCGCGGTAGACTGGATCCGGGGCTGCGGGCGGAGGACGCCGGGTGTCGCGACGCGGATTCACGCTGATCGAGCTTTTGGTGGTCATCGCGATCATCGCGCTGCTGGTGGGCTTGCTGCTGCCCGCGCTGGGGGTGGCGCGGGAGACGGGTCGCCGGACGGTGTGCCTGTCGAACTTGCGACAGTTGGCCGCGGCGGCGTCGGCGTACTCGATCGACAGCCGGAAGGGGCATTTCGTGCCCACGTTCTACGACTGGGAGGACAACCTCGGGTGGTTCAGCGGGACGTACATCACGACGTCGAAGGCGTACCTGTGCCCGTCGACACGGAACGTGGTGCGGGAGGATCAGCTGCTCAGCGAGCTGGACCCGGAGTTCGTGGAGTTATGGGGGCGGGACTTTCTGCGGGACGAGTTCTTCTGCGCGAAGGACCGTGACGATGAGGCCGGCGGGCACAGTTACGAGGTTCGGTCGTGGTTCACGGCGGGGAAGTACCTCGACGGGCGGATCATTCTCGGGACGGCGACGGTGGGCGATCAGTTGGGCTGGAGCCGGAACGATCGGCCGGGGCTTTTCGAGCCCGGGATGCGGACGATCAACGTGCTGAAGACGCAGGCCTCGATCACGTTTCCGTCGAAGTGCCTGCTGTTCGTGGATAACGACAACGACGAGAGCCCGCTGCCGGGATTCGGGCGGGCGGACGGGATCAATAACTGGCCCGACCCTTGGAACAACCATGGGACGAGCGGCTTCAACATTTCGTACGCGGACGGGCACGCGGCCTGGTCGAAGGCGGATGACGGGCTGATCCGGGTATACCTGGACAGCTACGACGGCGCGCCCACGAACTTCCGGCGGGTATCGCCTTATCGGGATCGGGGTTTCTCGTTCGGCGGGCGGACGATCCCCGAGTACTACGACTCGTCGCGGGCGCCGTGATGGCGTGAAGGGGCCGGCGTCATCCGGCGGAGCGTCCCTTGAGGACAGGGACGACGACGAGCACCATGAGGTCGTAGAAGGCGTGGGTGGCGACGACGATGCCGAAGCCGCGGAGCAGGAAGACGACGCCGAAGTAAAGTCCGGCTACGGTGTAGAAGATGGTGCGTGGGAGTTGAGCGGTGTCGAGCGGTGAAACGCCGTGGTAGATGCAGAAGGCGACGGCGGAGCCGAGCACGGCGAGTGCGGCGGCGGGCTGATCCTTCATGCCGAGAAGGTCGTGGAGGACGGCGTGGAGCGCGGTGAGCATGAGGAGTCGGAAGAGGAGTTCTTCGTAGAGCCCGGCGCCGATGGAGAGGGTTGCTTTGGCCTGCCAGGAGTCGCCGGAGCCGCCGGTGGAAGCCATGGCGGCCTCCATGGACATGATGAGCCCGAAGACCAGGAGCGGGAACATCCAGAGGACGGACTCGGCGGCCATGCCGAAGAGGACGCTGGGGCGGAGGGACCAGCGGTCGCGTCGGAGGAGGTGCCAGACGATGAGGACGACGACGAGGGCGATTCCCGGGAGGTAGAGGCTTCCCGGGCCGAAGGTCTGGAAGAAGCGGCTGAGGGTGTTGTGGGCGAGGATGGTCTCGCGGAAGGTGCCGTCGGGGCTTGAGAGGAAGAAGACGAGCCCGATCTCGTAGAGGGCGATGAGCGGGAGAAGGAAGACAAGCACGTGGAGCGGACGCTCGGAGAGTGCGGTGTAGCTCTCGTCCTTTCGTGCGAGGTTGGGGTGTCGTCCTTTGGGGGGCATGCGGGCGAGGTCCTCGGAACGGCGGCAGGATAGGACCGCGGGCGGAGAAAATGAGAACCGGCCGCCCCGAACGGGACGGCCGGTGTGGAATCAGACAGAGCAAGCCCGAACGGAAGAGCGGGCGTCGGCGTGCCTCAGGCCTTCTTGGCCTTGGCGGCCTTGGCGGGCTTGGCGGTGGCGCCGGCGGTCTGCTTGATCTTGAGACGGGCGACCATGCGGCTCTTGCGGCGGGCGGCCTGGTTCTTGTGAATGGCGCCCTTCTGCGCGGTGCGGTCGATGGTCTTCTGGCACTTGAGGTAGGCGGCCTTGGCCTCGTCGGCGGTGCCGTGGAGGATCTTGTCGTTGAACTCCTTGAGAGCCTCGCGCATGGTCTTCAGGCGCCAGCGGTTGAGCGCGCGGCGCTTGAGGTTCTGACGAACACGCTTGCGGGCAGAAACGGAGTGAGCCATGTCTTCCTTTCCCGCCGGGGCACGCGTTGGGTGCCGCCGGCCTGTGCTTGGTCGTTGATCCCGGACCGGCGAACCGGGACGGGACCCCTATTCTTGCCTTACGCGGCCAGGAATCAAGCCCCCCGATCGGCCCGAAGGGGCTGGCCGCTTGCCTCCGGGGGGGAGGGTGATTATTGTTGGCTGACCGGCCTTTCGGGGCTGGTGACGAGGCTGTAGCTCAATTGGATAGAGCATCTGACTACGGATCAGAAGGTTAGGGGTTCGACTCCCTTCAGCCTCGCTTTCATTCTCCCCCCCACCTCCCCACGGCCGACGCTCCGCTGCTGAGCGAGGCCTTGACCGGGCGGGCGAGCACGGCTCGGGTGAGGGAGTTGGAAGGACTGACGCGGCCCCCTTGCGGGGCCGATTTCGTTTTTGGGGCGAGACCAAAGCAACAGACCCCGGTTGATGCCGGGGTCTGTCGGGACCGAAGTCTTGAACTTGAAGGCTCAGCAGCCGGTTTCGAAGGCCTCGACGAAGCCTGAGAAGTCGAAGAAGTCGACGAAGCCGTCGCCGTCGAAATCGGCGGAGGGCAGGCCGGCCTCGAAGGCGTCGACGAAGTCGGCGAAGTCGAAGAAGTCCACGAACTGGTCGTTGTTGAAGTCTGCGCGGCAGAGGCTCAGGGTGGCCTGATCCATCTGGACGGGGGCACTCTTGCCGAAGCGGTTGTACTCGCGCCAGAAGATCTCGCCGGCGTTGTTGGTGGTGTTGGCGGCGCGGAGGAATTCGGCGTATTCGAGCGAGGTGGTCTGGTAGTAGAGAGCGGCGGTGGCGGAGGACGCGCCCGCGGGGATCTGGAAGACGGTGTCATCCCAGTACTGCCCGTCGGCGTAGGTGGCGCCGACGGACTGGATGCCGGCGATCTGGTAGGCGGCGTTGGTGAAGCCGCGCGGAGGAATGCGGTTGTCCTTGTAGAAGACGTTGTTGAGGACAAGGTGGAACCCGACGCCGACGGGTTTGCCGGTCAGTGCGGCGACGTCGGGCGAGAGGCCGAGCTTGGCCTCATAGACCTTGGTGTCTTCGGTGGAGAGGATCGCGGTGCTGAGGTCGTAGGCGCCACGTTCGGCGACGAGATTGCCGTTGGCGTCGAAGAACTTGACGTTGAGCCACATTCGGCGCCCCTCGGGGTATCCGGTGGGGAGCTTGTGGGCGGTCTGGTTGATGATGCGGACGCGGAGCCCGTCGTTGGTGAGGGCGAGCTGCATGTCGGACGCGGCCTCGAGCATGGCGACGTTGCGTGCGATGGAGGCGTCGATGCTCTCGGCGGTCAGGCCGGTCTCGCCCTGCGGGTAGAGCTTGTCCACGGCGCGGAGGACCCAGGTGTTGGCGCCGGAGAGGTGGTGCTGCGGCAGGTCATGCCGAACGGGCGCTCCGAGGAAGGGTGCGCAACCGGTGCCCGAGGTGGCGGGCATGTGGCAATCCTGGCAGCTGGAGACGAGCGGGTTGTTGCCGCCGAAACGGCCGCCCATGTCGATGGGCCCGCGAGCGAAGTCGCTGAGCAGCCACTCGGTGTAGGTGCGCTGCTCGGGGAACATGTCGACGGCCCGCTGTGTGGGATGAGGCTGGTTCATCGCGTTGAGGGCGTATGAACCGTCGGGCTGGCGGGAATAGACGGGGTTGGAGACTTCGTGGCAGGTCGCGCACATGGCGGACTGCTTGTGGAAGTCGGACTGGAGCCAGGCGTGGTAGGTCGCCTCCGGCGGGATGATGAAGGGGCCGCGGCGGCGATCGAAGGGATCAAAGACGTAGGACCCGTTGTGCGGATCGACGGGCGGGTCGATGAGGCCGGCGAGGATGGAGAAGTCTTCGGGCGGGCTGACGCCTGGCTTGTAGACCGGGTCGACCATGCGGTGGCAGATGATGCAGGAGACTCCCTCGAAGTCGAAGTCGTAGAGCTCCTCGATCGCCTGGGGTGTGCGGCCGTCGGCGTGCGCCATGGGCGCGTGGCAGCGGAGGCAGGCCACGCCGGAGTTTGGCGCGTCCTGATTGGCGATGGCGAGCGCGGCGTGGAAGACGGGGTCCCGCGCGGACTGTCCCATCATGCTGGCGGCCCATGGGCGGGCGGGTTCCTTGGTGAGGTCGTAATTGCCGTGGCAGAAGGAGCAGATCTGGGCGGTCTCCATCGGCTCGATGATCTCGCCGGGCTGGGAACCTGGGATGTAGAAGTCGACGGGGGTGGTCTGCGGTTCGCCGAGACTGAACCCGGCGAAGACGAGCCCGACGAGCGGCAGAGCAACGAAGATCGATTCCTTCAGAAACGGAACGCCCGATCGAGACATCCTGAACTCCTCTGCACGCACGAGAACGAAGCGTATCCCGGGGAATGCCCGGGACGCTCGATCATGACTCATTGATCCGATTCCGCAGGCCGGGGGGAGTCGGATGCGAGGAAACCCAAGAATGGGCTTCGGCGAGAAACGGGCTCGACTTGGACGATCCCCCGTTCTCGGACGCGAGATCGAGAGGGCGGCGGCGGGTGGGTTGCCGTATGATGGTTCCGTCGGGATTCCGCCCCCGACGCAAGGAACGACCGGAAGGTCGAGGAGACGAGAGCATGACGAAGGTGATGAGCGTGGCCGCTCTGTTCGCGGCCGGGGTTGCGGGTTCGGCTCAGGCCGACCTGATCGCGTATTGGAACTTCAACATCGGGGCCGCCTCGGGAAGCCAGTTCCCGCAGGCGCCACTTGCGGCGAATCAGGGCATCGGCACGATGACCACGAACTGGACGCCCTCGAACTACCTGGCGTTCACGCCTACCGGTGGGTCGGCCCACAACGGGATGAACGCGCTGAACGGCGATCCGGACGGGAACGACCTTGGGCTGCAGAACGGCACGGTGACGAACAACGCTACCGTGGCGAACGAGGGTCGGCACCTTCAGTTCCAACTGAACACGTCGGGTCTGGGCGATGTGGTGTTCACGGCCGCGATGCGTGCGACGGCGACGGGCATGCAGACGGTGACGGTGCAGTGGTCGCTTGACGGCACGAACTTCACGAGCGCGGGGACGCTGGGCACGCTGAACACGTCGGCGTACCAGCTCATGACGTTCGACCTGTCGAGCGTGAACGCGATCGAGAACCAGTCGTCGGCGTACATCCGCCTGGTCTTCACGAATCCGGCCCGCAACAGCTCGGGGAACCTCTCGAGCGGCGGGAACGTGCGAATCGACAACGTGCAGTTCAACGGCGTGGTGCCGAACCCCGGCACGATGGCGCTGCTGGGCTTGGGCGCGCTGGTCGGCGTGCGGCGTCGCCGCTGATCGGCTGAAACGGACCAAACCGGGGACGAAGCCCTTTGAATAGGGTTTCGTCCTCTTTTTCTTAGTTCTAGGACGCTGATCCGGAAGTCATGCCCGATTCCGGCCGACGTACGGGGGCTGCGCGATGCGCGGCCTCGGTCACGGTACGGAGACACGGCATGGCATCGAATCGGAACGGTACCGGCTTGATTGCGTTGGTCGCGACCTGCGGGGCTTGCTCGGGGGTGTGCTGGGCACAGAGCGAGCCGGTGTCGACCGATCCGTCGGTGGCGGAGGCGGGAGACCTGACGGGTCTCGCGGAGATCGTGATCGGTCCGCAGAATCTGCCCGGGCGAGAGAAGGGCGACCGCGATCGGGTGGCTGATGCGCCGAAGCCGGCCGAGGTGTCGGGGGACGATGAGCCCTTCTGGACGCGCGAACGGCTGACGGGCGACTGGTGGGGCGGACGTTCATGGCTTGAGTCCAAAGGGGTGGAGATCAACGGCTCGTTCACGTACCACCTGACGACGGTGGTGGACGGCGGAAGCAACGAACGTGCGTCGGGGCGTTCGCTCTGGGACGTGAACGCGTTGATCGATCTGGACGTGCTGGCGGGATGGAGCGGGGCTCGGATCTTCGCGAACTTCCAGTCGTCGGACGATCGTGGCCGGCTGGGCGACAGCGGGTCCTTCCAGCTGCCGGGGAACATCGAGTACGGGCGGAACATCGACGAGGTGGGCGAGCTGTGGCTCGAGCAGAACGCGTTCGACGATGTGCTTCGGGTGAAGGTTGGGAAGATCGACGCGAACAGCGAGTTCGCGTATGTGAACGCGGCGGCGGACTTCCTGAACAGCTCGGCGTCGGCCTCGCCGACGATCCAGATGCTTCCGACCGTGCCCGCGCAGGCGACGGGTGTGGTCGTGTTCGTGTATCCGTGGGACAAGGTGTATGTGGGCGGCGGGTTCTTCGACGGCGCAACGCAGGACGGGATCCGGACGGGCGGACGCGGGCCTGCGGACTTCTTCAGCGACTCGCGGAGCGACTCGTGGTACTGGATCGGGGAGATCGGGTGCGGCTGGGCCTTTGAGTCGCTCGGGGAGGGCCGGGCGGCGATCGGCGGGTGGCACGCGACGGGGGACTTTGCGCGGTTCGACGCGAACATCGAGAAGGGGACGGAAGGGCTTTACGCGCTGGTGGAGCAGCAGGTCTGGGCGAGCGACAAGGACGACGCCGAGAAGGGCGTGTTTGTGTTCGCGCAGTATGGCTGGGCCGACAAGGACGTGGCGTTGATCGGTCAGCACGCGAGTGTCGGTGCGGCGTGGCGCGGGGTGTGCGAAGCGCGCGGGGACGACTCGTTGGGGGTTTACTGGTCTGTGGCGGACGCGAGCAAGGGCTCGCTCACGGGAGCGGATCGCGACGAGCATGCCTTCGAGGTGTACTACAAGGCGCAGATCACGCCCTGGGTGTATGTCCAGCCGAACGCGCAGTTCTTCGTGAATCCGTCCGGGCGATCGGGGATCGAGGACTCGACGGTGCTGGGGCTTCAGGTGGGGATCACGTTCTAAGTGTTCAACAGGGGAGTTATGTGCATGCGTCAGGCGAATGTTCGAGTGCTGATGATGTCGATGTCGGGCATCGGGGCGTTGGTCGTGGCGGCGGTCTCCGGCGGGGCGCTCTACCAGTTCGGAGAACGGAGCCGCACGCAGGCGGAGCTGCTGGCGAAGAGCACCGCGCTCAGCAATCACCAGACGGCGGACATGATGCACGACGCGATCCGCGGGGACGTTCTGAGCGCGCTACTCGCCCGAGATGCGGAAGAGCGCAAGGTCGTGCTGTCGGAGTTCGAGGAGCACGCGGCGGAGTTTCGCGCGAGCATCCGCGCCAACGAGGAGCTTGAGATCGGCGACGAGGTTCGTCGCACGCTTGCGGCGGTCGAGACGCCGCTGAATGAATATCTCGATCGGGCGAGGTCGATGATCGAGGCGTCGGGCAAGGGATCGGGGCGGGACTCGGCCGAGGCCGTCGCGTTCTTTGAGAGCTTCTCGAAGCTCGAGGGCGAGATGGAGCGAGTGACGGACTCGATCAATGGGGCGATGGAAGCGGCCACGGCGGAGGATTCGCGGGCGGCCTCGCGGGCGGGGTGGGTGCTGGGCGTGCTCGCGGCCGCGGGCGTCATGGTGCAGCTGGTGGGAACCAGAGCCCTTGGGCGGCGGATCATCCGTCCTCTCGAGCGGTGCGTCGCGTCGCTTGATCGTGTCGCGGCGGGAGACCTGACGACGCGGGTGAACCCGGAAGGGCCCGCGGAGATCCACGTGCTGGCGAAGGCGACGAACAGCGTGGCGGAGCAGCTGGGGTTGATCGTCAATCAGATGCGCGGGGCGGCGTCGGAGCTGTCGGCGTCCTCGACGCAGATCGAGGCCTCCGGGCACGAGATGACCGCGACCGCCGACGAACAGGTCAAGCGTGTGGAGCAGATCGCGGCGGCGATTCAGGAGATGTCCGCATCGCTGGAGCGGGTGGCCGAGCACACGGGCGAGGCGGCCTCGCGGGCGTCGCGATCCGGCGAAGCGGCGTCGACGGGCGGCAAGGTTGTGCGCCGGGCGGTGGACGGGATGGGCGCGATCGATACGGCGGTACGCGGGGCGGCTGAGCTGATCACGGACCTGGGTCGAAGGAGCGCGGAGATCGGCAAAATCGTGGAGTTGATCGAGGACATCGCGGACCAGACGAACCTGCTCGCGCTGAACGCGGCGATCGAGGCGGCCCGTGCCGGCGAGCACGGCCGGGGCTTCGCGGTGGTCGCGGACGAGGTGCGCAAGCTGGCCGACCGGACGACCAAGGCGACCGAGCAGATCGCGGGCTCGATCACCGCGATGCAGTCCCAGACGACGGAGGCGGTCTCGATGATGCAGTCGGGCACCCAGCAGGTGGAGCGCGGGGTGTCGCTGGTCCGCGAGGCGGGCGACAGCCTTGTGGAGATCGTTCGGTCGACGGGCGACGTGAGCACGATGACGGGTCAGATCGCGGCGTCGACGCGTGAGCAGCTCGAGGCCGGACGCCAGGTTGCGGACCACATCGCCGGCGTGTCCAGCGGGATGACGCAGACGCGCGAAGCGATCTCGCAGGCGGCGTCGGCGGCCTCACAGCTCATGACGCGGGCTCACGAGTTGAGCGACATGGTCTCCCGCTTCAAGGTTGAGGGGCAGCAGGGCTCGGCGTCGCCTGCTCGGGGACGGTCGGCGTAGCGGGCTCCCACCCGCCGCCGAGCGCCCGGTACGAAGCGATGACGTTCTGTACCACGGCGAGTTCACTGACCACGAGCTGATCCTCGGCCTCGTAGAGGCGGCGCTGGTTCTCCAGCACGCTCGACATGTCCGTCAGGCCGCTGCGATAGAGCGAGGTGGCGAGTTCGACCGCGCGCACGTCCGCGTCGACAGCCCGTCGAAGGGCGGCTCGGCGGGACTGCTCCTTCACCAGGCCGATGATGGAATCCTCGGCGTCGCGGATCGCGGAGAGGACGGCCTGCTCGTAGGAGATGATCGCCTGTCGGGTCCTGGCGTCGGCAGCGTCGATGTTGGCGCGGACGCGGCCGTTGTTGAAGACGGACCACGTCATGCTGGGGCCGAAGGAGTACGCACGGCTGTCGAGGTCGTAGAGGTCGCCTGGGTTGGCGGCCCGCATGGCGAAGTTCCCGCCGAGCGAGAACCGCGGGTAGAGGTCGCCGGTGGCGACACCGATGCGGGCCGTGGCCGCCGCTACCTGCCGCTCAGCCCGGCGCAGGTCGGGGCGTCGGGTGAGCAGGTCGGCGGGAATTCCGACGGCGATGGTCGGCGGGGCCGTGGGAATGCTCCCCGGCGAGGCCAGCTGCTGGAGCAGTTCCGCCGAGGAGCCGCCGAGGAGCACGGCGAGCTGGTTGGCCCGCTGGGCGATGGTCGCTTCGAAACCGGGAATAGAGGCGAGCCTCAGGTGAACCTCCGCCTCGGCCTGCGCGACGTCGAGATCGGCGGAGAGACCGGCGTTGGCGCGGGCCTTGGCGAGTTCGAGGGATTGCGTCCGAACCTCGACCGCACGCCGCGCCACAGCCAGACGCTGCTGCGCCGCTCGGAGTTCCGCGTAGGCGTTGGCGACCCCCGCAGCGACCAGAACTCGTGCGTCGTCGATGGATGCTTCGGCGGCCTGAAGGTCTGCGCGGGCTGCTTCGACACCGCGGCGGACACGCCCGAAGAAGTCGAGCTCCCACGTCGCGCCGAGCCCAGCGCGGTAGAGGTCGTCCTCCTCGAGCTGGAACTTCGGCCCCCCGGTGTTCTCGCTCGGACGGCTCCGCTCCATGCCCGCGTCGGCGTCGACGGAAGGCAGTTCGGACGCTCGGCTCAGCCCGAGCAGGGCACGGGACTCATCGAGCCTCGCGACAGCCAGGCGGACGTCGTTGTTGCGAGCGAGCGCGGTCTCGATCAGCGTGGTAAGCGTGGGATCGCTCAGGCGTTCCCACCAGCGTGCGGTCTCCGCAGGGTCCTGCGCGACCTTGAGGGCCTGGTCCGCCGAGGTCTCTGAGGCGGATGGAGACGCGAAGGCGGGCGGGGTGCTGATCGAAGGCGGGGTGTAGTCCGGGCCGACGGTGCACCCGGCGAGCAGCACAAGCGACGAGGCGGAGAGCGTTGCAAGAGCGAAACGACTGTTCATGGTTCGATCCTTCGGCGGCTCAGCCGCGATTTCCTGTGGTTGTGACGGGTGTCGTGACCGCCGGCGCCGGATCCCGCCCCGGGGCCTGAACATACACGTCGACCTGTTGCCCGACGAACAGCGGGAAGTCGGCCTTCTCAACGGCGAAGATGATCTGCAGCACGCGCGTGTCGACTCGCTCGGTGCTCTCGCCCGTAAGCGAACGCTTGGGGACGATGTAGGGCTCGAATCGGACGAAGCGCAGATCGGCCTTGTAGTCGCTGTTCCCGCGGAGGAAGGCCTGGGCGTTGCAGTTCTCGCGGACGCGCCACGCCTCGGTCTCGTCGATGTCGACGCGGATGTGGAGCGGCTCGACGCCGCCCATCAGCACGAGGGGGCGAGCCGATGCGCCCGCCGGCGCGAACTCGCCGGGGCGAACGTTGACCTGCAGGACCTTCCCGTTCACGGCAGCTCGGACAGTGCGGCGTTCGATCTCGACCTTCACGGAATCCACCTCGGCGCGGGCGGCGTCGACTTGTGCGCGGGCCTCACGCACGGCGGCCTCGGCGGCGGCGATCTCGGGGGCGAACGTGCCGGCCTTGAGCAGGGCCAGGTCGGCTTCCGCCGCCGCGAGACGCGCCCGGAATGCCGCCACCGCGAACCGCTTCTGCGTCACCGTGTCCTCGGGGACTGCACGCGGATCGGCGACGCCTTCCCACTTGCGGAGCTGGTTCTCGGCGTCTTCGAGCTGCACCCGGATCTCGGCGACCTTGGCTTGTGCGGGGGGGATCGACTCGGGACGCGGGTACGCCTTGAGCGAGTCGAGCTGGGCCTGCGCCACGGCAAGGGCGGCCTCGCGACCGAGCACGGCGGCCTCGCGAACGGCGAGCGTCGCGCGGATCTCGCGGTCGTCGATCCGGAAGAGTTCATCGCCCGCGCGGACCATCTGCCCCGGGGAGACCGTGACCGAGGCGACGACGCCGGAGACGGGCGTCCCGACCTCGATGTTCTCGGTGCTCGTCTCCACGATGCCCGATCCGGCGACGGAGCTCTCGAAGGGATTGCTGGGCGGACGGGCGACGGGCGCGACGGGCTGCTTGGGGCGGCTTGAGTTAATCACGGTGATGGCGGCCATCACCATCCCGGCGATCGCCAGAAGCGGGATGGTGTAGGTCTTGACGGCATCCGATGCGGCGCGAATCAGGAACTTCATGGCATGGTCCTCGTGCGTACGCGGCGTGGTTCAAAGGTCCTTGGGGTTGGTCACGATCTTGTCCACCTGGCCGTCGTCCATGTGGGCGATGCGGTCGGCGAACTCGAAGATGCGGTTGTCGTGGGTGACGACGATGAGGCACTTGCCCTCCCCCACTGCCGCCTCGCGGAGCAGTTCCATCACCTTCATCCCGGTGGCGTGATCGAGTGCGCTGGTGGGTTCGTCGCAGACGATGAGCCTGGGACGATGCACGATCGCGCGGGAGATCGCGACGCGCTGCTGCTGCCCGCCGGAGAGCTTGGTCGGGGTGTCTCGCCAGCGGTCTCCGAGCCCGACGCGGCCGAGCACTTCTCTCGACCGGTCGATTGCCTCGCGCCTTGAGACTCCCTGGAGGAGGAGCGGCACGCTGACGTTCTCGGCGATGGTGAGGGTGGGGATCAGGTTGAACGCCTGGAAGACAAAGCCGATGGTCTGTCCGCGGAATCGGACTCGCTCGCCCGAAGAGAGCTTGGAGAAGTCCTTCCCGAAGACGGTGCACTGGCCCTCGTCGCGGTCGAGGACGCCGGCGATGACGGAGATAAGGGTCGTCTTCCCGCAGCCGGAAGGCCCGACGAGCATGAGCAGTTCGTTCTGAGAGACGTCGAGATCGACGCCTCGGAGCGCCCGGACAACCGCCTGCCCGCTGCCGTAGTTCTTGGTGACCGCCCTGCAGACGAC
>ERZ1066130.246-NODE-246-length-24749-cov-16.637118_pt1 | contig 24749 bp, 23 predicted proteins | sample MGYA00382777_ERZ1066130 | MGnify/ENA primary metagenome ERZ1066130 (study PRJEB33369, sample SAMEA5778360) | biofilm metagenome | biome: Industrial cooling water; feature: Water cooling tower basin; material: Biofilm | place: United Arab Emirates | collected...
GGGGCATGGCTCTGTGGTGAAAGTGGCTCTTCTGGCGGGCCGGCACTCGACCGCTCATGAGCTTTATACTCTCACAGCTCGTCACTGAGAACCCATAGCTCAAGCGGGCGCGAGCATGGAGTCGAAATGGATGAAAAGCACTTTAATTCGGCTATGTCCATGGACTGTTCGCCTATCTGATTATTTCCACAGCTAGACTGACACCGAGCATAGTCATCATGTTTGCTATGCCTCATCAGCAATCGCTGCCAGGTCAGTCGGAATCGTTGTCGTCAGAACTTCCCAGTGATGTTGATGTTTCCGTGTGCATGGCTGAGTCCGTCATCTGTCGATGATGCGCCGCATAGGCAGTACGGTGCGTAGCTCTCGATAGTAGTCGAGACATCCCCATTGCTGCGCATCGCCGATGACGTACAGGCGACTCTTGGCGCGGGTGATGGCGACATTGAGCAGGTTCGGTTTGCTCGCAGCCCATTGGCGAGCGCCTGCGCCCGGGGCGCCGGGTGCAGTGCCCAGTACCAGGAAGACGATATCGGCCTCCTTGCCCTGGAAGGTATGGACCGTCCCGCAGTCGACCCCAGTCATGCCGCATCTGCGGACGTGTTGGCGACAGGCATCCGCAATCTTCCGGAAGGGGGAGATCACATAGATCTTCGCGCGTTTGCCTTCTTCGCCGCTTCCGATCATCACTGGCGTCTGCTGTAGCCGTTCAAGGCAATTGCCCAGGACAGCGATCTCGTCGTCCGAGACGGGATGGCGAACCCGATCAGATTGCACATCGAACCAGGCGCTATCGCCGAGTACACAATGGATCGGGGTCGGTGCAGGCCGCCCCCTGTCATCGACGCGTCCAGCGACCATCTGCCCGGCATAGGCGATCCGGTTGGCCACCGAGAACATTGGGTCGTCGCAGCGACGGTGGGTGCGCAGCGGCATGCCCGTCCACAGGCGTGACGACGATTCCTGCTGCATGCTGTCATCCTTTTCCTGGCCAACCCAGGAGCCGTATGTCGTGATCCGGTCGGCCAGCGTCTGCACCGACTCCTCCGTGGGCGACCAGTGCTGCGCGACACCATGGTGCCGACGCAGATCTTCGGCCAGCTGATGGGGCACGGTGAACACAGGCTCGATCTGCAGTGGATCGCCGACGACGACGGCACGGCGGCTGCGCCACAGCGCGCCCGCCGCCGATTGCGGCGTAGCTTGGCCCGCCTCATCGATGAGCAGCCAGCCGAGACTGTTCTGCCCCATCCCGTGGAATAGACGGTCGAAGGATGCCAGCGTTGTCGAGACGACAGGAACGATGAAGAAGAACGCATCCCATAGCCGTGGCACTTGATCGATCGGAAGCGTTCCTTTCAACTTTCCAGTCAGCATGCCGTTTGTCGCACGCAAGTTGGCGATGAACTTTCCAGCGTTGACCAGAATCGTCAGACGATGCAATTCGACAGCCTGCAGGAACAGTTTCGCGCGCAAGTGGTCAAGTTGTTCGCCCACGGCGATGCTCGCGCGATGGCGTTCGGCGGCAGGCAGGGACCAGAAGTGTGCGTTCGGAAAGTGCTTCGCCCCAAGCGCTCGTCCGGCTTCCATGGCTTGCGTGTCGTCGTTCATTGCAGCGCGCAATGAGGTAATTCGTGCCGTCAACGATGCGTGCTGCGCTAGTGCCTGTTCCTGCCGAGATGTGGCGATTTCGACCTCTCGGGACAGATTCGCCAGCAGGGAGGAGGCATCGGCCAGGGTCTGCGTGGGAGCCGCCAGTGCTGATCGACCGGCGGCCATGCGTGCGGTCTCTCTCCCTGCGAGCGCCAGGAGGCGGTCCCATAGCGTGGGACGCACCGCCGCGCTGAGCTGGAGCAACACGGCCTGTTTTGCTTCGACCACGGCGCGCTGTGTCGCGCACGCCTCGATCCGCTGCGCCAGCGTCGTTTCGCAGGCTCGCACCGTCTCGTGTGCTTCGCTAAGCGCGCGCTGGAGAATACGCAACTCGTCGTGGTGCGCATCGAGACGTATTGCCGCGGATTCCGCGGCTTCGAGGACCAAGCGCTGGCGGACGATCTCCTCTTGAAGCTCGAGAAAGGCGCGTTTGGTGATGTTCCACTGTGCCAGATGGGTGTGGTAATCGTTACTTGCAGCTTCCAGCAACTGCTTCATCGTGGGCGGAAGAGTGTCGGTCGACTCGCGCTTGGATGGTTCTGTGCCGGCGCTTTCTGTTGCGACCGTCGAATCATCGTTCTCATCCGCCGTCTCGCCCGCGCGTGGCTTTGACGCGAAATCGTCGCGGAAGAAGCCTTTGGAGAACGAATGCCGGTTGCCCGCATTGCCCAACGCAGCAGCGATCGTTCCCCATGCGGCTACGGGATGATCGTCGTCATCCCACACTTTCTGGTGCTTGAAGATCTCGCCCATGACCTCGGCGAAGTAGCTCGTCGCACCGTGCTCGCCCGTGGCGATCTTCTTGAGCGCGGGCAACTCCTGGGTGATGTTCTTGACCGCATTATTGTTGCTGCTGGCGACCACGATCGAGGAACCGGCCATGATCGATGATTTGAGCGGGAAGAAGCTCTTCCCGGCCACGCCGATCTTGTCCTCGAACAGTTCGGAAGGCCGCGACAGTGCAGCGATGCGGCAGGCGCGGTCGGTGACGACCTGGGCGATCACATCGCACAGCAGGGTCGTCTTGCCCGTGCCGGGCGGTCCATTGATGCCGATCAGGCCATCGGCGGGTGCGAGCGTGTGCAGCACATGGGCAACGGCGGCCTGCTGGGCAAGGGCCAAGGGCTGGTTGGAAGGCGCTGGCCACCGTGCGCTGGGGAGGTGCCTGCTGCTGACAAGCGCGGCCATGGCCTTGTGCTGCTCCAGGATGTCGACGCGTTGCACGTCGTCGAGCGCTCGGCCCAGATATTGGGTCAGTGCCCGACCAAACGGACGGTTCTGTCGGGATTGCTCGATCAGTCTGTCCAGGTCGTCCAGGAAGAAGGAATTCAGGAAGTCGGCAGCGGCCTGCAAATTGTCCTCCAGCAGCCGGCGTGGCACGCGGCTGCTACGGACGACGATTCGCCATTCGATGGCAGGATCGTCTGCTTCTTCGCCAAGTAATCGTCGGGCGACCTGCAACTCGGCATCCAGATCTTTCCAGTCCAGTGGAGGGGCAGGCGCGTCGGTGGCTTGCGACTCGCCGTCGGCCTTCGTCGCGTCCTCGAGCCTGTGGCGGCGCTGGGAGAACGCCTCGCGTGCCTGATTCAGCCGGGAGTTGAGGTTGTCCAGGTGTCCGCATTCCCGCCAGGCATCCACGCCATGGGCAAAGCTGGCCGCCATGTAGCTGTCCGATTGCTCGTGCCCGTTCTCGTCGACGGTGAACGCCGCCAGCCAACCTTTGCCCGGCAGGCGGGCACGGTCGCGTTCGGACAGTACGCCGTCTGGGTCGATCGAGTGCAACAGCAGTTGGCACAGATTCTCGGCATCGGTCACGCCCAGGTAGACGACATGGACGAACCCGTGCTGGTCGGTTGATGCGAATTTCGCATCACGCCAGGGAAGTACATCGCCGCGCCGCAAGGTTTGGACCGCCGTCTGGGCGCTGCTGTCACGGGACGAAGGCGGGGAGGGAATGTTGAAGACTTCGAGGTCACGCCAGTAAGCGAGGATCGACAGCGGGTTGTTGGCGGATGCATTCAAAGCGCGATTCCTGATGCGTGTAGGGCGGGTCTTCCATGGGACTCGGATGTTGCGGTGCCGTATCGGGCAGCGTCCATCATCCGCATCCGTCGATCATAGCCGGCCCGGTCGGTCCGATCACGGGGCATGACGGAGTCGAACCCGCCTGTTTCCGCAGATGCCCGTTACGCGAAGTCGGCGCCGGCAGCACGCTTCCCGGCCGTCTTCTTTCTCGTCCGCCTACCATGCCTGTGCGCAAACCATCCCCTGATTCGACACACGCAGCCTTCCCTCGGCCCGCCCTCGCCGAGATCGCCGGCCTGCTGACCACCGCGCTGCTGCGCCTGCATGCCGATGCCATGGCGCGTGGTGGTGCACAGGCCTCCGAGATCTCGGGTTCGCGACTTGGCTTTGCCGGCCAACAGAGGGTGAATGCAAACCCCTCCTGCCGAGAAGGTTTGCCGCGATGACGACACCCGCTTCACCTGCGACCAGGCGCTCGATCGCCGAGCGCATCGCCCAGTTGCCCGCGCTTGAGATGGATGCCTTGTGGGCGTTATGGGATGCCCACTTCGATCGCCGCCCGGGGCACCACAACCGCGCCTGGCTGGAGAGCCGGCTTGCCTACCGGATACAGGAGGTCGCATTCGGCGGATTGAAGCCCGCGACGCGGCAGATGCTGGAGCGGATCGGCCAGACTGGGCAGGTGCCCGGGGCAGGGAAGCGCGAGGCCGACGCCTTGTTGCCCGGGACGGTGCTGACGCGCATGTTCGACGGCGTCGAGCATCAGGTCCATGTCCACGGCCCGAAGGCATTCGAGTACAGAGGGCAGCGCTACAGGAGCCTGTCGGCCATCGCGCGCGCCATCGCCGGCTGCGCGTGGTCCGGGCCGGCGTTCTTCAACCTCAAGCCCGGCCGCGCCCGCAAGGAGCCGGCATGAACGCCCGTCGCCTGGCCCCGGCGCCGACCACCGCGCCGATGAAACGCTGCGCGGTCTATACCCGCAAGTCGACCGACGAGGGGCTGGATCAGGCGTACAACAGCCTGGAGGCGCAGCGCGATGCGGGTCTGTCCTTCGTCGCCAGCCAGCGCCACGAGGGCTGGACGGCGGTCGACGACAGTTACGACGACGGCGGCTACTCCGGCGGCACGCTGGATCGTCCGGCCCTGCGCCGGTTGCTCGCCGACATCGAGGCCGGCCGCATCGACACTGTGGTCGTCTACAAGATCGACCGTCTGACCCGCAGCCTGACCGACTTCGCGCTGCTGGTCGACGTCTTCGACCGCCACGGCGTGTCTTTCGTCGCGGTCACCCAGCAGTTCAACACCACGACATCGATGGGCCGGCTGACCCTCAACATCCTGCTGTCGTTCGCCCAGTTCGAGCGCGAGGTCGCCGGGGAGCGCATCCGCGACAAGATCGCCGCGAGCAAGGCCAAGGGGCTGTGGATGGGCGGCGTGCCGCCGCTGGGGTACGACGTCGCCGACCGCCAACTGGTGGTGAATCCGGTCGAGGCCGAACTGGTGCGCGACATCTTCCGCCGCTACGCCGAACATGGCTCCGCCGCACAGCTGGCCCGCGAACTGGCGGTCGAAGGCCGGACGACGAAGGCGTGGACCACGCAGGACGGACGCCACCGTGCCGGCCGCCGCTTCGATCAGCAGTCGGTGTTCAAGCTGCTGCGCAACCGGGTCTACCTCGGCGAAATCACCCACAAGGGGCAGTCCTACCCTGGGCGGCATCCGCCCATCGTGTCCGAAGCGGCGTGGGACGCCGCGCACGCCTTCATCGAGCGCCGCCGCCATGGGCCGCGCGAACGGCGCAGCGAGCGCCCGGCCCTGCTCGCCGGCCTGCTGTTCACCGCCGATGGCCAGCGGATGCTGCCGACCAGCACCCGCAAGCCCAATGGTCGGCTGTATCGCTACTACGTGCCGTACCGGCACAAACGCGGCGGCCAAGCGCCTGCGCGGGAGGGCGGCCGTGCGGCGCCCGAACTGCTGCCCGCTGCCGAGATCGAACAGGCGGTGCTGGCCCAGGTGTACCGGACGCTGCAGTCGCCGGAGATGCTGGTGGCGACATGGCAGGCCTGTCGTCGACACCCGGAGCGAGGCGATCTCGACGAGCCGCAGGTCGTCGTCGCCATGCAGCGCATCGGTACCGTATGGGAGGCGCTGTTCCCGCAGGAGCAGCAGCGGATCGCGCGCCTGCTGATCGAGCGCGTGGTGCTGAACGCGGGTGGGCTCGACATCCGCTGGCACCCGCACGGCTGGCATGGGGTGCTGGATGAGGAGACCGCACAGCCGCTGCTGGGAGAACTGCGCGCTGCGTGCGGGGAGGTCGCATGACGACGGAAGCGAACCGCAAGCGACGGGCCCCGGGCGTCGTGGCCTGTGGCCCGGCACAGGACCGGATCGATGGCGGCGGGCATGTGACTACCGTGCCGCTGCAGTTCCGCCGACGTGGCCACCGCACGCTGATGGTCGCGCCGGCGGAGGGGCGCAGGCTCTCGGCCAGTGTGGACCTGCCGATGGTGAAGGCGTTGGGTCGAGCGTTCTACTGGCAGCGTCTGCTGGACGAGGGGCGGTACCCACATGTGCGGGCGCTGGCGACCGATCTGAAGGTCGAACCGGGCTGGGCAGCGGAACTGTTGCGGATGACCTTGCTGGCGCCGGACATCGTCGAGGCGATCGTGCAAGGGCAACAGTCGCGCCACCTGACACTGCAGACCCTGCGCGGGCGCAACGATATCTTGCCCCGGGACTGGAGCGCACAACGCAGATGGTTGGGCTGCGAACCGCTGGCCCCTGCACCGCAATCGGAGTGACGCGACCGTATTCGAGCGCACCAGGACGGATGCGACCACATGAACGAAACGACGCATCGCCTCGCATCCCGCGTCACGGCCTGATTGACAAGTGTGACTTCGCTCATAGAATCACGCCTTCGATAATGTCAACGATCAATGAGCGTGGATCTGCGGTGCGCTTTGTCGACGAAGGGGATCGTCGATGCAGGGACGAGGTTTACGCTGGAGACGGAACGTGTCCAGCTCGGCAATACACTTTGAATTTCTGTTGAAACTCACGCCCGACGAAGTCATGTACGACTTCCTGGCGCAGTGCGGCCTTCGGCTGCAGACCGGCCTCATGGCCGGAGAGAACCTCATCCACGAGAAACTGCGCATCGCGGTGGCGATCGAGTGCGCGCCACTGTCCGTTCGCGACCTGGCGCAGGCGAGGATGCGTCGCGTCCTGCAGCTGTCGGATGAGGCCGGCATGGCGGCGCTGAGCGCTGCGGCCCGGATGTGTCCGGCACGTGAGGCCGAACCGACCTGGCACCAGACGCCGACGGCCTATGCGCTGTGGATGTTCATGCATCATCGAGAGGTGTTCGACGCGGCCAGCAGGCTGCGCGAAGAGGATGCGCGGCCATTCGAGGCGATGACGCTGGATACGCTGCGCCGGCCGCTGCCCCTGCCGGACGACCTGGTCGTTGGCAGGGTGCGCCTGCAGGAGGCCACCCTTCTGGATGAGGTGAGCGGTGGTGAGTTCACGGTCAGGGCGCCGGTCGGTGAAGACGCCATCGACGTGCTCGACATGCTGGACGCGTGGCTGCCGACCGACAACCCGATGCGGATGGATCGCTTCCAGGTGGTCGCAGCAACGCTGTGCGTCGTGCTCGTGCAGGAGCCTGGGCAGAGCCCTGGGCGCGCCCATATGCTCAGGATCAAGCGTCGTGGCGGCAGCAATCTGGCGGATTTTGACGTGCAGACGCAGGCAAAGCTGGTCGACTGGCTGCACCACTGGCAAGTGATTCCTGCCAATGATCCGGCCATCGCCACCGTGTCGGCACTGAACGCGTGATGCGTCCATGGAAGCCCTGGCATTCTTGGTCGCCTGCATTGAGCAGGGGCGGACCCGCATTGCGCCTGCATTCCTAGACGCACGCCATCGCAGGCATCTGGATCGCCTGTCGGCAATCAACGCCGTGACCCGCGTGCGAGGCACGACGGCGATCTGCCCATCCTGTGAAGCCCACAGCGTCCGCGTCATCGCGGCGGGTCAGGCGCTCTGCATCGACTGCGGCGAGGTCGCGTTGGCCGAAAGCGACCTGCACCGGCTCGTACCCGATGGTGCCTGGCTGCGCCGACGACTCTCGCAGGCACTGGGCCTGACGCCAGACGCAGCGTGGCCGGTCCTGCCGGGGCGCGTGTGGCGGCTGGGCGACATCGGCCGCGCCCGTGCGCGTCGACGCGTCCTGTACGCAGAGCGGTTGGGCTGCGCGGACGCGCAGCGTTCATTGCATGCGGCGTGGCCGTCGCAGGTTGGCCAGGCCCCGACGATCCTCGTCACGACGACGGCGCCCGACAGGATCTTCCTGCCGGGAATTTCCGTGGCGATCGTGCCGCTGACGGCCGCGTTTCGACTGCATGGGACGGGCCTGGTCGCGATCGGCTCGATGTGGGACGGGATCATCGATGACGAACCATTGAGTGAAGATGTTGCGGAGTCGGGGCCTTTCGCGCCGGATTTCTCGGAGTTGTGCTTGCCAGGCGAGCATGTGTCCATTGCGCTGACTCATTCGCAGGCAGCTGTGTTCAGGGTGCTGTGGTCGATGGGAGGCGAGCCGATCGATGGTCGTGAACTGCTCGATCGCGCCGGACTCGCTGTGGCCAAACCCGTGGATGCGTTCCCGAAGCGAAAGTACCCGGAAGCGAATCGCGCCTATCACGCACTGGTGCGCTCGGATCGGCGTGGAGGGTATTGGATGGCTGCGGAGTGAGCCGCGCGAGAAGATGGAGCAGGCTGGTCCGTTCAGGTGCTTCTGGCCAGTCTAATCAACGAATAAGCGAATACAACTGTTCCTCTATGTCAATGCCCTTGACCGTTCAATTCCCTGTTGCGCAGCCATTGCGGAGGCATTCCACGGACAGGCTAAGCGCGTGTTTCTTGTCCGCGAATAAATTCTTCTTCGAGCAAAACTTGAAATTTGGTAGTGCGAGATCTATGAAAAGGTTGGCTCCCACCTAGCATGCCTGCCAATGCTAAGTAATCTGCACCCAGTTGTTCCAGACGCGCCTTCGTTTCCTCGCCGGATCTCAATAATTTCACCCACATTTCACGTAGATCTCTTGGCCAATTCAGGTCAACAGGACAGCAAAGGCCGCGATCGAGCGCTAAAAAGGCAAGCCCATTTTTTCTGCACCATTGAGTGTCATCATATTTGAACTCGAAGAGTAGTCGTTCATCGTCGGATTCAATGTGGCGCCAGCAGATGTAAAGGCCTTTGATCTGACAGTCATCAATGAACAATCCACTGGGCCCGGTGAACGCATCAAGTATGGGCTTCAAGCAGTTGTCTATATCAGCCTTGGCGTCCGTTTCATACCTGCTTCTTGCAGGCAGAAGCCAAGTCACATCCAGCATTATTTGGCCAGTAAGTAGGTACTGATACCCGGATAATTTATTCCTGATTTTTTCGAGATAGGCGACTTTCACCGCTTTGGAGGACTGGACGGAAGATGGCGCTCCTGGGATCTCAATTTCTAGACTGCCGAAAGGAGGGGGCTCCAACCCTAAATTTGCCCGCTCGATTGACTGGATTAGTTCATGGTCTGACACGGAGTGTGCCTATTGAGGAAAAAATAAAAGAGCCGGGTCGAAAGCGACTTCGACTTTGATGTTGAAATGGAACTCGATCGCATAAGAGCTGCTGCGCTCCAGGCGCTCTCAGCTTCTGCCGGCCTTCAATCGCCGACGCTCTTCGCCAGCTGCAATCAGCTTCTTTATTGTCGAGTCGAGTCGATTCTGGTCCGCCGTGAGCTTTGCGCGAGCAGCGTCTACTTTTGCCTGGTGCTCCCGTTGAAGTCGTGCGCCATCGGGGCCGAGATAAACGCCATTGACCCAGTTGCCCGGATTCTCCTCCGGGAAGTCCTCGAAAAAATCCGACCACTCACCCATGTTCGACTCTCCTTATGTCGGCCTTGTTGGGACGTCACATCACACGCGAAGCGATTTATCAACCAGCCGCATCGCTGAAATTGACATATCAGCAATCAGTAGCATCGAGCATGGATGCTACTACCGTCATGACTTGCCTTGCAATGGACTCCCATTCTAGAGGGGGCGCCGGCATGGCCTCCTCGGTGACGCGAGGGGCAAATTTCCATCATTCCTAACCGAGCTGAGGTTGACCACTAGCTACGATCTGCTTGCCATCCGGCATTTACACCAACAGAGGTAGCGACATGGGCAACACAAGTAAGACCCCGATGAACGCAGAGCGTGCCCGGAAGATCCAAAGTGCTGTTGACCGTAAGGCGAGCCCGACCCCTCAACAGGATGCATTCAAGAGAAGAACATCGTCAGTAGCAGCAAAAGTGAAAGCTCCGCGCAAGTGATCCGGCACTGGACCCCGGCTGAAGTTCGGTCGGGGTCCAGTCACGCGTGTGGCTGAAAGATCTTCCAGTACTGGTGACTAGGGTCAGATTCCTTGCGGCCCGGACTGCTCATCGCGTTCCACCATGTTCTGTATCTTTCACCGGCTCGCAGCACTGCCTGCGGTCCGCCGATTTCGATCGTTTCCCAGAATTGGGCCATCAACCATAGAAGTCGAAAGAGATGGTCCACGTCTACGGATGCTGTGTTTGCTACATGGGTCGATATCGTTTCAACATCTTGAAGCAGGAGCCGCTTGCCCTTCGTGCGCCATCGCACGATCCACGACTGACCTCCGGACTCCGGAGGTCCACCCAGAAGCGTATCTTCAAGCTCGCGAATTGATGGGGCCTTGTCCGGCAGGCTCCGGCCGCTGGCCATGACTGCCATCGCGTAGTACAGATCGAGCAGTCGATGCCTGGCGTTGCGGCCTGGACTTGGATGCGACATGTCTACAAGCAATCCGAACAGACTGCTGATCTTTCCGTCGTCCCGACAAGTCTTTGCAGCGATGTCACGATCAAGGCGTGCCATAAGCATCAGCGTCGCATCAAGGCCGGGGTCAAGACTCGAAGTCACTGCAACGCTTCCTGCAGGGACTTCGCCCATCTGTACAGCCGCATCCACGATCAGGGATGGAATCTCATCCAGACACTTGCTTTTTTTGAGAATTGTGGATGAAATCTCATCGATGCGAACGGTTAGCTTCTCAAGTGCATCACCACCTGCGATGCCAAGCGTCTGATGGAAGAAGACGCAAGGTAGGGCAGTCGAATCCTCGGACAGCGACTGCAATGCGCGCTTTAGCGCGCGTTCGCGTCTCGCGGCACAGTCGGGCGTAGCCTGGCGTACAGCCGTCTTGATGTGGTTGTCCAGACTCTCCAGGGCGCGGTGACGTTTCTTGGGTCTCTTGGGGAGGCCTGCTTTCCACGTCTTGTGCGAGATGCCGAGGGTGTCTGCCACTTGAGCAGATAGTGCACGTTTGTCTGCCCAAATCGACATGGACAGAAGCAGCCATCCAGTCAATGGTTGTGCCATCGCGAATGGCTGGCCCATCACGGCCTGCCATATAGCGGCCTCTTGCTCAGTAGACAGCGGGCCGTCAAGGACACTTGGGACTGGATGGCGCGGCATGGGCGATCTCATCTTTCGGTGAATGAAGCATCTTGAAATGCAGGCCTGGCCTGTACGTATTCAAGAATTCCGTTGGCGAAGCAAAGGTGTAACGTCCGCGCTTTCAGCTGAAAATTGGTAGGTCGAGTAGGACGTCGCAATCATCCGCAAGATGAGCCATTATTTCGGCGACTGGGGGCAGCATCATCGTCTGCCCTTTGGGCGAAAATGTGTTCATTCCACTTCTGTGGAATGTGGTTCCGCCCGATTGGCCGGATTTCGTAAGGATTATTCTCTTTTGGCGTCCGTGCGATGGGGATTCTACTTTTGCAAGCTGATATCGATGAAGGCCTCCATGCGAGTTGTAAATCATCATCGGGTCGCCTGCCTGTGGAGGATTGGCTTCAAGGTGAGCCTTGATCGCATCCTTGTTCCAGCCGAACAGCGGGTAACCATCGGGGGGCGGAATTTCTTTCCAGCGCGCCATCGCTCTTCCTTGAATTCAGTTGTGCATAAACTCTATCTATGCACGCTGGAATCCGTCAATCCGTAGTGGTGCATCGAATGCGGTGTGCGCTTCGCGCACCAAGCATGCCGATCAATGGACGCGAACTACTCTTTCGCGCCTATCACGCGCTGGTGCGATCGGATCGGCGTGGACGGTACTGGATGACTCTGACAGGGGGCACGCATGCCGAGGATCGCGGCTGATGTAGCTGCGGCGACGAAGACGAGTGTGCAATAGGGACTGCCCGGTATCCGCTCGCGTTGGAGATGATGCGCTGGCCTGACTCGGCCAGTCTGGTCGGTACGTCAACCGCCGCCGCCATCTCCGCCACCGCCATCACCCTGCGGCCCCTGTGGCCCCTGCAACAGCGTGCGCGGACCCATCCGCATTGCCGGCCCCTTCGGGCCGTCCTGCTCCTGCCGCTGGGCAAGCTCCTGTTGTTTCGTCAGCTCCTGCTCGCGCGCCAGTGTTGCCGCCTGCGCGATCGTCGAGGACTGCGCCAGCGAGGTTTGCATCGCCTGTTCCACATTGACGCTCGCGCGACGACAGTAGTCGGTTGTAGGGTCGCCCTGCACCGGAATCAAGGAGGTGGGCATGCCGGGGCCGGCAGCATTGTGGTTGCTCGCGTACAAGCCATCGATGCGCGTCGCGAACTTGTCTTCGGCCAGGAACTGCGCCACCACGCCTGCCGCCAGTCGGCTTTTCTCCTCCTGCGTCATTGTCCCTGCAGGCACCAGGTCGCCACGTTCGATCTGACTCAACGCCTGCGCGTACATCGCATGCGCCGGATGACCCGGTTGATTCATAAGCGCAGGAGTCTGCTGCGCTTGCTCCTCGACTGTGGCCTGCCTGGGACTAGGATCTGCCGATGATTGACGTTCGTCGTCGCGTTCGTCCCGCGTCGCGACACGATGAGCGATTGCAGGTTCGAGCGAAGTCTCTGCCTGCGCCGCAGGTCGCACTTCGGCGCGCTTGAGGGTTTCAGGTTCGCGCTCAGGGGCATCGTCACGGCTGCGCCCAGCAGGCGCTGACATGTCGACGGTGCGCGCGGCTGCATCAAGCGCCGGTGCCGACCGAGACGTATCGCCGGGTTCACCGCGTTCTCGCTCGCGCTGCGCAGCCAATGCATGATCCACCGCATCGCGGGTGTCCCGGTCGGCGACGCCGCTCGCGGGCAGGCCGTGCATCGTCTGGAACTGCCGAACCGCGTGCTCGGTTTCCGGGCCGTATTGCCCGGTCTGCGGAATCGGCGTGCCGTCAGGGCCACGATAGCCCTGTCGGTCGAGGCGGTATTGCAGCAGCTCGACCGAGTCGCCACGGTCGCCCGGGCGCAGGACGTCGGGATCGAGCGTGCCTGCGGACGCGACGCCGCGTGTCGATGCGCCGATGGCTGCAGCCTGCACCGCCTGTTGCGCATCGTCGTGCGAGAGGCCCTGTCGGTTCGCCTCACGCAGGGCTTGTTCGCGGGCGTCGCGCTGTTCTGCCGTTGGCGCCTTGAGGCCGAGCTCCGAGGGCGTCTCACGTGGCGCGTCGGCACTCAGAGCACGTGCGCGCACATCGGCCAGCGCGCGCGTGATGTCCTCGGGCGTGGTGGTGGCTGCGATCTGCACGGTGCCATCGACAGCGAAATGGACGTGATGGATCGGACTGTCAGGTGTGAACTGTCCGTTCGCGTCCTCACCTAGGACCAGCGATGTGTTGGCTGCAGACACGCCGGTGTCGGCGCGAGTGCGCTGTATCGCCAGGTAGCTCGCCTCGAAGTTCTCGGGTATCGCTTCGCGATTGATGCCCCGGTTGAGATAGGCCTCGCGCAGTGCGGCTCGATCTTGTTCCTCGGGCGTCGGCGGCTGCCAGTCGGGCATGCGTGCAAGCTGCTGCCGATGCGCCTCCAATGCCGGCAGCAGGCGATCACGCGTCAGTTCCAGTTCCAGCGCGCGCGTGGGCGAGGCGGCTTGGCCATCGTGCATCCACTCGCCCTGCGCGTCGCGGCGATAGTGCTTCTTGTCCGAGGCCTGCAGCAGATCGGGATCGAGCGCAGGGCGGATGGCATCGGGCATGGCGCCGGCAGGCGTCTGCGCGTAACCGTAGGCCTTGTGGCCCATCTGATACTGCGCCGCGACTTCCGCCGGGCCGGCACGCAGGTTGTCGTCGATGATCCGCTGCGCCTGTGCGCTCAACTGTGCCCGCTGGTCGTCCTTGGCCACCACCGTCTCGTATGCGCTTGGACGGTCATTCACGTCGTAGGCCGTGACCACTTGGCGTGTCCACTGGCCGGTCTCGGGCTGGTAGCGCCAAGGGTCGGCACCATCGCCAGCCGATTGCACGAACGGATCGCGTGGTGTCGGCACCTGACCCAGGGCCTGTTCGACAGCTTTCGCACTGGCGATTGCGCTCAGCTCACGGGCCTTATCCGGCGGTGCCGCGAAATCCTGCCTTCGCGTCACGTCCTGGCCGTCATCGACCAGGTCGGCGCGCAAGTCTTCGCGAATCCACTGCTTTCCGTTGAACTTCCAGTCCACGCCTTCGCTGTGGATGTTGTAGACCTGCTGCTTCTGCCACAGCTCCATCCCGTGCTCGGCGGCCGTGGCGAACAGATAGGCCGAGCCGGTGACCAGCACCGCCGTGCCGCCTGTGCCGGCGCCAACGGCTATGGATGTACCTGTGCCAAGCGCCGTCCCCACCAGCGCGCCCCCCGTCTGCGCACCCTGGCGGACGTAGGCATCGCGCGCTGCGGTGTCGTTGTGCAGCGTGTTCGCGAACACCTGCGCGCGCTGACGGGTCTCGTTCCACTCGTAGGCGGTGACGGCGGCTTCGGCCGCGAGGCCGAGATTGAGGCCTTGCAGGCGGGGGTAGGGGTTCGCAGGCTCGGGGACGGGTGCGCGCGCAGTGGGGCCGCCGGCTAATTCGTCGAGCGTAGCCCAAGCCTCGCCGTCGCGTGCGCTCATCGCCGGCTTGTCGGCATCCACGCGCTCGCGCCGGAGGGCATCCAGAGTGTCTTGCGGCATCACGTCGTCATTGACCAGCCGATCCTGCGGATCTTGATGCCACCGGGCTTGCGCTTCGGCCTGCACACGCATGCGCTCGGTGGTGGTCGGGCTCATCAGCCGTGCATCGCGTGCCGCGCGCAGTTCATCGCTGAGCGTGCCGGTGTCACGCCGGTTGTCGAACACCGCCTGTGTCGGGTCGTCGCGGTCGTAAAGGCGAATCCGGACGCCTGGATTGTTGGCCTCGACTTGATCCAGATTGTCCGGCAACTTCGCGTAGATCACATCGTGGTAGGGAATCGTGACGTCGCGGCCGTAGCCCTTGGTGTCTACGTCCTTGGTGAATCTGCTATCGATGCCGACACGGCTCTCCAGTTCGTGTGCGGCCACGACGCGGATTTCGACCTCGTAGCCGGCGGCCTGCATCATCCGGATCAGGTGGTTGGCACCATCGGCATTGCCCAGTGTCGTGTCTATCAGAAGATTGAAGCGCTGTGTCTCGCCTGCCGCGCGCAGGCGCCAGGCGGTCTCACTCGCGAAATCGTTGGTCTGCTGCGTCCATCCGTACGGGGTGGCTTTTTGTGCGGATCTGGCAACGGGGTCGAACTCACGCCATTGGTCTGGGTCGATGGCGAAGATGTTCTGCCCGAACTCGACTTCGACCGCTTCTTTGAGCTTGCCCTTGCCGGCGCCCGGTTGGCCGGCGAGGATCACGGCCTTGGGGTGATCCTGCGAGGTGTAACGGTCGAATTCGGCTTTGGGAAGCACTTTTTCCTGGAAAATGCGCTCATACTCGCCCTGAGTCAAATGCTCTGGAATCGGGCTCACTGGAAGTGCCTCTCGTATTTCTCGAGATATTGACTGAGTTCATGCATACCGCGCATGCCGTTGATGCTGGCTCGGCCTACCAACAGATCTTTCTCCTTTGCCTTGGCAATCGCCTCTGCATCACCACTGGCTTCGGCAATGCGGAGTTCTTGATCGGCATCGCGGACAAAGACCCCAAGCACGCCTTCCAGCGCCCAGGTGACCTGCTCATAGACCATGCTGACAGAGCCGCGTCCAAATACTGGGTCTTCCAGCACTTTGTTCAGTGCTTCCTGCACCCGCGCTAGATACCCGGGGTAGTCCTTCAGATACTCCTGGATGCGAAGCGGAATCGGCGGCGGTGGCAGACCGTTGCTCAAGGTCGGGGCCGGGTCGCGCGCGAAGGCATCGGCGTGTGTCTGAAAATAGTCCCACAGGTCTTGTACGTCGCCGGCCCAGCCGCTTTCTCTGTTGGCATGAGAGATCGTGCTACGAATGGCCGTGAGTCGTGATGCGTTCGCTTCATTCCCATGCTCCTGCGTAGTCCGAATGTCGGCTTGCAGCGTGCGCTGGATGGCCGTGATCCGCTCCTGCAGCTCCCAAATCGCCCCATCAAACCGCCATGGCCGAGCCCTCTGGCTGACATAGGCGTTGAGCGCCTCCTGCAGTTGCGCCAGATACTCGGGGTGGTCCTTGAGGCCCTCGCGCAGACGACGGGGAACAGGCGGCTGCGGCAGGCCGTTGGCGAGGAGCGCGGGGGGCGGTGTCATGGGGGGCATCTCCGGAAGAATGCGAACGGGCTTGGGCAGATCGGGTTTGCGTTTGGGCAGCACCAGCAGCCCTCCGGGCGGCAGTGGCCCCAGCGCGCGGATCGTGCGCGTGTTGATGATCTCCAGGTCCCGCAGTAGTTGCAGGTCATGCAGGCGATCGGGCACGCGCAGGGCGCGTGGTTGGTAGGGACTGTGCGTCCAATCCGCCTCGGGCTGCGCGCGAGGGGAGGGGCAGGCGTTCGGCGGGGCGTGGTGGCTGTCGAGGGCCGAGATGGACTCGGCCGGTGTTGTGGGCTCAGGCGACAACGTATGCCCACGTCCGAGGGCGTGGTGCCCTGAGCGCGCCTGGTCGTGATCCTGTGCTGCCATTGCATGTTCCTTGTCCGTTGCCGCGATTTTACGCGGTGCCTGCCCGGGCGCGTGCGACTTGCCGTTCAGGCGAGCGGCTGGAGGCGTGCGACGGCATGACCCCCTTCGGGGTGCTGCCAAAAACCGTTGAAAATCAACAGCTTGTCAGCTGGAAAAGATTCCCGGTTTCCAGCCGTCTTTCCTGCTGCTTTCCAGCCGCCCAATCCGGACCATGCGTCCCGTCATCGCGTGCATCCGGCCGCCGCCGCATGCACGAGGCGGTGTCCGGGCGCGGTTCGCCATGGTGCGAGCACAGCAGATCCGGCCTGCCGGCGATGACGCGACCTTCCCCAATGGCGTCACACGAGGCTTTCATGCTGACAGCGCACAACGCACATTCCCGCCCGCCGAAAGCGGCGGCCCACGAACCTTCTCCCGACGATCGTCGTGTCCTCAACGAACACGAACTCGCACGCCGCTGGGGGCTGAGCAACAAGACCCTGCAACGCTGGCGCATGGAGGGGCGAGGGCCGAAGTACCTCAAGCTCTCCAAGCGTGTGAGCTATCCGATCGAGATGGTGCTCGAGTTCGAGCGCAGCGTGCTGCACGACTCCACCGGTTCCCGGGCGAGCGGTTGAGGTGGGGACGATGAACGACATGACCCTACTTCCCGCCGAACTGGCGGAACTGTCCGTCGCTCAGTTGGCGGCACTCTCCCCGCAGCAGAAGATCCTGCTCGCCCGGCAACTGGAGCAGGCCGGCGAGTGGCTCAAGCAGGTCAAGGCCCGCTTCGATGCCGCGCTGGAACAGGCCTACGCCGATCGTGTCCGCGCTGCGCGTGCCGATGCCGGCAAGGACTTCGGCGTCGTCCACGTCGCTGATGGCGAGGTGCGTCTGACGGTGGATGTCTCCAAGCGTGTGACCTGGGATCAGGATCAGTTGGCGACTATCGCCAAGCGCATCGCCGCTGCTGGCGAGTCCGTCGAGGAATTCATCGACCTCAGCTACAGCATCTCCGAATCGCGCTTCCAGAACTGGCCGTCGACGCTGCGTTCGCAGTTCGAGGCCGCGCGCACCGTCAAGGGCGGCAAGCCATCGTACCGACTTTCGCCCAACGAGGAGCTTTGAAATGGCATTTCCCATCATTTCTGCAGACCAGCGCATGGCCGAGCGCCGTGGCGTCAAAGGCGTCCTCGTCGGTTTCGCCGGCCTGGGGAAAACCTCTCAGTTGTGGACGCTCGATGCCGACAGCACGTTGTTCATCGACCTGGAAGCAGGCGACCTCGCGGTCGAGGGCTGGACCGGCGACGCCATTCGCCCGCGCACCTGGAACGAGTGCCGCGACCTGGCGGTCTTCATCGGTGGCCCGAACCCGGCGCTGCGCGATGACCAAGCGTACAGCCAGGCCCACTACGAGGTGGCCTGTGCGCGCTACGGCGATCCGGCGCAGCTGACGAAGTACAACTCGTTGTTCCTCGACTCGCTGACCGTCGCCGGCCGGCTGTGCCTGCAGTGGAGCAAGGGCCAGCCGCAGGCGTACTCCGACAAGACCGGCAAGCCGGACATGCGCGGCGCTTACGGTCTCATGGGTCAGGAGATGATCGGCTGGCTCACGCACCTGCAGCACACGCGCGGCAAGAACGTGTGGTTCGTCGGGATTCTCGAAGAGAAGATCGACGACTTCGGTCGACGCCTGCTGCAGTTGCAGATCGACGGCAGCAAGACCGGCCTCGAACTGCCCGGCATCGTCGACGAGGTGATCACGCTCGCCGAAATCCCGGCCGATGACGGCACGGCGTACCGCGCCTTCGTCTGCCACACCCTCAACCCGTGGGGATATCCGGCCAAGGACCGTTCCGGTCGCCTCGACCTGATCGAGGAGCCGCACCTCGGCCGCCTGATGCAGAAGATTGCCGGCAGCGCGCGTCCCGCGCTGGAACGGCTCGACTTCACGCGCCCCACGACCACGACCACTACTTCGCACGCGCCGGCCGCCGCCGCGCAGGAGACCGCATGACCGTCTGGAACGACTTCAACGACGCAGAGCAACAGCAGAGTTTCGACCTCATCCCCAAGGGCACGGTTGCCTGGGTGCGGATGACGATCAAGCCCGGCGGCTACAACGACCCGAGCCAAGGCTGGACCGGCGGTTGGGCGACGCGCAGCGACGAGACCGGCGCGATCTATCTCGCCTGCGAGTTCGTGGTGCTGGAGGGCCCTTTTGCCCGCCGCAAGCTGTGGTCGAACATCGGCCTGCATAGCCCGAAGGGACCCACCTGGACCGGCATGGGCCGCAGCCTGCTGCGCGCCATCCTCAACTCGGCGCGCAACGTGCGGCCAGACGACAATAGCCCGCAGGCAGCCGCCGCGCGGCGCATCCAGGGCTTCCACGAGCTGGAGGGTATCGAGTTCGTCGCGAAGATCGACGTCGAGCGCGACGGTCGCGGCGATCCGCGCAACATCATCAAGCAGGCAGTGGAGCCGGGCCAGTCCGACCACCCCGGCGGCGCCGGCCCTGCACCGGGCGCGGGCGCCGCACGTGTCGCGACGCCGGCCACGCAGGGCACGCGCCCCGCGACGCCCACCGGGCGGCCGACATGGGCGCAGTAAGGCCCGCACGTGCGGTGCTGGGCCTGCGGCCAACCGGCGCGCGGGTTCGGTCACCTTGACCTGAGACACCCGTCCGCCGATCCACGGCGTTATCCGCACCGTTGGGCCTTTTGCTCGACGCGCTGCCAGGACGCCTTCCACCAACTTTACGACACCAGGCGCCGGCAACAGCCGGCGTCGATCGAGGAACTCGTCCCCGTGATTTCACCTTTGTCCCCCGATGCCCAGCGTGCCTGCCTGCGCGCGCTGGGAAGTGCGGCCGATGCAGTCGGCTTCGACGTGCCGCTGGCGCAATACACGCAGGCGCAGGCGTTGCAGGTCATCGATGCAGTGATTCGCGCCCATGAACGCCAGCAGGTACAGCAGTCGCGTGCGCTGCGCGGGTTGCCGCCGCTGGATGACTTCGAAGACCTCGAAGTGCCATTTTGAGGAACGAATCGTGTTGGACTTCAACTCATCCTCGACCGAGTCCGGACGACTCGAGTATCTGATCGACCTGGGTCTGCAACAGGCGCGCGCGGCCGAACCAAAACGCACCTACCTCGGCGCCTCGCGGCTGGGCGTGGAATGCACCCGCGCGCTGCAGTACGAGTATGCGGATGCGCCGGTCGACCCGGGTCGCGATACCCCCGGTCGCATCCTGCGGATCTTCGAGCGCGGTCATGTGCTCGAGGACTGCATGGTCGCGTGGCTGCGCGGCGCCGGCTTCGATCTGCGCACGCGACAGGACGACGGCACGCAGTTCGGCTTCTCCGCGCTCGACGGCCGGCTGCGTGGCCACATCGATGGCGTGATCGTCGCCGGCCCCGAGGGTTACGACTACCCGGCGCTCTGGGAGTGCAAATTCCTCAATGCCAAGTCCTGGCGTGAATTGCAGAAGAACAGGCTCGCCGTCGCCAAGCCCGTCTACGCCGCGCAGGTCGCGATGTACCAGGCCTACCTCGGCCTGCATGAGCACCCGGCGCTGTTCACCGCGATCAACGCCGACACGATGGAGATCTACGCCGAGCGCGTGCCCTTCGACGGGCAGCTGGCGCAGCGCATGTCTGATCGCGGCGTGCAGATCGTCGTCGCCACCGATGCCGGCGATTTGCTGCCGCGCAGCTTCTCTGATTCCACCCATTTCGAGTGCAGGTTCTGCGCATGGCAGGACCGATGCTGGAGCGTTTCACGATGACTGCGATCCCCAATCACGATGACGGGCTGGGCGAGGCCCTGATCACCACGCGCGAGGCGGTGTGGCGCTTCAACCTGCCCGAATACTGGCTCAGTCACCCCAAGGAACGCCGCAGGCGAGGGATCCCGCACTACCGGGTCGGCAAGCTGCTGCGCTTCAAGGCGTCCGAACTCGAACGTTGGCTGATCGCGGCGGGGACGGCGCATGCTTGATTTCAATGAGTCCGCGCTGTCGGATCAGCGCGATCTGCTGGATGCACGTGAATCGATCCGTGCCGCGCTGCTTGCTCGTCTGGACTCGGTGTTGCCCTCGATGTTTCCGGCAGGCAAGTCCCGTCGAGGCGTGTTCGTCGTCGGCGATGCGCTGGGCAGCCCCGGCGACAGCCTCGAGGTCGTGCTGGCCGGCGAGAAGGCGGGTCTGTGGACCGACCGCGCCGAGGGCAGCGGCGGCGACATCTTCGACCTGATCGCCGCGCACTTCCGGCTGGATGCACAGCACGACTTCGCCCGCGTGCTGGAGGAAGCGACGCGCCTGCTCGGCCGTGCCCCTGCCGCCGCCCACACGAAGGCGAAGAAGACGCCGCCGATCGACGACCTCGGGCCAGCAACCGCCAAGTGGGACTACCTGGACGCGGAGGGCCAGTTGATCGCGGTGGTCTACCGCTACGACCCGCCGGGCGGCAAGAAGGAATTCCGGCCGTGGGATGCGAAGCGACGCAAGCCGGCACCACCGGAGCCGCGCCCGCTGTATCACCAGCCGGGCATCGCACAGGCGGAGACCATCGTCCTGGTCGAAGGCGAGAAGTGCGCGCAGGCACTCATCGACGCCGGCATCGTCGCGACCACGGCGATGCACGGGGCAAACGCGCCGGTCGACAAGACCGACTGGTCGCCTCTGGCCGGCAAGGCCGTGCTGCTGTGGCCGGACAAGGACGTGCCGGGCTGGGAGTACGCGACCGCCGCAGCGCAGGCGGCTCTGGCCGTGGGCGCGACCTCGTGCGACATCCTGCTGCCGCCGGACGAGAAGCCGGAAGGCTGGGACGCCGCCGATGCCTTGGTGGACGGGTTCGAGGTCGCCGGCTTCATCGCCAGCGGCCCGCGCATGAGCATCAAGCCCGCGACCGCGACGCCGACTCAGGAGGCCTCGGTTTGGGCGACCGACGACGCGCTCGCGCTGTCCTTCACCACGCGCTACGCCGAAGACTGGCGCTACTGCGCGGCCTGGGGCAAATGGCTGCTCTGGGATGGCCGGCGCTGGCAAAGCGACGAGACCCTGCTGGTCCAGCACCTGGTCCGCGCGGTCTGTCGCGAGGCCGCGCTGAAGGCCGACTCCCACCGGCTCGCCGCCAAACTGGCCGCCAGCGGCACGGTCGGCGGAGTGGAGCGGCTGGCGCGTACCGATCGCCGGCACGCGGCCACGGCGGACGTCTGGGATGCGAATCCCTACGCCCTGAACACGCCCAGCGGCATCGTCGACCTGCGCAGCGGCCGACTGCGCCCGCATGCGCGCGCCGAGCACCACACGCGCCTGGCCACGGCCACGCCGCGTGGCGACTGTGCCCGTTGGCGTGCGTTCCTCGGTGACGTGACCGGCGGCGACGCCGAGTTGCAGGCATACCTGCAGCGGATGGCCGGCTACTGCCTCACCGGTGCGACCAGCGCACACGCCCTGTTCTTCCTCTACGGCACCGGTGCCAACGGCAAGTCGGTGTTCGTCAACGTACTGGCGACGATCCTCGGCGATTACGCGACCAACGCGCCGATGGACACGTTCATGGAAGCACGCGGCGACCGCCATCCCACGGATCTCGCCGGCCTGCGCGGCGCGCGCTTCGTGGCATCGGTCGAAACCGAACAGGGCCGGCGCTGGAACGAGTCGAAGGTCAAGGCGATCACCGGTGGCGACAAGGTCTCGGCGCGCTTCATGCGCCAGGACTTCTTCGAGTACACCCCGCAGTTCAAGCTGGTCATCGCCGGCAACCACAAGCCGGCCATCCGCAACGTCGATGAGGCGATGAAGCGGCGCATGCACCTGATCCCGTTCACGGTGACGATCCCGCCCGAGCGCCGCGACCTGAAGCTCACGGAGAGGCTGCTCGACGAGCGCGACGGCGTCCTCGCCTGGGCGATGGCTGGCTGCCTGCAGTGGCAGCGTGCGGGCCTGCAACCGCCCGCCAGCGTGGTCTCGGCGACCGAGGAGTACTTCGAGGCCGAGGATGCGCTGGGGCGGTGGATGGATGAGCGGTGCGTGCGCACCGAGCGCGCCAAGTCGCTGACCGCCGAGCTGTTCAACGACTGGAAGACCTGGGCCGAAGCCGCGGGCGAGTTCGTCGGATCGCAGCGTCGCTTCTCCGATCTGCTGATCGCGCGCGGCATCGAGAAATGGCGTAACGGCATGGGCGTTCGCGGCTTCCAGGGCCTCGGCCTGAAGGCGGAGGCCAGGCCAGAGCGCAGCCGATTTCCCGACGACTGATTCCCCATCACGCCACCCATGTCTGACGCAGTCGTCACAGTCCATGATTGATCTCTTTACGTGCGTGCGCGCGCACGCGTAAGGGATTAACCATCAGCTGTGACGACTGCGTCAGACCCGACCCGAAACAGGACACCGGAATGACCAGAACACTCCTCGCACTCGACCTCGGTACCACGACAGGCTGGGCGCTGCGCAGCTCCGATCGCCGCATTGTCAGCGGCACGCAATCGTTCAAGCCGCAACGCTTCGAGGGCGGCGGCATGCGCTACCTGCGCTTCGTGCGCTGGCTCGACGAACTGCACACGCTCTCGGGCGGACTGCACCAGCTCGCATTCGAGGAAGTCCGTCGGCACGCGTCCACGGACGCGGCACACGCCTACGGCGGCTTCCTCGGCCAGCTCTCGGCCTGGTGCGAACAACACCAGATCCCGTACCAGGGTGTACCCGTGGGCACGATCAAACGGCACGCCACCGGCAAGGGCAACGCGAACAAGGACGCCATGCTCGACGCCGTGCGGCGTTGGGGCTATGCGCCCATCGACGACAACGAAGCGGACGCCATCGCCCTGCTGCACTGGGCCATCGCCCAGGAGGCGCGATGAACGCCATGACGCCCATTCCCGTGATCACCGGCAAGCTGGCGGGGCAGTCTGTCCCGTTGGTGGATGCACGGTTGCTGCACGCATTCCTTGACGTGGGCCGGGACTACACGACCTGGATCAAAGACCGCATCGCGGAATACGCCTTCGTCGAAGGCGAGGACTTCATCTGCGCCACGGGCCACCCGGACTTTTCCCCCAATCGGGGGAAAAATCATCGCGCCTCCGAATTTTCGCCAAATCGGGCGAAAAATCGCCGTGGTCGTCCGAACCGGAATTACTTCCTTACCCTGGACATGGCCAAGGAACTGGCGATGGTGGAGCGCACGCCACGCGGACGTCAGGCCCGGCGGTACTTCATCGCATGCGAACAGCAACTGCGTCAACTGCAGTCGACCAGCGCTGCGCCCGCCACGTTCGCGCCGCTCTCGCGTGGACAACGACAGGCCGTCAATCGGCAGGCATGGGTGGATGCCTCGGGCGAGATCTACGACCTGTTCAACCGCCGTCGCGAAGCGCTGATTCGCACGATCCTGCTCGAAGACACATCCGACCCGCAGTACATGCCGCCGGGTTACCGCCCACCATGGGCAAGGTGAGGACATGGCCGAAAGAGTGATTTGGACCATCGACACTGTCGCCGATCGCTTCAGCGAAGCGGCGATCACTGCACATCGCCTGCCTCCCGCACGCGTCGCCGGCTACGTCACCCTCTGGCCCGAGATCGCGCGCCAGGCGTGGGAGGGCTACGCGGACGAGACGGTGGTGGTGCGGATCCCGGCGACGCCCGCCGCGATCGATCGCCTTGCCCAGACCACGCAGTGGTTGCAGTGGCTGAGCGAGGAGCAGCGCACGCTGGTCTGGGCGCGTGCTCGTTACGTGCCGTGGCGGGCGATCTGCGAACGGTTCGGCTGGCCACGCCAGACCGCACGGCGGCGCTGGCAGCACGCGCTGGCGCTGATCGTGGTGGAGCTCAATGGGGAGCGTCCCAGGATCGTGGAAGTCGGCGCATCGACAGCGGATGCGTGATCGCGTGTTTTGGCGTGTTTGTGCATGTGGGCACGGCAAGGCGCGTGCATGGTGGGGATTCGGGCGGTCTTCGTGGCTGGTACACATGGCGAGATCGCACGTAGGCTATTGACCACGGTCAAGAACCATCTGTGATGCAACGAGGTGCCGCATGTCCAACGTGATCCATGTTGATCGCTACACCAGCGATGGCAGGCTCAAGCTGGGGTGCAGGTCGGGAGGCTGGTCCATCTACAT